>Ga0315905_10003194_pt1 | contig 16951 bp, 24 predicted proteins | sample LakEriMetagenome_5_FD_203522 | JGI IMG/M metagenome (GOLD analysis project Ga0315905, IMG submission 203522) | Freshwater fungal communities from buoy surface, Lake Erie, Ohio, United States - Buoy 4 MA121 | ecosystem: Environmental > Aquatic > Freshwater > Lake | place: USA: Lake Erie, Ohio... | reverse complement strand
AGCTACAAAAGGCAAAACTAAACCTTCAACTGCCTAAACTAAACCCTAAACTAAATCCCCCAAACAGGGCAACATCCAGCTGCAAAAGGCGTCGGAGGCAACGGTCTCCTCTCGTCTCTTCATGCTCGTCTTCCTTCTCGTCGCCTCCTTTATCCTCCTCTTCCTCCACTGGTTCATGGACTGACCCAGGGGTGACGGTGCGGGGGGATAAGGGGTGTGTGTGTGTGAGAGAGAGAGAGAGAGAGAGAGAGAGAGAAGTTTATTGACGATCAACAAGTGACTGAAGGTCGGTAAGTACAACGCACTGTCGGGTAACACCGCCTCTGGGCGCTCGGGTCCCAGCATATGACAGCGAGTACTATACCCCCACTCTCCGCTTGGCCATGTGGCACGCCTGACGGGCACAAGGGGGCTCAGACATGCGTCTGTCCGTCCCAATCACCTAGCTGCTCCTTAGAGAGCGCACCCCGTGGGACGTGCCCTCCGCCCTTGGCGAAGGTTTCGGGATCCCAAACCGATCTCTTGGAGGGGGGTGGGGTGAAGGGGGGGTGGTTAGTGTATCACTCAGGAGAAGCTTGGAGGTTGTAGGTTGTGTATGTGTGTATGTGACCAGGAATCGATGGCACAAGGGAAACTCGGCAGAGGACATAGCTCACATAGTCGCAGACTTGGCAGCGAGGGAGAGGCCAAGGAACGGGGGCAGCAAGGGTTTACATGGAGGAGGCATGTCCGCCTGGCAGTCACGGTCTCCTAGCCTGCCCCCACGCTGTTTCCGTCCAGCATACACGAGTGACCATTTAAAAAAGATTTACTTGACAATAAACGAAATCGGGGACACGTTGCAGGGCCTCCATATGGCACAAACCAGACTCAGCCTTGACGTGTCCGCAGAGGCAGCCAGGAGCGTGGTCAAGATATTTGCGATCTCGGTCTCTTGCTGGATCCCGCTGGCACTGCAGACGTTGACACAGACGTTGACACAGACGTTGACGCGTGCGGCAGGTTTGTAACTTGGTCTGATGCTCCACTTGCCTGCTTTGCCTCCAAGTAGAGTTTTCGCAGCTGAAGACAACAGACAATCACGCCACAATATTTCATGTGTCAATAATCTTTCTCTTTGAATCACGATTGTGTGTGTGTGCACGTGTGTTTATATGCGTGCGCGCACACGTGAGAGAGAGAGAGTGCAATGCACTCTCGCTCTTACAACACCAACACCGGCAGGCGCGAGAGGAAGCGAGGAGCGAAGCAACACGCAAACGCGCACGCACAGACCGCAGCAGAGGGGGTACTACAGCCTTTCTGCCCAGGCACTAGCGAAGGGGAGGGGGCCAAGACCATAGACACACACACACACACACACACACACACACACACACACCATAGACTAGTCGCTCCATGCGCGGAAATGGACGGAATGCGCGAGAATGCATGGAAAGCAGTGTGGAGATTGCATGCAGTGTGCAGTGTGGCAGGTCGCATGCAGCGTGCCAGGGCAAATGGTGCATCACGTGTGCCGGGGCAAGTGGACAGGCAAGGCAGAGACGTGAAACCCGCAGTCACGAAAATGAATCACGTCGATGCCCAGCGCAGCCCCCACCGTTTTCCAACCGCCTCCTTTCCTGCCTTGTTGCCCCTCCACTGCCTCTACTCCGCCCATCTCCTTGACTTTTTGGGCGACCTGTACTGGACTCAGAAGAATTTCGCCGTATTTGCGTCGGGCACGCCTCCTCGCCCCACCGCCCCCTTGCTCGCCCCCTGCGCCAGGTGCACCGCTGTCATCCTTTGCCCAACTAGCCTGGTCCTGTAGCGAAGAAGCTTCCGGGGTAGCCGCTGAGGCTGAAGCGGCCAGGGATGGACAGCCAGGGAGACACTTCATGTTCCGATTCATTGGGCACCGGCACTCCCGGAGCCCGCGGGTGGCTGCGGCGAGCGATGGCGGCAGCACCTTGAGCTCGGTGGAAATCTTCTCTCCTGCGCGCCAATGACGCGACGCATGCGAGCCAGAGAGCTTTTCTCGGATCAAGAGCGCCATCACCTGTCATATGAGGAGGAGGATACATGTGTGTCATATGAGGAGGAGGATACATGCGTGTCATATGAGGAGGAGCCACGTTTCTCGGATCAAGAGCGCCATCACCTTGACGTCCTGCACAGAGATTCTCAAATGTCAATGCCCTAATCAATTTACAATGTAAAGGCACTCTAGAGAGTACTTTTGAGAATGTGTACCGGCTTGCTCGCCCGATCCGCCACGCGTTGCATCACTCGCCGCATTTTGTCCTCCGTCAGCGTCCGCCCGCATCTCGTCAGCAGTCTGCTCGCCCTCCCCACACTCTCAGCACCACGCGCCACAAGCAGAGTAGGGCGTCGTCAACGAGTGCCTCTTGCAGAGCATTGACGACCCCTCTTGCAGAGCGCACATTTCGGCACGACATCAACTTGCACCACACCAGAGGGAGGAGGAACGGGGAACCTGCGGGCGTCGAGTTCATTCATCAGATACTGTGCGGCTCCTGGAAAATCCTGCGCAAGATTCTGGAGGTCGTGCACGAGGGCCGGAGCGTCAACACCCTCGTTTTGCACCGCCTCTTCCTCGCCTTTCCTGCCCTCTACTTGGGCCTGGTCCCGGTCTCGATGCGCGGCGGGTGCTGACGCTGAAGACGGAGGAGCAGGGAGGCGTCTCCTGTCTCCATGCTTGTCTCCTTGCTTGTGCTCGTCCGCATCCGGCGGCATGAATTCAATGTCCCCGACGTGTCCTCGGTTCGACGTGGCTTGCAACATCGGGAGGGGAGAGATAGTTGCTGGAGCTTGCAACTTCGAGATGGCTGCTGGAGCTTGGCTGCCGCCGCGGAGGCGCTTGAGGGACACTTCCCCGCCGTCGCTTTCATGCAGTCGCTGGACCGTGTGACAAGGATGGGCTGCAAGTGCGCCGGCGCCCTTGATAATGCGCCTGACGGTTTCGAACAGCTCCATCATCTCGTTGTCATGCCCGTGCTCTGCCACGAACTCCTCGTCGCCCAGTTTTCCCACGCTGTCGCGACCTGCTCATGCACACGTGACTTGCTCTTTCAACAGGAATGCAAAACGCGCACGGGTGGGCGGGCATGGCGCATCAGCACTCTCTCCCGCCAATCCATTTCACCAGTTCGACCTCTGCGCCTAGCGCATGCAGCAGCACCAGGTGGTTCAGGGCAGGAAGGCTGTCGCGTAGATGCGAGCACGCAGAAGACAGGCAGGCAGCGAAGGCAAGGAAACGAAGATGATGCGCATTCTAGGGTTTGGGGTTAAAGGTTTAGGGTTTAGGAAGAGCATGAGACCAAGCAAGTGGGTGAGGATGGCGTCGAGGCGCGGGTTCTGCATGGCCCTCATCACCACGGGATGCGCCAGCAGCACGTTGATGGTGTGTGCGCGCTCCTCCTCTCCATGCCCCCTGATCTCATCGACATGATGCACACTGCCTTCAAGTGCGTCAGCTATAGACGTAATTGGGGCAGTGACAGAGGTGTTTGGGTCGACGCGCCCACCAAGCTCGTCAGGCGCGCCCAACAACCCTTGGCTATCAGTACTGTCCCCCGTATCATTCGCAGCGCGGTGCACACGTGCCGACAGGGAAGCAGCAGCGGCAGAGCGGACGACGCCGTCGAGCGTGGACTGCAGCGCGTCGCCGCTTGTTTGCCCTTTTGTCGCCTTGGACGCCCACAACCCCACCCCCTGCACATCGCTCCATGTCCACCCGCGACATAAGCGACAGGGCAACGCATGCGACGCACAGCGTGTGGTGCAGCAATTCAGCAGGCACCCACAAATCACAGCACAGCATAGAGGCAAATCACAGCGCAGGGTAGAGCCACAAGCATCGCGATCCATGCGCCTGTCCAGCGCACAGAACGCAGTTTGCGTCCTGCGCCCACTGAATGCAGCACATGGTATCGTGTGGCAACACACACACAGGCGAGGGGGACCTGGCCGTCGAGAGCGCGGCCAACAACTTGCATCTTGTGCGCGATGCTGTCCCAGATCAAGTCGTCGCACGAGCCTTGGGCAATGAGGTAGTGGATGTTGACAGAGGTGCTCGTCTGTCCGATGCGATGTACACGGTCTTCGGCCTGCAGCAGGACTCCAGGCGTCCAGTGGAGCTCGGCAAACACCACCGTGTGGGCTGCCGTCAGGGTGAGGCCTGTGCCCGCGGCAGTGATGGAGAGAACGGCGGCGCGGATCTCAGAGCTGTTTTGGAACTCGTTGACCAGAAGCTGCCGGCGTGCTGACGGCGTAGTGCCGTCAATTCTTATGTAGCCCACCTTGCGCGCTTTCACGCATTCTTCGACAGCATCGAGCATCGGCAGGTGGTGCGCAAACACGAGCAGCTTGGCACCCCCTGCCAGCAGGTCGCTCACGTACTCACACGCAGGGCGCATCTTGGCAACGCCAGTATCAACATACAGCTTCATGATCAGGTTCCGCTTCCGGCCGCTTGCTGCCATGCGCTCGCTCTCGTCCGCTGTCTCATCGTCAGCCTGGCGTTCAAGCTCTTTAAGCTGCTCGATCTGGGCGTTAAATTTGGCCGCGTCGGACGACGACAACTGCAGCATGATGCGCTGCCGTCGCTTCGGTGGCAGCTGCGAGAGCACCTGCCTCTTTAGCCGACGGATCATGGCGTGCTTTTGCAGCACGAGGTGCAACTCTTCCAGGTTGGAAGAGCCCGCCGTGTCGAGGCCAAAGGGCCCCTGGTGTGCTGCACAATAGCGCTTCGCGTACTCGAGGTAGCTTGGAAACAGATTCGGATGCAGGCAATTGAGCAGATTGAAGAGCTCAATTGGCCGCGCCAGCGCTGGCGTGCCCGTCAGAAGGATCGCACGCCTTGCCTGCCGCACAACTGGCACGATGGCCATGGTGCGCTTGGCCTGGGCATTCTTTAGGTAGTGCGACTCGTCTGCAATCACCACTTTGAAGCCCTGCTTGCCTATCTCGAACGAGAGCTTGGCGAACAGATCGTAAGACACGATGGTCACGGGACACGTGTAGATGGCGTCCTTGCAGCTGTGAATAAGGTTCACATCAGCTGGCGACACGAGCTGCGGCAGCCAGCGCACAATCTCGTGCGCCCAGACGCTGCGCATCGACGACGGGCACACCACCAGCAGCGGCCACTCCGTCATGTACGCCGACGCAATCGCGATTGCTTGGATGGTCTTGCCCAACCCCATCTCATCCCCGATCAACACGCGCCCGTTTCTCGACAGGGCAAATAGGACGCCCTCCCGCTGAAACTCCAAGAGGCTCTCTCGCACATGCCCTGGGAGCTTGCAAAAGAGCGCATCCGCGTCCGAGCTGGTGTTTGCCGCCCCGCCACCCGCCATTTTTGCCGTCCCGTTGCCCTGCAACCCAGCGCCCGCTGCTGCGCGCCCGACACCTTCGCGCACGATTGCCCGCACGGCGTCCGGAATGCCCCGCAAGCTCAGGCTGAACCCAGGGAGCTGGGCGCGTGCCAGCTGATCCAGGCGCGCCGCAAGCCTCTCGTACTGCTCGAACGGAAACGTCCACCGCTTTGTGTCTGGCTCGTAACGCCCCATGTTCATCTTGTACGCGTCCGACACTTCCTTGGGCGGGAACGACGAAGAGGCAGCAAAGCGGTAGGGCGACACAAACGCAAGGGTCACGGTGCACTCTCGCGTCTGCCCGCCCGGGCAGCTGCTCCCGCCACCGTGCCGTGCGGGCAGTCTGGGGAAATCTCTGCGGACGGACGCACGCGTCTTTGTGCCTGCCCGTGTGCCGCGGGCGCGGCCGGGCGCGGCGGGAGAGGAAGGGGCGGCAGGCGCGGCAGGCGCGGCGGGCGCGGCAGGCGCGGCGGGCGCGACAGGCGCGGCGGGCGCGGGTGCCGTCGCGGGGCCGCCGTCGCCCGGCCGTGAGGATGCGGGCTTGCTGAGGAGGCTCCCGCCCACCCGGCCTGAGATCCACATGGTGCGCATCGACGCATAGTCGTCCGTCTGCACTTGCGCCGGCGATGCACTGCCGCCGAGTCCCGAAAGCCCCGCCGAGCAGCAGGCGGCGAGCCACAGCACGCGTTGCGCCGGTCGCGGCCGGATGGCCGCGATCGCGCGCATGCCCTGCTCTTCACGCTTCTCAGTCCTCTGCCCACATTGCCGTATCGCTCGCACAGCCATGGGCACCCCGTATTATCTCTCGCCGGAAGTGTGCGAGCGAAAGACGTACAATGATGAGAGTGACATCTGATGCCTCGGCATCGTCCTCGAGTCCTGTGTGACCTGCAAAGACAAAGAACTTGAAGTGCCTCAGTTCGATCAGTTGGACACTTGTTTTTGGCGGGACGAAGGTCAAAAAAACAAAAAAACAGTATCTGAAGCGGGGAAATAGCCAGCCTGAGCGCCCCCTATTTATTTTGATGAGCATCTAGGACATTGGCCATCAGCCGTAATTCAATAAAATCCAATCATCATCACCTTAGAGAGAGAGTCTTGGGACGGCCGGACCAGGTCGAGGGATGCTGGCCAAAACCCCAAACCCTAAACCCATAAACCCCTGAACAGCGACCTGATGCAGCCGGTCATTGTTGACCAGATGTCCGCCTCCTCCTCATCTTTCGTCACAGAACCTTTTACAGAGTCTGAAGACTCGCTCTCTCACCTTCCGCACACTCGCGCAGTTGACGCACACCCGCAGCCAACACGGTGGGGCGGAAATGGAACAAAGCACGGACAGCGAGGCTCTTCTTGCTCACTTACTAACGCGTGCAGTACAAACCCAGGCATCGCAAACGATTCAGGAATGACCGTTGGGTCGCGGTTGCAGCGCCACGTGCACCGATGCTGATTCTTGGAATGTCAGGCCTCCGTGAATCGTCCAAGGTCCCCTCAGGGCACTCAACGCCCGCTCCAGTCTAAGGGGACACGGCACTGAGTGCTGGGTCTCAGTGTGGCATAGGTCTGATTCTGGGACTCTAGCGACAGTTTGGGGCTCGCTCTTTACTCGACAAGCCAGGAAAGAATAACTCGCAGGGGGCGAGCCACCTGCGCGGCACAAGGGCGTGGCGACAACGAGGAGAATCACAGGACTACTTTTGATATGCGTAGGGGGCACGTCAGTCTAGGTCTTGGGCGGGGGGTGGGTCTTACGCGGAGCCTGGAGGCCTACGCGGGACGAGGTCGAAGTCATTTGGATGCTGCCCGGGATGTTGGGCGGGAGTGGCAGCCAGCGAGGGAGGCGCGGAAGGCAGTCGAGCAGCTTGTCGGCCATGTTATCGAGAAACGGGTGCGACATGCCATCCTCCCACTGCCCCACGGGGGAGCTGGACTGGCCGCATCCGCCTGACGCCGCGGGTGCGAGGGACTCGCGCGCGTCTTCCTCCTCCATCATCGTGCGGTACGATCGCTGCTCCACGCGCCGCATCACCGCCTTCTGCTCGCCATAGAGAGAGAGAGAGAGAGAAAGAGAGATCCCACAGTGACGAAGAGCATGGGTGCTTGCGGGAAGGACGGCAGGCGCACACCGCACACAGGGCAGAGACTCGGAAGGCTCGCCCACTGCGAGACGCGCCTATGGTGTTAAGAAACTGGTGTCCTGCGCTCTCGCATGGAAGTCCCTATGCTCCAGCGAACGTGTCTCCCTGCCTTCCCTCCCCGTACACTCGTACCCCCCATGGCTACTCTTCGGGCTCTGTTGATCCAGGCGCCACAGCGGGAGGTGCAGGGGCGGTAGGCGGTGCGAGCGAGCCGCGCCTCTGCCCCTCCGTTGCTGCGCAACCCAGAATACCATGTAAGAGCCCTTGACACATAAGTCGTGGTGTCAAGCGCTCTCGCATGCCTAAGCCTCACTCTCGCCAATTACCCCATCCCCCGCACACTCCTCTCTCCGCCCCCCTTGGCCCACAGGAACGAACCCCGCAGGACCACGAGCTCAAGGTGAGGGCGCACACACGGCAGGTGGGGCAAGCCACGAACTCGAATCTTTCGCACACGTCGCCAGCACTGAACAGGGAGGGAGCGGGGGGAGGCAGAAGGGGGGGGGAGGGTTAGGGGGGGGGGAGGTTGACACCTTAAGGAGGATACCGACGACGAGCACCACCGTCATCAAGAGCATGCTCAGCACGATCGTCAGCGCCGCCATGCTCCCGAAATTTTGCACCTGCCAAACATTCCTGGCATTAGGCGTCGGCCATCCTCCTCACCGCCCCCCCACACACGTGTATGCACACACACACACTCACACACATACACAACACATAAATGCGAGCACGTGACCACATGCAGCAACGTCTCGTGCAGCAATTTGCGTATCATATCAACGGGTGCTATCATCCATGTCAACGCGTGCCGTCATGGGCGTATCCAGCTGCCTGCGCGTAGGCGGTGAGGAGGACCAATGGCCGCCTTGTCTCCATCCATGCGCGTAGGCCTCTCGCTCTCTCACTCTCGCCCTCTCGCTTTCTCGCGTTCTCTCTCTCGCTCCCGCTCTCCTGCTCTCTCCCTATGAGGAGAGGAGGCACGAGAGACCTCCTTGTTCTTGAATTGGCACTTGTCGCCGCCGTAGCCGGACCAGCACTCACAATCCCCATTAGCTAGACAACGCCCTGAGTCCGAGCATGGGCTCGACGCACCCCCTGGACATTCCCGGTCACACAGGCGTCCGAAGTAGCCTGAGCAGGCGCATATGCACATACAGATAACACACACACACACACACACACACACACACACACACATGCATGCATGCATACATACACACAGAGAGAGAAAGACAGACAGACATTCGCGTCAGACAATCATCCGAAAGAGGCTGCGCAGGCGACGCCGCTCCTCTGTCACCTGTCGCCTTCCTCGCGCACGTGCACACAATACACCATGTGTGTGTATTATATACATATTATATTATATTAAATGCACATTATATACGCATGTATTATATTATATATTCATAACACACACACACACACACATGTTCAGCACCGTATTCGCACGTGCAAATGGCCAACAGCCCGTGGTCCTTGTCGCCCTTTACACTAGAGCAGTTGCCACGCCCGCTGCAGTACGTCCCCTCGTCCGTGAGCCCAGGGCAGCCAACTTGACAGGAGGCGCCAAGGTAACCGCCAGAGCACTGACACGCGCCAGATCGCAGACACATGCCGCGTCCCAAACATGGAAACACTACGGCTCCGCTACGACAACCTGACGCTATCGTCACTCGCCACGGGCTCCCGCCTGCAAAGAGCGCGGGAGGGGTAGGGGGGACAGAGCGCGCCAACACAGAGAGCGAGAGAAAGACAGACACCGACACAGCCACAGGCACAGACAGAGAGACACATGCACACAGGACACACACACACACACACACACACACACACACACACACACACACACACACACAAACACACATGAGGGACGCGAGAGCTGGCGGCGTCCTGGGACGTGAGAGCTGGCGAGCAAGCAAGGCAGGCGTTGAGCGTTGGCGTATGAGGGAGGCCAACGGTAGATGCAGGATGCATGCATTCAACAGCCAACCACAAGAAGCAACGCAGTATTTTAGGGAATATTAATATGTATATTATTATTACTATTATTATTTGTGCAACCATGAGAATTAATTCAAGTATTTTAGGGAATATGAAAAGAATTAATTACAGGTGTGCACTGATACGAAGGCAAATGAGAGATGCACGTATGTGACATGCGAGTGTGCATACATGCACGAACAGAACAAACACACAGACAGACAAGAGAGGAAAACACAAACACACGCACACGACGGCGCACCAGGGTCAAGGTTTTAGGGGTTAAGTTAGGGTTCCGGGTTTAGGGTTCCGGGTCTAGGGTTTCAGGTTTAGAGTATATGCAATGACAAAGCAACGCACCAGAGTCAAGCCCGGCTACCTTGACATACAGCAGGTACCTCCCAGCATCTGCCATGGTATAGCTAAGGGCATATTTCCCGTGGTCACAAGACTTGACACGCCCAGCCTTCCTTTCAACACTGCCACTCGCGACGCCGCCAGCCTCCCCCCCCCCGGACGCGGCGGAAGCAGCGGCGGGCGCATCAGCAGACTGTTCTTGTCCTTGAGGGGGAGACGCGATTGATTCTCCTCGTCCGTCGACGCTCGCGACGGGCTCGAGGTAGATTTCCACGAGTTCGCGCTGCCACAAACTCTGAAAAGTAAGTGATGTAGCATGTGCACTATCAAAAAATCACTGTATAGAGGACTTTTGAGAATAGAGGCCTGGCGCAGGGCGTTGCAGACGCCGGCGCCCACGGCACCGTCCACCGCTAACCACTCGCAGTCTGTCCTGGCGCGACATTCTTCCACTGAACTGAGGGCAAGAGGTGTGCAAGAGGTGTGCAAAAGTGTCAGGAGACACCTGGTATAGAGGTAAACGAGACCTAAGTATAGCTGTGAATACGATACCGCACATGATGACTAGCATACCTCAGGTCTGCACAGTGCCAAAAGAAACCTAATGTAGAGGCACAAGAGGCCTACTATAGAGGCAAAAGAGACTGAATAAATGAGGCAAAAGAGACTGAATAAATGATCAAAATAGACCTAAAAATACGTCAAAACAGGCCTACAAATACTTGGTGTACCCGAGGTCTGCACAGTGTGTGGTGGCCTTGACGCCCACGACCTGCGCGCTCGACGCGCCGCACGTCGTCATGTTTTCGTCCAGCTCGTTGACTAGCTGCAGCAGCAGCACTTGCTCTTCACCTGGTTGTGCCCCGTGCACCCCGGGCCCCACGAGGAGGCTCTTGCCTGGGTCCAGCCGCGCCGGGCGCATCAATGTGGTATATGGCCCCTCCTTCAGACGCCGCCCGTTTACCGCCACCTCGAGATCGAGCGAGAGCTCTTTCGATGACTCGGCACTCATGTTGCGGTGCGGTGGCACCATGAAGGTGACATCCAGGACCCCGTCAATCTTGTCGCTCGACGACTCGTGATAAATAGAGTCACGACAGCGGGCCAGCCTCCCAACCGCCGACCAGGCTGACGGAGCATCGTCGCCGGGCTCGTGGTAGATGCTGACGCGCGAGATGTTGTGTCTCTCCAAGCCCCGCGCATAGTGGGCGCAAGAGATGTAGTTGCCGTAGGCGTCGCGCAGGTAGAGGCTGAAGGTGGCGCTGGAACCGTACACCAGTGTTCCCAGAATTCCAGAACCTATTCTCTGGCCGACGAGGCCGCAATGCTGGCTGGAAAGGGCGCCGGGAAGTGCCTCCACCATGAGGGGCTTGCCGCCCACCAACGCCTTGTCCTTGCCTACCAGCACAGACAGGCTATAGGTTCCAGCCTCCGTGAGGGTATACGTGAAGTGGTACTCGCCCGCCGAGCAGCTTTCTAACTCGCCGGCAAACACCGTGCGCCCGCTCGCCCCATCGCCGTCCTGCTGCTCTGCCCCGTCCCCCGGGCCCTCACCTCCCACTGCCGACGCATTTGCGGAATGCCCCGGCGCGGATTTTGCGGATTGTGAGGGCGATGCGGCCGCGTCTGAGACGCCCGTGCCCTTTCGATTGAGGACGAGAATGAGCGCGGCGGACTCGCGGCAGTCGAGCGCAGACACGTTGTTGTGCATCATCATGCGGAGCACCACCTCTGCTGCCTGCCCCACGTGCGCTTCGTGGGTTCCGTCGCCCGAGAGCTGGCAGTTCTTAGGCGACACTCCTGGCCGCACTGTCAAGGCCAGCGGACTACACCCACACCCACACCCATACACCAACGCACGCGAGCACACACGCACACAGACAAACACACAGCTCAAGGCACACAAACACCCACATCCACAACCACAACCACAACCACAACCACACACAAGCACCTATGCAGCACGGCATAGCCATCCATGACAGCCCACATGCGCCACGCGCCATCCTCGACGATCTCATCAATGCTGAGGTCCGCACAAATGTCAAAAGAGCCCTAATCTAGAGCCAAAAGAGACCCACTCCAGAGCAAAAGAGACCTACTATTAATGGCACACCTCAGCACATAGATGGCGCTGCCAGAGCTATTCTCGCACTTGACTGTCGCAGGGATACGCGCAGCCGCCGCACTCCCCAAGTTCGTGGGCGAGTGCGTGATTTCTTCTCTCCTCGCTGCTTTAAGGCCGCGGCCGCCTTGGTCAGGGCGGCTCAACCATCCTGAAAGGCACAAATATCAAAAGAGACCTCCCGTGTCAAGAAAGCCCAGCAGTGGCAAAGATACTCACGAACGTGGGAGCCTCTAGGCTGGACCACTTCGAAAAAAAAGGGGCTGAGAAGAGCAGCGCGGCGCCTAGAGGTACCAGTACAGTCTGCTTACCTTTTATTCATTCATTTTTCCTTTTTTTGCGCGGCGCATAGAGGTACATTACAATGTGCTTCCTTGATATATGTATGTAGGGCGTAGTGCCGTGCTCTGTATACTGTACTGTACCTCTCTATACCTTTCTATACCTCTAGTATCAGTACTACCTGAGACAGACGCGGCGCACGAGGTGACGCGATGGCCGAGGAAGTTCTTGGCAATCACGCTCAAGTGCAGCTTGTCGCCGTATTGCCTAATACACATATAATACATACACACACACACACACACACATTCCTGTGCATTGACCAACAAGGGAAAAAGTACCAGTCATCCGTGGGTGCCTGCAAGGAGCTCGAGTTGAACCAAGGGTAGGACGGGGGAGGGTAGACATCGGGGCGGAACGGGCTCTGGGACACTTGCTCCCCGTCAACCAAGACAATCAACGTGAAACCTTTCCGAGCTCCACCCATCCCTTCAACCCAGACACCCCAATCATCTGCCACGTAGCTCAGGCGGTATACCTCGCACGCGCCTGACTCATCAGGGATGGAGCAAACGGCATGCGAGCCATTGCTGCCGCCTCCGTCATCGTCGCCGCCTTCGCCGTCGCCTCCGCCGCCAGCTCCTCCCACGGTTGCCACACCATGCGGCACGTTCACGTCATCCCCGTCCTGCGCCGCGCCCGACACCATACTCAATGCCTGCAGCAGGCCCACACCCGACCCACGGGAGCCCGCGTGCCGCCGCCGCACTGCATCGCCCGACGGCGGGGGAGGCGCATCTGGAGGCGGGGGCACTGGAGAATCTCCTGCTGTCGGCGGTGCTGGCGCCGGGTCCGGCTCCGTGGGCAACTGCTGGTCTGCGTCCTCCTTCTCGTCCGTCTCAACAGGAGCAGGCTGGTGCAGGGAAGGCAATGGAAAGGAGGAGTTGGCGCCGCCGCCCGGTCCCGATTGTCCTCCTTGGCCGAGCGGTGGGCTATTAGCTGGGGATGGGGAAGGAGTGGACGCTGTCGCCGGTGCTGGGGCGGGGGCGGGGGGAGCTTGTCCCTTCAGCGCGGTGCAGCGGGCTTGAGTTCCGTTACTCACTACGTGCCCGTCGCGCATCAGCCGTATCACCACTTTGCGGCTGCACCCGTTCGGATGGACGGTCTGCCAAGCATGCATGCATGCATGTTGACGATTTAGGGTTTAGGGTATAGGGGCCAACAGGTGTGCGTGCGAGCGTCGGCGATGGGGCAGCACCAGATTCGCACGGCACTCACGCTTCAGCACACACCTTTGACCAGCCTGACACTTCGACGATCACCTCTGCAGGCTCGCCCACCACTGCCTCCTCGAGGCCCGCCCCCGCCACCACGATGTTCTGCGATTCCCCGCCGCCCTTCCGCTCCTTGAGCATTTGCCCTTTCCTTCTTCTCCCTCGCGCTCCCAGCTCCACCGCTCCCGGACGCCCTCTTCTGCCGATCTTGCCCGCGGATGATGCTGCCCCCTCCCCCCTATCCATGCGCGGGCCCGCGCTTGCGCTCGCGTTTGCGTGCCCCGCCGTCGCCGCGCGCTGCGCGCCGCCCCTCGAGCCCGCCGGGTTTGAATCGTTTTGCGCGGACGCCGACGCCAGCGTTCGCCTTCGCCCCTCGCGCCGCCCGGGCCCTGTTGCACCCGCCGCCCACTGATGCGCCCCCGCCCGCCGCAGCTCTTCCCCGGCGACGCGGTCGCGGTGGTAGTCGAGGTACAGGCGCTGCATCGGCAGCGGGGGGCTTCCCACAGCGTGGGGCGAGGATGGGCGCGCCCCCCCAGAACCTGGCGCGCGCGCCGGCGTCGAGAACCAGTCGTGCGGGGAGCACGACGACGCAATGCAAAGCAGGAGCAGCGCCCGCAGGGCGAAGAGGCTGCCGCGCTGGGCCATTGGCCCAGCGGCCTCTCCCTCCAGCTCGCTCCTTGAGCCCCCCGCTCTCTCTAGAATCAGGCAGAGGCACTTAGCCACGAACAATGGACTCATGCGCATCATATGGACGGCTAGAGGCGCAGCAGGCAAGCGGCCTGGCGGAAGGGGGGCGGGGCATGCACGCCCCAACACGGACCCCGTGTTTGCCCGGCACAGTGTCTCTGCGGCTGCGTTTTGTTGCGGCGCGTCTGCTCTGGGCGCCCGCTAACACGCTGGCGCGGGGTTGGGCAGGAGCAGGAGGCCTATCACTCGGACTCGGCCATCCCAGAGCGCCGGGCCCGCCGCATCCCGCGCAGTCAGGTCATCCCGCGTGCGCCGCACGTCGTGCTCGGCGTGCCTCGCGCTCCGCGCCCCCGCGGTGCACGGCTGATCGTAGGCGCGCGCCGAGCAGCCCGAGCCCGACTTCGACCAATCTGAGCTCTACGCGCATGTCGCCAGAGGTACTAAACTAAACCCTACACCCTGAGCAGTAAACCCCAAACTATCAACCAAATCTGAGCTCTACGTGCATGTCGCCAGAGCTATCTGCCGCCGCTCGCGAAAGAACTCTGCGTATCGTTGACATATCCTCCTCCTCCCACTCTGTTGGTGGGTCTCGTTGACACTTCTAGTCTCTTTCCACACACCCTAGGCAATGGAGGCAAGAAAGGGGCCGTGCCAGGGGCCGCCGACAGGCAAAGCTCCAGACAGAAAATTGCCAGCGCCCCACAGGGCAAGAGGTACACACTCACACACAATATACACACACACACACACACACACACATACATACATATATATATGTGTGTATATATATACACACACACATACATATACATGTACATATATATTCATATGTATAGGGACAAGGCAGCGACGTTGCGACCGGCAGTGGCGGCCAGGGAGAAGCAGGTGTAGGGGGTAGGGGGCGGAAAGAAAGTCCTGTGTACCGTGACTTTGAATAGTAAATATATGAGAACACTGACTTTGAATAGTAAATATATGAGAACACTGACTTTGTATAGTAAATATATGATAACACTGACCTTTGAGAATGTGTGTGTGTGTGTGTGTGTGTTTGTGTGTGCGTGTGTGTGTACAGGCTCGCCGTAAAAAAATTGCGCGCAAGCAGCGCGAGGCTGACGAAATCGCCCTCTTTCGCGGCAACGTCTCTTGCGTGTGCACGTGCATGGAGTTGGATACCGAAAAGTTGCTCCCCGCGCTCCAGGTTGTTTGTTATTATTATTATGTTATTATTATCATTATATTTTATTATTATTATTACATTTACATTTACATTTACATTTACATATACATACACACATATATACATATACATATACACATAAGCACACATCTATCGCACAGGCATACTTTGCAGACCCAAAAGTGGCCGCAACAACTGCAACTACATCATCGGCCGCAACAACTGCAACTGCATCAGCCAAGGAGCACACATTGCATATAGGTACACATTGATGTTATTATTATATTATCCTTATTATTATTATTATACCGTACTTGCAAAGGATCAACGAATTAATCACACTGGGAAACTATGCTGCCAGCATAGTTACGACACAAATGCAACGGTTCGAACCATTGCAGTTCTGTTGGAATTCGGGGGCCAGCACGTTATGAACCATTGCAGTTTTATGTGTCACCAAAAATCCCCATGCACTTTTATGGGTCACCAAAAATCCCCAAAATCTGCTGACCCAAAAATCCCCAAAATCTGCTGATCCGTAACCACGTGATGTCACGTGATAGTGTTGCCATCCACTTTACCACAAGTATGGGAGGCTCCGGCGAATGACCTTTATACGTTTTTTCAATACTAAAGCCGCCAGTACGGTATATATATTTTTAATATTTTTTCCAACTGCAACTGTATCAGCCAAGGAACACACATTGCATATAGGTACACATTGATGTTATTATTATATTATCCTTATTATTATTATTATATTATATATATTTAATATTTTTACCAACTGCAAGTACATCAGCCCAGGAGCAAACCTTTCATATAGGTGCACGTTGATTTTTACTATTCTACACATTACTACACGTTATCTCCTACTACGCACATAAACCCCAAATTGGAACTAAACCAGCCAAGGAGCACACATTGCAAATGGACATTGCAAATGGATACACGTTGATTTTAACTACACATTATCTCCTACTATACATTAATTTTACTGCACTATTTTCTAATTTTACTGCACACTATCTTCTAATTTTACTGCACACTATGTTCTACTACTCATCACCTACCGCGCATATGACTCCTGCTACAGGTACACGTATACTTTTTACTACAGGTACCCGTTACTTTTACTGTAGGTGCACGTCACTTTAGGGCCCTGAAAAGGCAAAAAATGCGCTGTCTTTTGCTTCGCCGGAAAAAGAAAAATATTTTTTATTTATTTATGAAGTGATTACATGGGAATTTTTTTATAAAAACGCTCCACTAATCACTACTTGTGGTGTGCGTGTGTGGTGTGTGTGTGTGTGTGTGTGTGTGTGTGCGTGCGCGCGCTACTAACAGCATCTCCTGCTACACATTGCATATAGGTACACATACAGGTACACATTTTTTACTTGCACATTATCTCCTACTAAACACCACCACTTTACTACACGCTGCTACAGGAGGGCAGGAGCCCCCTGCGTCACGTGGAGGTGCCGGGGGTTGCAAGGCTGGGGGGGAGGCGGGGGGGGGGGAGAGGGTGGGGACAT
>Ga0315905_10003192_pt1 | contig 16955 bp, 14 predicted proteins | sample LakEriMetagenome_5_FD_203522 | JGI IMG/M metagenome (GOLD analysis project Ga0315905, IMG submission 203522) | Freshwater fungal communities from buoy surface, Lake Erie, Ohio, United States - Buoy 4 MA121 | ecosystem: Environmental > Aquatic > Freshwater > Lake | place: USA: Lake Erie, Ohio... | reverse complement strand
TAGGTAATGACGGACAGTTCACAAAACTCTGCCAAGAACTTGGAATCCCAGAAATTGCAACCGATCCAAAATTTGCAACAAACCCAGATCGCGTCGCCAACCGCATTCCGTTAAACGAATTGTTAGTGAAACAATTTTTAACAAATGGCGCAGACCATTGGTGGAAGTTGCTTTCAGGCGCAGGCGTTCCTTGTGGTCCGATTAATTCAATTTCTGAGGCATTCGCACTTGCAGAGTCATTGGACTTAAATCCAATCATCACGATCAACCAAGAAGGCGAAGAGCGAAAGCAAGTTGCAAACCCAATCACTTTTTCGCTTACTCCAGTTCGCTACGCGGTTGCGCCACCAAGTTTGGATGAAGAATGAGCGAGTCAGTAACCGCGCAAGAAGCTGTGCTGCGCGAACTTCGAGTATTAATCGCATCTGGGCAACTCGAGCCTGGCCAGCAAGTCGTGCAAGATTCACTCGCTGCCAGCCTTGGCGTCAGTCGGGTTCCGTTGCGCGAAGCACTAAAAGTGCTTGAAGGCGAAGGCCAAGTTATGTATCACCCACATCGCGGGTACTTTGTTGCAGACTTAAGTATTGAGGATCTTGTAGAGGTCTATCGAATTCGCTCACTACTTGAAGACGAAGCAATACGTGTTGGTGTGTCGTTACTTACTGACGAGGATATTGAATATCTTGAGGACATTTTGAATGATGTCGAAACTGCTGCAAAATCCCAAGATGTTTCAGCAGTAACTGCTGCCAACCGGAGATTTCATTTTGCGCTTTTTGAAGCCAGCAACATGCCGCGGCTGGTGCGCTTAATTAAGAATCAGTGGGACGCAACTGATGCGTATCGAGGTGTCTACTTTGCAGCTCCGGCAAACCTTGCTCATATGAATCAGGAACACCGAACCATGGTCCAGGCCCTAAAGGCTAGAGATGTGGAAAAGTCCATTGCACTTCAAGCGGCCCATCGCGAGAACTCAGTATCTGTCGTAAGCCAGGTAATCAAGAAACCTTAAGTGAATTGCAGTGGGGGATTTCCTTAATTTGCAAGGCTTTCGGTAGTCTTACTTTGTATGACCCCACAGGAATTAGCAGGCCACATTAAGGCCGCTTTGCTTAGCGCAATCTCTAGTGGTCAATTGAATTTAACTAGCGCTGACATCCCTTCGGAAATTGTGGTTGAACGTCCCAAAAACTTAGATCACGGTGACTGGGCAACCAATGTTGCAATGCAGGTTGGCAAGAAAGCTGGATTGAATCCGCGGGCTGCTGCTGAGATTTTGCAAGTTATCCTGCAGGAACTTCCGGGCGTAGAAGCGATCGAAATCGCTGGACCGGGCTTTATAAACATAAGGCTTTCGGCTGCGAGTCAAGGTGAGTTAGCGCGAGACATCGTTGCCAAAGGTAAAGATTTTGGTCGTGGTATTCAGTTAGTCGGCAAGAAAATAAATGTGGAATTTATTTCAGCTAATCCAACTGGACCATTACATCTTGGACATACCCGTTGGGCGGCCGTTGGTGATGCAATCGCGCGAGTATTAGAAGCTGAAGGTGCAGAATCTGCGCGTGAGTTCTACGTAAATGATCTTGGTGTCCAGATGGATAAATTTGGAACTTCAGTCAAAGCTGCAGCACTTGGTGAACCAATTCCAGAAGATGGATATCACGGCGCTTACATTCCAGAGTTAGCAGCACAAATCGTTTCCCAAAATCCCACAATCATGGACTTACCTGAACCGAAACGTAGTGAGGCATTTCGAGATGCTGCATATGCGTTACAACTTGCTGATCAAAAACGAGTCCTCGATAACTTCAATACCCATTTCGATGTTTGGTCTTCCGAAAAGTCACTCCACACATCAGGAGCCGTGGATCGCGGGTTTGAAAAACTAAAATCCCAAGGCCACATGTTTGTTGAAGAAGGCGCAACCTGGCTACGCACTAGTGATTTTGATGATGATAAAGATCGTGTGCTGATTAAGGCCGATGGCGCATTAACTTACTTTGCCTCTGATACTGCTTATTACGTTGATAAGCGCAATCGTGGTTATGACCTTTGCATTTATCTATTAGGTGCTGATCATCACGGATATGTGAATCGATTGCGCGCAGTGGCAGCATGCGCCGGAGATAACCCAGATGAAAACATTCAAATCTTGATTGGGCAAATGGTCAAGATGCTCAAGAATGGCCAAGAAGTTCGTCTGTCTAAGCGGGCAGGAAACATCATCACACTTGAAGATCTGGTAGACGAAGTAGGTGTTGATGCTGCGCGCTATTCATTGATTCGATATCCAGTTGAATCCCAATTGGTTCTAGATCTTGATCTCTTGGTTTCCAGTACAAATGACAATCCGGTTTACTACGTGCAATATGCGCACGCTCGAATTGCATCAGTAGTTAGAAATGCCGCTGAGCTTGGACTGATCCCTTCCGACACCTCGAATTGGGACCCTGCAACTTTTGACCCATCGCAACTAACAGATGATCGTGAAGGTGCGCTACTTGGCCTTTTGGCAGATTATCCACGAGTAGTTGCATCAGCAGCTGAACTTCGCGAACCACACCGAATTGCTAGGTACATCGAGGAAGTAGCCACTAGTTACCACTCGTTCTATGCAGCTTGTCGAGTCTTGCCACAGGGTGATGAGCCAGTAACAGAGTTGAACATTGCCCGGCTTTGGCTATGTGCCGCAACGAGGCAAGTTATTTTCAATGGCCTCGAATTGCTGGGTGTTAGCGCACCAGACAAGATGTAATCATGGCTTCTGACCTAAACCCAGTGATTTGGCCAGCGTCTGCAACTCGCGATAGCCAAGGTGAACTTTCCCTTGGAGAGATCACCGTTACAGATCTTGCTAATCAATACGGAACTCCGCTTTATGTTTTTGATGAGGCCGATGTTAGAAAGCGCGCGCGAGATTATGTCGCCGCCTTTACCGTTTCAGACATTGAAACCAGCGTTCACTACGCAGGCAAGGCATTCCTGACAACCAAAGTTGCCCAATGGGTAAATCAAGAAGGCCTTGGTATTGATGTAGCAAGTGCTGGTGAATTAGAAGTTGCGCTTCGTGCTGGGATTGATCCAACCCAGATAGTCATGCACGGAAATAACAAAAGCGTTAAAGACTTAGAGCGTGCGGTCGAAGTTGGTGTTGGACGGGTAGTAATTGACAGTCTGATCGAAATTGAAAGATTGAATTCGGTCGCTGCAAGTTCTGGCATAGTCCAGCAAGTTTTGTTGCGCCTCACCGTTGGTGTCGAAGCCCATACACATGAAGCCATCTCTACCGCGCATGAAGATCAAAAGTTTGGTCTCTCTGTTGCCTCGGGAATGGCAATGACTGCGGTGGATAATGTTCTGGAATGTGACTCCCTTTCATTAGCAGGACTTCACTCACATATTGGATCTCAAATTTTTGATGCAACCGGGTTTGAATTAGCAACTCATCGAGTCGTTGACTTTGCCGTGCAAGTTAAAGAGCGTCACGGCATTTCGGTTAGCGAAATAGACGTTGGTGGCGGAATGGGGATTGCCTATGTCGAAGGTGATGACCCACTTGATGTTGACGCAATGGCAAAATCCATCTTGGATATTGTCCGCACCGAGTGCGCGCGAGTAAATATTTCAGTTCCAAGAATTAGCGTTGAGCCGGGCCGCGCAATCATTGGCAATCCTGGCATCACACTTTATGAAGTTGGCACAGTCAAGCCGATCGAACTAGATAGTGGAATCACGCGCCATTACATTTCCGTTGATGGCGGCATGAGTGACAACATTCGAACCGCACTTTATGACGCTGAGTACACCGCGGTCATTGCAAATCGGGTATCCACAGCCAAGCTGGTACCTTCTCGAGTTGTAGGAAAGCATTGCGAAAGTGGCGATATTGTCGTGCGTGATATCGAGTTACCCTCAGATACTCGACCTGGAGACTTGATTGCGGTAGCAGCAACGGGTGCATATTGCAGATCCATGGCTAGCAATTACAACCACATCCCAAGGCCCGCGGCAGTAAGTGTTTTAGCGGGTGCTTCTCAAGTATTGCTTCACAGAGAAACTATAGAGGACCTTCTGGCATTCGACGCTGGAGTTAACTAACCATTTCTTTCCCAATTGCCACGTTTTTTAAATGGCAGTTTCCAAAATTGAGGAAAACGGCGCCAAGTTTGGCTTGTTTCAAGGGTTTCTGCCAGACTTAGAACACACGGGAGTGCGGGCTTTGCCTCGTTTCTGCACAGTACTTATACGCGCTATTAATAAGGAGAAGAAATGGGTTCCCCGCTAACAGTTGCACTACTTGGTGGCGGAACTGTGGGTGCATCGGTTGCCCAACTTATTTCTGAAAGCGCCGAGGATTTAACCGCCCGAATTGGTCGGGAACTTAAGGTAACCGGAATCGCAGTTCGCGATGCCGCAAAACCTCGTCCAGGCGTTGATCCCAGTTTGCTAACCGAAGATGCTGCAGGGCTTGCCGCATCTGGCGCCGACATTGTGATCGAAGTAATTGGTGGAATTGAACCTGCCAAAACCTTAATCGAATCAGCAATTGCAAATGGGTCATCTATTGTCACTGCCAACAAGGCTTTACTTGCTGCGCACGGTGCGCACCTTCACAAATTGGCTGAGGAAGCTGGCGTAGATCTTTACTACGAAGCAGCAGTAGCTGGCGCAATTCCGTTACTTCGCCCATTGCGCGAATCACTTGCCGGCGACAAGGTCACCAAGATCCTTGGAATCGTTAATGGCACAACAAATTTCATTTTGTCGAAAATGTATAACGACGGCGCAGACTATTCCGCAGTACTAAAAGAAGCTCAAGACTTGGGTTATGCCGAAGCCGATCCAACTGCAGACGTTGAAGGATTCGACAGCGCTGCTAAAGCCGCAATTCTTGCTGGCTTGGCATTTCACACCAACGTAACTGCAGATGATGTTTATCGCGAAGGCATGACAAAAGTTACTGCCGATGACATTGCAGCAGCTAAATCACTTGGGTATGTAATCAAGTTGCTGGCGATCGCTGAACTAACTAATGATGACAAGGGCGTAATTGTTCGGGTTCACCCAGCAATGATTCCGATAACACATCCGTTAGCAAGTGTTCGCGATGCCTTTAACGCAGTCTTCGTAGAAGCCGACGCGGCTGGTCAAGTTATGTTCTATGGCCGTGGCGCCGGCGGAGCTCCAACAGCAAGTTCGGTTGTTGGTGACGTAGTTGCAGCAGCCCGACATCGAGTCACTGGAACTGTGGGCCCAGCTCAGAGTATTTACGCAGATCTTGAAGTTCGACCAATTGGTGAAGCAGTAACTTCTTATTACTTGAATCTAAAGGTGGCTGACGAGTCTGGTGTACTCGCTGCCATCTCAAATGAATTCGCTAAGCACGATGTTTCAATTCAAGCGGTTCGTCAAGATGGTGAAGGGGATGCAGCGAGTTTAATTATCAGAACTCACCAAGCCCCAGAAAGTCGTCTGCGCGCAACTGTTGAAGCATTACAAAACATGACTGCGGTTCGTGAAGTTCTAGGTGTTATGCGTGTTGAAGGTGCGGGCGCATAACTGTGGCTCACATTTGGCGCGGAGTTATTGAAGAATATCGGGACAGATTGCCGATTGCTCCCAATGATGTCGTTATCTCATTAGGTGAAGGTGGAACTCCACTGGTTTATGCCTGCACTTTGTCAGAACTCACCGGTGCCAAGGTTTATTTAAAAGTTGAAGGAATGAATCCAACTGGATCCTTTAAAGACCGTGGCATGACTATGGCAATCACAGACGCAGCGCGAAATGGCGCAAAGGCTGTAGTTTGCGCCTCAACTGGTAACACCAGCGCATCGGCGGCTGCTTATGCAACTAAAGCTGGGATGAAGAGTGCGGTGCTAGTCCCGCAAGGAAAAATCGCGATGGGTAAGTTAGCTCAGGCAGTAATCCACGGCGCAACAATTTTGCAAGTTGATGGAAATTTTGACGACTGCTTGGACATCGCACGCGCTCTTGCCGAAAACTATCCAATCGCATTAGTTAACTCAGTGAATCCAACTCGACTTCAGGGCCAAAAGACGGCGGCTTTTGAAATTGTTGATGCCCTAGGTGATGCGCCAGATATTCATTGCCTTCCGGTTGGAAATGCTGGAAACATATCTGCGTATTGGATGGGCTTCACTGAGTATTACCACGACAAGGTTGCAAAGCAGCTTCCACAATTGTGGGGATTTCAGGCAGCCGGCGCTGCGCCGTTTGTTGCTGGCCACCCAATCGAAAAACCAGAAACTATTGCCACTGCAATTCGAATTGGAAAACCAGCATCTTGGGATTTGGCAGTTGCTGCCCGGGATGATTCAGGTGGTTTGATTGACGCGGTAACCGATGATCAAATTCTCGATGCATATCGAATCCTGGCTGACAAAGAAGGATTCTTCGTTGAACCATCAAGTGCTGCCTCAGTTGCCGGACTGTTGCAACAAGCTAGCCGCGGATTAGTAGATGCAGGTTCGACAATTGTTTGTACCGTGACTGGAAATGGTTTGAAAGATACCCAATGGGCATTAGAAAGTGCCAAAGATCCGGTAGTTGTGCCAGTTGATGTTAAAGCTGCCGCCGCAGCACTAGGTCTTGCCTAATGTCTCGGATAGTTTCAGTTTCAGTTCCGGCAACAAGTGCAAATCTGGGACCCGGTTATGACGCACTTGGCCTTGCTCTGGAGATTCGGGATTTTGTGACTGCGCAATTTACTGATGACAACAAAGTCACTGTCGAAGTTACTGGCCAAGGTGCTGGAAAACTTCCAACAAATGAATCGCATTTGATTGCCAAGACCATAATTGATGCTTGCAAGGCATTTGGAACTGAAGTAACTGGACTTCATGTTGAATGCAAAAATGCAATTCCACAAGGTCGGGGATTGGGGTCAAGTGCAGCAGCGATCGTTGCTGGTCTGGTTCTGGCAAGTGAATTAACTTATGCCCGTGCCAGCGAAGATGAGTTACTCCAAATGGCAAATGCAATCGAAGGCCACCCTGACAATGTGGCAGCTTGCTTACTTGGCGCAATGACTATTGCCTGGCTGGAAGACGATGGCAAAGCAAATTCAGTATCAATGAATGTGCACCCCGATGTTTCACCGGTTTTAGGTATCCCACAAACCGAGTTAGACACCCATAAAGCCCGAGGTTTGATTCCAGAAATGATTGCTCACGTCGATGCTGCGTTTAATGTAGGCAGATCTGCGTTACTGGTCGCAGCAATGATCGGAGATCCTGATTTCTTACTGGAAGCAACCGAAGATAAATTGCATCAACCTTTCCGAGCGCAGGCCTATCCAGAATCAATTGAACTAATTGCCCAGCTCAGGGATTCGGAGATTGCGGCCTGCATCAGCGGGGCCGGACCCACTGTGATTGCGCTTTGCACCTCGGATCAAGTGGCCCAAGCATCTGAAATCATTGCAAAATCAGGATTTACTGCTGCTCCCGTGGCAGTTGCGGATCAAGGCGCAATTCCTGACAACAACGATGTCGAAGCCCAAGAAGATTAAAACGTCAGATTTCAAGGCAATTTCGCACCTCGGATCCCAACCTGCTAGTCTTATGACATCGGTTGAATCTCTTTCACCGAAAATCCCGCAAAAGTTTCTCGCTTGAATTTCGCGTATTACTTGCTGGATAGAAAACCACTCAAAACATAAAGGACACATACGTGACCGAGACAACTGCCCAAGATAAAGGGCTGAACTCAAAACTCCTTCCAGAATTAAAGGCCATGGCCGCCGGGCTAGGAATTGATGGCGCATCTGGAATGCGCAAAGCTGAACTTGTTAAGGCCATTGGTGCAAAGCAAGGTGGCGGTAGAGGCAATCGATCTGCATCCCGTCCAGCTGGCGCTGCGAAGAAAGAAGCAGCCGGCGAAGAACGTGCACCTCGTGAAGAACGTGCACCTCGTGAAGAACGTGCACCTCGTGAAGAACGTGCACCTCGTGAAGAACGTGAAGAACGCGCACCTCGCAATAATGATGGTGACAGCGAAGGCGGCGATCGTAATGACCGTGGCGACCGCAATGATCGTAATGACCGCAACGGCCGCAATCGCCGGGGCCGCGATCGCAACGATCGCAATAGCAACGGCCGCAATAACCGTGGTGCCCGTGGCGGAGATCGCGATTATGACTTAGAAGTTTCCGATGACGATGTGCTGTTGCCAGTAGCAGGAATCATTGACATTCTCGATAACTACGCATTCGTTCGTACTTCTGGTTACTTGCCGGGTCCAAACGATGTTTATGTATCAATGGGATTAGTAAAGCGCTTTTCACTTCGTAAAGGTGATGCAGTAACTGGTCAGGTTAAGCAACCACGCGAAGGCGATCGCCCACAGAAATTCAATCCACTAGTTCGTATTGAATCGATAAATGGACTTGAACCAGACGAAGCAATTAAGCGCGTTGATTTTGGCAAGCTAACACCGCTTTATCCGCAAGATCGCTTGCGCCTTGAAACTGTGCCAAACAACTTGGTTACTCGCGTAATCGATTTAGTAGCACCAATTGGTAAGGGTCAACGCGGACTTATCGTTTCGCCACCAAAGGCTGGCAAGACCATGATCTTGCAGAACATTGCCAATGCGATTGCGGAAAACAATCCTGAAGTTCACTTGATGGTTGTTCTAGTTGATGAGCGACCTGAAGAAGTAACAGATATGCAGCGTTCGGTAAAGGGTGAAGTTATTGCTTCAACTTTCGACCGTCCAGCTGAAGATCACACCACAATTGCCGAACTTGCAATTGAGCGCGCAAAGCGTTTGGTTGAAATGGGTCATGACGTTGTAGTCCTACTTGACTCAATGACCCGCCTAGGTCGTGCCTACAACCTTTCAGCCCCAGCATCCGGTCGTATTCTTTCTGGTGGTGTTGACTCGGCTGCGCTTTATCCACCAAAGAAGTTCTTCGGTGCTGCTCGCAACATCGAAGAGGGTGGCTCGCTAACAATCTTGGCAACTGCCCTTGTTGATACCGGCTCTCGAATGGACGAAGTTATCTTCGAAGAATTCAAGGGAACTGGCAACATGGAACTCAAGCTCGACCGTCGCTTGGCGGATCGTCGTATCTTCCCAGCCGTTGATGTCGAAGCATCTGGAACTCGTCGCGAAGAAATTCTTTTGGCTGCAGATGAGCTCAAAGTTATTTGGAAGCTTCGTCGAGTTCTACATGCACTTGATTCACAGCAATCTCTAGAATTACTTCTTACCAAGCTTCGTGAGACTAAGAGCAACCTTGACTTCTTGATGCAGGTTCAAAAAACCACACCTGAAGCACCAGGTGGCATGGGTTCAGATTCGATGGACAACGTCGACTAAGAAATGTTTCAAATACCCTGACAAAGTTTGGGTTGGTTCCTGTTAGCCTTGGCGACATGAGTCAATACACAATCCAAATGTTGCCGGGATCTGAATCTTTACTGGCTGAACATGCAAGTGAAATGCCACAGAAAAATGAGTTGTGTGGTGCATTTTGGATTACGTTAGCGCTGCGGGCGCTGGCTTCAGTAAAAGTTGAACAAGATCATGTGGGCCTTGCTGCGGGATCCATACTTAGTACTGTCCAAACCAGCGAGTCGTTGCCACCAAATGATGGTGGAAGAGCTGACTACATTCTTGAGTTGCCGCGCATTGATGACAGCAATATCACAGGAACTTCACCCGAGGGTCTTGTTGTTGCAACAAACGAGTTAGCCGATTCAAAGCTAGTTGCGATTCCATTACGTGGTGAGTGGACCGCAGAAATTTTGGAACATCTTCTTGAAGCACTGGTTGACCTGGATAAACCCGCATTGCTAATCGCGAATAGTGCAACCCGATTTCTTTGGGGAGGTAAAACTGAACCTGCAACTGCAATTGGATTTCTATCCGGACAAGATATCCAAGGACCGTCACCTGACTGGAATGTAGGACACTACATCGGAATTATGGGCTGGGCACAAGGAAGTGAAAACAAGTTAGCGATATGTGCTGACACTTATCGCAGCATTGGCTGGCAAGGTATGCACCTACAGCCACTAGCTCGGATAGCTGATTCGTTGCGACGCGACGATAGCGAATTTTCTGGTGGGGCCTTTGTAGTCATAAGCCCATCACATGAAGCAATCATTCGGAATTTGGCAGCAAAGTTGACGCTATCTTGCGAGTTATGGGATAACGGCACTCCGTACATCAAAAACCTTGATTCGTGACCCAAAAGAGTCTTAATTCTTTGGCCAAATCCCTTGACGCCCCTTGATACTTAAGGTTTGATTTCAGTAAGGCTGGTATGAGGGGATGGGGATTTTTGAGTTGTCACTTATTCCTGCGGCCTTAACCAGAACGAGAAATTCCAGAAGATATACCTCAATGGCTTTTTGGTCATTAATTATTGCCTTGGTCGGCTTCTTTGGAAGTGGAATGTCAAAGGCGCCCCAACTGCTATTGGCAAACGCGCTGACTCTATTAGTTGGTGTGTTAGCACTTCAGATATTTAGTGGGAATAGTGGAATCCTAAGTTTTGGTCACGTGGGTTTTGTGGGAGTTTCGGCTTACACCACAGGAATCCTGTCGATGACTCCAATTGTTAAACAGACTTCGCTGTCATCGCTTCCAGTCGTATTGCAAGAAGCATCATTTGCATTTCCAGTTGCGATGTTGTGCGGAGTTTTGGTAGCCACGCTTGTGGGAGTGTTATCGGGATTAGTAATTGCAAGACTTCGGGATTCGGCGTCGATTGCGACTGTTGGAATCTTGATCATTATTCACAGCACACTTGTTGGCGCGGAAGATTTCACCAGAGGCAGTCAGACGTTCTATGGCGTTAAGCGCTTTACGAGTGTTCCCGTTGCAGCAACAGTTGCCATTATCGCGCTGGTAATTGCCCGCTGGTTTAGAGATTCAAAGACGGGCATACATGTAAGGGCCTCGCGTGATGATGCAATTGCCGCATCAAGTTCGGGAGTTCGAATTCAACAAAGTCAATTTAAAGCTTGGGTACTTTCGGCAGCTGTCGCAGGTGGAATGGGTTCGTGCTACGCCGGACTTCTTGGGGCATTTTCGCCAAAAGATTTTTACTTCACATTAACTCTGACACTTTTAACAATGTTGATTGTGGGGGGCTCTGGATCGGTAGCTGGGGCAGTTGTTGGGGTTATTCTCGTAATGGCTGTTATAGAAAATTTGCGAAAGATCGGCGACAGCATTGGATTATTTGGCCTCACCAACGCTGGCCTTGCAATCATAATTTTGTTGACTCTGTATCTAAGGCCAAAGGGTGTCATGGGCTTTCATGAACCTGAGGAAACTGCTGCCTATCGAGGCGACTCACCAACTCTCGGCGAAGCAGTTCCATTTGCAGACGCACTTCCTGCGGGCGAACAAGTCTTAACAGCCACCAATATAACCAAGAGATTTTCTGGCTTAGTCGCACTCGATGATGCCAGCATGTTCGTCGAGCGGGGCAAGATCTCTGGTTTGATCGGACCTAATGGTTCGGGTAAGTCAACTATGGTCAATTGCATTACTGGTATCTCTAAAGCCGACTCGGCAGTAATCCAATTAGGTAATCTAAAAATTAACAAGGAAAAGACTTGGAAGCGTGCAAGATCTGGCCTTGGTCGAACTTTCCAAAACATCCGACTGTTTAGAGAATTAACAGTTGTTGATAACGTTGTCGTTGCTTGTATTTCAGCTGGTGAATCAGTAAAAGCTTCAGACAAGTCCGCGCTTTCGCTTCTTAATCAAGTTGGTGTTTTACAACATGCCTACCGATTTGCCGGCGAACTTTCATTTGGTGATCAAAGGCGAGTAGAAATCGCTAGGGCACTTGCCTTAAAACCTTCGGTACTACTTCTTGATGAACCTGCAGCTGGCATGAATCCAGCCGAGTCAGCAGTACTCTTGGCGCAATTTCGCCAAATTATGAAGCAAGCAAATGCTGGCATGCTTTTAATCGATCACGATGTAACTTTGATCAGATCTGCGTGCGATTCTTTAACCGTCTTGGATCACGGCCGGGTTATTGCCCAGGGCGATCCAGAAACAGTCTTATCCTTACCCGAAGTGCATGCTGCATATTTGGGCTGGGGAGAAGAATCATCAGATGATGAAAACTCAACAAACAACGAAAGGTAGTGAACTAATGCAACGAAAGTCTGGACCTTCCAAGGTCACAAAGATGGTCGTGAGCCTCAGTGCAATCATGCTGTTGTCGGCTTGTGCTACTGGGGATGGAGAGGCTACTGCAACCTCATCAGCTCCAGCAGCTAGTGAAGCTTGCACAGTCAAAGTTGGTGTAGCGGGAAGCCAGACTGGCGGACTTGCATACATTGACGTGCCAAACCTAGAGGGATTTGAACTCTGGGCAGAGCAAGTTAACGCAGCAGGCGGCATCGACGGAAAATTCACAATTGAAACATCCGTCAAGGACACACGTTCTGATGCAGCCCAATCTGCAACTGTGGCAGCTGAACTAGTTGCTGAAGGAATCAGTATTTTGATTACTCCAGGCGACGCTGACCCATCTATCGCAGCCGGACAATTGGCTCAGGATGAGGGTATTACAGCCGTATCGTGGTTTGGTTCATCACCAATTTTGCCACTTGCGGTTGGCGATCACATGTTCTCCAATGCATTTGGTGACAACACTCAAGCCAAAGTACTTGCAGACCATGCAACTGAAATGGGATACCAAAACGCATACACTCTTGGATCCCCAGACAGCGCATACACAAATCTGTTACCTGGATACTTCAAAGAAGCTTTTGAAGCTAATGGTGGCAAAGTTGTTGGAGAAGGTACCTTCTCCATGGGACAGGCAAGCTTCAGCGTAATTGTTGATGAAATCAAGGCGCTAAGTCCAGCCCCTGATGTCATCATGACGCCAGCATATGAGCCAGATTTCCCAACTTTCATTAAGGCGCTTCGTGGTGCAGGAATCACTGCTGCTGTTCTTGGAACAGATGGCATCGATTCACCTACAACACTGGCACTTGCAGATATTGCTGAAGGTGTTACCTACACAACTGCTGGAGTCCTAAAGAACGAAGGCGCCATGAGCACTTTCTTCACTGACTACAACGCTAAGTACGGTAAAGATCCTGAGACTATCTATGCAGTAACAGGTTATGAACTAGGCCTTACTCTTGACGCTGTTGTTAAGCAGGCCCAAAGTTGTGACGCTGATGCGATTTGGCAAGCATGGTCAAATCTTGAGGGCGCACAAGGCATAACTGGAACAATTAGCTACAAGGGTGGAGATCGTATGGCCATTCGTGAAGTAGCTTTAGTTGAGATCAAGAACAGCGAGCGTTCACTCGTTGGCACCTTCGCGCCAGATCCTGCAACCGTGCCAAAGGCTCAGTTGTAATAATGAGTAACTCCCTGCTGACAACCACAGACCTTTCCATTTCGTATGGAGCGGTTAAGGCTGTGCGTGGCAGCAACCTAGAGGTCAAGGAGGGCGAAGTAGTCGCCCTCCTTGGCCCCAACGGTGCGGGTAAATCTTCGACCTTACGCGCAATTGTTGGTCTGATTAAATCCCAAGGGTCCGTTAATTTTGCCGGCCATGACATTACTGGCTTACCAACTGAGCGGATTGTCTCGTTAGGCCTGTCGTTAGTGCCCGAAGGTCGCCGCCTCTTTCCAAATCTGACAGTTAGTGAAAATTTGATGTTGGGTGCACCGCGCAAAGCCAAATCCGATGATTTGTTCGATGACCTGTTGGATCGACTTCCAATTCTTAGAGAGAGATTGCACCAAGTTTCGGGGACTTTATCCGGTGGCGAACAGCAGCAAGTTGCTATCGCAAGAGCATTAATGTCTCGACCAAAACTTTTATTGATCGATGAGCCATCACTTGGTTTAGCACCAACTATTGTCGATGCGGTTTATCAATTGTTATCTGACTTACGCAAGACCGGACTTGCCATGATAATTGTGGAACAAGAAGTTATGCGGGTACTTAAATTTGCTGATCGTGCCTACGCAATGTCAACTGGAGAAATTGCACTTGAGGGATCCGCTGCAGAACTTAGAACTTCCGATGAAGTCAAAAGAGTTTACCTAGGCGGTGCTGAATAGTGGACGCTTTAATTTCTTATCTTGTTAACGTCATTTCACTTGGTGGCACTTACGCGCTTTTGGCACTTGGCCTAGCAGTCGTATTCAGTGTGCTGGGTTTGATTAACTTTGCCCACGGCGAATTAATGACACTAACTGGTTACGTTCTGCTGGCTGGAATTTTGACTGGTCAACCTTTTTGGTTGGCGGTTATAGTTGCCGTCATTGCTGGCGGCATATCCGCTGCGTTAATGGAGTTTGCTGCCTTCAGGCCAGTTCGCAATGCAAGTGGCGCAACTTTACTAATGACAAGTTTTGCAGTTTCAATGCTGCTCCAGGTTTTGTTTCAAAATGGAATTTCGCCAAGAGGGCAAGCAGTTCCGGTTCCGACCTGGTTAACAACTTCTCTGTCGATTGGTAATTCACAGATTTCAAAAGTTCAAATCATGTCAATAACAGTCGGTGTACTGTCGCTGCTGGCCCTTAAGTTCTTTTTTGACCGAAGCTACTGGGGTTGGGCAATTAGAGCCGCCGCGGATGATTTTGAAATTGTCGGGCTAATGGGAGTCAAGGCTTCCCGCTTGATCACATTTGCATTCTTGTTGTCTGGACTTCTAGCAGGCGTTGCTGGTGTGCTTTGGGTAATCCAGCGCGGTTCAGTTGACCCATTAATGGGCTTTAAACCAGTTTTGGCGGCCTTCATTGTGGCAGTTATTGGTGGGCTAGGAAGCTTAACTGGCGCAGTTGCTGGTGGATTTATTTTAAGTGCGATCGAGATTGCTCTTCAGACTTGGTTGCCTCCAAATGTTATGCCTTACCGCGACGCGGTCACGTACACACTTGTAGTAATTATTTTGTCAATCTTCCCTAACGGAATCTTTGGGAAAAAAACTCAGGAAAAGGTGTAATTTTGTGCCGATTATTTGCTTGGCATTCTGCTGAACCGCTAAGTATTGCTAACGCACTTGGTACCGATCTCCAGGCATTTACGGAGTTAAGCACAGTACACCGCGACGGCTGGGGGATCGCCTATGCCGATACTGATCAAATCAAATTAGTTAGAGATACCAGCCCGGCTCATGAATCATCGGTTTATTCAGACCTATTGACACAAATGCAAACCACAGATGCAATTGCACATTTACGTTGGGCAACTGAAGAGCTTGCGGTTTGCATTCCAAACACGCATCCGTTTGTTAAGCAGGGTCCAACTGGAGATATCGCATTCATGCACAATGGGGGAGTTGCAAGAGGTAAAGAATTGAGGGACTTGATCGATTCTGACTACCTAGCTGAACTTGATGGTGAAACTGATAGCGAACAATACTTTGCTGCGGTATTAACTCAGCTAAGAAAATCTAACGGGGATTTTGTTGCCGCTTATCAATCTCTAGTGAAGCAGTTTGCTCCGATACATTACACATCCCTGAACGCCATGATCTTGACTGAAACTGAACTTGTCATTGTTTGTCAACATAAGCCCGAGAATCGCAGTCCAGAATTGCAGCCTGATTACTACGATCTGTTTTGGCAATCGGTTAACGGCGTCACCTCTGCCTGGTCGACTGGCGTTAGGCCAAACCCAAATAACTTTGAAGAACTAAAAAATGGATCCTTACTGCGCGTAAACAGGAAAACAGGAGATGTAACTACTCATGAAATCGGATAGCGTCGAACCCTTTGCATTCATTGCCGTAAATGATTTAGTTGCCATTACGCGCGGCAGGTCTTTGCCCAAGTCAGGACTCAATCCAACTTCAGGTGTGGGATGGGTGCCTGCAGATTTGGCACTGAATGCATTTGGCGCGCTAGCTGATCCAAACCCATTCGGTGCTTTGGGGGACTTGCGGTTGATCCCAGACATTTCAACAAAGGCAGTGTTTCGAGGTAAGGAATACGGCCGCGACGTTGAAATCTACTTGGCCGATCAACACACTATGGACGGCAAGCCTTGGGAGTGTTGCCCAAGAAGCAATTTAAAGCTGGCAATTGAGCGCCTGCGTGACGACCACGGGCTAGAAGTTGTTTCATCTTTTGAGCACGAATTTGTTACTAAACGAGAAGATGGTTCATCACTACCAGGAGCTCCTTTCGGGTTCGATTCCATGCTGGCCTCTGAACCATTTGGAAGTGACGTTTGGGATGCGTGTGTTGCTGCAGGGATCGAACTGGAAAATTGGCTCCCAGAGTTTGGTGCGGGTCAGTTTGAAATCACAATGACGCCACAAGGTGCACTCACCGCATGTGATCACGCTGTGATCCTCAAGGAAATAGTTAGGCATGTGGCGCGGGAAAATAAACTTCAGGCAACTTTTGTGCCGCTTCCTCATCCCGAAGGTGTGGGTAACGGAGTTCACGTGCATTTATCGTTAACGAAAAATGGCAAACCCGTCACATACGATCCGCAAGGTAAAGCTGGATTATCCAGAGTTGCAGAATCTGCGTGCGCTGGAGTTTTGGATCATGCGGAAGGAATTTTGGCGTGGACTGCACCAAGTCAGGTATCTGCATTGCGCTTAACCCCACATCGATGGAGTGCCGGTGGAATTTGCATTGGCCAGCAAAATCGGGAAGCGTTGCTCCGGATTTGCCCAATTCCAAGTGGTTCAGACCCTAACAAGATATTCAATATCGAATACCGAGCGGCAGATGCAACCGCAAATCCATATCTAGTTATGTCATGCCTCATTAACGCTATGTGCGATGGGCTAGATAGAGACTTAGACATCGATCAAATCGTGGATGATCACGTCGATAGCGTGGATGTTCCTCAGCTACCTGCAACTTTGAATCAAGCCATTGCAGCTTTTAAAGCCGATAGCGTTATGCAAGGTTGGTTCCCGCAAGATCTAATTGAAACTCACCTAGGTATCCGAGCAAGCGAA
>Ga0315905_10003191_pt1 | contig 16959 bp, 17 predicted proteins | sample LakEriMetagenome_5_FD_203522 | JGI IMG/M metagenome (GOLD analysis project Ga0315905, IMG submission 203522) | Freshwater fungal communities from buoy surface, Lake Erie, Ohio, United States - Buoy 4 MA121 | ecosystem: Environmental > Aquatic > Freshwater > Lake | place: USA: Lake Erie, Ohio... | reverse complement strand
TGATTGCACTGGGCACGCCGTCGCCCACGGGGGAATAAGTGCAAGCGTCGCCCTTTGCGGCACTGTTTCCCACTCAACTTGCTGCTCCTGCTCCTAGCTGGGAACGCGATGTCGACGTGGTGGTGCTGGGTAGTGGTGCTGCGGGTTTAGCAGTGGCTTTGGCAGTGCGCCCTGTACGCGATGTACTGCTTGTAACTAAAGGAACGCTCGATGCGGGAAGCACGCAGTGGGCACAAGGTGGTTTGGCTGCAGTGCTTGACCCCACCGACTCTTTGGAAGCGCACGTTGAAGACACGTTGGCTGCAGGTGCTGGGTTGTGCAACGAACAAGCAGTGCGAACGTTGGTGGAAGAAGCACCTACCGCCATTCGCTATCTCATGCATTTAGGTGCAGCGTTCGACCCAGGTGCCGATGGCGCACCCGACCTCACACGTGAAGGCGGGCATTCGCACAGGCGCATTGTGCATGCCGGTGGCGATCAATCGGGTGCTGAAGTGCAACGCACGCTCGACCAGTCGGCGTTGTTGGCTGGTGTTGAAGTCATGGAACACGCCTTTGCGATGGATGTATTACTTGGCGTGGGTCGCAACGGCGAAAAGCGTGCAGTAGGTATTCGTGTTGCGCGTTTAGATGCTGCAGGTTTTGTTATTGATGTTGGTCATGTCACTGCACGTGCAGTGGTGGTGGCAACAGGTGGTCTTGGGCAAGTGTTTGCCTCTACTTCTAACCCCCCAGTGGTTACCGGCGATGGCTTGGCGCTTGCATTGCGTGCAGGTGTTGCAATGGCCGACATGGAGTTCATTCAGTTTCACCCCACGGTGTTGTGGCAAGGGGCTGATGCAAAAGGTCAACTTGCCCTTATTAGTGAAGCCGTGCGCGGCGAAGGTGCTGTGCTTGTAGATGGCGCTGGCAAGAGCGTGATGGAAGGTGTGCACCCACTTGCCGACCTCGCCCCGCGCGATGTGGTTGCTGCTGCAATTTCGCGACGTATGAGTGAAGCTCCTGGTGGCATAGACGACCACGTGTTTCTCGATGCCACTTCTTCTATTGGAGAAGAATTCGCAACGCGTTTTCCGAGCATTACGGCGTCGTGCAAATCTTTTGGCATTGACCCTGCAACCGATCTCATTCCAGTTGCACCTGCTGCGCATTACTTTTGCGGCGGCATTGTGGCCGACTTGAACGGCACCACGTCGTTGCCAGGTTTATATGCAGTAGGCGAAGTGGCATGCACCGGTGTGCATGGTGCCAACAGGTTGGCTTCGAACTCGCTCACCGAAGGTGTGGTGGCGGGAACCCGAGTGGGCCGTGAACTCAGTTGGAAACTTCCTGAACGTTGCGCAGTTGTTGATGAAGCAGTGCCGGCGTTGCTCGATGTGTCGTCGCGTACGTTGTTGCGTGCAACCATGAGCCGCCATGTGGGTGTGTTGCGCCAGCCAGGCGGGCTTGGCATTGCACGTGAGGTGCTGGACGATATGACACAGAGTGCTCACGTAGATGTAGTGCCATCGCTCGCGAGTTTTGAAACAACGAACTTGTTAATGGTTGCAGCAGCGGTTGTTGGTGCTGCAGAAATTCGCACCGAGAGCCGCGGGTGTCATCGCCGCGTAGATTTTGATACCGAACGCGATGAATGGCAACAACACGTCAATGTTCGGTGTGACAATGGAGAGATGATCTTTCGTTACAACGAAGTTGGTTAAGGAACAATAATGACAACGCACTTTCACCAAATTTCACCAGAGCTCGATTCATATTTGCACGCCCGTGGCTTGCCACCTGCATATGTGGAAGAAATTATTCGTGGTGCAGTGCTTGAAGATTTAGATGGCGGTATTGACATCACCACTCATTCCACTGTGTCGGCCGACCTGCGTAGCGAAGTGCAATTCACTTCACGTGCGCTTGGCTGTATTGCCGGCATGCCCATTCTTGCTGCGGTTCTGGAAATGATGTGTGGCGAAAACAACCTCACTTACGAGGTGCTCGTGCGTGATGGCGATGAAGTGCAGCGCGATACGCCGCTCTTGCGTGCTTCTGCGCCAACGCGTGACCTGTTAACGGCCGAGCGCACCGCGTTGAACTTGTTGTGTCACCTCAGTGGCATTGCAACAGCTACTCGCAACTGGGCAAACCAACTTGCTGGCACCAATGCCGCCGTGCGTGATACGCGCAAAACCACACCAGGCCTGCGCAAGCTTGAAAAGTATGCTGTGCGTTGTGGTGGTGGGCAGAACCACCGTATGAGTCTGAGCGATGCTGCATTAGTGAAAGACAATCACATTGCAGCTGCTGGTGGAGTAGCCGCTGCATTTCAAGCAGTGCGGCAACATGCACCCGATATCACGGTTGAAATTGAAGTTGACACGCTCGACCAGTTGCGTGAAGCGCTGGGTGCTGGAGCCGACCTTGTATTGCTCGACAACATGGGGCCTTCTGTATTGCGTGAGGCAGTTGCCATAGCGCAAGAGCACACAGCGCAGACCGGCAAAAAGGTATTGCTCGAAGCCAGTGGCGGGCTCACCCTTGCTACTGCAGGCGCTGTGGGTGCAACCGGCGTTGATTTCATATCGGTAGGCGGGCTCACGCATTCGTCGCCCATCTTGGATATTGGTCTCGACTACCTACGTACTCTCTAAGAGTTCCCTGACTGCAGGTGGCTGCCTGAATGAGCCGTAATCTGCAGGAAGGCACGCGGGGGCGTGCAGCAATCAACTGGGGGCACTTGTGGATATTGCAATAATCAAACGCGCTATCGAACTATCGCAAAATGACGGAGAGTTTCAGATCAATGCGAACTGGTGGAGCGGGTCACTCACTATTACGGAAAATGGTTCTGGTTGGAAAATCGGAATTACTCGGGGGAAATTCGGCGCCATCGCCGAAGCGTCTGCGACGGGACTAGCTGGCAACGGTGGTGACGTGCAGATGAATGCCGATTCGCTGACCTGGGAAAATCTTTTGACCGCAGTTCCGCCTTCTGGCTACACCGACTTTGTTGGTGCATCTGCTCTCGGTGGAATGCAAACAAGCCCTGAGCCATTGAACGGTGAACGTCATTTAGCAATGCGACGATTTATCGATCTCATGCGTGCCGCAAAGAACGGCACAACGGGCGCACCACAACCAGGTGGTTACAAGCAACCACACGGCACTTTCGATAAAGCGGTGGGAAGGTACATCCACCTCAACATCAATGGTGTTAGTCAGCGTGTGTACTTTGAGGAAGCCGGACAGGGAATTGGGCTCATATGTCAACACACCGCAGGTGCAGACGGACGTCAATTTCGTCATTTCCTGGAAGATGAGCGAATTACTTCAAAGTATCGCGTCATTGTTTACGACATGCCGTTCCATGGCAAGTCACTTCCACCTGTTGATAAAGCATGGTGGACCGAGCGCTACACACTGACGCCTGAAAACGCAATGGGATTGCCGGTGGAGTTGTCTCGTGCACTGGGGCTCGATCGCCCTGTTTTCATTGGCTCGTCGGTGGGTGGAATGTTGGCTCTCGACCTTGCGCGGTATTACGCCGATGATTTCCGTGCAGTGATTTCACTTGAGGGTGGTTTACATGCCGATATTCCTGAGGGTTCATTGGAGCCAACAGGCGATGAGGACCCCGCAAAGCATGCAGCAACAATGCTCATGATTATGTCGCCAACCGCTCCGGAAAGTTCTCGTCAAGAAACCCGATTGCACTATGCGCAAGGTGCCCCTGGCGTATTTCCGGGTGACATTGACTACTACGCATTCACCCATGATCTTCGCGGACAGGGGCATCTCATTGACACCAAGAAATGCGCAGTGCATTTGTTGACAGGGGAGTATGACTTCCCAACTATTCCATGGACGGAACTTGCTGCGAAAGAGATTCCTGGTGCAACCATGGAAATTATGAAGGGTCTCGGACACTTCCCAATGTCGGAAGACCATGTTGGTCTGATGAAATATGTACAACCCATCTTGAACCAGATTGCGAAATAAAATGACATCACATGTAAAACCACTAACACTGACCGGAACTGTTGCTGTAGTCACTGGAGCATCAAGTGGAATTGGCGAAGCTACTGCACGTCAACTCGCTGAACTCGGGGCCACTGTTGTGCTTGCTGCGCGGCGTATTGACCGGCTCACTCAGTTGGCGAAGGAATTAGGAAAACAAGCCTTAGCAGTAGAAGTAGATGTGGCTGACGCAAATGCGGTGAAGTCGCTATTTGATCAGGTCATGTCTGCCTATGGGCGTGTCGATACCTTGGTGAATAACGCAGGGGTAATGCTCATTGGCCCTGCACATATGGCTCCACTTGATGAGTGGAAGCAAATGGTTGATGTGAACGTGATGGGCGTCTTGAACTGCACGAAAATTGCATTGCCATATTTGGTGGAGGCAGCCAAGAGCGCACCGCGCAATGTTGCCGATATTGTCAACGTCAGTTCTGTGGCTGGTCGCAAAGCGCAGCCAGGGTCTGCGGTCTATTCGGCAACGAAATTTGCAGTGGGCGCCTTTAGCGATGGCATACGTCAAGAACTCGCATCTCAACACGTGCGCGTTACTTTGGTCGAACCTGGTTTCACCGATACCGAACTTGCCTCGCACATCAACCCCGTGATTTTGGAAAAGATGCAAGCAGCAATGGCGCAGATGCCCCGAATGACAGCCCATGAAGTTGCCGACAGCATTACGTTCGCAGTCACGCGCCCAGCTGGGGTGTCAATTAGTGAGATTCTCATTCGCCCTACCGAGCAAGAGAGATAGCGGTGCCGCAGAACTTGAACACATGGACATCGGGGTTGCTATTTCCAGAAGGCCCGGTGCTCATGCCCGATGGTTCGGTGTTGTTGAGCGAGCTCACTGGGAATCGCATTACTCAGGTGTGGCCCGATGGAATGAAAAAGACCATTGCGGAACCGCTTGGAATGCCCAACGGTTTGGCGTTTGGGCCCGATGGATATTTGTATTGCGCGAACATGGGCGGGTTGTCCAAGCCGAGCATTATGAAAGATGTGCCTGGTGTGAATGTGGCGAAACTTGCGTATCGCGGTGGCTCTATTCAGCGTATTGATATTGCAACGGGTGAAGTAGTCGACGTTGTTACTGAGTGCGAAGGCTTTACATTGCCCGCACCTGATGACCTTATTTTCGACGCAGAAGGCAATTTCTATTTCACCGATATTGGTGTGATGGATCATGACGATCGCAAAGGTGACGAAACGGGAATTTATTTCGTGTCGCACGACCTACAAACGGTGAAGCGGCTGGTGCGTTCTATGGTGCCCACCAATGGCATTGGCATTTCACCCGATGGCAAGAAGCTGTATTGGACCGAGTATCTCACAGGCCGTTTATTTGTGCGCAACATTGCGTCGCCGGGAGTATTGGAAGAACCTGCAGTGCCGTTCGGCGATTGCATCTTCACGCACCCATTGCCCATTACGTGGTTTGACTCACTTACCGTTGGTGCCTCGGGCGAAATTGCAGTTGCAGTGCACAACGGAACAACGGAAGGTCGTAGCGGCGTTATTACTTTCAATGCAGAAGGCGATGAAGTTGATTTTGTTGCTTTCGACGACGCATGGACCACGCATGTGATTCTCTCTACAAGCGGCGAACCCACTGCGTATGTCACGTTGTCGGGAACGGGCCGTTTGGTGGAATTGCCTTGGGGCTTTCACCAACTTGCGCCGTTGTATGGCCCTCGGTCATAGTTCCTATAGATGAATGAACTAGATCTTCTCGAAGAACACCTGCACGCACTCTTGCCAAAGGAGTGGTTTGAAGTGGTGGCCAAGGAAGATTGGGCTGCACTTCGCGAACTGCATGTTGCGCTAGGCGGGTCGCACATAGTTGGCGAAATCGGTAAGCACGGATGGATCGCACCGCATTGGCCGCGTGAACACGGTGGGCGTGGAGCCGACGATGCAACCGCACGCAAAATAATTGAACGTCTCGACGCGTTAGTAGTGCCTCGTATCCCGCGGGGTACGGGCTTCATTTTGGCCGCACCTGCCATTCGTCAGTTTTCAAGTGAAGAAACAAAGCAACTCTTTTTGCCGGGCATTGCAGCAGCAACACAAATGTGGGCGCAACTCTTTAGTGAGCCTGGTGCGGGCAGCGACTTAGCTTCATTGGCGTGCAAAGCAGAACGCGATGGAGATGAATGGGTGGTGACGGGTCAAAAGGTGTGGACCACGCTTGGTCATGAAGCTGACATTGGCATGCTCATTGCGCGTACCGACCCGAACGCACCAAAGAACAAAGGCATTACGTACTTCGGTGTGGACATGCATGCGCCCGGTGTAGAAATTCGCCCACTGGTGCACATGACCGGTGAGCATGAATTCAACGAAGTCTTTTTAAATGAGGTGCGCATTCCCGACCTGTGGCGCATTAGCGATGTGAACGATGGTTGGGCGGCGTCAACGGCGTCGTTGTCGGCCGAGCGCATTACGTTGTCAGGTCAAAAAACGGGTGGGCCACAAAAGCGCAGCATTCTGGGTGGCAAAACCATTGATGAGCTCATTGCGTTGGCGCAGTCACGCACTCTTACTGCGGTGCAACGCGAGCGAGTGGTGAAGTGTTACATCGATGCACGCGTGCTGGGGCTCACCGTGCAACGCGTGAAGGGGCCAGCAGGCTCTATTACGAAAATTATGAAGGCGAAGTCGAACCAAGAAGTGCAGTTAGTAGCGCTCGATATTTTGGGTGCGCACGTGACGGCATGGGATAGCGCCGACGACGAGATGTTGAAATATGTGCGCGAGTTCTTGCGCACGCGAGCGAACTCTATTGAGGGTGGCACAAGTGAAATTCAGCGCAACATTGTGGGCGAGCGAGTGCTTGGATTGCCGCGTGAACCCGATGTGTGGCAGGGCAAGGCGTGGCGCGAGGTGCCGCGGTCTTAACTTTGGGCAGCGAGCCACGCGGCTTCTGCTTCACCTAATGCACTTGACGGCCCAGCGTTGACCATGGGCCACAGTTCTTCAGCAACTCGGCGATAGTTGCCCACGGCACCAAGTTCGCCAAGTAAGGCATAGAGCCCCAAGTTGATGCGTTGAATGAAAACGAATGAGCGTGGCACGGTGGAGTATTGCGCAATGGGGCTGTTGCGGTCAAACGTGTGTCGCACAATGGAAGAGGAATACTCGGGGGTCCATGTCATGACATGGGATTCGCGTACGGGTGAATAAAAGAGGCGGTAGTACTCGCCAGCAGTGTGTGTATCGACCGGTGCGTCTTTTTGTAAGAGGCCAGCGTCTTCAATGACAATACGAAATGCGTCGTAGTCGTGGTTAATGGCGGCGGCGGTAATCATGTTTTGGAACACGTTCATTTCGTCGACGGTGAAGTGCTTTACTAGGCCGTAGTCGAGGAAACTGATTTTGTTTACACCGTTGTCGCCAACATGGAAGATGTAGTTGCCGGGGTGTGGGTCGCCGTTGAAAGCGCGGAAGCGATACAGCGAGCGAAAGACGAAACGGAAGAGTGCTTCGCCTGCAAAGTCGCGGTCGGCTTGTGGGCGTTCGAGCAACTCGGCCCAGGTAATGCCCGATACCAACTCGGTCACCAGCACGCGTGTAGTGCTGAGGTGTTCAATGACCTCGGGAACATGAATGAATGGGTGATTGCGGTAGTAGTTGGCGAAGTCTTTTTGGTTTTCGGCTTCAAGTGTGTAGTCGAGTTCTTCGGTGAGGCGTTCTTTAATTTCCGCAACCAGTTCATCGGGGCTGAAGCTCTTGAATCCGAACGACAACAAAGCACCCAGCAGGTCGGCATTTTTTAAGTCGGATGCAATGGCTTCAGCAACACCGGGGTATTGCACTTTCACGGCAACTGCACGCTGCTGTTGAGTAACGGGGTCGATGATGATGGCACGATGCACTTGGCCAATGCTGGCTGCGGCAATGGGAGTTGGGTCCCACTCCACAAAGAGTTCGCTAATGGGCTTTCCAAGCTCTTCTTCCACTACTTGTTCGGCGAGTGCACTTGCCATTGGTGGTGCTTGTGATTGCAGTTCTGAAAGTGCAAGGCGTAATGGTTCGGGAAGGCCGTGGTCGAGGTAACTCGCCATTTGGCCAAGCTTCATGAGCGCGCCTTTCATGTTGCCGAGGCGGTCGGCAATTTGCGCAGCGTTTTTCATTTCGCGTGAATGGTCGAGTTCTTCTTTGCGGGCGGCCGAGGCAAATAGTTTGCGTGCAGCAGTGGTGGCGTAGCTTGTACCCACTGCAGCGCCAAGTTTCGCTAATTCGGCATTGCGCCCAAAGCGCTTACGTGAACTCAGTGCTTTTTCGGTCATGGCTATTCGCCTTCCGTTTCTGTGCGTTGGGCGGCACTTAAACAAGCTTCTACAAAGGCGGGAACAAATGCGTCGGCCTTTGCGTAAACAGCGTCGTGGTCGCCGTCTACATGGAAAGCAATGGCGTTGGGGAGTGCTTCAAATAAACGAATTTGACGCTTGGTGGCAACCACGCGATCGCGAGTAGTAACAACAACGCTTGCCGGAATATCAATAGTGCGCAGCCAGTCGCGCGAGTTGAAAGAACCAAGTGCGCCACCGGCTTCCAAAATAAGACGCCAATCGTGTTGTTGTAGTTGCGCTGCAGCCCACGGTTCCCAGTTCAATACTTTGCGCTGCATATACAAACGCTCGGTAATTTTTTCACGTGCATCAACTGGGGTAATGCGGGCAAGTAAACCCAGACCGTGCAAGCCGAGAAACGACAAACGTTCTTGACGCGTGGAGGAGAAATACCCTGAAGTTGCACACAGCACTACTGCACGTACGCGTTGTTCGTGGCGATGGCATAACAACTGTGCAATAGTGCCACCCATGGAATAACCAACAGGAATGAAAGTGGCAATGCCTAAATGGTCGGCCAGTGCGGCCATGTCGTCGGCGCAGGCGGCAAGCGTGAAGGGTTTGCTGCTGCGAATGCCGCGGCCGTGGCCTCGTTGGTCGGGGGCAATCACGCGAAAGTGTTTACCAAGTTCCTCGTAACACGTGAAGTAGTTGAGGTCTGCCGTTGCGGTCCAGCCGTGTAACAAAAACAGGACAGGTGCATTTGGTGGGCCGGGAAGTTCGCGAAAGAAAATGGTGCCGCGGCCTGGAAGCGTTACTTCACGCCCTGGCGGAAGATGTGGTTCTTTTGCAGAGAGTTCAGTCATGAGGACACCTGAACTAAGCAATCACTAGGCGAGGTGTTCCACCGCAAGAATGCGCACGCGCAATGTGCCGCCATTTGGTGATTCATACTCAACCCATTCTTCAACACGACGCGAGATGAGTGCCTCACCGAGCGGAGCTTTGGGGCTCATCATTTCCACCCCTTCACGGCGCTCTTCCATGTGGCCAATGAGGTAGGTCTCCGCGTCAGATTCGTCGTCGCCCTCGTAGAGAAAGGTAACGATGGAGCCGGAGCTGACAACACCCTCAACGCCGGGCGGAAGAATTTCGTGGTCTTCAAGAATGTCTTCAAGCTGACGAATGCGGCCTTCCATGTGGCCTTGTTCATCTTTCGCTGCGTGGTAGTCGCCATTTTCCTTGAGGTCGCCCATTTCGCGGGCACGCTCAATTTTGTCGGCTACTTCGTGGCGCCCGCGGGTGGTGAGGTCGAAGAACTCTGCAGCAATGCGGTCGTGTGTTGCCTGGGTGATGTAATGACGAGCCATAACAACCCTCAGGCTATCGGTAGGCTTAGCGCCCTATGGCACATCGCATCGCAGTCATTGGTGGAGACGGAATTGGACCCGAGGTCACCGCAGAAGCATTAAAGGTGGTGCGCGCCGCGGGCGTGGCCATTGAAACAACCGATTTCGACCTTGGTGGGCAGCGTTATTTGCGCGATGGGGAAATTTTGTCTGACACCGTGCTCGAGCAGTTGCGCCATTTCGATGCCATTTTGCTGGGTGCTGTGGGTACCCCCGATGTACCCCCTGGCGTCATTGAGCGTGGGCTGTTGTTGAAGATGCGCTTCGAGCTCGACTTGTATGTGAACCAGCGTCCGTTCGTGGGCGTTGCCCCAGGAAAAACTGCTGTGCACGACTTTATTGTTATTCGTGAAAACACTGAAGGCCCATATGTTGGCGAAGGTGGCGTGTTGCGCCGCGGCACACCACATGAAGTGGCAACGCAGGGCAGCACGAACACACGCATGGGTGTAGAGCGTTGTGTGCGTTACGCATTTGAACTTGCCATGAAGCGCGAGCGCAAGCACGTGACCCTGGTGCACAAAACAAACGTGCTTACTTATTCAGGCGACTTGTGGGAGCGCACATTCAACATTGTTGCGAAAGATTTCCCGCAGGTAAAAACTGCGTACAACCATGTTGATGCTGCATGCATTTACTTTGTTGAAGACCCATACCGCTACGACGTCATTGTGACCGACAACTTGTTTGGCGACATTCTTACCGACCTTGGTGGGGCAGTGAGTGGCGGCATTGGTTTGGCATCGTCTGCCAACTTGAACCCTTCACGCACAGGTCCTTCCATGTTTGAGCCATCGCATGGTTCAGCCCCCGACATTGTGGGCACCGGTAAGGCCAACCCCACAGCCGCCATTTTGTCGGCAGCCTTAATGCTCGACTTTTTGGGCGAAAATACTGCTGCAGATCGTGTTCGTAGCGCTTGTGAGCCTGCTGTTACGGGCACAACTGTAGAAATTGGAACTGCTATCGCTGCCCGCTTGGCGAGCAAGTAATCTAAGAACGTTCTCGAAAGGAATCGCTATGCCTACCTTGGTCCCTACCCCAAAAATCTGGATGAACGGCACGCTTGTCGACTGGGACAAAGCTCAGGTGCACGTGCTGACGCACACATTGCATTACGGCACCGGCGTGTTCGAAGGTATTCGCGCATACGAAACTTCAAAAGGCCCAGCAGTGTTTCGCCTCACCGAGCACATTGAACGCCTCTTGCGCAGTGGAAAAATTCTTGGCATGGAAATTCCTTACAGCGTTGCTGAACTTGTACAAGCAACAAAAGACACTGTTGCTTCAACTGGCTTGCCTGGTTGTTACATTCGTCCCATTGCGTATTACGGATACGGCGAAATGGGTTTGAACACCTTGCCATGCACTGTTGACGTAGCTATTGCGTGCTGGCCATGGGGTGCATACCTTGGCGAAGAAGCACTCACCAAGGGTGTTCGCATGAAAATTTCTTCATGGAAGCGACTCGACCACAACATGTTGCCACCGGCTGCAAAAACAGTTGCCAACTATGCCAACTCATCGCTTGCAAAAGTAGAAGCATTGAGGGCTGGTTACGACGAAGCCATCTTGTTGAATAATGAAGGTCTTGTGAGCGAGTGCACCGGCGAAAACCTATTCGTCGTGCGCAACGGCAAAGTCATTACGCCGCCATTGTCGGCTGGTGCTCTTGAAGGCATCACACAGTGGAGCGTTATCAAGATTTTGGAAGACCTGGGTTACGAAGTAGTGAAGGGCGATCTGGCCCGTTCCGACCTCTACATTGCCGAAGAGATCTTCTGTGTGGGTACGGCTGCTGAAGTAAGCGCCATTAACTCGGTCGACGACCGCTCGGTGCCATGCCCCGGACCCATCACCTTGAAAGTGGCAGAGATCTACGGAAAGGCCGTTCGTGGCCAAATTCCGGAGTATGCCCACTGGTGCGAACCCGCCAAATAGGTTTCCCCAGCGTTCCCCACAGACTTATCCACAGGTAATCCTCAGGAAAAATATCTGCTAAGGGGCTTGCAGGTATTGACGTTGGGCTATGGAAGGGGCAGACTATTCCTTGTGATGTCCACAGCAACTCCACAGTTTTCGGCTCCTTGCCGCATCGCTGTTGTTGCTGTATCCATCATTATTATTTCGTAGCGCACGGGTTTCCCTCGTGCGCGGCCGCCGACTTCGGCGGCTTTTTGCGTTCTAGGGCCCGTACGGAAATGCAGTAATTCCAGCGAGACTAAACGAGTAGAGAAAGAAGAAGCACATGAGTACAAAAAACGAGAACTTTGTTGAGGTATTCGACACCACCTTGCGTGATGGCATGCAAGTAGAAGGTGTGTCGGCAACTGTTGAAGACAAATTGCGTATTGCTGAACAGCTCGACTATTTGGGCGTGCACTTCATTGAAGGCGGCTGGCCAGGCGCCAACCCCAAAGACATCGAATTCTTTACTCGTGCTCGTAGCGAGTTGAAACTCGCCAACTCGGTGTTGGTGGCATTTGGTTCTACGCGTCGCCCACGCGGCAAGGTAGATGACGACGACACCTTGCGCAACCTCATTGAAGCGCAAACTCCTGCGGTGTGCATTGTTGCTAAGTGCTGGGACTACCACGTAGAGCACGCACTACAAACAACCCTTGAAGAGGGCATTGCCATGGTTGCCGACTCGGTGGAATTTTTGAAGGGCAACGGCAAGCGCGTGCTTGTAGACATGGAGCACTTCTTCGACGGTTTCAAAAACAACCAAGAGTTCTCGCTGCGTGTTTTGGAAGCAGCTGTTATGAAAGGTGCAACACACTTGGTGTTGTGCGACACCAACGGCGGTTCATTGCCAAGCGAAGTAGGCGAAATTGTTGCTGCAGTACGCAAGCACATTGGTGGCGATGCGACGCTGGGCATTCACTGCCACGACGACACCGGTTGTGCCGTTGCCAACTCGATGGCTGCTGTACAAAGCGGCGTACGCCACGTGCAAGGAACACTTAACGGTTTGGGCGAGCGCACGGGTAATGCAAACCTCACCACCATCATTCCGAACTTGCAATTGAAGTTGGGTTACGAGTGCTTGCCACCAGCAAACATGGAGCGCCTTACCTCGGTCAGCAACTTTGTGGCTGAAGTATTGAATCGCCCGCTCAACCCGCAGGCTCCATACGTTGGTTCCTCGGCATTTGCGCATAAAGCAGGCCTGCACGTGTCGGCCATTGCTCGTGCAAAAGATGCATACGAGCACATTGTTCCTGAACTCGTAGGTAACGGCACACGTTTTGTGGTGTCAGAAATGGCTGGTCGTGCAACTATTCAAATGAAGGCCGATGAATTGGGCTTGACCATGGATGGCCCTGCAGTGAACCAGGTCATTGACGACCTGAAGCGCCTTGAGCACGAGGGTTACCACTTTGAAGCAGCCGATGCGTCTTTGGAATTGCTCATGCGTTACGCCGCTGGTTGGAAACAAGAGTTCTTCAATGTGGAAAGCATGCGCGTTATCACCGATGAAGCAGCCGACGGCACCTTCACCACTGAAGCAACAGTGAAAGTGTGGCTTGGCGACGAACGCTTCGTGCGTACGTCGGAAGGCAACGGCCCTGTGAACGCCATCGACTCGGCATTGCGCGGTTCGCTCCTCAGTCATTTCCCACAACTCTCAAAGGTGCATCTCACCGACTACAAGGTGCGCATTCTCGATGGCGCTACTGCAACGGGTGCAATTACCCGCGTGCTCATTGACGCCACCAACGGCGAGCGTTCATGGACCACCATTGGCGTGTCGGCCAACATCATCCAAGCATCATGGCAAGCTCTTGAAGAGTCATTGGTGTATGGGTTGTTGCACACCTCGGCATAACAACTACTCTTAGGTCATGGCTGCTCCTCGTAACGCTCCTGTTTCTTTTGCTGCTCGGGCACATGCATACGCATCTCCTGAACATGTACCGGCTGCTTGGCAGCCCGACCGCAAAGGTGAAATTGAAGGGTTGCAACCAAGTGGCGCACGTTTAGGAAACCAAGGCCCCGACCAGGGTTATGTGTTGTTGCTTGCTGCCAAGTTGCGCCCACAAGTGCAAGTGCAAAAAGGTGAACATGTCGACGACGCATTGCGTGGCTGCATCAACATTGCATTAAAGCGTGCTTCGTTGTTTAGCCGTGCACCAGTTGTTCACGACCTCACCATTGCGCTCACCATTTGGGGTTGGCTCGATGCCTCGCCACCAGCAGACCTAGTGGAGTGCCGCCGTGCATTGTTTGAAGGCGTTGCTCATGTAACTGCGCATTACAGCGAGGGTCGCGTTATTGCCGACATGGTTCCTGAAACCACATTGCGTATGACACCAAGCCAAGTACGCGCCGCAATGCCTGCGTCGTGGAAATTGCTTACCGGCGTTCCTGCAAAATAATTCCGGCAATAATCAGCGCGCTACCTAAGTAGTCCCAACCCTGTGGAGTTTGGTGAAACACCATGTATCCAAAGATGGTGGCAACAATGGGCAGCATTGCTAAGAGCACCGAGTAGTGACGCACGGTAACGATGCGCAATATGCGTTGGTCGATGCCGTAGCTAGTGACACTGGCAAGAGCGCCAACCACAATGCCTAAACCAATGAGGTAGGGGTGAGTGATCGCGGTACCAATATCGGGTGCACCCATGGGGAAAGTAAGCAGTGCTCCGAAAATGAACGACATAGCTAGCCCGTCGAGCCCGCCATGCGCATTGGCAACTTTTCCTGCATACACAATGTGAATGCCCCAAAAAATGGCTGCAATGAAAATGAACAGTACGCCTAGTGGTTCGCCACTCAGTTCAACGCCACTCAAAATGGCAACGCCAACAACAGCAACAACGAGCGCTATTGCATTTCGCTTGGTGCGAGTGAAAAGTGCGGCAACGGTAATGGGCCCAATGAATTCAATTGATACGCCTTTGCCCAGTGGCAAGCGATCTATTGCCATATAGAAAAAGGTGCTGGTGAGCCCCGTCGACAAGCCAAGTATCGCTGCGCTTTTTAATTCCTGCCGTGTCCAAAGTTTTGGTGCAAGGCGGCGTGGGCCAACAATGCACACCGCCACCACCATGGCACCAAACATGCGCAGCCAGGCCATGGTTGCCGGAGCAACATTGTCGAATTGCGCTTTTCCCATTGCATTGCCCGCGTTGAGAGCAAAGGCAGAGAAAATAAACAGTAACTCTGCTTCAAAACCTTTGAGACGCTTATTGGGTGTAGGCGAAGGTGATGGGGAAGTCAACTATGCCTAATCGAACAGGTCGGGGTCAGACAAACAAATGTCGTCCCACAACGGTTGGAAGTTCAACCAGCCGGCGAATTGATGAGCAGTGTTGTCGCGTGTGTATTGCGCCCATTCATGTGGAATAAGTTTCGGCGTGCCAGCAGCTTCAGCAAGAAGTTGTGCTTGGCAACTGCGCTCCATGCTGATGAACCAGTACGCAGCAGCATCAACAGTTTCGGCTGCAGTAAACAAGCCGTGGTTTTGGTGAATAGCAGCCTTGCCCGAGCTGAAGCATTCGGCGAAACGCTCGCCGTCTTCAATTTCAAACACCACTTTTCCGGCAGCGTCGGTAATAACGCTGTGGTCGTTATAGAACGCACATGCATCTTGCGTAATGGGGTCAAGTGTGCGGCCAAGAGCCGACCATGCTTTGCCATATACCGAGTGCGAGTGAGCAGCGGCATTGATGTCGGGGCGAGCGGCGTGCACTGCAGAGTGCAATACAAATGCAGCTCGGTTCACGGGGCGCTTGCCGTACACCACATCGCCATGATGGTTCACCAAAATGAGGTCGCTTACTTTCACCTGGCGAAATGACATAGAGAAAGGGTTCACCCAAAAGTGGTCGGGGAACTCGGGGTCGCGCACCGTAATGTGGCCGGCCACACCTTCGGAAAAACCAAACTTGCCAAATACGCGCAGTGCGCCAGCAAGTCGTTGCTTCACGTGCAAGCGCTCGTCGGCGCTGTTCGTAAATTTGGGTGGGCCGTCAAGGCTCACTTCCTTGCGGGTAAGGGGGATGCCGTCGATGGAACCGGGGGAAGTGGTGGTGTCGTCGATAATTGCCATAGCCACAGACTACGCCGATACCCTCCACCACATGAACCGCAATCTGCAGCCCGCAACCATGGCAAAGCCCGCTGCGGCCTATGCGCACGGCATTGAAGTGAGCGGGGCCGAGTCGTGGGTGTTCACCTCGGGCGTTGTGCCCACCCGCGCCGATGGAACGGTTCCTGCTGATTTAGGCGAACAAGCGGCGGTGGTGTGGGGCAATATTTCCGCCATCTTGGCCGAGGCTCAGCTGTCGGTGCGCGACATTGTTTCCATCACTACGTATGTAGTGGAGAACGCTGCGGAACATGAAAAAGACGGAGACCTCAGCACGCGCCTAGCTGTGGTGATGGCCGCTCGCGATGCAGTGTTGCAGGGGCATTTAGCCGCGAGCACATTGGTAACGGTGCCAGCACTTGCTCGCTCGGAGTGGCGCATGGAAATTGCGGTGGTGGCTGCGCGCTAAGCGCACACGCTTACTTGCGCTTTTTGGGAACCGGCTGGTCCCACTTCAACTCGGTTTGAATCTGCACAGAGAAAAGACCAAGTTGTTTGATGAAGTCACGAATATCTGATTTTTGTAATTCAGTCATGCTGTTCACCTCGCCAAGAATGGCCATCCCTTGAATGAGAATAGTTCCCATCAACGTAAAGTTCATCTTGGTTCGATCGGTGAGGTTTGGTTTTGTGAACTGCGAAAGAGCAAAATTGTGAACCATTTTTTGATTCTCTGTAAAACGTTCTGGGTCCACCCCACATGCGAGTAGGTACATCATTGTCCGCATGCGTGCACTGACCATTGCCATCAGGTTTGCGTTGGCGTCGAGAGCAGTAACAGGGTCTGTTTCTTTATCGTCTGCCGCAAGGATGGTGCCCAGAACTGCTGATTCGATGGTTTGAATCATGAGCTCTTCGCGGGAACCGAAATAGCGAGCTACGTAGTCGTGGTGCACTTCTGCTTTGGCAGAAATCATATGAACGGTCACGTCTGCCGGTGGGTGGATGAGGAGAAGTTGAGCAGTTGCGTTCTTCATGCGTACTTCGGCTTCGGCCTGGCTCAGCCGAGGGCGCTTGCCCGCTATTGCCTTATTCTGCGACTTCGCCGGATTGACCATCCACTTATGGTAATACTCGTGATGAAGGGCTTGGCTAGCGACAAGAGGCATTGTGTGTATGGAGATACGCATGAGTTTTCTCTATTTTTGATC
>Ga0315905_10003190_pt1 | contig 16960 bp, 7 predicted proteins | sample LakEriMetagenome_5_FD_203522 | JGI IMG/M metagenome (GOLD analysis project Ga0315905, IMG submission 203522) | Freshwater fungal communities from buoy surface, Lake Erie, Ohio, United States - Buoy 4 MA121 | ecosystem: Environmental > Aquatic > Freshwater > Lake | place: USA: Lake Erie, Ohio... | reverse complement strand
CACAACTTTTCTCCGGGACCGCTTTTCCATTGCTTAATGTTGATGTTACAGGTCACAGCCGTGTGCACAGATGGGAGCTTGCGTGAGCGGAAGGAGCGCTGCCTCTGCAAGGATAATCAGATGTAAGAAACCACGTATATACCGCCTTGTCGCTGCTAAAGGGAAATTGCTGCTGTTGGCCGAAAGCTTGGCTTATATCTCGTGGGGACCCGTGTTCTCCTTTTCGCTAGATCGTGATGACCGGGCACTGAGTTGCAATCGAGGTACCAGGGAGCGAGCGGATTCTTGCGGTCTGCCGAGTGCTTGCCTAGAGTCGTGCGAGTAGTCTTGCACACTTTTGTCTCGCAGCCTGGCAGAGCTTCCCCCCGAAGAGGCCGAATCGTGCAGCGATTTGAACTCCCGTTCGTATGCTTGTATCATCTGCTCCAGTGACTTGGTGCGGTCTCTTTCCTTTCTGCTCAGCAGCCTCGCACACTTAGAGCCACCCTAAACACAAGCTAGAAGTTTGTGCAAATTGCAACCACGCACCACCAATCAGTGCCTTGATCACCCGTCAGCACTCACCGCAAGAGAAGGAGGTTGTTGTCCATCTCAGTGCCAAGATTCTGCAGCCAGCCGTCACGCAACCTGCAAATACCCGCCAACCCCCAAGCCCTTGAGTGTCTGAATGTGCACAGAGATGGACGAACGGGACATGTACGGGACACCGTGTTGCGGTGCAAGGCGAGAGGGCTGTAGAAGAAGGGGCAAGGGGTGGGAACGCACGCGACGTTCTTGCGCTCGTTGTCGAGATCGCTGGCCATTTGCTTTAGGGCATCCTGCGTATAGCCGGCAAGCGTAAACGAATGACACGGCCGCGACTGCAACCCATTACCTTTCCTTTCATGTACGCGCACCGTGGTGTCGCTGTGTGCGCATGCGAGTTAGTCTGAGTGCATACGTGAGGTAGCACAGCACCTCTTGTGTGTGAAGCTCGGCATGAAGAGTCTCAAGTTGCGCTGCTTGCTCTGCAAGGCGCGCAGATTGTTGCACCACTGTGTCTACGAGCTGCGCAACATCGGCTTTGCACGCCTCCACCACTTCTGCGGCCTCGCGCCGGATCTGCAGCGCTTCTTCCTTCGCAAGGGCCAAATCCTGATGTGATTGCGCCAACGCCTCCATGTGGCTTTGTATTTGGTTTCTACAGTTTACCTCTTTCTGTTTCACGCTGGCGGCCACTGCGTCGAGCCACCACTCGATGCACCGCACGAGCTGCCGCTTCTGCGTCATATCACATAGCAGGTTTGCGGTAGAAAAGTAGCTCGGCTCCCGACGAAGAGCCAGATAGACAGAGCAGGCACGCGTGCGCGAGGGGGAGAGAGAGGGAGACGGAGAGGGAGAGAACGCGCGCGCAGGTGGGAGGAGAAGGCCTACAAACAGGCCCCCTCCCCCATACACAACCTAACCTGTCCCGAACTCACTAAACACTCATGCTCACGTGTATGTGTATTTGTGTGTCACGGCACCTATCGCAAGAAACATTACCTGGCTTGATTGCTGGATGCGGGCAAAATTGATGGCCCAAACCTTGTGGACACGAGTACTCACACGCCATGAACCGAAAATGCGAAAGGCAAGGTGTCTACACCTCGTTGCGTTCATCTGGCCTACCACGAGCAGGACAGCTCGCCGCAGCAGAGGGGGGTGTTTGTGCGCAACATGCATCGTCTGCAAAACTTGGCGCAGAATTTTGAGCGTGCGCCTTCTCTGCAGGAGGCTAAGCACAAAGATGAGCCGCTTCTTTAGCTTGACGCGCCTTCTCCAAGCATGCGCGAAGGTGTTGCAGCGGTTACGCTTGTCGCGGGCAGCCACAGCGTCGAAGAGCGAGCGCAGCCGGTACAAATGGACCGCGCTGCATCTCCAGTTCTCGAGATACCGGGTAGTGATGCGATGCCTATGTACATGGATTCGCCTCGCCTGACTCTCCACCTGTGGCGTCGGGAAGGAGATCAATATGCCAGCACGACGATACAGTGCCGCTAATAGTGCAGGTGTGTGCATGCGCGTGCGCGCGCTCGCGCGTGCGTGCGCTCGTTCATGCGTGTATGCGTGTGTTTGTGTGTGTGTGCGTGTGCGATTCACCAGACGGTCTTGCCGAGATAAGAGCTCCTTCCACAACCGTAACATTTTTGAGCAGAGCCGGCGCCCGTTTTTCACGACAAAAAATGCCAGCCGTTCCTGAGCTTTAACTATCAGACTCCAGCCACATATCATCTTGGAGATTTTGCGCAAACGTAGTTCTCTAACAAAGAAAGCTTCTGTTTGCCGCCCGTAGCGAGTCACGAGGTTCCAGTGCTCCAAGACGCGAAACAAAGTGCGTGTTTTTTTGCGCATTTCGTGGATAAGGATAGCGCGACCACCGAAATAGCGGCTAGCTCGATGATTGGATAAGACGTCAAAGGCGAGGGTGAGAAGCGCTCTGCTATGACGCTTCGATTGCGATACAACTAATCGCTCCAGAGGACGACTCTGCACTGTGCGCAATGCCCAGCGAATAAAAGAGAAGCGCATGCTCTGCAAGATGAAATGATCCACGATCATCACTTTGTTGACATGCACCGCATGTGATATTTGAGCCAGCCCAAAATTTCGCCACCTGCCAGTAAGCGTGCCCTTGGTATGTGCCCTCCATGACACTAACGCCCGACGCATGACATGCATATCTAGCCGCACTAGCACGCGCTCGCTCATCACGTGTACAGATCTTGCCAACGAGACACGGTCGCGTGCACGTTGCCTCCAGCCGTCGAACTGTTCTCGCTGCACGCGTGTTTGCGCGTTTGTCCACTCCTGGATAACAATTCTCTTGACATCGTCTTTGCCGCGTCTCTGGTCGCAAAACCAGTACCAAGCACGGAAAAAGGGATATTGCGCAGCCGCCCTGCCTTTTGCAACAGCCCTCTTGCAGGTATGTTGTGCTACACAAGCCGCTTTCCACGTGCGATGCCAGCATCTGAAGGATCGCAGGAGCAGCCTACGCAGCGTTGAGGTAAGAGCTCCCAGGAGGACAGCGTGGCGATGGGATTGATGTTGAGCGTAATTCAACCACAGACCAAGAGTAACCCGCGCTTTCCGCGTGCGCAATTTTTTCGTGCGCACAAGTTCTTGAAGTCGCAAACGGTGTCTGGTCCCGACCAGTCCGCTCCAAGCGCGTAACAGTCTGCGGCCACGAATGAGCCACCATCGATGCAATTTGACAAAGAATGACTGGGCCACCTGTGCCCTATCCACGTGAATGGTTACTCCCTCCGGCACCACCGCTGCTTGGCGAATACTCAAGCCACGCACCATATAATTCGCAATGATGCGAGGTGAAGCCGTCCAGTTTTGCACACGACCTACCTTAACAATAGCGACTTTCTTCTGAATGTCAATATCCAAAATCTGAATGGCGGCATCCAAAGCATCATGGCCTTTCGGAGTATTCAATCTATAATCATACTGGCGGATCGCCAGTAAACATTCCTCTTGGACTCCAGAGCGCAATTCAAGTGCATATTTGGCGAGGTGATCAGCAGGCATGCGAAGCCAAACTTGCACTAACACCCATTCAGGCTCCAGTTTGGTAATAAACAACTTGTTCTTTTTTCGCAATTCTGCCCAGCGACGGAGCCGCCTGCTGGCAAAGCGCTTCAAGAAGACCATCCGCATGATGCGTGCCACACGGTATTTATAGTCGACAAGTGTATCGTCATAGGTGCGCAGCTCCCTGAGTTTTCGATTATTGACCGTTTCTCGCAGCGTCGCTAAGACGTTGGCGCACAGGCCTACCTTGCGCCTTGCCTCGCAGCGGGACTGGAGCTTTGTGCCAGAGTTACGCAAAAAGAGGCTGCGTCGAACCTGATTGAGCCACCTGCCAAATACCGTGCGCTCACAAATGCCATCGGATTTGTCCATGACAACGCAGAATGCATCTTGTATCTTCACCACTGCAGCCCAGGCCAGGAGTGTTTGCGCGCGCAGATTTTTGGCATGTTCGTCGCGAACCCGCGAATAGGAAATGATAAGACTGCGCGCTGTGAAATAACGAGAAATCCACTTACTAAATGCCATAATTGTAACTTCACGCAACCAAGATGTAGTACATCGTCTTCGATGCTTCTGCACCAACTTCGACACGCAATATACGTTAATCCACTCTGAGAGGACAGCCAGAAGACATTTCCTGAAATTCCTGGCCGTGCTTTGTAGCTGGCGCACTTTTCCACCCTTGCGTTGCATGATAATCCAATTCCATCCCCTGTAAATGCGACTGCGCATGCGCACTTTTGACCACGCCACGGCTTTGTATATTCGGCCGCGGTGCTTGGTACGTGCACATTTGCTTTCGTACCAAATTTCGAAGAATTTGTCGCACAAGTTAGAGCAATGTCTACGATCATTTTGCACGGCCATCCACGTAAGATGCCTAAATTCGTGACTGCTCTTGAGATGCGCTTCGCGTATTGCCTGATTCCACCACTGCTTGAGATATTGCGAGAGGCGGCGATTTCGCGTATACTTCTCCGCCCTCAGTGCCGAACGTAGGATGCTGCGATTTTGCTGCCACCTCAAATACCAGCCAGTAAGCCCCCATCTGCATACGGCAAAGCTTCTTCGGACATGACGCTGGAAAAGCGTGACTGACCATCTCTCTCGGAGAATCACGAATTGCAACAGTTCCCACCACTGCTTGAGATATTGCGAGAGGCGGCGATTTCGCGTATACTTCTCCGCCCTCAGTGCCGAACGTAGGATGCTGCGATTTTGCTGCCACCTCAAATACCAGCCAGTAAGCGCCCATCTGCATACGGCAAAGCTTCTTCGAACACGACGCTGGAAAAGCGCGACCGACCATTTCTGTCGGAGATCTGCGAATTCCCACAAGCCGCAGAAAGCGTTGTGTACCATAGCTCGTTCGCGTTTGGATTGCTGCCGCCAGTCCATCTGCCTCAGGTATCGACGGGCTGAGGTCCGAGCTTTGAAAACATTCAAAACACGGGAGGTGAGCTTATATGCTAGGCCACCCGTCTGTGTGATGCGACCATGCTGCGCGTGCACATAAACATCAAGTCTCCTGCGGCGCCTCTCGCGGTGGTGTCGCGAGACGTAATGGCACCACGTCCGAAAGAATTGATTGAGTGTCTGTGTTTCTTGACGTTCATGAAGGGCCCATCTCCGCAAACGTTGATTGCGGTTACGACTGCACCAATTCCACCACAGGCTAAGAGAGAGTCGGAGCTGGTCTTCCTCCATCGCCACGATCCGCACGTTGACATCCATGAGGAGAGTTTGAACATGCTGCTCCCACAATCGAAATACAATATAGCATAAGCATTGTGCCTCACGGATCATAGCCTTGGCCATTTGCGCACGCTGTATCCGTGTCTCGCGGGTACTTCTTCTCCACAGGTATACACATCTGCGCAACAGATGACGATTCAACATGTGGATTGTGTGCAAAATCATTCGCACCCTTCGGATGCGACCAGTCCGGACCCACCACTCCCTGAAACTCAAAGTCATAAGGGCCCGAACCCGGCGTTTGTGGCAAGCAGCCTGGTACGAGACCTGCATTGAGCATTGGCGCAGGTATTTGAGCCACACTCGGAAGGCATGCCCTGCACATGAGCTCACTTTAATGTCTTTGAGGCACGAGCGGTATTGAGAAGCAATCTCAGCTGTCACCATGCAGTGGCACAGCCCCTCAAATGCTCTTGCAATTGCATGCTGCTCTCTGCGCTGCATTACAAGAACCCCCTTTCGTGCTAAGCGGGCCTTATGCCGCGTGTATATGACCCACGTTGAACACGCTTTCTGCACAAGAGTAGCACAGTATTTGGTCTTCACGCCCATTTTCATCTGGTGCAGCCACAAGTATTGTCGCCACGTAGCCACCCGGCGTCTCAGTTGTCGAGAGCGACCGCGGCAACTGAGATCGAAGACAAGCTGCATTGAAACAGCAAACGTGTGCCAGGCTTGCAGAGTACTTTGCATCAATGTCTTGCAGTGTTTGGCATCGCCGAGATCAGCAAAGGTAGTTGCCCTGATTGCTAACGACATCCTCGAGACGGCATACGCTTCCCAAAATCGCACTGCATTGTTCAGCCAAATGTTTCCCCGCTGGATCTCTAAGCGAGCAAGAAACCTATCGGCTTTGCGCTTCTTCCAACCGTGTACGCGGGCATATTCGTGCCAGCATTCAATGACCTCACGTGACAGTTGCCTGTACCTGCGCCTGAGGTGTCCTACAGCAGTATGAAATAGCGCTCGACGGGTCAACATATAGGCACTCCAAAATTGGATCAATGGCCGCAGAGTGCAACGGGCGATTCGTCGCATGTGGGTTTGGAGCTGTTTTTTGACATTTCGACGAACTCGTGTAAACCAGCCCCATGCTTTGATCATATCATAACAGCTGTCCATAACAGCGTGCACGTAACGAGCATGGCTCTCGCCCAACCCTTCAAGCATCTTGTGCTTCACCCGTGCAAAGATCGACCATGCACGGAAGGCACACAGCTGTGGCCGCGTATAGAGCGCACGATGGCAGCGTGCGGCAATTTCAAGTCTTCGTTTTGTCAGCTGGTACCAAAAGGAAAAGGCTTTCTGCAGAAGAAACCCACTGCGTGCCCTGTCTGCATTGTCTTCGATGATGCCAAACATAAAGTGCTCCTTTGCGCTTTCTTTGACGCTGCTCCTCGTCCATGGCCTCATGATTATATTTGCATTAACTTTTTCAATGCCGATCAAGAAGTGCAGGAAGGCTTTTTGGAGGCGGCATTTTTCCGTGCGTTTGGTCAAGCGCTTTCCTGCCACTGCAAATACCGTGCGCTTGTGCTTTTCGAATCTCCACTGCAGCAAGGCTGCATGCAAAATACTCTGATTCCTCAGCGCAAGCCTTTTGTCCACTGCATATTTCTGTCGCGAAGTCTTCAGGCTGAGCAAGCGCTGGTCCTTCCACGAATACATGACCTGGGATCGTAGGGCACTACCCTTGCGCCTCAAGCAAACAAATAGAATGTGCTTTCGGCAACGCTCTTCGAGCGTCCAAGAACTCCAGCGCTTCCAGATGATCAAGATCGGCGTCTGGAACCACCGCAATTGGAACACGGTTTGCTTCCTGTACATGCTGAATTTCTGTGTCTTGTAATCCAGCCAAAAATCGAAGACTCTTCGACATTGCTTGGCGTGGAAAGAAAGCATTAATCGACTTTCAAACTGAGCCAGAACTTTTTTCCACAAAAAATACATATGTTTTGTGCCTTGCTCAGACGGTTGCATGTCAACGGACTTCAAGGGCACTAATGATTGCAAAAACTTGGTGCTGTGCATGGACAGAGATTCATCTGCCAACACGTGACACGGTGCATCCTGCTGCGCGTTGACATCAAGATGCTGCACTATGTGTGCTGGCGCATGCTCCTGAGAAGCCCTGACTCCCGTGCTGAGCTGCAGCAAATTCAGACGTCTTGGGTGCTGCATCGCCCACGTCCAAAAGGCAGAGGCACACATGCGCGCCTGTGTCCGCACTTGCCGACCGAAGCAGAAACGTTGGACTGTTAATTTCAGCCCTATTCTCTCACGCCACGCTTGCATACTCCTGAGCAAGTAACCAAAGCGCACGTTTTTACTGCAGATGTCTTCATTGCGACGCAGCCGCATGCGGCTGTAGGTGAAGATCACCAGGTGTGCCAGCTGCACAGTAAAGTCCAGCGGCCAAACACGTCCGCGCTGTAGCTCAGGGTCCAGCATGGCAGCTGAATCCAGGATAGCCGAGGCACGATGAACAAGCGCACGCGTCGAACGCATCCCAATTACATGCCAACCCTTGAATGGTCTGAGTAGAGCCTTATAGTAGCGGGTGGCTTTCAGCGACCTCCAACGTTGCTTCAAGGTTCTGTGTTTGCTTGCATATTGTCTCCAAGGGGCGAAATAGTTGGAAACGGCTGTCTTTCGGTGTGACTTGCGGCTACGTCTATTGAAAAACAAAATTTGGGATGCTGATTGTACCTCTTTCGACCAATCATGAATTGCTTGCTGGACCACTCGGAAAGCAATAATTGACTTGCGGCGCCATAAAAGAGCCAAGTTTCGATTTTTGCGGACAAGGACACGGTGCCAGGCTCTCATTATGCACCTTAGTTTGGATTGTATGGTGGCATAAGCTCTTCTTGAAGAGCGACGCCATAGCAATCTATTTCGTGACGTCGCATGCGCCCATGCTGAGAAGGGAGCACGGAAAGGAGGGCGTCGAAAAAGCCTCAGCATGAGTCCCGTTATCACCTTAAACATATTAATCGAGGTTTTCTGACGCATGCGTTTTGCCAGGCCATTCATCACGTTTTGCGTCGGGCCTTTGCTCAGGCCTCGGAAGAGATGCGCAAAACTATCGCGCATTGTTTTTCCGTTGGCTGCCAGGCGTGCCCACACATCAAAGACGCGCACAACTCGGAATCGCAATAAGTTGCCATCCATGTAAGCTGCTATGTTTCCGAGCAGAAGCTCCAGTTTCGTGCAATCTAAGTCATCGCGCTTGTCCCTGGACGCAATGTGTGAGTGTAGCAGGGCAACTTCTGCCGAGAGACTATCGCGATCGGCATTGCTGCTTTGTTGGGTACGTACAAACCACTGATATGCTGTTTCATCTGCTTCGGCCGCACGCTGCACCTGCAGAATGTGTACTCGAGTATATGTATGGATGTGCGGGTGCATGCATGCACGCAAAAACGTGTGTGTGTGCGCGCGCGTGCGTGCGTGCGTGCGTTCGTTCGTGCGTGCGCATGCATGCACAGACGCATGTATTTAGCAGGCGACGCATAATGCAAGAGGCCGGGGGAAAATGGGATCATATCAACACAAGAAGAGGTACCGCAGCGTCAGTCTCGTGCTTCATTTCTGCCAGCTTGCTGCGGAGCTCGCTGACACGACCGTCAACATCATCTGCCGGCACAGCTCGCCACGCGTCTTGAGAATCATCTGCTCTACGGCTTGTGGCGACCAGCGCCGGCGACAGATGGACGGGGACCTGTCCGAGGTTTACGTCGAGCACCCCTGTTGTATTTTCGAGCATCGCCGTAAGCTCCTCGACTCGCGCGTTGAGCAACCACCTCTCTCGTTCCCAGGATTCAAGATCGGTCGCGGCCTCCCGATTATCCCGAAGGCGCACTTGCTCCAGCCGCTTCAGGTCCGCCATCGACTCTGCGAGCCTGTCGTGGCAAGTCAGACACACACACGGGAAAGAAGGCTGCGGCTGCACGGGAGGGGCAGGAGCGATAGTAGCCTAGCTAATTTTTAGCGCCGGGACCTTCGCTCGACGTCAGACCGCGTGTGGATGGCCAAATCGCGCTCCTGCTCCAGCGTCCGGAGCTGCTCCTGCAGGGACTCTGTCTGCGCCTTTCTGAGGTTTTCCTGCCGGCGGATCATGGCAGCTACATCGCGACGCTGCTGCACGGTGAGCGAGGAGCTCGACGCCGACGCGAGCTGCGTCGATGACACGGTGCGGTGCCCGAGACGCGGGCTTTGCGTCTCGGTGGGCCCGTTCCCGAGGGCCAGGCGCAGCAGCTCGTTTTCGCGCAGCACCTCGACCAGCTCCGCCTGCAGCTGAGCCACCCGGTCATCGCGCTCATACTGCTCACCCTCCTGATGGCTACTGGCGCCGCCGTCGGCAATCTGTTCGCGGCGCGCGTCCTGCGCCACCGTGCTCTGCAGCTCCCGGATCTGCTCCTGATGCGCCGCGAGCTTCCCCCGCAGCTCGGCACGCTCTCGTGCCAGCCCGTCACTCTCCATAGCCCTCCCGCGGAGCCGCATGGGCCCGGGCGTGCCGGCAATCAAATTTTGAAGTCCGTGTGGGCCGTGCACTGTCATGAGCTTTGCAACGGGTTCTATTGAATCTGTAAACTCCCTTTTGGAAGTGTCCTCCTCCGCCTCCACAGATTCTGAATTTTCAATCCGTAGTCGATACCCGGGGTGTTCCCTGAGCCCAAAAGGGTCGTCAGCAGCCCCAGTACAACTTGGTCCACAAATGTAGTGTAATTTGGAGGCTTTCTCTTTGACTTCGCCGATTCATCACGCAATTCCGCGGGGTGTGGCGGGGCGTTTTGAGCGTGTATGGAATCGCCCTGTCCCACGGCCCCCCAGCCTGGAAATCGCATGGCAGTGAGAACCGGTTGCATGCTGTCCGATTATGTAATTTTCAGGCTGGGGGGGCGTGGGTCAGGGCGATTCCATGTTGGGCAAAGTGGCAGTAGCGCGTGGACAGTTCAAAGTGCGGGCTGGGGAAGGTGGCAAATATGGATTGAAACGAAATCTCGGAATGTGCAATTAAATACGCAACGATTCGACCTGGATCACAAATCTCGAAAATTGAACAGTCCTCTGCTATTCATCTTCCAACGAGAGGCCCGAATCGACCGGTAGTAAAATTATGTCCTCCTTATCCACGTGCTTTCTTTTTTAATGATCGGAGTGGATTCCTGCTTTTACGACCAGAGTTGATCAAACAAATGGGTCAACTCTGGTGAAATTGATCCTTTTCGAAAAATCTCGGTGGAATTGGAACTCGTTTTTTCAATCTTTACGACAAGAGTCCGGAAACACTTTGGGGACTCCGGTCGATTCGGGCCTCTCCTTCCAACGCGGTCAAATACCGCGCCCGCCGCGGCAGGAGGCGACGGGCGCGGCGGACACACGCCTGCGCCCCTGGTGCGTCGCCGCGCGCGGGAAGTGGGGCGGCAGCGTTGCAGGCTGAACACTCGAACACGAATTTGTTCATTTGAGTTTATTTCCTCCTCCGCACCCGAATTTCTGCGAAACCATGGAGACGCTCGACGGCCAGCACGCAAGCTTCCAGTCCCGAATCGCGGGGTTTCAGGCCATCGTGTCCGAGACCGCGCAGAAGGCGGACGCCCAGCGGCAGTCGGTGGGAGGAGTGGCCAAGGCGGCGAGCTTCGTGCAAAAGATGAAGGGCATGTGGCTGGATCGCCAAGCCGCTGTCCAGGTCGCCGAGCAGGGATCGGCCGGCGCGCCGAATCTGCGCTCTCAGCTTGGCGCGAGCTCGCCGTCCCCGAACAACGCGGCCAAGCCTTCTCCGCACTGGCTCGTGGACGGGGCGCAGCGTAAGTCGCCTGGCCCCGAGCCGGGTATGTGTGTGTCTGTCTGCGTCCGTGTCCGTGTCTGTGTCTGTGTGTGTGAGTGAGTGAGGGAGTGAGTGACTGTGTGTATATATAGGATCAGCGCCAAGCCAAAATGGCCCAGGACAGCCCGCGGCGGAGCCGGGCGTCGAGGAGGGCGGGGGATACGACATGGAGGAGCAGGATTCTCGGATGATCGCCTTGGGCTCCAAGGTGGTCGGCTGGTGGAAATGGCGGACAATGCAGCTCATGTTCGACAAGTGGCTGTCGAGCGTGCACGAGAAGGAGGAGGCCGTGCCAGCAGAGGGACCGCCGGTCGCAGTGGCATCGCGAAAGATTGCCGCGACAAGGGCAGCAGCGCCGCAAACGCCCAGCGTCGGGTCAGTCGCGCTGTCGTTGCCCGACAACGTGCCGTTGTTGCCCGACAACGTGCCGATTTTGACCGACTACGGATCCAGTGCTGTCTTTGTTGCTGCCGAGGCTGGCGGCGCCGGGGAGAAGAGGCCAGTGGCTGCAACGCAAAATGGGGCTGCCGCCCGTTCGGCCAAGCCGTCCCCTGCAGGAGCGGTAGCCGGCTCCGTCGATGCAGTTTATTCCGTTCCTGTGGCAGTGCGGCGGATGCAGGTGTCTCTCGACGTCGTTGGCTGCCCGTCTGCAGCTGTTCTTGGTCGCAACCGCATCTACCTGCCAACGGCGGTGTTTGCAACATTTTCTCAATTTCAGGCCGCCCAGTTGGGGTCGTCAATTTTGCCCTCGACAGCAGAGCCTGTGCTGATTGCCGTCAATGGCACCGCGTTTGAGGCCTGGGCTGCTCCTGACCTTGCGCCGTCTGCAATTGCGCTGGACAGTGTACAGGCTATCAGCGTCTCGACGTCCATAGGGGAGCGCGTGCGCGTGTGGCCGCTTGATCTCTCGTCCGGACTCTGCAATGTGACTTTTGGTTTCCTCTCCGTGCGCCTGAAGGACAAATCGTCGCATCTGGGGCTTAATGGACTGGACAAGAACAGGTTCTCAGAACACTGCTTCCAGGTATTGCAAGGACATCCACTGTCGCCCGGACAGCGCTTGCTCATCGGGTATGGCTACTGGCGGATGGAGGTTTCTGTCGACCATCTTGACGACCCGTGGTCGGATTTCCTGCTGGCTTTCCATGAGGGCAAGCATGGACGCTTGGGTGCTCGCACATGGGTGTCCCGGTTGCCTCCCAAGGTGCTGGTTCTCGTGTCACAGCTCTTTTGGCAGGATGCGTGTGTCAACACTGTGCTTAGCGTCTCGAGCAAGCTGATTTACAACTTTTGGGACGGTGCGAACTATGAAGGCTATAGATCGGCCGAGTGTGTGGCTGGTGGAGGACGTGAGCATGTGCTCATTCGGGGCGAAACCCTAGGGCCTCATGCTCTGAATATCGCCGCCCTTGGCGCATCTGCTTCTCCGCAAGAGAAACGGCCATCAAGTGTGCCGCTGACATTTTCTCCCGCGCCTTTTTCTACAACTCTCGGTCCGCAGCCGATACCGACCACGATCGGACCGGGCACTGCGTTTTCGCTCTTTTCTTTGGCTTTTCCCTCTTCGCCCTCGTCACGTGGCACTTCTGAAGGTACCGCGTTCGGCACAAGTCCGAAAGCAGGGTATTCTCCAAACCCCGACAACTTGACCGATGGTGCTGCATCTCAAAGCCCAGTGGTAGGGTATGCTATAGATCTCTATGGATCTTACGGCCCGTCCGGCACAAGTCCGAAGGCAGGATATTCTCCAAACCCCGCCAAAAAGCATGTTGCTGCATCTCAAAGTCCGACGGTGGGGTATGTCGGATCTTACAGCCGTATGCTGCAGCCGATGCAGCTTGGACCGGTGTTTCCAAACCTGACCGCCCGAGCTTCGGGAGTGCCTGGGGCCCAATCTGCTGGAGATGTCGCCCGAATCGGCGGTCTTGAAGTCGACACGGTCGACTCTAGGCATCGCATTACTTTCCCACGTGCTGGGACCCAAAAGTCCAAATCAGATGCCATTCTTTCAGATATGCTGATGAACGCCAGTTTAGAACACAAAGAAACTCTATTGCAGTTGGATGAGATGAGTACGCTTGCCGGGGCTTCGTTGCAGCGTGAGCAAAAGTTTGTCGAAACCATAAAAGCCGTCGTTTCTCGAAATCAGACAAAAGGCGGCGATTGGTCATACCTTGCCACAGTCCTGCGCGACTATTCAGAAGAGGTCCTTGCAAGTTTACGTACCATTGAGAAGCAGAGCCAGCGGCAAGCACAGCAGAATAGCCATTCGTACAATCGACCTGGGGATAGGGTACCAGTCTCGAATCGAACACCAACCCTGGATACTGTGGAAGAAGGGAAGGAAGACCCCAGCACCTCGCGCTCGCATGAGTTAGAGTACGGACGTGAAGAAGCACGAATCCGTGCGAATGAGGCGCAGCGGATTCGCGATATGGCTCTTTCTGTTCCAAAAGACCAGCAGAAAAAAATGGCTTCTTTATTGGCGTCATCACTGTCATCGTTGGACGGGGGCCTCTCCTCTTCTCCTGCCCTGTCTGGTGAACGCGGGGAAATGTCATCACCTCAATTGGGTGCAACAGGCAACACAGGGGGGGCAGGTGGCAGTGTTTCCGCGGTTCCATCCGGCAAAGAGGACCAACTGCCATCCATGCAGACTGCGAGCAACGCAAGCTCTGGGAAACCTGGAAACAGCCAAAAAAGCATGGAACGAGAAGCCTTACGTGCACAGCGCGCCAAGGAGCTCAAAGAGGCCATACAAAGCTCTGCTAGTAGCCCTACCGCTTTGCGGTCAAACCGCAACGACGACCCAGCTCCAACGCAACCAAAAAGCAGTCCTGCACCGGCAAGTACCCAAGGAAATCCGCAAATAAGTGGTGATGCCAAAGATGCAGCAAAGAGGAATCCACGTGTAATATTGACTGTGGTATCAGCTGAGCACCTCCCCAGCATGGACTTCATGGGTAAATGCGATGGACTAGTCGAAATCAATTGGGAGGGCCAAAGGTTCAAAACGAATCCAAAGAAGCAGTCGTACGACCCTGTGTGGAACGAAGATTTTGAGTTCAAATTTGATTACGAAGGCGTGAACGCACACGGGGTTGGTGATATGATTCTGAGTCTCAAGGATTGGGATGTAACGGCGGTCACGGGTTATGAACACATTGGACAGGCTGTACTCCCGGCATCGCGGCTCAATACTTTCTTGATAACAGGCCAGGACCGGGCATCGTTTACCGAAGTCGGCTTGGCAGTACAGGACAAAATGGGGGCGCAGGTGATCGGGAAGGACATGCAACCATGTACTCTTAGGGTGAAGCTGCAGCTTTTCCTCGATCCAGTGCCGCCAACGGACGAAACGTCGAAGAAGACGGGAGGTTGGTTTGGAGGAATGTTTGGAGGCGGCGCTGCAGTGCCAGATACAGGGTCGCAAGGTGATGGCGGCAAGGATTTACTGCCATCCATAACCAAGGCTAAAGTGGCGGTATCGCGCTCGGCTGCTCCACCCCCACGAGTTGCTGCGCCAGAATTCAATGGCTCACAGACAGGGCTGAGTGCTCATGAAAAGAGACTGTTGGATCAACAAGATGATGAGCTGAAAAGCGCTCTCGACTCCGGCACCTTACCTTCTCCAGTCAAGGTTCTCTATATTCTTTCTCTAGACCATGCGATTTTCTGCTGTTGCCGTGTTGTGCTTGCGACTGCGTCTGACGTATATGTGATACATTCGCAGAATGCAATCAAAGAAGCACAGAGGAGGCGCGATACGCCGATGGAGAGCTCGTTAAATTCAGTCTTGGCGCCGCCTGCAGTATCTACTCGCAAAAAGCTTGATTCGCCATTTTTCACAGGCTTGGGTCAGAATATCAACTCCTCCCCTCCAATCAACTCCTCCAGGAATAATGATGGTATCAGCCTTTTCGGCAGGCCATCAGCAGCGCAGCTATTGCAGGGATCCTTGGGAGACGGCGAGGGGCTTGGTGGCGCGCCACGAACACTGGCCGGGACGCGAGGTAGAGAGGCACAGGGCCCAGATGAAATACCCGTAACGCTTTTGGCCAATCCAACGCTAACAGACAAGTCAAACCAGGGGGCATCACTATCGGCTGTAGTCGGCCGCAACAGTCAGGAGGAGGAGGAGTCATTGAAAGCAAATGCAGTGAACGGGGTAGCCGAAAGTGATCCAGGCCTCAGGCGAACCCTGTCTAGTGAGTCCTCAACATCATCGATTGCGGTCGCCCATGCAAAGCGTGCAGACTCCAGTTGTATTGAGGCCATAGGCGCTGTCATCAAGGAGGAACTGAAGATAGGCGGCGGTGCTGGAAGCCTCTTCGGGAGACCATCCCCTGCTCAGCTCTTGGCATTGGCTAACAATTGATGTCAGGACCCGCGCGGACACGAGTCACGCTCCTCCTCGTCACACTCCCCTTCTCCAGAGTGCAGGTAACCCCTCGCCGTCGCCGTGGCTCAGCACGCCGTGCTGAGACACACAGCCCATTTTAAAATGCGAATAAATCCACATCCTTATACGCAATTGGTCACAGGTGTATGCCGCACCATCTCAAATAATCCGAGTTTCAACGCGTCGAAACTTGAAACTGAATTCGATGAAAGTTTGAACGATCGCTATGAACGGGAACGCGGGCAATCCCCCGGCGTTTATTACTCAACATGATAGTGTTTCCGTGCTTTTGCGTGTGCATGCCTGGTGTGTTTGCGCAATTATTTCCAACCGCGCCTTCTGCTTTATATTAGTCGTGCATAAATGCGTTGTGCATGGGCGCAGCATGCTTTGCTTAGGCGCACCATGCTTTCCTGAGGCGCAGCTACCCCACCGATGCTCAAATTACCCGCCCAAGGGCACCGCCCAGCCAAGGGGCAATACCCCGCCGATGCCAGGCCCCAACGTTCACACCTTTCTGTCACTACTCACGAACTACGAATTCTTGACTATACCCTTCTTGACAAGTTGGTTCCACAATTCGATAATTTCTGCGTGACTTTGTCGCCACTCGGACGATGCAGGCTGTGAAAGTAGCAGTCGACATGTCAAGATTTGGCTCGTAGAAAGAGGGACAGTATCAACACAGAACCCCAGGAATGAATGCGAGGGGCCACACCCTTCACAGGGTGCAGGAATGAACCTATCCGAGGGCTAATGCCCGGAAATGAGGCTGCAAATGTTGTCGACTAGTGAAGTGGATGCTTCTGCGCCACGCCGCCTTTTAAGCAAAGACATGCACAGGAAATCTGCTTCACACACCACCATGATAGGCGGGGCTACGCACGCGAATGCGTTGCACGCGAATGCAACATACCTGCTGAGCCTCCCTCTGCTTGTTTTGAGCTAGCCGTTCTGCCACACACGGTTTGCCCATGCATTTCGTCACCGCACGTGCGCGCATACAAAACCACCCAAACACGCACGCACGCTCATACGCAGAGCCTGCATGCGTTCGTGCGTGCGTGCGTGGATGCATGGGATGCGCATGAAATGCTTGGTGTCAAGGCCATCGTAGGTGTGTGTGCGCGCGCGCCCGTGCTTGCAAAAGATAATGTGTCATTACTGCAGCAGCCGCTCGTGACAGGCGGGGCCAGGATGCGGGCGACGACGCGTATTACATTATACATGTGTGTGTGTGTGTGTGTGTGTGTGTGTGTGTGTGTGTGTGTGTGTGTGTGTGTGTGTGTGTATGTGTGTGTGTGTGTGTGTATATATATACATATATATTTACATATATATGTATGGAGACGCCGCTTATGTATATATATTTTATTACTGGAGAAGCCGTTGGTGACAGGCGG
>Ga0315905_10003189_pt1 | contig 16964 bp, 10 predicted proteins | sample LakEriMetagenome_5_FD_203522 | JGI IMG/M metagenome (GOLD analysis project Ga0315905, IMG submission 203522) | Freshwater fungal communities from buoy surface, Lake Erie, Ohio, United States - Buoy 4 MA121 | ecosystem: Environmental > Aquatic > Freshwater > Lake | place: USA: Lake Erie, Ohio... | reverse complement strand
TGCCCAGGAAAGCGGTCAAACACAATGTCCGCCGCGGGCAGCACCTCCCGGACAGCACCGATGTATGCCGGCCACATGTCAATGGCCACGGCCTCGATTTTCTCCCGCTGCGCCAAAAACTTTTCCACGCTACTTGGCGTATTCAAATCGCCATGGAAATCCCCCCGTCGACATCAACGGCGCGCGTCCCCCACCGGAAAGCCCCCTGCCCCGATCTATTGGAGCCCGGCCCGGGATCTCTCTGGTGCGATGGCAAGCGACAGCCTGCGGCGGGCGCTATTGATCGCATCAGCGGGCCTTAACACATGAAACCCGAGCCGAACGGACACGGCGTTTGCGGACCGCGGGAGAATGCGACGCGCTTTCGGTTGCTTCCGTAGCCTGCCCCACAATGGGGCGTGAGGCGGCAGCCTTCAGGATTTCCGTCTTCTGCCGGGCCCACATGGTAATGCGCTGGATGTCGTGCCCATGCTCAGCAGCGCGGCCCGAACCTCGTCGATGATTGAATTCTTCATTGTGGTGTCAAAGTGAGGGTGTGCGGGGTGCAGACGATGGGAACGTGCAGCTGATGATACTGGCAGTAATCAAGTAACTCCTTCTGGAGAACAGCATTGGCAAGGTGCGTGCAGTTCCAGGTCAGAAGATAGTCCATCCGGTGCAAAATGGCGAGTCCCGGATGAGAATCGTCCGTGCAGGCCCTGGCCGGCAGGCGGAACAGACGGATGATGTCGGCCTCAAGAGCTTCCAGCTGGTCCGGAATGTCCAGTATCGGGATGCCGCTCAGGAAAGGCAGGCGGTGAGCCGCAGCACCGGGATCGCCACAGCTGGCCTCATCGAGAGTGAAGACCGATGTGTAGAGGCGGAAGCGCGAACGCTCGTTATTCCACCAGTGGTGTGTGATCTGCAGGTCCACAGCGGTCTGTGGCCGATTGCTGGGGAAGGCGGCCAGATAGCTGGGAACAGCGGTTTCGACGTAAACAGTCTGCACGCATTCAGCCTAGGGCGCACCGCACAGTGGTAAAGAGATCATTCGCGTCTTACCAGCCTTTCCCCGCTGGCGGAATGCCATGCGAAAAGCATCAATGGTTGCCGTTGGATGCGGGCGGGGTTCTGTTAATGGGGACGTCGCTTTATGAAACTCACTGCTTTTCTCTTTTCGCTGCTCGCTGTGGCTTCGGCCCGTGCGGAACTCGTGGTCCCTGGCTGCACGGCCTATGGGGCGCCGGACTTTGATGCCATCCGGCAGCACGAGGAGAAGGGCGTGGTGGGGTGGAAGGATGAGGGGCAGTCGGTGCTGTGGTTTGGGGACATCCGGAAGGCGGGGGCGCTGGAGGTGGCGCTGCGGGTGAATTTCCCGGCTCCGGTGGCGGAGGGGGCGACGGTAAAGTTTAAGCTGAGCGTGGCGGGGAAGTCGCTGGAGGCGGCGGCGCACGGCTCGGGGGTGGTGACGGTGCCGCTGGGCACAGTGGAAATCGGGGCGGCGGGGTATCAGAAGTTCACGCTGGAGTCCGCGGCGCCGGCGGGAGAGATCGTGGCGCTGGTGCTGGATGGCCCGGCCGCGGAGGGCGCGCATTTCAATACCGACCCGCGCCGCAATGCGGCGAGCGTGCACCTGGCCTATCCGGTGCCGGACAAGGCGGAGGTGCAGGCATTCTACTGTGAAGCGACGGGCGTGGAGGACCCGGTGTACACTTACTATATGGCGACGGGGTTTTCGCGCGGCTACTTCGGGATGCAGGTGAATCACCCCGGCGAGCGCCGCATTATCTTCTCTGTGTGGGATGCCGCGGAGGGGGGCGATGCGAAGGACCGGACCACGGTGAAGGAGGAAAATCACACGCAACTGCTGGCGAAGGGCGAGGGCGTGCACGCGAGTGTCTTTGGCAACGAGGGCACGGGCGGCCACAGCCATTTGAAATACATGTGGAAGACTGGCGAGGTGCAGAAGTTCGTCGTCATGGTGAAGCCGGACGGCACCTTCACGGACTACAGCGGCTACTGGTTCCACCCGGAGAAGCAGGCGTGGACGCTGCTGGCGAGCTTCCGCGCGCCCAAGGACGGGAAGTATCTGCGCGGGCTGTATTCGTTCAGCGAGAACTTCGGCGGGAGTAACGGGCACCTGCTGCGCAAGGCGCGGTTTGGCAATCAGTGGATCCAAACGCGCGACGGGCAGTGGACGGAGCTGCTGAAGGCGACCTTCAGCCACGACGGCACAGGACGCGAGGCGCGGCTGGACCGCTTCATGGGCGTGGAGGACGGGGCGTTCTTCCTGAGCCACGGCGGATTCGTGCCGGGCTTCACGAAATATGGCGAGCCCTTCACCCGCCCGGCCACCGGTAATCCGCCGGTGATCGTGCTGCCAAAAACACCGTGAGCGCGACCGACCTGCAACCCTGGGCGGAACACGCGGGCATCACCGTGGGAGCCATCTCGGGCGTGCTCTCGGCGCGGGGCAAGAACATTGACCTCTTTGGCGTGCTGGTGCTGGCGCTGGCGGCGGCCTTCGGCGGGGGAACAGCGCGGGATTTGCTCTCTGGCGATACGCCGGTGGCGTGGCTGCGCGGCCCGTCGCAGATGATGAATGCGGTGATCACGGCGCTGATCACGTTTTTCGCCGCGCGGTGGGTGCGCATGCCGCAGGGGCTGCTCCAGATCGCGGATGCGGTGTCGCTGGCGTTCTTTGTCATGCTGGGCACGGGCAAGGGCCTGGCGCTGGAATTCTCCGCCCCCGTAGCCGTGCTGCTGGGCGTGGCGACAGGGGTGACGGGTGGTATCGTGCGCGATGTCATCCTGCGGGAAGTGCCCGGGGTGCTGCAGCGGGGCATTCACCTCTACGCGACGGCCGCCATCGCGGGCAGTGTGGTGTATATCCTGCTGGAACCGTCCGGCAGCCTCGCCGGTGCCACGGCCGGATTCCTCACCGTGCTGGGCCTGCGGCTGGCCGCGCTGCGCTGGGCGATTTCGCTGCCGGAATTCCGCATGAAGGACTGAAGCCCGTGCGGCTTTCCGCAGAAAGGCAGGCGGACGGGGCGAAAAAACGCGCAGACGGACAGAAGAAAGCTTGCCCGGGAGATGAGGAATTGAGTAAAACCCACTCCCCTCAACGATCCCCCCTTCATCACAGTGATGCGCATTTTCGGGTTCCTCACCCTCGTCACCGCATTGGCGGCCCCGCTGTCCGCCGCCGTGGTCATCAATGAATTCCAGTCCGCCCCCAACGAAATCCTCGTGGACTACGACGCCACGACCGGCATGCCGCGGATCGGCTACGGGCCATCGTGGTGGGAAAATGCGTTTTACGATACTCCCTGGCTGAGCGGCACGGCCCCCATCGGGCACAGTACCACCGGACTCGGCAAAGACCTGGGCACGGCGATGGATGACAAGACGCCGTCGCTCTATGTGAGGAAGACTTTCAACTTACACCCCACGGAAGCCGCGCAAACGACGGACCTCATCCTGCGGGTGTGGTACAACGACGGATTCGTCGCCATCCTGAACGGCAAGGAAGTGACCCGCGCCAACCTCGGCCCCGCAAAGCAGGTGACTTACCGGGATCAGGTGACTTATCGCGCGACCACGGAGCCGATGCCCGCGGAATACAATCTCGGCCCCGCCAACAACTGGCTCATCGCGGGCGACAACGTGCTCGCCATTCAGGTGCACAACCGTGACCTGGGCGGCACCTGCTCCATCGACGCCAGCCTCTCCTCGAACAGCCCGGCGGTCTATACCACGCTGTCATCCTTCGACTTCACCGGCGCGAATGGGGCCTTCCTGACGCATCAGCGAAATGGGGCCACGGTCACGAACACGCTCACCGGTTCCCCGCCCGGCGGGAGCTGGCTGGCCCTCGCGCCGAACCCGCAGTCGGACGCCGCATGGCCCGGCCTCACGATGGCCACCACGCTTGCCCCCTCCGGCGGCGTCGGGAATTCGGATGCGCTCGTGTATTCCATCAGCCAGTCGGCTGCCGGATCGCTGCCTGCCGCCTTCTTCGGCCCGGAAGTGAACACCGCGCCCCAGGTGACGGCCGGGGCGATGTCCGGCTTCGACCTGAGCCGCATCGACCTCACGTTCCGCTACAAGGTTTCCACCGGCGCGAGCTTTGGCTTCCGTCTCGATCCGGCACCGGGCGCATCCGCGCAGGCGCTGACGGGCTTTCCAGCAATCTCCGCCGCGGCCGGTATCGCGGAGGATGCCCCAAAGGAATTCGCTGACAACTCCGGCGGCATGCGCACCCGCACCGTGGGCGCCACCGGCAGTTCCAGCGACAGCAGCAGCGGCATCGTGCGGCATTCGCCCGTGCTCGGACACGGCCCCGCGCTGCGGAATGCCGCCTTCCGCTATTCCGAAAACAATACCGCCGGCGAAGGCTACAATGGAACCACCGGCGCGCTGAAACTGGAAATGATCGACCCGCCGAACAGCCCGGCGGAAAACGACTACGTGCAGTTTTCCCGCAGCGGCCACACCGTGCGCGGCTGGACGGCTGGCGCAGTCACCGCCGCGGACCTCGCGCGGGTGAATTTCATCTTCGCCTTCCGCGCCCCGGTTGGCACCTCGTGGCAGGTGTTTCTTGAGCCGGACAACGCCACGTCCACCTACGCCGACCGCGCGGACTTCGGCACCATCACTGGCACCGGTGCCTGGCAACTCTTTGATCAGCCCTTCTCCGCGGCAACGAACACTGGAGCGATGCTCACCAAGCTGAATGCGCTGGACACGACCGCCTTCCGCGTCACCTTCCGTGGCGATGCCATGACTCCAGTGGGGCAGGCGCTGTGGGTGGACGCCATCGGCTTCTCCAGCGCATGGCGCAGCTACACGATCAATCTGGCGAGTGCCGGTGCCGCTTCACAGACGGCCTTTCTCAATGCCATGAACGGGGCCTCGCGCACGGCATTCACGCCGGCATTTACCAAAAGCAGCAGCGCCATCAGTCCGGCCGCCGATACGCTGAGCATTGACGAATTCCTCATCACTTACCGCACAGCAGGCGGGCCGCAGGCATTCGTGCCGCAGGCTGCATCGTGGAAGTATTTCATCGGTCGCCACGAACCCTCGGGCGGATTCGCCGACCCGGCGGAATTTGCCGACCCGCTCTACGACGGCGACATGCGCGACTGGGTGGAACTGCACAACGACGGCACTGAATCCGTGAACCTCACCGGCTGGTCGCTCACGGATGATGCCGATCTCCCGCAGCAGTGGACCTTCCCCGCAGGCACCACCATCGCCCCGGGCGGCTATCTCATTGTGATGTGCGACGGCCGCACCACGCCGCTCGCGGGAGCGCAGTATCTGCACACGAATTTCGAACTCAGCACCGACGGCGAGCACTTCAGCCTGCGCGATCCCGGCGGGGCCATCGTGTCGGATGCTTCCAACTATTCGAAACAGAACGCCTTCCACACCTGGGGACGCAATCCCTCCGGGCCGGAATACGGCTACCTGCGCCACGGCACACCCGGCCGCGCGAACAGCGGCCCATTCTTCCCGCTGCGGGCAAAGACGCCGGACTTCAGCCTGCCTGGTGGATTCTACACCGGCCCTCAGTCCATCACCATCGCCTCAGAAACACCCGGCGCCGTCATCCGCTACACGACGGACGGCACAGAGCCTACCACCTTCAGCCTGCTCTACACCGGACCCGTCACGCTCAATCCCCTAACGGCCTCCACCGGCCACTGCCTGCGCGCCCGGGCCTGGAGCACCGGCGGCATTGCCTCAGAAAGCAAAACAGCGACCTACCTCATCAATCAGGACGCGCGGCTGCAGTCGGCTCCGGCGCTCATCTTCACCGGCGACCCCGGTAAATCCATGTTCACGCCCTACGGGATCACCGCCATCGGCGGCGGCACCCGCGATGCCAATGGCGTGTGGTCGGCGACGACGGTTTCGGACTATAACAATGTGCTGGGCGATCTGAACAATGCGCTGACAGGCGGCCAGGCATGGGAGCGGCCGTTTAACATCGAGTGGCGCTACGCCGACGGGCGCGACGGCTTCAATGAGCCCTGCGGCATCCGGGTTTCCGGCAGCGGCCATGCCCGGCCGCGGTTTGTGCTGAACAACATTCAGAACGCGCCATGGTCCTACACCAGCTACCTGGAGAAACCGAGCTTCAATGTCTTCTTCCGCAATGAGTATGGCACTTCCGGCGTGAGTCAGAAGCTCTTCCCCGGCGGCTATCCGGTGGAGTATTTTGAGCAACTGCGCGTGCGTGCCGGGAAGAACGATGTGTCGAATCCGTTCGTGAAGGACGAGTTCATGCGGCGCCTCTATATCAGCATGGGCCAGCAGGGATCCCGCGGTGTCATCAACACGCTCTATGTGAACGGCAAGTTCCGCGGCACCTACAACATGACCGAGCGGCTCCGCGAACCGTTCATGCAGCAGCACTTCAACAGCACGGCGGAATGGGACGTGCAGCAGGTCACCGAAATCGCCAATGGTGATACCACCGCCTTCAACGACTTCCTCGCGCTGCTCGATGCCTACAACGCCGACTCAGGCAACCAGACGAAATACAATACCGCAGCGGCTCAGCTGGATGTCCCGGCCTACATCGACTACGCGCTCGTGAACATCTGGGGCGGCACCGGAGACTGGCCGCACAACAACTTCGTGGCCTCCCGCGAACGCTCTGCGACCGGCAAATGGCGCTGGTTCGTCTGGGATGCCGAGGGTGCCTTCGGCGGATTCAGCAAGCACCTCGGCTACAATGTCATCACCCAGGATTTGCTGACGAACGTCACCGCCTCCGGCCGCGAGATCTGCCGCACCTACGACCGCCTCAGCAAGAACGCAGAGTTCCGCATCCAGTTCGCCGACCGCATTCACCGCCACTTCTGCAACGGCGGCGCGCTGAGCGACGCCCGCCTCACGGCGCTGAAGAACGAAGTCGTGGCGGAATACCAGCCACTCTACTCCTACATGTTCCCGACGGGCACACTGAGCACCTCGTGGTTCACCAGCTGGGTGAGTGCCGCCGCCAGAGACAAGCGCGACGTGCTGTTCCGCACCGCCGTTTTCGACGATCCCACCACCACCGGCACGGTGGACCCCAAAGAGTTTGGCTATCAATTTTCCAAAGCGAATGTCTGGCCGTCCGTCGAGGGCCAGGGCACGTGGAATGCACCGCTGCCGCCGAAGTTCAGCCAACACGGCGGCGATGTGCCGGGAGGCTATCAACTCTCCATCTACCACACTGAGATGGACAACGACATCACTAAGGACGCGCCCTACAAAACGGCCGCCAGTCAGTTTCCGTCAGGCCGCGTCATCTATTACACAACGGATGGCAGCGATCCCCGCGTCACGGGCGGTACCGTCAATGCCAGTGCCCTGACATGGACCGCGCCGGTTTCCCTGCCCGGCTCCTATATCGTCATCAAATCCCGCATCCGCGACACCGTGAACGGGGAATGGAGCCCGCTCACAGAAGCCACCTTCCGCGTGGGCGCTGTCTCGCCTTCCGCAGCCAACCTGGTGATTGCCGAGCTGATGTACAATCCTCAGGGCCCAACGGCCGCCGAGCCCGGCATCACCGACGGTGACGCATTTGAATTTATCCGCCTGCTCAATGCCGGTAGCGCGCCGGTGAAACTGAGCGACGCCCGATTCGTCACCGGCATTGCCTTCGACTTCGCCAGCGGTGCCGTGCCAGTGCTGGATCCGGGACAGAGCGCGTTCGTGGTCTCCAGCGCCGCGGCCTTCCGCACCCGCTACGGCACGGCCTACAACAGCCTGATCGCCGGGGAATTCACCGGCACCAACCTCAGTAACGGCGGCGAGCGCCTCCGGCTCGAAACCCAAAGCGCCGCCACTATCCAGGACTTCATCTATGACGATGCCGCCCCATGGCCCGCCGTGGCTGACGGCAGCGGCCCTTCGCTCGTGCTGATCAATCCCGCATCCCTGCCCGACCACAACAACGCCGCCAACTGGACCGCCAGCGCCCGCCCTGGAGGACTTCTCACCGCGCCGCTCACCTCCCTCGGCTATGACCGCTGGCGCTCGCTCTTCTGGAACGCCACCGCGGCCGCCAGCAATGACAGCGGCATGACGGCCGACAGCGACGGAGACGGACTGACCAATTTCGCGGAATACGCCTCCGGCACGAATCCGCATGCAGCAGACGGCCCGCTGCTCCGCACGTTTATGGACACCGTCGCCGGCGAAGAAGTCCTCTGCGTTGAGTTCCGCACCCAACTGAACGCCACAGATGTGCTCAGCACTCCTCAGTATTCCACGGACATGACCTCCTGGGCCACCGCCGCGACACTCAGCCCACCGGTGACGAATCCCGACGGCACGCTCACCCACCGCTGCTACGCGCCAGCCTCCGCCGGGCCGCGGGTGTTCATGCGGGTGCGGTTTGTGCAGGACTAACAGCCATCCCGTTTCCCGGCATGACAAATCCGCGGGCCGGGGCTAGCGACAAGGCGTCTTGCACATCTTTGTTTGCCTGACCGGTTTGCTCATCGCCGTCTCCACCATTGATGCCGCGGAGGAGGCGAAACCGCCGGTAGGATTTGAACAGGGGCTCAAAGAGGTCAAAACAGTGCTCGACTGCGCGAAGCTCCTTCACGCCGAAATCCATGCCGCAGCCACTCAGACACTGACAGTGCATGACAAGGCGTCCCAGGATAAAGCAAAGACGGAAATCGTGCTCGGCGGCGTGCGCGCCGGTGAAATCGCCGCGAAGCTGAAGACGCTCCCGGTGCCCTCTGCGGCAGAGCGGGCGAAGCTGACGGCTGAAATGGAAGCAGCGGATGCGGCACACCGGAAGGCCAATGAGGAAAGCTCAAGGCGCACCTCACCTCCCAGCCTGCGGCTTACATCGATTCACTCAAGGACACGACGAACACCTTTTATGCGAAGCAGGGAGGCTACGGTGAGATCTTCACAAAATACTTCAGGCAGGATCCGGAAAAGTAGCCGGCAGCGCCGCGAAGCGCACGCCTTCCATCCCCCCGCGAACGGATCAGCGGCACCCCCCCGGCGCCAAGGCATGACGGGAGAAGTATTTGCCCCACTGCGGGCAGCATGTAGCATGGCGCCTCATGCGCACACTTCTCCTCCTCTTTCTGCTGCCGCTGACCCTGGTTTTTGGCGCTGACGACAAGCCCGCCGCCGAAGCTCCGCCCGAGCTGACGGAATACATGGGCCGCAAGATCGCGAAAACGATGCACTGGACCGGTGCGGAGTGGCTGCTGCGGGCCAATCGTGAACAGGAGGAGAACGCCGCCCTGATGCTGGAGCAGCTGCGCATTCAGCCCGGCTGGACCATTTGCGACCTCGGCAGCGGCAATGGCTACCACGCCCTGAAAATGGCGGAAACGACCGGAGAAAAGGGCTGCATTCTCGCCGTGGATATTCAGAAGCAGATGCTGGACATGCTCAGTGCCCGGGCCGTGAGCCGCGGGATCACGAACATCAAGACCATCCTCGGCGAGCCGTGGGATCCGAAGCTTCCGGAGGCTTCATGCGATCTCATTTTGCTGGTGGATGTGTATCATGAATTTGGCCATCCGGAGCAAATGCTGCGCGCCATGCACCACGCCCTGAAACCCACCGGAATCGTGGCGCTGATCGAGTTTCGCAGCGAGGATCCCAAAGTGCCCATCCGCCCGGAGCACAAGATGAGCCGCGAACAAATCTACCAGGAATGGCAGCAGAGCGGATTCGCGGTGGAGCGGGAATTTCATGGTCTGCCGTGGCAGCACCTCGTCTTCCTGCGGCAGGCCAAACCCGGCGAGAAGCCGGTCGAGCCGCCCCCGGTTCCGGACGCCGCCGCCACTAAAGAGCCGGCGGACAAACCCTGAGGCGCAGCCGGACCGGCTTGAACTTTGTCCGGTCCCCCGCGGGGTGGCAGCAAAGAAATGCACTCCCGTTGCCTGCGCCTTCACGGTGCAGACACTTGACGACCATGAAACTGATTTCACCGGCTGCCCTTCTCCTCCTGCTGACCACTCCGGTCATCGCGCAGGATGCTGCCCCGGCGGATTGCGTCCGCACGGCGGTGGCCGTCCTCCAGGCCAGTCCCGGGTATGCATGGCGCATCACGATGGAAGCCGGCGGCCGGTCCCGCTCCTCCCCGGGTCCCATTGAAGGCAAAACCCTCAAAGAGGGAGCGACCCAGTGGGCGTTCCATTTTGGGGACCGCAAAGTGGAGGCTTTTGCACAGAGCGGTCGGATCGTGATCAATACTGGGGATGGTTGGAACGAACCCGCAGCTCACCCGGAAAACCGTGGCGAAAAGCCGCCGCCGCCACCGCCAGCCAGCGAGGTTTCCGCCCCCAAACCACCACCCCCTCCGCACGACGGACGGCACGGTCACAAGCCGCCCGGCCACCGCGGCAACAAAGACGGTTTCTTCGCCAGCCGGCTGCGTTCCATGAAAACGCCCGGCGCGCTCTCCAGCGAGTTGCTCGCCAAAGTATCCGATCTCAAAAGCGAAGGAACGACCATCACAGCCACTCTCCAGCCGGAGGCCGCCGCCGAACTGCTCACCGCCGGCAGCCACTCCCGCGACAAGGGATGCATCGCTGAACCCCAGGGGACTATCTCGTGGGACCTTGCCGGCGGCAGTGTGAAGCGCATCGAACTGCAGCTTTCGGCCACCTTCTCCTTCGGCGACAGCAAAGTCCCGGTCTCACTCCACAGCCGTATTGAAATCACCGAGACGGATCTCACCCGCCTCGACATCCCCGCCGAAGCCGCCCGCCTGCTCGCCGTCACTCCCGCCTCCAAACCATAGTTCACTCTTCACTCAACCTCTCCTCTTATGAACAAAGCCATCATTCTTAATCTCGCGTGGGCCGGCGTTGCCGGTGCTGCCTTCTACACCGGCTGGCAAATGAAAAATGCCGGAGACTCCGAGGCCACCACTAAATCGAAAATCCGCCCGGTCATGGAGTCCGCCTCCGCAGGCGCCGGCAATACCGGCTCGAAGGGTGTCAGCCCGCTGCTCGTCTCCAAGAGTGACGGCGTGCTTGATTTCTACAAACGCTACGGCCTCGACACCGGCACACCATTGACGCCGGAGAAGATGAAGGAAGCCATGCAGGAAGCCATCCGCGAAAGCGATCCGGTGAAGAGCCAAATGATGTTTGCCCGCCTCATGGAGGAACTGACTGCCGAAAACGCCCCGGCCGCACTGGCCATGATCCGGGAGAATGTCGGCGGCATGGAATCCATGCGCTTCATGGGCATGCTCGCCTACAAATGGGGCGAAGTGGATCCCACCAAGGCCATGGAGGAACTCGGCAAGGGCGGTGGCCGCGAAAGTGGATTCAGCCGGAACTTCGTGCTCTCCGGCTGGGCCGCCAAGGACCCGCAGGGCGCCATCGCCTGGCTCGACAGCTATGAAGGCGACGGCAAGGAATGGATGTCCATGTCCCTCGTCAACGGCCTCGCCCGCTCGGACGTGGACGCTGCCATGAAGTATGCCGCCAACATCAAAGACGATGGGGAACGCGCGCGCGCCGCAGAGTCCATCGCCCGGGAAATGCTCCGTGCCGGGGGCGCGGAAAAAGCCACCGCCTGGCTTTCCAGCATCACCGACCCTGAAATGAAGCGCGGTGCCTTCCAGACCGTCGCGGAACAGATTATGCGAGGCGATGCCACCAAGGCCGAAGCCTTCATCCGTCAGTATGCCAATGAAGACTATGCCAGCGGCGCAGTGGGCAATCTCGCTGAAAACAAGGCCCGCACCGATGTAAAAGCCGGCCTCGAATTTGCCAACAGCCTCACCGGCAAAGCCCAGGCCCGCGCCGTCGGCGAAGTGGTGAACGAATGGCTCAACAAGGACGACGGCGCCCAAGCCGTGGAAGCCAGCAAATACGTCGAGAGCCTTCCCGTCGGGGACACCCGCGACGCCGGTGCCCGCGCCATCGCCCGCGAAATCGTACGCGATGACCCGCAGGGTGCCATTGCCTGGGCGAACGCGATCGCCGACAACGAAGTGAAGCAGGAAACGCTGATTGATGTCGGCCGCCGTTATATGCGCGAAGATCCCACCGCCGCCGCCGCATGGCTGCAGCAAAGCGGTCTCAGCGCCGAAGCCCAGCAGCAGGTCACCGCGCCTCCCGGCCGTGGCGACTGGGGCCGTGGGGGCGGCGGTCCTCCCGGAGGATTGGGCGGCCGTGGCGGCCGCGGGCGCTAATTCAGCGCCGCAGCATCTCCCTGTGTAAAAAGGTCACCGGCATGTCCGGTGGCCTTTTCTTTTTCCCCTGATTTGCTCAGGAAATCCCCAGCTTTTCCAGGTTTTTGTCCTGGACTTATTTAAGGCCCTCTGATTACCTTCTACAAACCAATAATATTCGCGATTCCTTATCTCGAATTTGCGAATTTTAGCCACTTTTTCCCGCATCCACCTCATGATTAGCCCTGTCGGCTCCGCAGTCCAGTCCACGACCCGAATCCGGGCTCTCATCGTGGAACCTGACGCCACCGTTCGCCTGCGGCTCACGGGCCTGCTACAGCGCAATGAGTGCGATGTCCACGCCTGCAGCACCTGCGCCGAAGCCGCGAAATTTTACGACCGTCACGACCTTATCGTCGCGGCCGTCGGGGAAGAGCGCGGGAGCCTGCAAAGCTTTGTTGCCGGGGTGCGGTCCGGCAGCGGCGAGAGCCAGCCCTTCATTCTTGGCCTGGTGGCCTGCAGCGGCGTGCAGGCACCGGAAAATCCCGCGGCCCTGGGACTCAATGAGATTCTGCCCTGGCCGCACGAGCACAGCCGCCTTCAGACACGCCTTTCGGCGCTGGTCCGGGAGCGCCGCATGAACTACACGCCAGCCACCGCCACTGCACCGCATGGCGGCTGGACCACACCTGCCAGCCAGGTCCTGCTCGAGCAACTGCCCTCGGCTGTCGCCGTACTCGACACCAGGATGCGCTACCTCGCAGCCAACCGGCGCTGGAAGAAGGAATTTCAGCTCGAGGACATCCCGCTGACCGGGCAGTCGCATTTTGATATCTTTCCTGATCTCCACCCGGCCTGGCGGGATCTCTATGACCGGTGCCTCGCCGGACACCGTGAGCGCAGCGATGACGACCTCCTGGTGCGCCCTGACGGCACGCAAGACTGGGTGCGCTGGGACATTCAGCCATGGCAGAATGGCGATGGCGAAACCGGAGGACTCATCCTCGCCTGCACACTGATCCGCCGCGAGGGCGGCGACCCCCTACAGACCGCCTTCGAAAGAAATCTCGCCCACTCCCTGCTGCATTCGTCTGCAGCTCCCGTGGTCATTGTGGATACCAGCGGCCGCATTCTCAAACTGAATGAACCCGCACGGGCCCTGGCTGGCGGCGCTACCATCCACGAAAGCCTCACCTTCTTCTGGGCCGCCATGTTCCCGCAGCCCCGGCGGGAGGCCGCCCGGGCGCGTGTACTGGAACTGCTCACCATGGCCGGACCCGGCCGCAGGGAAAACTGGCCGCTGCCCGCCGGCAGTGAATTGAGCCCGCGCCCCGCAGCCAGGGTACGGAATATTTCCTGGTCTGTCTTTCCGCACCGCAGCCTCAGCGGCGCGCTTGAGGGCCTCATCTTTCTTGGCTTTGAACCCGCCGCCGCGCAACCACCGACCGCTATGACCAACGATGCCTCCCGCAAAGGAAACGCCGCCCCGGACACCTCTCCCGGCGACGACGCCTTCCTGCAGATCGCCGAAGCCGCCCCCTTCGGCATGATCGTGCTCAATGAAGAGGCCGAACTTGTTTACGCCAACCCGCAGCACCGCACCGTGCTCGGCTTCAGTGTCGATGAATGCGGCGGCATCATCCCGTGGCTGGAGCGCGCCTGCGCGGCCGATGATGAATTCAAGCGCCGCGCCCTCGATGAGTGGTGGGAGCGCGTCTGGCGCCGGCATGCGGCCTTCACCTGCTCCATGCGCACTGCGGGCGGCATCCTGAAGGAAATCGAATTCCGTCCCGCGCCACTCCCCGGACACCGCCTGCTCCTAACGGTTTTCGACATTACCGATGCCATGCTCGAAGAGCAGGCCATCCGCGCCAGTGAAGCCCGCTACCGCGGCCTCTTCCAGAATTGCGCCGCAGGCGTCTGCATTCTGAATTCCTCCGGCAATATCACCGAGACCAATCCGGTCTTCGACGAGATGGCCGGCAGCAACCGCATGGACATCCGCCGCAGCGGTCTGGCGGCACTGCTCCCCGCCGAAACGGCGGCACTTGTCCGTGAAGCCGCCGCTACGGGCACACCGCATCAGGGAGAAGTCATCACTGAAATTCGCAGCCGTGACGGCTCGGCGACCCGCGTTGGTCTCGGTCTTTCGGTTCTGAAAAACGATGAAGGCGCCGTTGCCTATACGGCCTGCTATTTTCACCCGCTCCACCAGACCGCCGCGGGCACCGGCAGCTCCAGCGAAGCCATCCGGGAAGACTGGAGCCGCACCGTGCCCGACTGTCTGCTCATTCTTGATGCCGCAGGCACGATTCTAGATCACTCCGACGCCCGCGATTTTTCTTCAGCCCTGCCCCGTGCCCAGAATCTCCAGGGCCGCGCCCTTGGCGAGGTGCTGCCCGCCGTGAATGACCTGCTGCCGCTCGACGTCATGGTGGAACGTCTCCGCGAAAACCCCGCCGCGGAGACCCGCTGCGAATTCAACACCGCTCTGGTGGCTGGAGGCAAATCGAAGTTCATCGAAGCCCGCATGGTCGCCCTGCCGCCGGCGGCCGGCGGAACCGCGCGCTATGGACTGGTACTCCGCGACCTCACCGCCGTCGCCCACCGTCCCCAGACCGGCGGCATGCAGTCCTGGCTGCGAAACCTGAGCCAACCCATGCTCCTCAGCAACGAGCGCGGACGCATCACCGGACTCAATCCCGCGGCCGAAGACCACCTCGGCTGGACCTCCGCTGAACTCGAAGGCAGCGGACTCTTCCGGCTTTTCCGGCCGGATGATCCCAAAGGCTTCAGCGCCGAGATCACGGGCGAACTCACCCGCCACCGCCGCTGGAAGGCCACCACCACCTGCCACCGCAAAGACGGCACCTCCTTTGAGGCTGCCGTGGAACTGGTGCCGGCACACGACGAGGCCACCGGCTCCCGCGGCTTCATCACCATCATCCAGCCGGCCCCCGAGGCGCCTGCCAATCAAACGCCACCTGCCCCGGTCAAGCCTGCCGTCACCCTGCACCGTGCGCGCAACGACTTCCAGGTGCTCTCCAGCCTCCTCACCCTGCAGGCAGAGCGCACCGCAGACGGTGAATCCCGCAGTGCCCTGCTCGCCGGAAAGGACCGCCTCACCGCTGTCTCCCTGATCTACCGCCTCATCGGCGGCGAAGAAGACACCGTGGACTTCGCCCGCTACGCAACAGAACTCGGACGCAGCCTCCTCGACAGCCACAAGGTTCCGTCCAGCCGCGTGAAAATCGAGACCGCCTTCGAGTCCGTGCGGCTTCCCCAGAAGACAGCCATCACGCTCGGCATCATTCTGGAGGAACTCATCACCGGCTCCCTCGCCGATTCCTTTACCGGAGAAACGACCGGCACCATCCGCATCTCTCTAACCACCGGCGGCGGCGAGGGCGTGCTCATTATCCGTGACAACGGCACCCTGCTCAATGAAGCCCTGCGCGCAAAACGCACCGGGTCCTTCTCATGGCAGGTCGTGCAGACGCTCTCTGAGCAAATCAGCGGCGTGCTCACCCTGCTCAGCGACCTCGAAAACCAGGTCCGCCTGCGCTTCCGCCTCAGCCCGCCTGCCTGATGCGCCTCCACGCCAGCCCCGATGCCGAGCGCATCGAACTCATTCCGGACGACTACTTCTCCGTCCTTCCGCGCACCGCTCTTTTTCCAGACGCCAGCCGGCCGCTGGAACTCGACGTCGGCTGTGGCGACGGCACCTTCCTTCTCTCCATGGCCCGGCAGTTTCCCGAGCGGGACTTCCTGGGCATCGAACGTCTCGGCGGCCGCGTGAGCAAGATCTGCCGCCAGGCCGCACGCGAAAAGCTAACCAACGTTCGCGTTCTCTGCCTCGAAAGCGCCTATGCGCTCCGCTGGCTGCTGCCCCCGGGCTGCGCCACCCGGCTTCACCTGCTGTTCCCCGACCCGTGGCCGAAGAAAAAGCACGCCGCCCGGCGCTTCATTCAGCCTCAGAACCTCGCCGCCATCCACCGCATGATCGCACCCGGCGGACAGTTTCTCTTTAAAACCGACCACGCTGATTATTTCGAGGAAGCCACCATTGTCGTGGATGCCAGCCCACTCTTCCTGCGGACCGCGTGGCTCAGCCCCGGCGACTACTATCCGACCACCGATTTCGAAGCCCTCTGGCTCAGTCAGGGATGCACCATCAATGCCGCCCGCTGGCTGAAACAGGAAGTCGCCCCGGACCTCCAGGCTGCGCTCTGAGCCCCAGGCGGTACATTCGAGCGAAGCCATTTGCCGCCACTGCGCGCCCCCTGGGCTCCGGCAGCCAGGTCTCCTCATGCCGGATTCGCTGCCTGGACGAACCGGGTAAATTCCATGATAAGCAGCGCAGGGGCGGACTTGACCGCGCGCAGGGGCGTGTTCACACTCTATTCATGCACACCCTCAGGATCCCCCCGCTGTCGTCTTGGTCGCTAGCCCTGCTTTCTGCCCTGTGGGCCCCGGGAGCGGGGTGGTCAGCAGAGGGCATTTCCGGTGTGCCGCTGCAGCCACCGTCGCCAGTGGTGCAAAAGGACACGCTCTTTGAGCAGCGCGCCCTGGATTTTGTGAACCCCATCCGCAACGAGCACCCTATGAACCGGCTGTTTGCCTCCGCCATGTGCGCCGGCGGCATCGCTGTGGGGGACGTGGACGGAAACGGGCTGCCGGACCTCTACTGCGTGAGCGGGCCGGATAAGAATGCGCTGTTTCTCCAGACGGGAGACATGGTGTTCACACGCACCGAATGCGGCCTGGACGGGGGCGATGCCTGGGGCGTGGGCACGGCTTTTGCGGATGT
>Ga0315905_10003188_pt1 | contig 16964 bp, 20 predicted proteins | sample LakEriMetagenome_5_FD_203522 | JGI IMG/M metagenome (GOLD analysis project Ga0315905, IMG submission 203522) | Freshwater fungal communities from buoy surface, Lake Erie, Ohio, United States - Buoy 4 MA121 | ecosystem: Environmental > Aquatic > Freshwater > Lake | place: USA: Lake Erie, Ohio... | reverse complement strand
AGTTTAAACTCACCGGTACGTTCGCGTATACGTGTGTCCCATCCTATAGTAGTCATCACTGCATCGTCGTTCCAGAAAAACAACCAGGCGCCTTGACTATTTTCAGCTAGGCCATTCACGTACCGATGTAGATTGTTATAACCGTAGGGTTCAAAAACAACTATCTTGTGATTGATTTTGTGAGTTTCGATCCAGGGAAGTACATTGTGCAGCATGTTCTCCATGCCCACGACATCGTCGTTGTCAATGCCAAACAAGATTTCGATAGTGTCAAAATCTTCCGCAAGACTGCGTAGGCTTTCAATGCTGCTCATGAGAGCATCCGACCGCCCTCTAGTGGGCAGCAGGATACTGATATCAACTGGTTGAGTCAATGCAATCTCAGTTGCCGGAGTTTGCAGCATCCAAGTGCAGTACTCGTTTTTGCAAGAAACTCAACAATACACCGTATGCTGGCAAGATAACTGCAAGACTTACTGCGATCTTGGTAATGATATGATTGGTAGCAACAATGTGCCAGTTAGCAGCCATAAACTCGTTGGCACCACCAGCAAACGCCACACCAAAGAATGTGTAGGTATCAATGATAGTCGACACAACTGAACTCAACAACGGAGCAATGTACCACTGGGTATAGCGTTCACGAAAATACTGAAACACATACACATCCAACATTGTGGCAATAAAGTATGCACAACCTGATCCCAGACCAATACGGACTGCAACTGAATCAGGTGCGCCTCCTAGAGATACCACAGCCATGCTAACCAGGATAGCAGGAATAAATGCCAGGGCAATTACTGCTCGACCCATCTCTTTGCCCAGCATGCGAACAGTCAAATCCGTTGCCACTACCACTAAGGGGAATGTAAACGCTGCCCAGGCCAGAGGATGACCAAAAACGTTGAATGTGAACTGAACGATATAATTGCTAAAAGCAATGATAAAAATATGGAAGGCCATAATTTTATACGCCAGCTTGCGATCTAAATTTCCAAATAATTTGTCTAACATAGTGTTTCCTTTAAAATAAGTCTTCATTGTCTTCACGACGGCCTTGACGCCCCGCCATGTTTGAATCGGTTTCACGTACCTCTACTTTGGTACACCAAACACGAGCCGCCTCTTCAGTGCCACAGTTGGGCAAGAAAATACCATTTACATACTTGTACAAAAAGTCAGCAATGCCTTCGCAGCCAGTGCGTTCAACTTCAGTAATCTTGGCCAATTTGAGTCTGCCCAGTTCCAACAAGTGTTCACGCATGGGATCATCTTGTGCCACCAGCAAGGTGTGGTCAAACCATTCTTCGAGACTGGCCTTGAGAGGCTTTAGACCGCCAAAGTCTGTGACCCAATTACGGGCATCTAATGTGTCTGCTTCGAATTCAAAGTGAAAGCTCATGGCATAACCATGAATCAAATTGCAGTGGCTATCTGCACGCCACTGACGATAAGCAACAGGTCCAATTTGCTTGTATGTTTTTGTTGAAAAATATTTCTTTGCCATGATGTTCTCCTATGTATATTATAGCATAGGCAGCAGAGTTTGTATAGCGGGGTGATGCTCAAAGGCCGCTGTTAGATCAGTACTTATGATGGCAATTGATAACCACCAGAATGATAGTTGGCTTGCCCGTGTATAACGCCTCGCACTCCTCCCACAGGATCAGCACAGTCACCGACTCGCCGCGGGATCAAATGCACATGCGGATACATCACTGTTTGTCCAGCAGCAGTACCCGAGTTCATGCCCACGTTGAATGCATCACATTCTCCGGATGCGACCATTCGGTTGCCTTCAGTTACAGCAGCTTCAAAACAGTCTCGAATCACTGCCACAGTATTGAATCTGGGTACAAACAACAAGTGGCCGCGAGTGACTGGAAACAGATCACAAAACACTGCCACGTGAAAGTCATTTAGGTCTGGAACCGTTTGTGTCCAGGGTGCAGAACCCATTCGAACAGCATGTTCTAGTGTGTCATACTGAGTCATGCCACCTCCACCACATGATATCGACTGTAGGGATAGTTGGCCTGCAACCACTCAATCATGCCGGGCTCCCAGGGCAAGAACACAGTGCGGGCCTGGTTGGAAATGTACTGTTTCATCGCGGTGCAAACTCCTGTTGCAGCTTGATATTGTCAAAGAACTCTTTCTTGGTGCCTTCGTCATCTTTGAATGCACCTTTCAACACTGTGGTCTGTGTCAAACTAGAGTGAGCCATGATGCCGCGATTTTCACAGCAGCCATGTGTGGCCTGTATATAAACTGCTACATCTGGTGTGTTGGTAGCCACTTGAATCTCTCTGGCAATGTCCATGCACAGTTCTTCTTGTAGTGTTCCTCTGCGAGCACACCATTGTGCAATGCGTGTGTATTTGCTGAGGCCAATCAACTTTGGTCCTGCAATAATACCAATATATGCTACACCGGATACAGGTTGGTGATGATGGCTGCACATGCTTTTGAGTTCACTACGCACCACCAACATGCCTTGATATTTTTCGCCGCTGTCGTTGGGAAATGCTGTGGCATTGGGACTTGGTTCATATCGTCCTGCCATGATTTCATTGAAATACATTTTGGCCAATCGCTTGGCAGTGCCTTTTGAGTTGGGATCGTTTGATCGATCAATTAGTAGACTGTCTAGCACACCTTCGAATGCCACAGTTGCTTCGTTGATTAGTGTGTCTTTTTCAACATCACTAATGTATTCACTGATGTTGTCTCCTGCCCAAAAACGTTTATTGTCGTGGTTGAGTCTATCGCGGATAACCTGGCTAAGAGGTCTACCGTCTTCTTCTTTATAATGTAGCTGTGTCAATTTTATTTCTCCGATGATAGCGCAGTGGATTGCGTTTGTTAAGTATACACTATTTAGGTCGTAGTGTCAAGATGTAATAGTAATTTCTCTGCAATCAGGATAAACTACCAGAGGCATTTCAGGCGGCGTTTGCTCAAACCCTTGTAACACAGTTAAAGCCTGCACAGCTTCTTCTATGGTGGGTTTGTAGTGGTAACCAACTCGAAATGTTCGTTGAGCAGGCCAGGGTGCGATAGAGAGATCACGACCGTCGTAGCGTTGTTGAATCATGGTCTGATATGCATCACGATCATCCAGCAAGATAGCACCACCACGCCCCACGCTCAAGGGTTTGCCGTGTCCAAAACTCACACACTGCATCTGTCCCGGCCGATACATGTTGCGTTCCATGTGCCTGGCACTGTCCCAGATCCTGGTGTTGTGAAACTGATACTCAGTGGTCCAACGCTGCCATGCATGATCCAGGTAAGAGTATTCAATACCTAGCTTGTGCATCAGCATGGGAATACTCAGATAGGTATAGGGTGTGAACGTGACTGACGGTGGTTGATCATGTCTCAAGCACAGTTCAATAGCATGTGTGCAGCAATCAGTCATGATCACATACGGAGCACCAGTGTATTCAGCCAGTGCATGTTCAAAATCAAGTATCTTGTTGAACATGTTATCGATTATACCATGCCCATGCATGCGATATCATGTCATGTAGATCATGCCTGCGCCAGGCACCACCAGAGATCTCATCAATCTTGGCTGCACTAGCAGTCAGTACAGGAGGATCGCCTGGCCTAGCAGCACCAATGGTCATGACCACAGCATGTCCAGTGACTTGTTGTGCTTGTGTGATAATTTCTTGATTGCTAACACCTGTGCTGGTGCCTAGATTGTACACACCTGGTTCCACTTGAGGGTCCAGAGCCAGTCTGTGTGCCCGTGCAATGTCTTCCACATGCACATAGTCTCGAACACAGGTGCCATCTGGCGTGGCATAGTTGATACCATTAAGTACAAACTCCTTGCCGTCGGCTATGCTTTCTAGTACTCGAGCAATGATGTGTGTGGCTCCAGGCTCTTGTCCATGTCGGCCCTGACTGTCTGCACCGCAGGCATTGAAGTAGCGAAATGCCACATAGTCCAGACCATATGCGCGATGATAGCTCGCCAAGATCTGCTCCACCATCAGCTTGCTTTCACCATAGGGACTGATGGGTTCTTTGGGATCAACTTCGTGACACGGAGTCATAACAGGTTCACCATACACCGCTGCACTGCTACTAAAGATAAATCTGGTTCGAGGTATAGCAGCCATAACAATGTTCAGCAGATTGAGAGTCTTGACCACATTGTTGTGGTAGTATTCAGACGGATGCAGGATACTGGGACCAACCAGACTGGTACCTGCACAGTGTATGACGGCTGTGGGTTGTACAGAAATCAATTTACGATAAGATTCATCGCTGTCAAAGTCTGCTTGCACAAAGTCCATGACATCTTGAAGATGATGCGGTAGAGGTCTGCGATCAATGCCAACCACTGTGTGTCCTGCGTCTTTCAACAGCAGTGCAATTTCGCCGCCAATGTAACCTGCGGCACCTGTAACTACAATGGTGCTCATGATTGAGCCTGTTGTAGTCGATACTTGGATGTGGCAGCATGATCGCGATATCGATTGCCATCTCTGGCCCAGATGTCGCCTTTGCCTTCGATGATATCAATCACACGATCCACTGTGCCATCTGTCCAGTCACTGATCCGGCCCATGTTCTTGTGTGGCACTAACAATAACTTTTCCAGTTTATTCAGGGCATCTTCTATGCTCCAAGGCACATACAGTCTCTCGTGATCGTTGGCAAACGTTTCAGGAAAACTTCTATACGCAGGATACAGCACATTGGCGCCTAGTGCGTCTGCTTCACTCACTGTGTTTGATACCCAGTCTTGCAACGCACAGTTGAACACCACACGGCTGTCATTGACAATGTTGTAGTAGTCATTCTTGTCAAGATCCTGGTGAATAGTCAGTTTACCTGCTGCTTCTAGTTCATGAGTTCTGGCCATGTAGGAATCATTGTTGGACTTTAGCACACCTCCAGAGCAGATACAAAACTCCACAGCAGTCAAGGGATGACGGCGATGATATGCTTCAATCAGATCCATGTAGAAATCCGGCTGCTTCTCCTGATCCCATCTTGCAGAAAACACCACACGATGACGGCGTTTGCCAAACGGTTGAATACCAGCTAGACCGCCCACACGTTCTTGTACTTCCGCTTTGCCAAACGCCAGACCCGAGATGTTGTAGATAGGAGCAGTCCAACCTGCAATACGCATGTGAGCAACCATCTCCTCGTTGGTGGCAAGTACTCCGGTTACAAATTCATTAACCATTTGCTCATAAAGTCCCATCCATTTAGCCATACCCCACACGTGAACAAAATCATCAGGGTCGATAGACTGAGCGAGACAACGAACATAAATGCGAGGCCGCAGTTCAGCAGGTACCTGGTCCAGTATGTACGGAAGTGATTCAATACCTGGCTGAAACATGTCTTCAAAATAGATAACGTCTTCATGTGTGACCTCACCATTCTTCATGAGTTGCACCAAGTTCATCATCTGGCTCATACCAAAGTAACTGCGCCCGTGTGCGTCCAGAACTTGACCAACACTGATGGCTTGTGTGTTATCTATAGTTATGCCAGGCACGTACACAACATCTAGTCCACGACGATCAAACACACGCCGATTCCATTCTGTCAGTTGTAGAGTGTAGCGGGCTTTGTAACTTTCAAGTCCCATGTAGTATAGTTTTCTCATTTGTTTGCTAGTCCTTTCATATACTGATCTCTCAAACTCTGTATCTGCTGATTTTGGGCCCAGACCTCATTGGGATAAAGTCTACTTTCCACTTGCCCAAATGCTGTGCCGTTATACTTGTCTGTGGTGGAGATGGCTTGATCTCTTTCGGCCAACACACGATTTTCAACAACACCTAGTCTTCTATTTAGGTTGGTGACATCATTCACTAAACTTCTCAGCGGACCGCGCTCAACGGCGGTCTTGGCTTCGGGTCGTGTTAGGGTGACAATCATCAGCAAACCCCGCAAGGCGTCAATCACTCGCGGATCTTGACTGGTCAGTGCTTCATCAAACATGCGGATAAAGCGATCTAGATCAAAGTCTGCAGAATCTTTTTCTCTGACTCCACTCATGCAGGACGATATCCAGCCAGTCTACGAGCATCTTCCCACCACATGTTCTTGGCGTTCTTGCCTTGATGCCACTTGTTGAACTGTTGCCATGCATAGCTCTTGAAGTTGTAAAGGTCGCTTTCGTTGTAGCGATATCCGTATTCTTGACAAAACTCCTGGTACGCTTCAAGATCCTCAAAGATCTCAGTCACACGGGGATTGGGTTTGAAAGACAATTTGGCCATAATAGCTCCTTTAAAAATAATAACTAGACATTTGATTGTTGGCACGCCATTGATCATGCAGTTGTTGTGCTTGTGCTAGATCAATGTTGATACCGAGGAAACTATTTAGACGATCCCATGCGGTAGTGTAATTTATAACAGAATGCCAGAGTTCTGTCAATGGAAAAGAGAATATGTCAGACTCTTGACCGGTAAAATATGTGCTGTACATCTGGGGCTGATACAAAAAATGTTGTTCTTCGTGCAGATAATAATCATGACTTTGTTGACCCAATCGGTTTTGACGAGTTTGTAATAAACGTCTATCATGTGATGTGTCGAGGGTCACAATCACAAATCTTTTTTGTTCAATAGCATTGATTTCGGATCTATACTGAGCAAGTTCACCAAAGTGTCCGTGCAGTATAAAATTGCCCGAACTAGACAACGCATCCGCCATGCGATATTCATTCATGTTGCGACCAGCTGTGCTATGAACCTCTCTATTGCCAGTATCATACGGCTCAAGATTGAGATCACTGCTGTTGGCAAATGCACCACTAGCGCACAAGAGATTTTTGAGATGATTGCCGCCACCTGAGGGTGGGTAAGCAATAATAGTGGCTTGCACGTTAGATATTGATAGATTGAACAGGGCGGTGAGTTTCATACTTGACGAGTGCGCCGTTTTCACCATCTTCGGACACTTCAATCCAGATTGCACGGTCTGGATATCGGGAGGCAATCTGATCATAAAGATCATCAGCCATCATTTCGCAACTTTTGTAATCTAGACTCAGAGTGGAATCACGATACAGATTCTCGAGCCACCGTTTGAACTGGATGAACTCGATGTCCCGGTCATTATGGAACACATCGACCCACACCCTGAAATGAAAGATGTGGCGGTGAGGACTAGCAAGAAACGATACATCATATTCATCTCCAGTGGCCAAGGCAGGATCCGTGGCAGCAGCTGGATATTTATGGATTCCTTCTTTCTGGAATGTGACCCAAATTTGTCGCCGGGCATGCTGCATGATTCTGCCGCGAGTATCTGCTAGTGATTGTTCTCGTTGATTCATAATGTTTTGTCCTTGGTATATTTAGACCAGTCAGTGAAGTGATCTCGATTTTGTAATTCGTGTATGCTGTGGCACCAAACGCCTGGATTGGTTGCGTCAAAGTCTCGGTCGTCCAGTTTGAGTGTGGCGTTGTAGCCCAGTTGCTGTATGTAAGGCATCTTGACCGAGATCATGGGAATGAAGTTGCGATAATCACACAATCCTGATTCTAGCAGGCCTTCCACGCATCGAACATCTATGTCCAGGGTACATAGGTAGTCGCGATCAAGAAAACCTCGGATCATGTGTTCCCAAGATTTCCACGCGGCAGCATCATTCACATCTGGGTTGGGAAAACTTTGATTGGCACCAAAGTAGATATGACGCCGTCCATTCAAGTGGTATCCGATCCATTCCTCTTGTTGAATACCTACCACAAACAATGTGGGCATGCCATATGCTGGTGTGTGTTCTACTTCTGTTCCAGTAAAGAACTTTACTGATTCGTCGTGATCCGGTCTAATCATGTTGCCTGCTCGTTTTCAAGTTGATCTAGTGCTGCTGTACTTAATTGTACTGCATCATCCGTGGTCAAGTCAACCTCTTCCACTTCAAAAAGAGCATTAAACTTTGTGTTAGCGTTCACGGTCTTTTTGCCTTTGAAACCACGTGTGCCAATAATGTCCATCCAGTATTTGGAATAGTGTTCGATTATGGCTTCTGACTCGTCTCGATTAGTGGTAGCAAAAATTGCATCAACAATGTCTGCAAATCGGGCATGGTCGCCACTTTCATTCCACATCATGTATGGCCACTCGGCACCTGCATCAAATGTTTGGTTGGCTCGTTGTACTGATTCCAAATGTGTCCAAACATTATGACCCATAAGCAAGGCATAGCTAAAACTATCCCAACTGGTCTTGCCATTCTTGCCAATTTTGTTTAGATCTGGTGGCACATGAAAGTGAGTCATGTTGTTGGGATCAAATATTTCACCATTCAATTCTGCATCTGTTTTAGGAACACCCGGTTTGTAAATGCAGATATCCTTCAGTTGCAACTGACTACTGATCGGACTTTCGTCAAAGTGATCCACAAATTTTTCTGCAACCACAGCTGGACCATATGGGCGTGTGTCTGTGGAATATTTTTTGTCATCCACAATAGGGCTCATTCGATAGCTCCATTTTTCGTTGTGTGTCAAATCAATTTCATGATACACCTGTCCGTTGGCAGTGGCCAGGAATGGACTGGCACAATCAAAACTGATGGTAAAAGTTGGATTTACATATTTTCTCACAGCACGTTGAATCACAGTGAGCAACACTGCCCACTCCAGTTTACTTGTGCCCAAAAAATGCATCCAATCATGAGTGCCTGATTGCAACAGATTGTCGTGACGTAGTGCCACTAGTCTGCGAAGTATTAGGTGTACGTCGCACATGTTTTGTCCGCCCATGGCCCAGCCATCAAAGTGTGTGTCTGGGTATTTCACAGGGTCACAGTAGTCCTTCATTTCTTGATACCAAGATTCTGCACTGGTGTGATTATCGCCCTGCAACACGTTTAGGATTTTTGTTCCGCCGTTGTTCTTTCCTCGACGATTCTTCATAAAGTACTCGTTGTTGTACTTGGTTGCTGCCACAGCTTCGGGCAAGGTCTTGATACCACATGCGTCACTGGCTTTCTTGTCATGAATTACCCAGGTAGGAATATCCAGGGTCATTGCATAGTCACTGATACCATCCAGCCATTTGAGAATAGCGTCACGCTTCTTTTGTGCCTTTGCACAACCTGAATTGGCTTTCCAGTCGCCTTCCCACAGGCCTTTGGCAATCTGGAATCCACCTGAATCACCCAACATGAATGTACCAGGTTCACGACTACGAACCATGTCCTCTGACCAGTCCTGCTTGTTGAGATCCAGATTGGCGTGGCCACCGGAATACAGGCTCCACTTGTAGGGAAACAAGGCCTTGCTACTGTTGAGCCAGTTCAGTTGTTCCATGTCTGGTATACCGCTGGGCATACGACTGGGAGCAACATAAGGACCGTTTACTGGATCACGCTGTTTGCCTATGTATGTTGCATAGAATCCAGAGATAGCCGGAAGGAACACAGCATATTGACTTAGTCCATCAGGACCCAGTTGTTTTTCAGTAAAATTATCTTGAGTCATTATTTTGTTCTAGCTATTAATTCATAATCTTTTGCATACGCCTTGATCACACGCTGCGCAAGATCTGGTCGTTGCTGTAGTCGATCAACAAAGAACTTTTGCAATAGTTGCATGTTGGCATTGTTGCTGGCTGAGTTTGAGTCTAGATCCGGGTATGGAGCAAATCCAAGATAGTCAGCAATTGCTGCATCAAAGTTGTGATCCAGCAAGAAGTATTTTCTCTTGACTGCGGGCAACAGGTTCTCAACAAACTCATGCTGCGGCCACACATGATCATCAAATCTATTGACAACATCAAATATCAAACGCTCAGTGGTCTGATTGTATGCGTCTATCCATTGCATTGCATCCATGCGCCAGTTGTACGGCGAATATGGTTCGTCAGGAAACACAGGACCATTAGGACCCTGCACTGAAAGTATATAGGTGTTTAGATATTGTACTATTCCACTGACCCAGCGATCCAGTGGATCTCGCAGTATCACAATCATTTCTGTTATGGTGTCACTGTGATCGTCTGCCACAGTGGTTATCCACTGATGTCGTCTTGCCCAGTCCAACATATAGCTACTGGCGTTCTTGGGAATGTTCACAATGAATTGTGACAGTTCTGGACTCAGTGTTCCGGAACCGTAACCAAACCCGCGATCAACCAGTTGTGGTATCATTTGGTCTGTGCAGGCAAAATGTAGTTGTACACTGCAAGACCAGAATTCACTGTGATCTGCATGCAGCCATCATCGGATATCTGCATGGTTTTGTCTCCGGTCAGGCTCAGAATGCTCATGACCTGACTTACTGGCCACGACCAGGCATGTTTTAGTGTGCCGGTGATGTCGTGCTGGAACACAAAGTTACCACTGTGTGTGGAGTGATCACCAAAGAAGAATTTGAGATCCTTGCCATCAGTTTTGACTTGAAAGTTGAGTTCTTCTGAATTGGCCTGTGCCTGCATTCGCAAACGTTGGATAGCAGCCACAGTGGGTTCAAAAGTAACATGCCATGGTACACCCTTGAATTTCAGTGTCTGGAGTTTGGCATTCACAACATCACTGGTCATAAATCGATAGTTGTTTTTGAAGTCGCCCACTTTGTTTTCAAACGTGATGCCGTCCAGGTCGCCATTGGCTTTGCGTGTGACTGCCAGCTTGGCATCCTCTTTGTATTCTTGCAAATTCAGCAGTGTCTTGAGTTTGCCAAGATTGGGCATGCCGCAGGTTCCAACAAAATCAGCCATGGGATTGGCAAACTGTGCGTTGATAATAACTGATTTGTCTTCGGCCAGGCCGCCAACTGTGGTAGCAGAATCAGTGCCGGTGATCTTGATCAAGTCAATACAGCCCAGGTCAAATGTGTGTTGTACAATGTCTAGTAAATAGTCTCTCATGTGTCGGTCCTTTTGTTAAAACGTATAATCAATCTTCGGAGTTTTTCATCCGACAATCCCATTGCTTCTATCTTGGTAGATATTGCTCTGCGAACTTTTTTGATGTTGAGTTGCCCCTTTGTGGTAGCATCCTTGAGATCCACTGGCAATATTGCAGCTATCTCAACCAGTGCCATTAGCTCTAGTTCATTATAGATATCTTTTGTTGATCTGTCAACTGATTCTGGTGGTGTGGCGTCAATTATTATAGGCGGTGCAGCATCAATATCTTCTTTTCTAAAAATTCCTGCCAGTGCCTGGCCACCTCTGATGCTTGCCAGTACGCCGGGTTTTTTAAGTTCTATCCAGCTGGTGTTGTTGTTGTGCTCGTAGGTGATTTCGTAGCCCAGTATCAGTGCATGCTCACGCACCAGCCTGCCGGGAGTGTAACAACAAAAGTGATGTTCCACAAGACTCACTGCACCTTGTTGATCACAGTTGTTGTAGCTGAATACAAAACTTCCGCCAGGCCTCAACAGTCCAAACACTTCGGTCATGTATTGCTTGACTATTTCCAAGGGCTTGAAGTTGAAGTAGTGAAATGAGTACACAAATCCAAATTGTTGTTTGGGCAGATTCCAAAATATTGGATCGGTAGTGTATTCTTTGACCACATAATAGCGTAGCCGCCGCTGATACTCTTCGGTAAACTGTGAGCGCATGGGCTCCAGCAGATCTGGGTTGGTATCCACAAAGTACAAGGGATCCAGTGCAACCAAATCATCTACACCGGGACTGTGTGCTGGTCTAATTACCATGCCCGGATAGTGCCAGTCGGTGTACAGTTGCAACCGACTTTGCAAAAACAATCTAGTCAATATTTCTATGGACAGTTGCCTTGACAGTATATGTTCGGGCGTGTCGTTTTTCATGTTGTTCTGGTACAGATCCGTGCTGTCAGCAAAGTACACAGATTCTTGCTGCACAATCAGGTCCTGTACACTGTCTCTGAGTTGCTGTAGATTTTGATCAAACTGTCCAAGAAATTTCTCAGCACGACTCTTTGATTCGTGTAGACTGGCTAGAGAATCGGGCACCTGTACCCGACTGTCTTCAACAATCTTCACAATCTTTTTCAGCTCTCCGATAGTTTCAGTTGCAGTTGCCTGCACACTCAAGGTGTCCAGCGTATTTAGATATCCAACAAGGTCACTTAATTTCATTCGAACGAAAACAAACTTGTAAATGTATTTTCAGTATTGGTTGCAGATGCAAGATCCCATTCCAGTACACCCAGCAGATTGTCAATTTTTTGATCCACAACCGTGGCTTCCATCAGGCTGTTGTCAAAAGGCAGTTCTGTAAACCAGGCAGGCAAGCGTTGCTCATCTGTGGGATATCCAATTGACGTCCAGCCCAGAGCATTTGACTTGAGCTTGCACACAATGGTCTTCATGCCGTCCACAATCTGCATGCTGTAGTTGTCGCCGTTCATTTTCCGCATGTTGTTCCAGTTTAGAGCAGCTCTAACATGTCCTGGCATGTTGGCTCGACCTTGTGCAGCTTCTGCAGCACCATACTTGGTCAAGTTGTTCACACGCTTGGGACTGCCTTTCTCCCAGCCCGGCCGTTCCCGGAATTCATACTTGAACTTGCGAATATGTTCAATCACGTCGTCACGTTGTGTACCACTCAGTATCTTGTTTAGAATTTCCAACAAGAACTCTTGAATAACCTTGGGTGTGTCACTGCGTTTTAGATCCAGGCCAGTGGCCTTGGTCTTGCCAATCTTGCCGTTCACATCCAGTCGATTGCCTTCAAGATCAATGATGTTGACCGCATAACGCTTTTTGGTAATAAACAGGCTGCGATCTGCCACCATCTCACGACCACACTTGATCAGTTCGCCCATGTCTCGTGGACAATGGAATGCCTGTTCCATAAAGCCTGGAAACGAATCGTTCACTTGATCAGCAATTGAATCATACAGTTGAATACAAGTTTCCTTGCTCCAGTCCATGCGACCTTCGGCAACTTCATTTTTCAACACAGACCAGGCACTGAAATAACATGAGTCCGTATCACCGTAGATAACTGCTTCACCCACGTGATCGTATTCACCTGTGATACATTCATTTATGTACGCATCCATGTGTCTAGCAATAGCACGACCAGTAAGTGTGGTTGATTGGCCAATACGCTTGTCAAAGAATCTGCAACCAGGATTCAAAATAGCACCATACAAGCTGTTCAAGTTGATCTTCTTGACCAGTTGCCGTTTGTCCCAGAACGCAATGTCCTTGGGATCCGTTGCTGCTTTTTTCTTGGCCTGCATGTCCTTGCGTTCTGAATACCAGCGTTCCAGCAAGCCGGGAATGATACCTTTTTTCTCGTAGGTAAGAATAGTACCATTGGCAGTGAGTATCCAGGGTTGGTGACTGTCAAAGATCAGCGTCCAGATCTCTGCTGCTGAGTGAGAGCTTTCGGTGCCGTCCTGCCAGTCAATGGTGATCTCGGTACCTACTTCTGTGTTCATCACAGCGGTATATTCAAGACTGCCAAACAGGTTCTCCCAGGCATCTGCAAACTTGCCTCCGTTTGCGGCCATCTTTTCTCGAATGTAATGGTCAGTCATGGTCTGACGCAACTGACCCACAATGGTTTCTGGTCCCATGTTCTGTGCTCGAATGGCTGAAGGATATAGACTGTTGATGTCTACTGACCCTACCCATTCATGCAGACCTTTTTTGGGATACGCAACATAGGCACCGGCTGCTTGATTGTCTTCCGTGTCGTTGCGTTGCTTGCGATTGGGCACAACCATGCCACGTTCATGTGCTTCCACAATAATGGCCTGTTCAGTCACTGCCACGGCACCCATTGTGGTTTGTAGCAGCACAGTGTTGGCATGTGCCAGTTCACTGGCCAGTTCTAAAAAGCGCAATTTCCGGTCCAGTTTGTCCAGCAGTGCAGTATCCTGACGATTGTATTCAATGAACTTCTTGAAGTGTTGATTGTACAACTGATCCAGTGTGCCTTCAAACTGTGTCTTGTGTTCGCCCAGTTCATATTCGGCAATGGCATCCAGACTGTAGCTGTGACGTTCTTCATAGGTGTACTTGCGATACAATTGCATATAGTCCATGTGTACTCGCCCCACCAGATCATAGGTTTCTTGTTCAGCACCAAAGCGTTCAAACATGCGCTTCTTGGGATGTTGACCCCAGAGACAGAACTTGCGAGTATCATCCTTGCTGAGAATTCTAATGGTTCTGTTGATGGTGTAGGGAATATCATAACCCTCCGAGTTCCAACCACTCAGCACGTCTGCATCGTCAATCAAGTCCAGGAACATCTTGATCATGTCACGCTCATCTTCAAACAAGAATGTGTTTTCAAAATCAGCCACCAGTTCCTGTGCTGTTGCCATGCTCATGTGCTTGGGCGGCACAGCCATGGTGACCATTTGATCCAGCCAGTTCAGGTACACAGAAATAGCAGTGATGGGATTGAACGGATCATCCACAGGTGAGAATCCGCGATCCTTGTTGAAGTCTACTTCAATGTCAAAAAATGCTGTGTGCAGGTCCGGAGCATCCTGACCCTTGTAGTTGTCCTCTAGGCAACGAAAGATTGGGTTGATATCGCTTTCGTACAACTGCTTGCTGGAATGCATGCTGACTTCTTTGCGAAACTCTTTGTTGTTCCTGGTGCTGAATCTTGACACCGGTGTGTCATAGATGCTGCGATATTTGCCTCTGGGGTCATCATAGTAGAACACAAAGTTTGCTGGATATTCTCTGTAGACTCGAGTGCCATTGCGGCGTTCTACCACGTGAATGCGATCGTGGGCACGATCAAAAAGACTGTCAATATAACTCATGTATTTCCGTTTGTGGCCGGTAAGCCTTGTTGCTTGCCCTTAACGTGGGCGATTCGTTGTAACTCAATATTTATAATGTCTTGCCTACAGTGGTGAGAATTGTTTCCAGCAGTTCGTGATCCTGTTGTTCTTGTCCAAAGCTGGCCTTGTGTGCCAGACGGATTGCTTTCTTCAACACAGCTGGTTTGATTTCCAGTTCCTCTGCAATGGCTTTCACAGTGTCAGTGAGTCCGCCCTGTAGGGTGTCAATTTCGTGCATGACCTGACACCCTTCATTGATGATCTGCGTGAGTTTGATTTTTTGGTCGCCGTTGAATGTTTTGTTTTCCATGAGAATCTCCTAAAGTAGTCAGCTAGTATAACTGATACAGTAGGAGATGTCAAGGTGTTGTTGCTCTTTTAGGATCACAGTAGCGAATTGTTTCTCCAAGGCAGAAGCCGCCTATCACATACGGTAACAAGTACCGGTCCTAAGGTGAATTTGATAAAATTACTGTGTCTTGATAATGCTGGCCATGAGTCTGAGTCTGCTTTCGTGGACTGCTTGGGCTGACTGTTTGGCATCCTGATCAAACTGTTTCTTTGTGGCTTTTACAATTCCGCTGAAGCGACGATCTCCAGTTTTTCGATCACCTGCGGAATCAGCAGCAGTGGCAGCAGCACCGGCTTTGGTTTTGTATCTGGCAAGAGTAGCAGGGCTGAGTTCGTCTAGTTCTCTAAACGGATCAAGTTCTTGTTTTGGTCTGGCACTGGATGGAATCTTTCCGGCTGTGCGACCAAATGGATCAGCAGGTAAATTTTTACTAAATCCGTGAGTTTTTGCAGGGCGGCCACGAGTATGGTCGTGAGCTCCGTGATTTACAAAACGTGAACCACCTGAACCTGTGGGAACCAAATCTCTACCGTAGTCATCACTGTGTCTATCGTTGGAGTAATCGCCGGAATCGTAACCAGCCTCCTGAACACCTCGGCCCAGTTGCCTTAGATCAGATGTCAGCACTGTTTTTGTAGTGGCACTGGATGGAATTGTGATACGAGCACGCTCTCGGTCTCGGCTCATGTCAATCACTTGTGCTTTTTGGTCAATGTATCTCACAGTGTCACCTATCTGTATCTTTTTCATGGACACACCGCCAAGATTGACTGGTCGATCACCTGCATAGTTACCGTGACCTTTTGGCATGCCTTGCTCGGGCAGTTGACTCGCAGGGCCTGCCATTTTGTTTCTTGCGCCGCGCTCGATTTTGTATTCACGGTTGGGACTAGTCAACTTCATATTACCCATGATCTCTCGGGCTTGGGCCACACTGTGATATGTTCCTTCTTTTTTGCCATCTCTATAAATGCTATACACATACTCTGCATCAGGAGTGTGTCCCAAGGTGTAGTTGACAGATCCATCTGCGGCTGAGCCTTCCGCCACACCCTGCTCATCCAACTCATCATCTGTTCCCATGCGGTCATCTTCAAGTCCTGCTATGTCTGCTGCACCGCCTGCGTCTCCGGCTGTTTGTTGTATGGCCGACCATAGTCGCTGTGGAGCAACCAGGTCATCACCGCGAAATTCAATGTGGTCACCAAAGCGATCCATCACAGCATAATAAGCAGGTTCAGAGTCAATGAAAAATTTCACTTCATCATCAGATCTGCCACCCTGCAGATTGTCATTGTCCATGTTTTGCTCACCTAGCCCACGGTCCCGGCGCCATTTGCGAACACTCTTGCCCTGATCACGTTTGCTACCCAGTGTGGGTCTAAAATCGCCAAGGCCTTCTGCTAAGTTAGCAGTGGAGTTGGGTTTGAAAAATTCGTCAAGTATCATATTATGCTTCTTCTATGTAATCTGCTGAGGAATTTCTGGCAACATCTTTTCTATGTGCCTGAAACATTCTCACGGCCATGTCTGCTTCATCCAGACTTCTGAACCGACTGGGCAACACACGACCCAGGTGACGGATTTCAAAACCGCGCACTTGGTCGCCATAACATTCCAGGCATGTGCCATCTTCCAGAGTGATAGTTTTTACAGGACCAGCTTCGGCCATCACAGGGTTGATTGTGGGCGGCGGAACATAGTCTTCGCCACTGGGTTCGTCTTGAGTAGGGTCTTCTGACACTTCTTGATCGTCGGCCTTGGCTGGATTACGGTCTTGTATTTCTTTGCTGGCCTTGCGTTCCAGTTCTTTTTTCTTGTCTTCCAGTTGATCCAGATACTGTGTAAGGTCTTTTC
>Ga0315905_10003187_pt1 | contig 16970 bp, 6 predicted proteins | sample LakEriMetagenome_5_FD_203522 | JGI IMG/M metagenome (GOLD analysis project Ga0315905, IMG submission 203522) | Freshwater fungal communities from buoy surface, Lake Erie, Ohio, United States - Buoy 4 MA121 | ecosystem: Environmental > Aquatic > Freshwater > Lake | place: USA: Lake Erie, Ohio... | reverse complement strand
AGATTTTGATCGGGCTCATTGAGCAAAAGTTGCAGCAAATGGGTTGAGACATGGTCCTCTTGCGTGGCCCGTTCGCCCCCACGGCCCAATTCGAGGGTAAAAACTTGGGAGACCAGACCATCACAAATCGCGAAATGGGCCCTGTCGGCCCCGCGTCTGGCTGGTTGGGTTGCTAAAGCGGCGGTGCAGGACACTCCAAAGCAGTTACTTTTTTGGTCAATGTTGGCCAGTTGACGGGCGTTGGTCCAAGCGCGCCAGGCCAGCAGTCGGGCTGTGTCAGGAGAGCAAATCGGCTGGGGGAGATGGCCCAGATAAGTTGCCAAGGCTTGTTGGGAGTAGGGGATATGGGCATCGAGCAAAGAGCGCGAGGCCCCGGGCTGGCGTAGAAGCGCAGCTATCGCACCTGAGGCGCCTCCGGCAACAACTATTGTCATGGGCATAGCGCGAGCCACAACGCGGGAAGCCAGCGTGTCGATGGGATTTGGCTCGATCATGGGAGGGGCCTTTGGGCTTAGGCCCCTAGGGCCGGTGGCAGACTAGCCTCGGCTTCTTGAATGTAATGGCAAAAGTCCAGTGGTGAGTCAAAGGAGCGGATGGTGTCGAGGAAACCATCCAAGCGAATGAGGCGGGCGATGCGGGTGAGGACTTGGAGATGGGTGGCGTCGTCTCGGCAAGCAACCATGAAGAAAAGATCGGTTGGCTGGTTGTCGGGTGAGCCGAATTGAATTGGGGAAGCTAGGCGGGCGAATGCCAAGACTGATTCACCCAGCTCGGCTTTGAGGCGGCGGGTGGGGTGTGGGATAGCAATACCGCCAGATTGGGCGGTGCTACCGCGTTCTTCGCGTTCGCGAAGGCTGTCGAGCAGGGCGACGGGGTCCCAAACCTGCCAAGATTGCTCTGCCAAAGCTGCCAGTTCGCGCAAGACAGAAGATTGGGTTCCGGCACGCATGTTGAGGCTGACGCATGCGGGAGGTAGGAGTTTTGAAAGCAAGGAGCGGGGTTCGCCAAAGCCTGCCTCGGACGAATCGACCGCGGCCTGGACGGCTTCGGTGAAAGAGAGGCTATCGACCTCCATTCGGCTGAGTTCCTTGTCGGAATAGCCTGGGAGGTTTGACTCGAGCCAGCGGGTGATTTCGGCGCGTGCAAAGCGCCATTCCCCGCCGACCTTCCTGCCGGCTAGGTCGCCTTGCAAAGCCAGTTTTTCCACCATGCGGGTGTCGCGTTGGAGAAACGCGGCAAGTTCGCGAATGGTGAGGGACTCTTTCTGCATGACGATCAACTGGCTCCAGATCTGAACGAAAAATAAAATATCCCGGAGACAAAAGTCCGCCGGGATAAGCATTATCGGCCAAAGAGGGCCCTTTGGACAAGGGCATGGCAGGAATTATCCGGTCAAATTAAATCTCCCAGATAGCCCATTTGGTTATTTTGGGCCGGTAAGACCGGGAAGGTCAAAGCTGCGACCGTCTTTGAGCAACTGCCTTTGGGCCTGCGTTTGCTGGCTAAGACCCCAAAGACGGATGAAGCCTTTAGCGGCCTCGTGGTCAAATTGGTCACCCCGTTCATAGGTGGCGAGTTTGTGGCTGTAGAGGCTGTGTTCGCTTTTTCGACCGACAACAATCGCTTGCCCTTTAAAGAGCTTGAGGCGGACCTGGCCGCCCACGAAGCGTTGGTTGCTGGCCACGAAGGCTGCCAAGTCTTGATGGAAGCCACTGAACCAAAGTCCGTTGTAGACCATGTCGGCGTATTCTTGGGAAACCATGGTTTTGAAGCGTTGGGCCTGCTTGCTGAGGCAGATGGATTCGAGTTCGCGGTGAGCGAGGTGGAGAATAACGGCGGCCGGGGCCTCGTAAAGCTCGCGGGACTTGATTCCGACGAGCCGATTTTCGACATGGTCGATTCGGCCAACACCGTGCTCGCCGCCCAGCTTGTTGAGGGTTTCGAGGAGGGCGACGCCATCGATGGGCTGGCCGTCGAGTGCGGTAGGTCTGCCCCCTTCGAAATCGATGATGATTTCAGCGGGTTTGTCGGGGGCTTTGGCGGGGCTGACGGTCCAGCCGAAGGCTTCTTCGGGCGGCTCGGTCCATGGATCTTCAAGAACGCCAGCCTCGCAGGAGCGACCGAAGAGGTTGATATCGAGGCTGTAGGGGCTTTTCACCGTGGCTTCGACGGGGATGTTGTTCTTGGTGGCGTATTCGAGGGCCTCGTCGCGGGTCATTTTCCATTCGCGGATCGGTGCGATGACCTTGAGATCAGGAGCGAGTGTCTGGAAGGTGACATCGAACCGGACCTGATCGTTCCCTTTACCCGTGCAACCATGAGCAACCGCGACGGCACCATGCTCACGGGCAGCATCGACCATCAGTTTGGCGATAAGTGGTCGGCCGAGGGCGGTAGCGAGGGGGTATTTACCCTCGTAAAGCGCGCCTGCCATGAGTGCGGGGAAAACGAAGTGGTCGACGAAGAGGGCACGGGCATCCATGGTGACAGCGTCGACGGCGCCTGTGGCCAAGGCTTTTTGCTTGACGCGGTCGAGGTCGCGGACTTCGCCCAGATCGACGGTGAAGGTGACGACATCAAGGTCGTATTTTTCCTTGATCCAGGGCACCATGACGGAGGTGTCCAGGCCGCCGGAGTAAGCAAGGACGACCTTGCCTTTGGAGCCGGTTTTATTTCCCTTGGTATCTTGAGAATTGGTAGCCATGCGCTTGTGTCTGTCCCTGGGGTGAAAAGGATCTCCAGGCAGGCCGGATCACACTGATTCCGGCAGACCTGTCGCTGAACCCACAGGGGGAAGGATAGATGACAGGGCGGGGGCTGGCCAAGGCACTCAGGTTTGTGTTGCCGCAAAGTCTTCGCCAAACCATGGTTAGGCAGGCTCTTGAAGAGTGCCCGAATGAGTGCTGCGGGCTTTTGGCTGGCAAGAGGCATGGGTGGGGCTGGGAAGCGGCGGAGGTATTTCCGCTGGTGAATGAATTAAAGAGTGCCACGCGGTTCAGATCGGAACCGCAGAGCTTGCTTTCAGCCCTGAGGTTGGTGGAGCACAGGGGGTTGGATGTTGTGGGGATTTACCATTCTCATCCCGATAGCCAAGCGATTCCCAGTCGAATCGATCTAGCATGGCGTTGGGCTGATGGGGTGGCGGATTTGATTATTTCCCTGGCGGGTGAAGTTCCTGAGGTGAGGGCTTGGAGTTTGGGGGAGAACGATTTCGAGGAATTGCAGCTGGCGCTGGATTTATCGTTAGGAAATGACCTGTGAAACCTTGTCTTTGGAACTATCTGGGTTAGTCTGAAGCCCGACCAAACTTTCCCATTTTTCAGGCGAGCCTGTGGCTTTCCGTGATTTTCAGCAGTTTTGGAGAATTGAATGTCAGCTCTTTCCTCATTGGCCTTGGCGACTGCCTGCGCCATTATGTTTCAGAACAAACCCGAGCCCTATACCCACGCGAAAGATTCTTTGGTTCAGGAGGGAGTGCCCCAAGGCACGGTGACCAAGCACGAACATAAGAGCAAGGTTTTTGCGGGAACAACGCGCACTTGGTGGATGTATTTGCCAGCGGATTCGGACAAGGCCGGGCCCCTTTGCCTGATGGTGTTTCAAGACGGGGAGTGGTACCAACAAAAGAATGGGGATTACCGGGTTCCGGTGGTGTTTGACAACCTGATTCACCAAAAGAAAATCCCGCCGATGGCGGCGATATTCATCAATCCCGGGGTTTTTGAGGACAAGGGCCAGGACGGCAAGGCGCGCAGCAACCGCAGCTTTGAGTACGACACCCTTTCGCCGCAGTATGCAGAGTTTTTGGAAAAAGAGATGTTGCCTTTGGCTGTGGAGAAGGCAGGTGAGGCAAAAGCCAGCCTGCGCACAGATGCGGCAGGAAGGGGTATTTGCGGCATTAGTTCAGGGGGAATATGCGCGTTTACTGCAGCTTGGCAGCGGCCAGACTTGTTCAGCAAGGTGTTGAGCCATGTGGGAAGTTTCACGAACATTCGCGGTGGAGATGTGTATCCGGGTCTAATTCGCAAGGCGGAGAAGAAGCCAATTCGGGTGTTTTTACAGGCGGGGGCCAATGATTTGGACAACCAGCATGGGCACTGGCCTTTGGCCAACCACCAAATGGCGGCAGCATTGCGATTTGCACAATATGACTATCGTTTCGAAATGGGGGTGGGTGGCCACAGCGGCAAGCATGGCGGGGCAATTTTGCCCGAGTCGATGCTGTGGCTGTGGCGTTAAATCTTACTTATCTTTCCTAGATATCTTATATTTTAATAAGGCTCAGCTTAGCTATAGCATGGAAATCGTTCAGGCTATTTGACCCTAAAAGCTTGCTGAGGGAGGACTTTGCCCGTAGATTGACCATGTGCCCAAATTTGCCGGTTGTAACGGTTGTGTGGGCAATAAGGACGATTGTCCCCCTCTCTTCAAGGAGTTAGAAAATGTTCGTCAGGAAAATGACTGGTTGGGCTTTGGCTTTGGTTGCTGGCGCTGTTTTTATTGGCAATGCCAGCGCTTTTGGCAAAAAAAAGGCCTGTGACACCGGCTGCGAGACTGCGCCTGTGGTGGCTTCTGCACCAGCTACCAAGTTGGTGACGGTTACCGAATACAAGAAGGTTCCGGTTGAAAAAACCGTGACTGTACGCGAAGTGAAGTCGGTTCCTGTGAAGGAAACCAAAGAAGTAACCACCTACACCACCAAGAAAGTGACAGAGCAAGTCCCTGTAACTAAGTGCGTGGACAAGGGTCATTTTGAATGCCAGGACGTGGTTGTTCGCACCCGCAGTCATCGCGTTCCCGTGACCACCGTTGACGCCTGTGGCAACTGCGTAACCAAGTGCGAGAGGGTTTGTGAGCCAGTGGTTCGCAGCCAAAAGGTATGGGTTCCCAACATGGTGAAGGAAACCAGCACCGCAACTGTGACCCGTTGCGTGAAGGTTCCGGAAAAGAAGATGGTCGAAGTGACCACTTGCAAAAAAGTTGTTGAAGAGAAGCAGGTCAAGGTTATGGGCTACGAGTGCGTTCCCGTGTCGGTGACCAAGGAAGTTTCTTGCGACGCCGGTTGCGAGAGTGGCCGTCGCCGTCTGTGCCGCTAATTTAAGTTATATTTTTATATAATTATAAAAACAGGCTCCCAGGGAACTGGGGGCCTGTTTTTTGTTCAAACTGGAAAAGGAATACGTCATTGCCTGTGGAGCAAACCATCCACCCGTCACTTTCGTCAGAAGTAGAAGGCATTAGGTAAGTAATTTTAAGAAGAATAGATAGTTTGCAAAGTTTGAGTGGTCTAGGATGACGAGTTAACATAGGGATGCGGTATATATTTGTGCGCATTGCATTTAGGTGCGCCTGACGGAGGTTTACCCATGGGTTGGTTTATGCCCAAGAGTGTTCGCAGCAGGCAGCGCGCAAACGGGATGGAATCCCGAACCTCCCAAACTCGTATTCTTCCCGTGGTGGAAAAATTGGAGGACCGCACTGCTCCGGCGGTGGCTCTTTTCGGTGCGGGTGTGTTGAGCCTGAATGCCGACACGGGTGATCAGTTCACCTTGTTGGATGGTGCCACGGCAGGAACGCAGCTTCGTGTGCTGATGTCCACCGGTTTGTTGAACTACTCTGGCCTTCCCAGCGGGTTGGTGGCAGCCGGTTCCACCCCGACTGATGCGACATTCAATTTGGATGTCTTGGGTAATGATGTGAATCAATTAAAGGTGGACTTTGGCTCGAGCAGCCAGAGTGTGGCCACCTTCTCGGGACTGAACCCGGTTTCGTTGTTAGATGTGGGAATTACCGATTCTACGGTTGGATCGGGTAGTAATCTGATGATGTTGGGTGGCAAGGTGGACTTGAGCGCCGGGAACGGCAGCTTCAATGCAGTGGCAAGCCGGCTAACGATGCGGGTGTATGGGGCACTGAACACAGGCGCAGGCAGCATCAACCTATCGAGCAGTTTTCCTGGCGGCAACCTGACAGTGAGTTCAAGTGCTTCGCCGCAGTTAAAAGGCAAGAATATATTTTTAGATATTAATGGTGCGATAGGAGACAATTTCAACCCGCTGATTTTGGAAAGCAGCGGAACCTTGCAAGCCTTCACCAGCGATGCGAATGCCAATCTGCAGGCATCGGGTTCGGTGAAGATGGCCCAATTGGACTTGGGTTTAGGAATTGCCACCTTGGGTGGTGTTTTCAGCACAACGGGTGCTGACAAAATATCCAACCTGACAACGATTGATTTGGCCTCGGGTTCTACTTTGACACTGGGTGGTAGTGACACGATTGCCGGCCTGAGTGGTGCGGGTACGCTAGCCAATGCTGGCAAAAACTTGCGTCTGGATACCTCGAGCACGACGACATTTGCGGGTGCCATGGCGGGTGCGGGTACGCTGACTATTTCGGGTGCCGGCAAACAAATTCTGAGCGGGGCCAGCAGCTTTTCGGGTGGCACTTCGGTGCTTTCGGGATCGCTGGTTTTGGCAAACAGCACGGGGGCTGGTAACGGTGGGATTGTTGTATCGTCGGGGGCCAGCCTGGGCCTTCAGGGCGGTATTAGTGTGGCGAATGCGGTCACGGTTGGTGGCAGTGGCGTAGGTGGTGGGGGAGCGATCCAAAATATTTCCGGGGCAAACGAGCTTTTGGGGGCAATTAGCCAAAGCGCCGGAACAATTTACAGCACAGCGAATGGGTCGAGTCTCAATGTGAGCGGATCGATTGGGCGATCTGGTGGGCCGTGGGGTTTGACCCATTTAGGCACTGGCACCCTTAGGCTGGGCGGCGCCAACACGTATGGCTCCACCACCAATGTGCAGGGTGGAACGGTGATTTTGGCTAATGCGACGGCGGCGAGTACGGGCGGGGTTTTAGTAGAAAACGGAGCGGGCCTGGTGTTGGAAGGTGGCATCAGCGTTAGTAACCAAGTTTATCTGGAAGGGTTTGGCCCATTGGGCACCGGAGCCCTTGTGGGTGTGGGTGGCAACAATACTGTCACCGGTAACATCATCTTGAATGGCGATAGCGCGGCTTCATCGGGAGCAGGTACAACCCTGACGCTTGGGGGCGTTGTCAGTGATGGTGGTAATTCCCGTGGGATGTCTTATTTGGGTGGAACAGTCATCCTGACTGCGGCCAATACCTACACGGGTGCAAGCCAAACACAGGGTGGAGCCTTGCAGCTTGGTAATGGCGGATTGACTGGTTCGGTGGCTTCGACCAGTTTTGTGAATGATGGATTGTTGACTTTCAAGCGTACCGATGCGGTGGGCACACCCTTTGTGTTCAGCCCAACCGTTTCAGGTAGCGGCCCTGTGGATGTGCTGTCCGGCGCGGTTCGCATGGACAACGACAACACCGTGAGTGGAACGGTGACAATTGCAAGCGGCGCCACGCTGCAATTGGGCAATGGGGGAACGACAGGTTCAATTGGTTCGACAGACATAGTGGATGATGGTTCGCTGATTTATGACCGCTCAGGTTCGGTCAGCTTGAAAGTTGCCATCAGTGGTAACGGTTCGGTGACTTACCGAGGTTTGGCTACCTACAACCTATCCAGTGACAACAGTTACTCAGGTGGGACCAGTATCAGTGGTTCGGCGACGGTGGTGGTGAGTGGATCCACCGCCCTAGGTAGTGGTTTGGCCACGGTGGACAGTGGTGGCGCCTTGGCCCTCGACGGAACGGCAGGCAGCTTAGCCCTGACCAACCCATTGGCATTGGCTGGAAGTGGCCCATCCGGATTTGGAGCTTTACAGAATCGTGGAGGCCTCAACTCGGCAAGTGGTGTGATCACACTCAATGCCGGGACATTGATCACCACGGTTGACGGTTCATCGCTGGGCTTGAATGGAGTGATCAGCGATGGTGGCAAACTGTTTGGGATCACGCATCTGGGTTATGCTGGTGGCCAGGCGGGAGCTTTGTCTTTTTCAGCAGCAAACACTTTTGGCGGGACCCTGAACAACACTTCTGGCTTGGTGGCCCTGTCCAACAGCAAGGGTGCTGGCACGGGCCCAATTGCTGTTCAGGATGGCGCAACTTTGGCTTTGAATGCGGCAAATGGCAATTTAAGCGTGGCCAATCTGATCAGTGCTAAAGGAGTTGGCGTGAATGGCATAGGAGCCATTCTGAACCAGTTCGGTAATAACACCTTGAGTGGTGTGATTACCTTGGCCGGCAACACCAGCATTGCTCCATACCAGCAATTGACAAGCACTGGGGTAATAGGTGGTGCCTATTCGCTGTCACTAATAGGTGGCGGAACCTTTGTGACCACCGCTACCAACAGTTACAAAGGTGCCACAATCATTGATTCTGGCACCACAATGCAGCTTGGCAATGGCGGGGCCACGGGTTTAATCGCTTCCAATGATGTCACGAACAACGGTTCGATTGTTTTCAATCGGAATGATGTGGTCGCTTTCAATTTTGTGCCTTTGATCAGTGGTACGGGTTCGGTGACTGTTGCAACTGGTTCGGTTCGTTTCTCATCGGACAATAGCTACACCGACGATACCAGTATTCTTGCTGGGGCGACGTTAGTGTTGGGCAACAAGGGCGCAGCGGGCTCTGTCGGATCGACCAATATCATCATTGGTGGCACGCTGGAATTCAACCGCAATGACCTACCTGCTAGCCCGTTTGTCGAGGCGGCGAACCTATTTGGCGCAGGCAGCCTCAAGGTGACAACTGGTGCTGTTGTGTTGACGGCGGACAGTTCATTCGCTGGCAGTGTTTCCATTGCCAGCGGGGCACTATTGGGGCTGGGTAATGGGGGGTCTACAGGAAGCTTGTTGGCCACCTCGATCAGTAACGATGGCACACTGGACTTCAATCGCTTAGGCAATCAAGCCATTGACACCACTATCTCCGGGAAGGGGCTGGTGGAGTTTTTAGGTGGTGGTGACTACACGCTGAACAAAGCCAATGGTTACTCTGGCGGCACAAGTATTGGTGCGCTGAGTGGCACCCGGGTGAATCTTGCGAATGGAACTGCTGCAGGAACCGGGACGATCACGATTTTGTCCGGCAGCACTTTGGCGGCTCAGGGTGGAATCACGATTTCAAATGCGATCAAAATGGCGGGTAGTGGAATTGGTGGGATTGGGGCCCTATTGAACGCAAGTGCCAACAACACCCTAACGGGAGCTGTGACCCTGACGGACGGATCAAGTGTGGGCGCAGCATCGGGGACAATTTTGACATTGGCGGGTGTTGTTAGCCAAAATGTGAATGTTTATGGCTTGACGGTGAGTGGAAGCGGAACGGTTGTGAGCACGAATGCCAACACCTACACCGGCACAACCAACATCGTGGCCGGTGCGACCTTGCGCCTTGGCAATGGTGGTGTGACCGGGAGCTTGGCATCGGGCGCGATTGTGGCAAATGGCACCTTGGCGTTCAATCGCTCCGACGCCACAACACAAACAGCATTGATTAGCGGGGGTGGCAGCTTAGAGGTTCAAAGCGGTTCGGTGACCTTGGTTGGAAACAACACCTTCGCCGGTGCTGTGACCATAGCCAGCGGTACCTTGCTGACTGTTGGAAATGGAAAAGCGGCTGGTGCCCTTCCCGCCACATCTATCAGCAATGCCGGGCAGTTAGTGTTTTCCCGAAACAACGCATTGGATGTAGTCGCCAGTATCAGCGGGTCGGGCCAGGTGAGCTACGTGAGCGGGGCCAATTATTCAGTCAGTGGTAACAGCAGTTACAACGGGACCACATTAATTGATGGTAACAGTGGCGTATCTCTGAGCAGCGGCACCGGTTTTGGCACGGGCATTGTGGCCGTGAAGAGTGGAAGCGCAATCAATTTGGATGCCACATTTGGCAATCTGACTGTGGGTAACCCGATTTCGATTGTTGGCAACGGGCCGATCGGGGATGGCGCGCTGCAAAATTATTCGGGAACCAACAAGCTGACAGGCAAAATCACCCTGACAGGCAACACGGGGATAGTCCGAGAAACGGGCAGCAGCCTTGAGCTTTCAGGTGGAGTGACCGAATCGGGCGGAAGTTATGGTTTGGTATTGAATGGCCCTGGAACCCTGATTCTGTCGGCGGCAGGAACTTTTTCGGGTGGATTGGATGTGCAAAATGGTATTTTGATGCTGACCAACAGCACTGGCGCCGGGTCGGGTGTTGTTGATCTTCGCACAGGGGCTGAGTTGGCTTTGAATGGTGGTTTGACAGTAGCCAATAATCTCACGGTTGCTGGTAGCGGGCCGGGTAGTGGTGGCGCCCTGTTAAATGTGGCTGGTAACAACATCCTATCGGGCACAATTGACCTAGGTTCGAACATTGAGGTGGTGACTTCGTCTGGCGAGTTGACACTTTCTGGTGTGATTGCTGATGGTGGCAATATTTATGGTTTGACGACAGGTGGCGCTGGAACCTTGGTTCTTGGTGGCAACAATTTATTTTCGGGAGCGATTAATGCCACCGAGGGTAACCTGCGATTGGTCAACAGCAATGCGGGTGGCTTTGGTTTGATTTCGGTCTTCTCAACTGCAACTTTGCAATTGAGTGGCGGGATCACAGTTGCAAACGCCATCCGTCTGTCCGGCCAAGGTGTCGGCAGTGATGATGGAGCTCTACAGGTTTTGGATGGGGACAATCTGATCACGGGGGCAATCACTCTAACTGCTGACAGTACCATTTCCCTAGTTGGTACCAGTCAACTGACTGTTTCGGGTGTGATTGATGACGGTTTGCTTGACAACAGTTTGACCGTGACCGGGCCGGATGGAGCCTATCTGATCCTGACAGCGGATAATACTTACAACGGCACCACCACGATTGTTGGTACCGGGGTAATATTGGGTGATGGAACCACCATGAGTGGGTCCATCGCCTCAAAGGCTGTGATCTTGATCCAGAATGGGGGCTTGGCGGTTGATAGGACAGATACCGCTTTGAGCCCGTTTGTGATTGACGCTTTGATTTCGGGTGACGGGGAATTTGGTACCTTTGGTGGTGCCACAAGCCTGACCAATACCAATACTTATACCGGTTTAACCTGGATTGATTTAGGAACGGAATTGTTTGTGACCTCAACCGGGTCACTGCAGTCTGGCCAGATATATGTGCTGGGGACCCTTGAATATCAGCAAAGCAACTCGGTGAGCCTGAATGGTGAATATTATGCGGATGGGTTGGTTCGGTTCACCAATGGCGGCAACTATAGTCTGAACACGGATAGTAGCTTTAACGGGACGGTCTTTGTCGATACGGCTACCACCTTGAATGTGCCTGTGTATTTTCCGGCAACGATGGAACTGGTCGGCACCTTGGCAGGTGCAGGCCAAGTGGGTTCGATCACCGGGGTGAGCGGCTCGGCAGTGGTAACCGGAAATGCGGGTATTGGCAATTTGCAAGCGACAGATTTAGATTTTAGCAGCACGGGTGGCACCATCAGTTACACGGTAAGTGACACCGGTAATTCATTGGTTGGAACAGGCTTGGTGTTGGATGGCGGGTTGGAAGCGAATCTAAACAATGCCCAATTGGTGATCAATCCGGTTGGCACGCTCACCAGCCAAGGAACGGTCTTGTATCTGATCGACTTCACCCAAGGCGGGTCAGTAGGGGCAAGTCGTTTCACGGATAGCAACGGTTCAGTCCTTGCGGAAGATGCCCAAGTGACTTTTGGTGGCAAATCAGGCACGCTGCACTACAATTTCGGGCCCCAGGGCAATGATGTTGTGCTGCTGATGGTGGAGAACTACAGCGCCTACACCTATGACGCAGCAGCGGGGACATTGTTGGTAGCCTTGGGACAAAACACCAATTTGACGGCTGAAGATTTTGGTTCAGCCACCAGCCTGATCATTAGCCAGGCGTCGAGCACGCCAATTGCGTGGGTTCAGTATGGTGGTGATTCGGTATCAGGGGCGACTGCCACCAATTTACTGGTTGATCCCGCACTCACCGGGCTGGTCACCATCAACCAACGAACAGGATTGGTTGCGGGAACCAATCAGGTGGCGCTGAATGGGTTGACCCTTTTGGGTGGCCTTGATGTGGACCTTTCGGGTGCCAATGCAACTGCCATCAGCATTGGCGGTACAGGGTTGCAAGTTGGTGGCGATCTGAGTTTGACTAGCGGTTATGGCGATATTAACCAAACCGCTTCGATGACAGTTGGCGGAGCGTCGGTGTTCACAGCCGGGGCTAACATCAGCTTGACCAATAGCGGGAACAGTTTTGGAGGGTTGGTGACAGCGAGTGTCTCGAATAGCGTAGCGATTACTGGGGCAGGCGATCTTTCAACCGCCTCTGTGCAGGGCGACCAAGTCGTCTTGATTGCTTTGGGTAATGTAACTCTTGGTGTGGTGACAACCCGTGAACTATCCCTGACGGCTGGTGGGGAGATCAATCAGAGCGGCCCGGCGATTTCCACGGGTAATTTGGTTATCAATGCCTTAGGCAAAGTAACTTTGAATGATGGGTCGAATGACTTTTCGACTGTGAGCCTTTTGAACGCGGGCGATACGGAATTAGTGGATGCAAGTGGCATGACACTTGCCGAGGCAGACAATCTTAGCGGGAGTCTGTCGGTAACGACCCAAGGCAATTTGGGCCTATCGCTTCCTTCTGGCCAACTGGTTGCGGTTGGTGATATCAACTTGACCACCGCGCTTGGCAAAGAAGTGGTGGCCAATGGAACATCGGGCCTTGAGATTATCTCCAGTAGTGGAGCCATCACCATTGATTCTTTGGAGCTGTCTGCCATTGGTCAGGGCATGAAGATTGAGGCAGCGACAATCGTGAACCTGCCGATTGTAAATCTTTTAAACAGTGTCGGTGGCGCAGAAATCCTGGTTCAGGCGGGCACAGTTGTTTTGAATGGGCCGGTGGTGGTGCAGGGTAAGGGTCTGGCATCGGTGAACATGGCTGCTACTGACATTATTCTGGGCAAGTCTCTGACGATTACCGCGAATGATTCAGCCGGCACCCAGGAAGCCATATCTTTGGTTGGCACAATTGGCAGCTCATTGGCTGGCACCAACCTTGTATTGGAAGCCGGTGAGTCGATTGTGGTTGATGGGTCCTTGGGAACCCTGACTTCACCTTTGGGTAACCTTACTTTTGTGGGTGGTGATTTGCTGGTGAAGGGTGATGTGTTTTCAAGCGGGGACTTGAAAACCGTGGGCACCACGGGTTCGCTGAGCTTTAACGGCGATATTAAGGCCGTTAATTTAGATATTCAGGATGCTGGTGATCTTATAATTAATGGCGATGTGACCCTGAGCAACAACTTGAACCTGACGGACACTAGCACGGGTTTTGCCAACACCTTTGAGGGTGCTATCCAAGCAGCCAACTTGTTGATTCATGCTAGCGGTTCGAAACTGTTATTTGGCGGTGCTGTGAGTTTGACGGGCAAGGCTGATTTCCAAGCCATCGGTGCTGATGGGGTTGAATTTAGAGGGGCCCTGACTACTGACCAGCTTTTGGTGAAGGCATCCAGTGGTAATTATCCCGTTTCGCTTTTTTCGGATGCCACGATCAACCAAAAAATGTCTTTCCAGAATGGCGGGGTGCTGACTTTAGGGGATGCTGGCAACGAGGTCTTCTGGTTCAAGGGCGGTTTTGATCAGGCAACTGGTGTTTCGGCTGTGGATGCTGTTGGCACCATTCGGGGTTCTGCCGCTATGACCATTAGCGGGCTGAATGTGAATGGTTTGCCCCTGACGATCGATAGCAATGGCAACCCCATCAGCATTTTGGGCCAAGCGAATGTGATCTCGGGTCTGAATTTGAAAGGTTCCACGAGCACTTTCAGTGGAGCATCCAATTTGACTACTGGGGTGATCACCACCCAAACAGGCGGCCTTAGTTTGGGTGCTGGAGAAGTTGGTTTCAAGGTGGATGGCGCGATTGCTGGAACTGGTTACACCCAGTTCCGTTCTGCTGGCCCTGTGAGTATCAGCAACGCTGAACTCAAACTTAACCTTGGTTCTTATGTGGCAGGAGTGGGCACCATTTTGAAACTTGTGGACAATTCCGGCAGCGTTCCAGTGGTTGGCACTTTCAACGGTTTGCCTGAAGGGGCCAGTTACACGCTTGGTGACCAAACATTTATTATCAGCTACGTGGGCGGAACAGGCAACGATATTACTGCCCGGGCAGTTCGCACCATTCCAGCTCCTATTGGCCCAGTTGTGGCGCAACCGTTCAATTTGGAGCCAGGGAGTTTGGTGGCAGGAATTGGTAGGGGCCAAGTGAGGATCAGTTGGTACGAAGAGGGGCAAGAAAAGTTGCAAGTCATCACCCCGTTCCCCTTTTACACGGGGTCGGTGAATTTGACCACGGTGGATCGATCCGGCGATGGCATTGCGGATGCGGTGGTGGCGATGGTTGCTGGGGGTGCTGAACCGGCAGTTGTGGTGATTGATTCTGGCACGGGTCAGGTTGCCCAGAGCTTTTATGCCTTTGCACCGCAATTCTTGGGTGGAGGCACGGTTGCCGGCGGTGTGGTGAATCTGGGTGGAACAGTGACCACGGTGATTGCGGTGGGTGCAGGTGCTGGGGCCGAACCTTCGGTGACCGTATTTGATGCGGTGAGCGGCCAGTTCATTGAGGCCTTCTACGCTTATTCGCAACAGTATGTTGGTGGTGTGACAGTTGGTATCACGGCACCGGATGTGAACCAGAATTCGCTGATTATTGCTGCCAGTGCGATCAACTCGCATGTAACGCTGTTTGATTTAAACTATGCCGCACAGGCGGTTGCTAGTTTTTATGCCTTTGCACCATCGGCTGGTTGGCAGCCAATTAGTGTGGCTGGTGGGGTGTTCACCGGAGCCGATAACAAACCATTCCAGGCAATTGTGGTTGGTGCCGCACCGGGATGGCCATGCTCGGTGGCAGTTTTCGATGTCAGGGGCGTGGCCCAGAAAGCCTTCTACGCATTTAGCCCAGCGTTTCAGGGTGGAGTTCGGGTCGGGGTGAGTGACCTGAATAGGGATGGCCTCCTGGAGATTTTGGCTGGTTCGGGTCCTGGCACTCAGGGCACCTTGAATGTGTTTGATTACAACACACTGGATTTGGTGGATGCGTTGTTTATTTCGGACACAACACAGGGAGTGACATTGGGTAGTAACCTGACGGTTTAGGCCTTCTGAGTTCAGTTTGCTGAAAAAGGAACTCTGGCCTTTCCCAAGATCAAGATTGGGGAGGCCGGAGAATTTCTATTTATATTTAAATATACAAAATAAAATACCCGCTTATTTTATTTTTGAAATTGCAAAAAAATATTGAAAATGAAATCAAAATAGGCCCTAATGTCTGAACCTTGAGTGAACCCAAGGAAGAAAAACGCGCATAGGTGTTAGCAGCTGACAAAAAAGCTGCTTTTTAAGCAATTATTAGCTGGCGAGGCCTTGGGAATTCTGTAGGCTAAGCGGAAGTTTGGGCATTTTGGGAAATAGTGTTCTTTTTGGCATAACCAGTTATTTTGTTTTTTGAGGTGCTTCATGAATTGGCTTCTTCTCCGCAATCGTTCGGTATTGAAGGCTGGCAGCAAGAAGGTCACCAAGCACACAGGCAAAGGGCTTCCGGTTATCGAGATGCTGGAAGATCGGGTAACGCCCGCCACAGCACTATTTGACTCTGTAAGCGGCATTTTAAGTTTGGACCTTGCCGGGGCGGAGTCGATGTTGGTGCAGGATGCCAATACATCGGGCAAGCAACTGCTTGTGCAGATGGATAGCGGCCAAAAGCTTGACATAAAGGCGTTGCCAATAGCCATAGTGGCAAGCTCGACGAACAGTTCGGCAGTGTTGAACCTAGATGCGGCTTCGGCCGATGACATCAAGGGTTTGAAAATTAATTATGGAACAAAAACATCTAATTTAGTTACATTTGGCGATATGAAGCCGGTGTCGCTGTTGGACATCAGCCTCGTAGACAATGCTACCAGCGGTACCAACACGGTGACCATTGGCGGTGCGGTGGACTTGAGTGCGAAGGATTCGAGTTTTGTAACCGACTCGACAGCCAATGCGGGTTTCGCACAAAAGTTGACTTTTCAGCTGTATGGAAAGATTGATGCGGGCAAAGGAAATATTCGTCTGGCCTCGAAATTGAGCGGAACCGGTGTTTCGAATCTGGAAGTGAATTCTCCGGATAGTCCAGATTTAAAAGCAACGGATATAACAATTGCTGTCGCTGGTAGCATTGGCTACGACAAATCTGGAAGGATTCAGCCTCTTGAATTGCAATCGGCTGGTGTGATTGGTATCACCACCACGGACAATCCGGTCCAGCTTAAGAGTGTTAGTGGGCCGAACACTTTTTCGCTTTTAGAATTGGGTACCGGAACTGCAACCATTTATGGCGATTTTAAAACAAAGGCTGCCGAGGTGATTGGCAACCAGACGACAGTGGAGTTTGATACTTCGGCGATATTGAGTTTGGGTGGGGATGAAACCCTGCGCACGATTATTGGCAAGGGGACGCTGAACCTTGGCAATTCGAATGGTTATAAGTTGACTCTCAATACCACAGAATTCAAGACTTACGACGGTGTGATCACGGGTGGAACCACCGGTTTGTTGACCATTGCAGGTGTGGGAACCCAGGAGCTTTCTGGTGCTAATACCTATTCGGGCGGTACCGAGGTGAAGTCAGGTGCAACACTGCAGCTAATTGCTACAGGAGCTGCGGGAACTGGTGAGATCAATGTTCGGGATGGTGGAACACTCAATTTGAAGGGCAATATAGCACCTGCCAACAAGGTGACGATTACTGGCAAGGGCGTTGGTTCAACCAATTTGGGTGCGCTGCAGAACCTTTCGGGCAATAACACCCTTGCGGGTACTTTGGAAGTTTCAGGGGATTCCTTAGTGACTGTGCCGGCAGGAAGTTTGAAGATTGGGGCGGTGAGCCTGAGTGGCAACCTGACCACTTATTCCGCTGTTGGCACAACTCTGTTGTTATCGGGCGTGATCAATGATGGCTCGGGCATATTTGGT
>Ga0315905_10003186_pt1 | contig 16971 bp, 15 predicted proteins | sample LakEriMetagenome_5_FD_203522 | JGI IMG/M metagenome (GOLD analysis project Ga0315905, IMG submission 203522) | Freshwater fungal communities from buoy surface, Lake Erie, Ohio, United States - Buoy 4 MA121 | ecosystem: Environmental > Aquatic > Freshwater > Lake | place: USA: Lake Erie, Ohio... | reverse complement strand
GATCTAAAGATATGGATGTTCCAAGAAAAGCTAGTCCTTTTCATCAGGCTAACCATAAAGAAGATATTGCTAAAATAGCATTACAATCACAAGTATTAGGCAAAGAGTATTTTGAAGAAATAGGATTACCATATCAAAAGCCACCAGTGCTGAATGCTCCGGGTAATTCAGGTGTTTCGCCCGCAAAGAAACCTAAAAACCCCATCGCTGGCCGTCCTTTAGCACGTAAAGATATTAGCAAAAGAAAAACCAAAAGAGTTTTACCTAAAGCGAAAGGTTATGACGCTAACTTGTTTTTATGGGGCATGAATGCTCAGAATCAGATCTCGGAAATACTAACACCAATTTTTCTTTCCATATCTGAGACTAAGAATGTGAGAAGTCTTCCTAAGGAGCAGTTCGCGAAACTCGAACAGTTAAAATTATCTGTTTTTGTTGGTCACGAACCTTTTCAAGAAATAACAGAAGCATCTATAAAACAACTTATTTCTAAAGAAACCATGCCTAGTCAAGACTTTTTAAATGATGTGTCAAAACAAATATATTCATTCGCAGCAAAAGCTAATCGCAAACCCACGATAGACGAATTAAGAAGTATATACGCTATAATTTTTGCACAAAGAAGTTAATTGCGTATTAAAAATTGGAATTATTATGATAAAAGTATATGCACAAGAAATATCTGACGGGTTAGGCGAAATTATTGCTAGCAGCAATTCTGTTGCATATTTATCTCAGGCTCGTGAATGCATTAAACCTAAAATATTAACTCCTTTACAAGTAAGTGTTGCTTCTGCCAATCCAAATCAGATAGATTTATTTTATTTAGAGAGTATTTTAGTAAGTACCGGATGGAATAATAATGATGATATATTCTTTCCCGAAGAACTATGGCCCGCACGCTCAACAGCCGAAGACAAACAATTTAATTTTATGCACGATGAAAAAGATATCATCGGTCATATAACAGGAAATTATATTTTAGATACAGAAGGAAACGATGTATCATACGATTTATCTGTTCAGGAAATACCGCGAGATTTCAATATACATACAAGTGCAGTAATTTATACAAGCTGGTCAGATCAAAAGTTAGCACAAAGAGCTAAAGATCTTATAGAAGGTATAAAAGAAGGCAAGTGGTTTGTCTCAATGGAATGTTTATTTCCTAACTTTGACTACGAATTAAAATCTCAGGCTGGAGAAAGAAAACTTATATCCAGAAGCGAAACAACTGCTTATTTATCTAAGTATTTAAGAGCGTATGGTGGCGATGGAGTATACCAAGGTTATAGCGTTGGTAGAGTTTTAAGAAATATAACCTTTTCGGGCAAGGGTCTTGTTAATAAACCCGCCAATCCAAAAAGCGTTATAACAAAAATTATCACAAATGACGAACAGGCTACTACTCAAGAAGTTATAGCCACAGAAGAAAAATCAATTTCAGGAGAAAATACAATGTCTTTAGATTTAACTCAAGAACTTGAGAATGTTAAAGCGGAACTAGCCCAAGCTAGAGAAACCATAAAGAATTTAGACGGTTTCAAGGGTCATGCTGAAACATTAGAGGGTTCAGTAGCTCAATTAAAAAATGATCTACAAACATTAAAAGACGAACTTGCTAAAGCAGGTTTAGAATTAACTGAGGCCATGAAGCAAAAGCAAGATATGGAATCAGAAATGAACAAAATGAAGAAAGAGCAAAAAATGGCCAAGCGAAAGGCTGCTTTAGTTGATGCAGGTTTAGAATCCGAAGATCTAGAGAGCACCTTAGCATCTACAGAATCTCTAGAAGACGAAGCTTTTGAAACAATCGCAGCAATGATGAAAAAGAAAGCTGCTAAGAAAATGCCTGAAGAAGATAAGAGCAAGGCTTCCGAAGAAAACCAAGAAACTATTCAGGTAGTAGTTGAACCAGAAAAAACCAAAGCGTCTGTTAATTCAGTAACTGATTCTGGAAATGAAACTAATTTACGTCAAAGCGTTGGCGACTGGTTCAATCAAAACGTTCTCAAAACTTTAAAATCTTAATAACGGAGAAATAAAATGGCTTTAAAAGCAGATAGATACGAATTTCAAACTGATATTTCATACTTCATGAATCAGGTTGCAGAGCGTGGTGGCATGGTTTCACTTGTCACTGGAGGTTCTGGTGCGGCTATGGATCAGGGACAGGCTTTAGTTGAGTATGCAGCTACCGGCTCTGGCAAAGTTCCAATGGGCATTCTTTTAAATGATGTTGTTAACATCGATTTAACAAGACAAAAACTTAATCCATACAAAAACGAAGTTCAGCGTGGCAGCAAAGTCACCATTCTTCGTAAGGGTTGGGTTGTTACTAACAGAATTCAAGGTACTGCTCCAACAGCAGGCGGAAACGTTTTCGTTGCTCATAGCGGAAACTTAGCTGCTAGCGATCTTGTTGGTGCTGGCACTCAACCTGTTTGTGGAACTTGGCTTGGAACTGTCGATCAAGACGGTTATGCTAAAGTCGAAGTTAATTTACCTGTAACCCGAAGATAATAATTAATTAATTAATAAATAACTGGAGATAATAAACATGGGAAAAGCTAGACAAGCCCCTTCACCTGAAATGTTGGAACTTTATGCACGTTCCGGCGATCCTGACAAGACACTTGCTATTGCCGCTCAGCGAGAAATAGCCAAGGCTTTAGAGCTACCTCTTCGTCAAGGAATTATGGCTGGCGACATTAATTTGTTTACGCCCTCAACTGACGGAACTGATGAATTTCCTCTCGATCTTTTAGCACCGGGAACCGAAACTCAGCACATTGCGTACACCAATCCCGGTCATGGATATATTCCTCAAAGATCAGTTGAAAGTGATTATGTAAGAATTGCTACCTATAGCGTTTCTTCTTCAATCGACTTCCTCTTATCTTACGCCAGAAAAGCTAACTGGGATATTCTTGGTCGAGCCATGAGTGTTCTTGAAGATTCTTTCGTAAAGAAAATGAATGATGATGCTTGGCATACCGTACTTGCCGCTGCTGCTGACCGAAACATTTTAGTTTATGACGCAGATGCTGCTAACGGACAATTAACCAAGAGATTAGTTTCTCTGTTAAAGACTGTTATGCGTAGAAATGCTGGCGGTAACAGCGTCTCAAGCCGTGGAAGGCTAACCGATCTTTATACCTCAATCGAAGGTGTTGAAGATATTCGCAACTGGGGTATTGATCAACTCGATGATACTTCCCGTAGAGAAGTTTATCAAGCAGCAGATAGTGGAGCACCGCTCACCAGAATTTATGGTGTTACTCTTCACGATCTTTTTGAGCTTGGTGACAGCCAAGAATACCAAGACTACTTCGTTTCCGATCTTGGCGGCAGCTTATCTTCTGGAGATACTGAACTTGTTATCGGTGTCGATCAAGCATCTAATGACTCCTTTATAATGCCTGTTAAGTTACCTGTTCAGGTCTTCGAAGACGAAACTCTTCACCGATCACAGCGACAAGGCTATTATGCTTGGGCGGAACTCGGATTCGGCGTTCTTGACGGGCGACGAGTCATTGCTGGGTCATTCTAGTGAACATGGCGGGACTATAAAAAAACGGGCTTCGGCCCGTTTTTTTTTGGTCTTTTTTTTGCTAATGAGTATATCCTATTAGGAGAAAGCAATGACATATCAAAAGATTATACCGGCAAATCCATATCGCATAGGAAGTGTCGTAATGAGTGCAATGCCCACAGGTGTTTCGCAAAAAGTATTAGGCGAAAACACAGATGTTAATATAGGCATTACAGAACAACTATTACCATATCCAGCTAACTATAGAAACATAAGTTTGCTCAACGTCGGACAAGTTGTTAAAAGTAGGCCCGGAAGCATTTATGGCTTAAGCGTAACCAATACTGCTAATGCAATAAGATATTTAAAAATATATAACACCGCTGTTGCAGCTACTGTATCCGACACGCCAGTTATAACAATAGCTATTCCAGCAGGTCAAACTATTACTTGGCCCGAGAACCAACCATTACTTTTTTTCTCCATAGGTATTTCGGTTAGAGCTACTACTGGCGTTGTCGATAGCGATAACGTTGCTCCTTCTGCAAATGAAGTTGTTTTAAATTTAATATATAGATAATTATGAAAAAAATATTAAAAAATTTAATTCAAAATTTAGATTATAAAAATTTATCAGCTCAACAGGTCTATGATAAACTTAATGAAAAAAACATACAGTATATAGACGATAGTTTTTGGACATGGGCCGGAATAGCAGAATTAGTGGGAAACCAAGGTGCGGAAGCATTAAGGATTGCGTTAAATGACGGGGGAATGGGTTGGGCCATTCATCAGCTTGGAGGAAAAGGAATTAATTTAAGTAAAGACGACGTTCAGAACGCACTCTATTATTTGCATTCAGTAGGTGTTCCCGGAATGTCTTTACTGGCATTAACTGTTAAACGAAATATTAATTTGTTAGAACAGAATGAATTAACTAATCCTTCTTTAGAAGAAATTGACTTATCTTTAAATGAATTAAGATTAAATTATTTAAAAAATATTTTAGAAGAACAGGCATGGGACAGGTTCCAAGCTTATAAAATTGCTTTGACTGAATACAATGGCGTTGGGCCAGAACCGGAGTTGTAATGGCAATTAACTTTATTTCTGCCGTATCCTCTCTTTCGACCTCGGTAAATCTCGGAAGTCACCAAAAAGGTGACATTTTTATCGCAGCAGCAATACGTACTAATAATATCTCGGCTTCTCTACCTGCGGGATGGATTGGTCTTAGTTCCTCTGGCACAAACAATCTTTCGATGCGACTCGGTTTTCGTGTAGCACAAAGCAGCAGTGACACAAGTGGCGCATGGACCAACGCGACCGGGTTATCGATAATTATTCTCCGACCAACAGTCGGCACGATTGCTGTCCCAACCAGTCCGGCTCAAACAGCAGCAGTCTCAACTTCGGTACAATACGGAGCTTTAACCGGGGTAGTGGCAGCAGATAATTACCTTGATCAGACCTATGTTGCTTTTGGATCAACGCTGCTTGATACAAATGCAATCGAAACCGCTCCAACTGGAATGACATTCCTTGAAAAAAGCTTTCAATCCGGTCTAGCTTTTGCGAGCTTTCGGTTAACGACTAATGCTTTCGGGAACTGGACAGCTCAAACCGTCACACTGCCCTCAGCAACTTGGCGAACTGGTGTAGTGCGAATTGCTGAATACCCTTTTCCAGCTTTCGGTGGTGGCGGCGGTTCGTACTCCCTAATCGACAACATTCTGACAGGATAACCATGTCCAAATACATTGGAGACTTCAAAAAAGGACAGGTCATTCGTGTTAAGTTCAACACGTTCAGTCAGGGAATTGTACCTACTACTCCAACAATAAGTCCGACAGTCGCAATCTACAAAGACTCGGCAACCGAATTCACAACCGGAGTAACCCAACCGACCGTAGATTATGACGGGAAAGCCGGACTCCACGAACTGGTTATCGATACTTCCGATGTGGTGTATGTCCCCGGAGACTATGACATTGTATTCACCGCTGGGACAGTTGACGGAAAAGACTTGACTAGAACGATCCTTCGGACGTTCTCCCTTGAAAACCGAAACACTGATGCCAATGTTATTCGGATCGCAGGCCAGACGGCCAATGCTGCTACTGCGGTTACATTCCCAGCGTTGGTGGCTAATGAAACCACAGCCGCTAGTAGAGCAACACAAACTAGCGTCAATGCAATTCCAACCACGCCTCTATTAGCTACAGATGTTAGACTAGATAATTTAAACGCTACAATATCTTCTAGAATGCCGTCAGGCAGTGTTACAGTTGGGACAAATAACGATAAAACTGGCTATAGTTTATCCAGCGGCGGTATTTTAGATATATTTGCTGTACTTACCAGTACATTAACAACAGTTGGCAGTGTAGGTAAGTTGATTGCCGACAATTTAAATGCAGCGGTGGGAAGTATTCCAACGGCTAATCAGAATCGTGATGCTGTTATGAATGCCATGCCTAACGGTGGATGGGTAAGCGGTTCATTTGGTGACAGATGGGTAATTGGTGTTAATAATAACCGGGAAGTGCAAGTTACGGGATCAAATCATATTAGTGCTGACGTTCATGCAATGCAGAACAACACAATAACAAATAATGCTTTGGATGCTAGTGCTATAACAAAAATCCAATCAGGCTTAAGCACTTTAACGTCTGCGGGAATTAGAGATGCCATCGGGCTTGCAAGTAATAATTTAGATACGCAACTAAGTTTATTACCTAATATTAAAACTGTTACAGATAAAATTAACACCGCATTAGAATTAGACGGTCTAGTTTATAGATTTACAGCAAATGCTTTAGAGCTAGGACCGGCAGGAGGCGTTGGCTCATCAGATTGGACATCTGACGAACGTATAGCAATTAGAACTATTCTAGGAATACCATCAAGCGGAATCACACCTATAGATCCATCGTCAGGAATATTAGATGTAATACGAGACTTAGTTGTTACAGTAGACAACATAGTTGATGCTATCGAAGTTGACACTCAAAATATCCAATCTAGAATACCGACATCTTTAATAGCTGGTCGCATGGCTGCAAATGCAGAAATTGTTAGTGATAAAACTGGTTACAGTATAACACAAGCATTCCCATCAAACTTTTCCTCTATGAATATAGACATAAACGGAAAAGTTTTACTACAGCCAGCACAAACAGGAGTTACTATCCCGACTGTAACTACCGTTACGAATGGTGTATCTGTAAGTACAAATAACGACAAGACTGGATATTCATTGGTTACTGCATACGATGCTGCTAAAACAGCGGCTTCACAATCTAGCGTAAACTCAATACCATTAAATCCACTGTTAACTAATGACGCAAGACTTAATAGCTTAAGCAATCTTGACGCTGCTGTTTCTACTCGTTTAGCATCCACTTCATATGTTTCGCCCGATAACACTTCTATAAGTACAATTAAAACTATAACAGATCAAATAACTTTTACGGGTGGAAGAGTAAATTCTGTATTAAATCAGTCATTCCCAAGTAATTTTGCCTCCATGAGCATAGACGCAAGCGGAAAAGTATTACTACAACCGTCGCAAACCGGCGTTACAATACCAACGGTTGCATCTATAACTAACGGCGTTACTGTTAGCACCATAGGAACTAATGTTATCACATCCGATGTTTTAGCAGTAAGTGCGGTTAATAAAATGCAAAATGGTTTAGCTCTGGAAACAACTTCTCAGTCCACATTGTCAAGCGTTAACACTTTAACGTCTAGGATAACCGCTGGTGTTGCAAACATGTTTCAGGATCTTATAGCAATGATTCAAGGAACCGGAACTGGTTTGGTAAAATGGACAGCTAGTGCTTTAAGTCTAGCTCCAGCCGGTGGTGGCGGTGGTGGCGGAAATGTCACTGTAAATGCTAACATATTACCTATACAGTCTTATATGCGTAAGCGTATTGAGTCTGAAACAATATCGTTATTTTATAATGAATCAACCGATATATTTATAACGCTAGAAGACGAAAACGGCCCGATTGACGTAACCGGAAAAACTCTTGAGTTTGTTATAGAAACAAAAAATAAGACCAACTTGGTTGTGATATCCAACGGAAATATTGCAAAAAGCTCCACGGGCGTATCAGTAAGAATTTCTACAGAAGTTACTGCAAATGTGGGTACATATTTATGGGCACTACGAGATCTTACAGGCGGTGATACAGTATTAAGTCATGGCTTTGCAGAAGTCTCATATGCTCCAAAATCATAGGTGAAATATGTCGTGGGATGTAGATTTGGTAAATATGCTTCGGGCCGAAATAGGCGATTTTGAAGAGGATTCGTATAGCGATTCTAGACTTCGCCAAATTTTAACTTATGCGGCATATTCGGTAAACCAAAGGGCTAAATTTACCAATGGTTATACCATAAACACTTCCGATATATCAATTAGTCCCGACCCGGTAGAAACTAATGATTATGATTTTTCACTTCTAACAGTTCTTCGGGCCTGCTGCATAATACTCACCGGCGAATCTCGCGTAAAAGGCGGCGGTGCGGTAGTAATTAAAGATGGCCCGTCATCATTAGATAATACCGAGGGCGGTAAAAACACCCTACAACTAATGAAAGAAATGTGTCAAAATTATGAGCAGTTGCTGACTACATACCAATTATGCGGAAGCAATAATCCTTCGGGTTATTCCGGTACTGGGGAAGCTATTCTCGGGCCTTATTCTCCCGGAAGTTTCTTAATGAACTGGACTAGAAACGAACCTAGAAATAGATCTAACTCATGGTAAAAAAATACGATTCATATTTTACCGATTTCAATAATATGGTCACTGACCATCTAGAGGAAGATATAAAATTAATCTATCCAGAAATCAAGCAGGAATGTCTTAATTGCACACTGGATACTTTTGTCGGAATATCTAAAAGTTCTGGCAAATATAAGCAGGGAGGCCCGATTCCTTTTGATCAAGGTATGCCATGCCCATATTGTAACGGCGAAGGACATAAAATTATTGAAAAAACAGAGAATATCCCCGGAAGAATATATACCTCCGAAAAACCATATTTAAAAGTAAAGAATGTAAATATTCCAGAAGGGGCTATTCTTTTTATTTGCAGGCTTCAATTTTTTTCAAAAATAATGCAGGCAAAATATATGATACCAGTAACTGAGATATACAATTACACGAACGAATTATATGAATTAAATGGACAGCCTGAGTCAGTTAGCTTTGTTATAAATCCCATTAAGTATATATCATGCCTTTGGACTAAAAACAGATGAGTTTTGAACGTTTTAAAAAAAACGTAATCAATGAATTAAGAGAGCGTGCCAAATCTTTAGTTCAAAGGAATTACTCTAAGATAAGAAGGGCCGTAAAGCCCGTTATCGTTGATGCAATTTATGACTGCCCGGAAATGGAATCTCTTCGCTCGGGCAAGTTACGTTATGACTTAGGAGTAAAAGCCGATCCCACACTTTTAATTTCTTGGTCCGTGGCAGACACAATGAAATTACAATACGCATACTCTAATCAATACATATTTAATTTTTCTATTTCCATACAGCCGGGGAGATACGAAAACCTACTGGATCTACCACAATCTGTTTTTATATCGGAAAACGGCAAAAAAGTTCCTTGGTTGGAATGGCTATTAACTAACGGCACGAAGGTAATCATGGCTGACTTTGGGGTATTATATAAAGAAGGAGCCGGACGTACTGATGGAGCCATTACTGTTAAAAACGTAACTCCATTTATGATAGACCCCGCCTTCGCAGGAGTTAGCGGTGATAACTTTATATCTAGAGCTTTAAATAAAAACGCTCAAAAAATTCAGCAGGCAGCATGGCAGACACTACTAATTTAGAAGGTTTTCAAAATACTCAAGATTTGGGGTTAACCAATATCTTGCTTGAAAATTTTGTCATGCGGTATGATTGGGGCTTTATAAACAAGGGCGGTTATTACAACATAAATATTCCTACATCCGGAATATACCAAAGTGATAAATCTAAACTAGCTCCTGTTAAAGATCCTAATTTTACAGACGGGAAAGTTTGGCAGTCGAATAGATCTAACTGGGTTTGGGAAACAGGAGTATCAAAAGGAACACCTATATCCCCAACGGGCGTATACGTTAACAATGTTCCTGCATCCTCGGGATACAATGTAGATTATAAAAACGGAAGAGTTGTTTTTGATAATCCAGTAGCTGTTAGCTCCAACGTAAGAATTGCTTACTCGCATAAATACATACAGGTATTTTCTGCTAATGATTTAGGCTTCTTTAAAAATATACAAAGGCTTTCAGATAGATCCGATAACATCCAGTTTACCATGCGAGGTTCTGGCGATTGGGCAATTTTCGCAGAAAAAAGAGTTCAGTTACCCGCAGTAGCTATTGATGTATTACCTGTACATAATACTAAACCATATCAGCTAGGCGGCGGAAAATGGATGCATAATAATATTATATTTTATGTAATGGCTAAAAATGCTTGGGAAGTTAGAAATATTTTAGATGTTATTGCCGAGCAGGACGACTTGAGTATTAATCTATTCAATCCAAACACAGCATTATCTTCTGGTGTATATCCATTTGATGCTTCTAATTACTTACGTCCACAGGCCTTGCCAAGCGGCATGTATCCACAATTAGTTTCGAATTTTAAATATAGAGATTGTTATATATTTAATACCGGAAACCCAGAGCTAACAGAATTAAATTCAGATTTAGTTTTGGGTACAATAAAATGCACAACAGAAGTTAGGGGTAATTAACCCATTATTAACGGAGAAAAAATAAATGTCAAATAGAATATTTTATGCCTGTCAAGCAGTTGGTATTGCTAAAACCGGGCATAATTCAACTCAAAACCCTGAATTCGCGATGATGAGGGGTGTTCAGAGCGTTGGTATTTCTACCAATATTACTCTAGAACAAATTTTCGGGCTAGGACAGCTTGAAATTTATGCTAACGAAGAAAATGTCGCCGAAGTCGAAGTTACTTTAGAAAAAGTTATCGATGGCGAAAAGTTACTATATCTTCAATCTGTTGGAGAGGCTGGTAAAACCAACATTGTTGATGCTTCTAATAAACAGTGTGACGTTTATTTAGGTATATTCCCCGATAGCGTTAGATTCGTTGCGGGCCAGACCCGAGACCATGTTGTTATGTGTTCTGGTATGTTTATATCCTCTGTAAGTTATAACTATTCTGTAGACGGAAATGCTACCGAATCAGTTAGTCTTGTTGGCAACAATAAGTTTTGGGATAATACTACGGCAGGCATTTTAAGCGCAACCCCAACATCTTTGTTCGGTACTCCCGCGACTGGCGTTAATTCACTAGACGGAACAGACGTTCCTGCCTCAAGCGTTGTTCGTAGACATAGGTTCGATCTTTATGGCTCCACTTTGCCTGCGGAAGTTTTATCTCAAGCTAATAACGTTCCGGGTTCTAGCGGTATTCAGTCTGTTTCGGTTAGTGTTGACTTCGGACGAGAAGATCAATTCGAATTAGGACGTTTCGGGCCTTACAACAAAACTGCTACCTACCCCATAGAAGTTACTACAGAATTCGAAGTCATTGCTACTAATGGCGACTTAATCAACGTTTCTGGTGTCGGTCCTGCAACTACCACCCGTGCGATTACTCTTAAAGACACTGCTGGTACTGTAATCGATTGCGGAACTAGAAACAGGCTAACATCTGTTAACTATAGTGGTGGTGATACCGGCGGTGGAAATGCTACAATTACATTTTCATACTCTGGTTACAATGCATTCACTGTTAACGGTGGTGGTGCTTACTGGACTTAATCTATAGGTTTAAGGATGACGAAGGACATTAAATTATATAAAATAATATCAGGCCGTACAAAATTAAAAATGTGCGGCCTTTTTTTATACGTTTATGAACCAAAGCATAAACTCATAGCAAAATCGTATGAAATATATGAAGAAACTTATGAGCAAGCATATATGCACGGTTTGTACAATGATGAAGAGATAAAAAATATTTTAGTAGATTATGATATATGGAATCCGCTAAACGATCAAGAAATTGATAAGCTAAAAAAAGAACTGGAAGATGTAAAAGTTCAGGCTTATGAGTCATGCTTTAAAACTAAAGAATTGCGTGGTTGTAAACTACAAATATCTGCAATATATAAAAAGCTTGCCGGGCTATATTCTAAAAAAACTTCACTTGATCATTTGTCGTGTAAGTATGTAGCCGAAAACTCAAGAATGCAGTGGTTACTTTTACATTCCACAAGACTTAATGGAAAAAAAATAAATGATCAGGATTTTGATATTACAAAGCTGTATAATTTATATGTAGCTTCTTCAATAGATGTTCCCGAAATAAGAGAATTAGCCAGATATGATAATTGGCGAATAGTATGGTCACTAAATAAAAATCACGGTGGTAAATTATTTGATAGAGACCCGCAGGATTACAGTCGCGATCAATTATCGCTTTGTTCGTACAGCGGAATGTACGATAACGTTTTTGAGCATCCCGAATCGCCCGATGAAAAAGTTGTAAATGACGACGATTGTTTGGATGGATGGTTTATAACTCAAAAACGTAAGTCCGAGAAAAACAAGAAGCAAAGACAAACAGATGATTTAATCAAGAACCCGAAGATTAAGAGCGCGAAAGAAGTCTTCATAATGGCCGACAACAATAAAGATGCAGAAGCTATACAAAACATGAATGATATGATGGCTAGGAGTATAATAAAACAGAGAGAAGACGTAATTAACGAAAAAGGGCGAGTTCAGGACACGGATTTTGCAGATATAAAACTTGAGAACAGTATAAGATCGCAACAAATGCTGTCCGATCATCTTAGGAAGAAATAATGGATAACTTTAGCAAAAACAGAGAAGATATTAGATTGAGGAAATCTAGAGAAAAGCTATTTTCTTTATGTTCCACAAAAATCAGGACCACTATGATTGGGGCCATATCTGATATAGAATCTTTATTTTCGGACGCAGTAAAAGATAACCCCGAACTTTTTCAGGAATTACGGTCATCAATTCTAGATAGAGGAAATAATCAAATAAGGAATCTTGAAAACGACTTGTATGATTATGACATAAATCAAAAAAACAGTAATTTAAATACTATATATTTACCAGTTAAAAGGAAAGGACAATAATGGAATTAGAAGTTAAGTCAAAAGATACGAACGGTCAAGATGTTGTTCGTTTTGTTAAAAAGCCCGGAGTTAAAGAGTATCGAGATGCACAAGTTGCGTACAACAAAGGGTTACGAGACGCTTTAGAGTCCGGAGCAATGCTTCGTGCTAAATTAGCCGATTACGTTAGACAGCAAGGAGTTTGGGACGACAAGAAGGAATCTCAATACAAAAAGCATGTAGAGGATATTCGTTCTTACGAAGCTGCTTTACTCAAGGGTGGTATTAAACTTGTGGAAGCAAAAGATGTAGCACTAAAACTAAAAGAAGTTCGCGATCAATTTCAATCTCTTATTTCAGAAAGAAATTCTTACGATTCTAATTGTGCTGAGGCTCTTGCGGATAATGTTAGATTTAACCAGCTTGTCGTTTCTTGTACGTTTAATCCTGACAAGACACAGACTTGGAAAAATTTAGATGACTACGACAAGAATTCTTTCGAACCTTGGGCCGTAGAAGCCGCTTCCAAGCTTGCAAACATGCTTTATGGCTTAGATCCCGATTACGAAAAGAACCTGCCTGAAAACAAGTTCTTGGTAAATTATAAATTCGCCGATAAAGATCTTAATCTCATCAACAAGGATGGACACCTAATCGATGAAGAAGGAAGGCTAATTGACGAAGAAGGCTACTATGTTAAATATGTAGACGGAAAGAAAGTTAGAATTACTTTAGACGGAAAAGAACTTGACGAAAATAACAACGTGAAAGTAGAATTCCAGCCATTTTTAGACGACGAAGGCAATCCTGTAGAAGTATAAAAATAAGTAATTGGGTATATAATTTTGGGATCACACGGGCAGTTTATACTGCCCTTTTTCTTATTATACTGGACATAAAAAATGCCGTCACCATTCGATCTTAATGCAACAATTAAATTTCAAGCAAAAGATTTAGATAAAATACAAAAGGAGATAAATCGTTTTTCTGCCCCGAGGGTAGATATAGGGAGAACTGCTTTAGCTGGTGCAAATGCTGAATATCTCCAAATGTATAAAAATGTACGTAGAGTTCGTAGTGGCATTGAAGAATTAGGTAATGTTGTTGGTACTGCGGCACGGCGATTCGGCGGTATTTCAGTTGCTACGGGAACATTTTTAGGACTAGCCCGTGGAATTAAAAATTCGGTCGGTGAAGCTATTACTTTTGAGCGTGAAATGATTAAGGTGGCACAAGCTACCGATAACGCCGTTAATTCAACCGAAACCTTAAGAAAAACCATTATGAATGTTGGTGAAACTTATGGTGCATCAGGCGTTGAATTGGCTAAATATAGTAGGATTTTAGCACAAGCGGGTTTTTCGGCAAAACAAACTCAGGGTGCTATTAAACTTTTAGCTAAAGCCGATCTTACGGGCACGTTCGGCGGAATTAGTGAAAACGTTGAAGGTATGATTGCTATTATGCAGCAGTTCGGTAAAGAAGCTGCTAAAAGTGGAAAGGAAATAGAATTTCTTGAAAAAGCTTATGACTCCATTAGCCGTGTTTCCAAGAAATATGCAGTTGAGTCGGGCGACATAATTGATGCGGTTAAAAAAGCCGGGGGTGTTTTTGCTACTGCGGGTGGTTCGCTTGAGGAATTCATCGCAATTCTAACTTCTGTTCGTGCTACAACTCGTGAATCCGCAGATGTTATTGCTAACGGTTTAAAAACTATTGCTGTAAGACTGCAAGACACCGATAATGTTAAGGCACTGCAAAAACTAGGAATTCAACTCGAAGACACAAAAGGAAACTTCGTCGGCGTTTTTAGTGCCGTACAAAGACTATCCGAAGGATTAAAAGGTTTAGATCCCAAAAGTATTAGATTCGCAAATATAGTAAAAGAGCTTGGTGGTGTTTATCAAATCGGTAGATTTATAACATTAATTCAGGAAGCTAAACTTTCCCAAGAAGCTTTAAATGATGCTTTAACTGCCGGTGGGGACATCAACAGAGACGTTGCTAAACAACAACAAAGCTTGGGATTCCAAGTAGATAAATTAGCACAAAGATTTAATAATTTAGTTCTTGAAATAACAAAAACTTCCACATTTAAAGAGTTTAGCGGGATTTTTATGGAAATCGCCGATGCTCTATTAAATGTCGGAAACACACTAAAAGATAATCTACCTTTATTTAAAACGTTCTTCGCATTACTTGGTGGCCGTGCGGCTCAATATGCATTTCAGTCTTGGGCCGGTATGTCTAAGCCATTATCAACAAAAGTCCCTATAAGCAATCCAGTTCCATCCGAAGGATTTTCTGGTACTAGAGCATTTCAATCTGGCGGACACGTAACATCTAGAAAAGGCGATCAAAAGTCCGATAGAGATTCACTAAAAGCTATATTACAGCCCGGAGAATATGTTTTACGCAAGAAGGCCGTAGAAACTATTGGTGTTAACACTTTAAATATGATGAATCAAGGTCTATTGAAGACTGTTGATATAGCTACACAACGCAAGGCATCTTTTAGTAATAGAACATCGCCCCAAAAAGGCTATACTGGCACAGTAGCACAAATACTTCAAAAAACTAAGCTTAAAAGCCTAGAGTCCCTGTACGATATAGATAATCCCGCCGACATGTTTATAGCACCGGCGATAAATAGAACCCCGCTAAGATATGCCGATGGTTCTAAAGTGCGTTACGACGACTTAAAAATGCAGGCTGGCGGAATCACTAAACAAGCCGCAGCAGAATTTAGCAAGAGTGGACCAAAGGCCGCTAACAACTTTTTATCTTCTATAGATCTCGGCGGGTACGTCGATAAGGTAAGCAATAAAACATTCTCTAGCTCCGGAGACATATTTAAATTATTTACATCTGTTCAGGGTGCTATAGCTGAAAAGATATTCCAAAAAGCTAATCCTAGTTATCAAAAACTTCCGAATGCTTTCGGTATGGATATGATTAGTACCGATGGAAAGTTTGCCGAAATCAAAGCTACTAGCACAAGAATGAGTCCCCACACAATGATTGGCAAGGCTCTTATTGCTTTGGCTAGATTTGCTAATCCTAAAAGTGGCTATAAAAACAAACAAAGAGATGTTATCGGAATTCCCGAAACAACATTTTATGATACCGCACTAAGGTTTAACACCGGAGGAATAGTTCCCGGAAGCGGTAGCGGAGATAAGATACCGGCATTACTTGAACCGGGAGAAGTTGTTGTTAACAAACGGGCCGCTCAAAATGTTGGATATGACGTATTTAATGCTATGAATAGAGGTTCTATCTCTATGCTGGCAGATGGAACTCCAAATCAAAACCCTCTTAGGTATAATAACAAAACTCAAAGGTATAGAGAATACCAAGATCTTAGCGTAGATGATTTAGTCAAAAAATCTCAATCGGGAATAGAAGCAGAATCCAATAAAGCAGTTCTTGAATTAATGACAAGAATAGCTAGAGCGGCTGGTAATATTGGTGAAGTTGGAGATGCTTTTAAAAAGCTTTTTCCTGAAATAAAAATTACTAAAACAGTATTATCGCAATTCGGAAGATTAGGAGAAGGTAAATTAGGATTCAAGCAGTCGCCAAAGGGTGATAAAGGAATGTCTGAATATGTATTACAAGACATTAATACTAGAGAGTCTAATATATCTAGAGCACAAATAGAATCTAAAAATGCTCCTGCTGTTGGTGCTATCGATGTTGCTCAAACTTCCGCCTCAGTTCAAACAACTCAGGCTGTACAAGAAAATACTAAAGTATTAGAAGAAATAGCCAAAAATACTGCTGAAACAGCAAAAACTGCTTCTGCCAACGCGAAGGCATCTAAAGAAGCTCAAGCATCTTCTGGAATACCTAAAGGATTGCAAGATATTATTTCTTCTAAAAAAATAACGCCAGAAACAAATAAAGTTATTGCAAAAAATGTTATAACTAGACAAGCAAAAGAGGCTGGTTTTTCCGAAGAACAAATAGCTCAAGCCATTCAAAATACTCCGGGGCTTCAAGATGGTGCGGCTAGTCAAGCCCCAATGAGAAAAATAAATCTGAAAGATAGTGGCTTACTCGCTAAAGAGACTCAAGCCATAAACGATTTAGATAAAAAAGAAGTAGAAAGATATAAAGCCGAACAAGAAGCTGCCGGGCAAATATCTCCCGAGAATTCTAAGAAAAAACCATATCCTCCCGAGGAAGAAAAACTCAGGAAAGAAATTATGGCAGAAGCTATTAAACTCAGAGATGATCCGACTGTCAGTAAAGGCTCTCGCTTTGAAAATCTAATGG
>Ga0315905_10003185_pt1 | contig 16976 bp, 14 predicted proteins | sample LakEriMetagenome_5_FD_203522 | JGI IMG/M metagenome (GOLD analysis project Ga0315905, IMG submission 203522) | Freshwater fungal communities from buoy surface, Lake Erie, Ohio, United States - Buoy 4 MA121 | ecosystem: Environmental > Aquatic > Freshwater > Lake | place: USA: Lake Erie, Ohio... | reverse complement strand
GACCTTGTAAGCCCTCTTTTGGTAAGGGAGGATTCTCATGTTGGAGGAAGGGAGGGAGGAAGGGAGGGAGGAAGGGAGGGAGGAAGGGAGGGAGAGCGAGCGAGCAAGCGAGCAAGCGAGCGAGAGAGCGATAAAGAGACATACGCACCATACGAACATGACCTAACTCACGTGATCATGTAACCATCAATTCATCATCATGGGTGTCGTGTGCTCATGTGTGTGGCGTATGTGCTTATTATGTGTGTGGTGTCTAGTGAGTACCTCCCACGTGGCCACGCATGAAATGTCCTTGTTGTGGGGCGGAGGCCATTCCACCATAAAAATTCGAGTCTGTACGCAATCCGCCCCCTCCCTCCACACCTTCAAACCTACCTCCCCAGACCCCTGCCGCCCCACCCCACCCTGCCATTGCACCACCCACAGCCCCCACCACCCCTGTGGACGTGTCTGAGTGAGTGTCGTACGAGTATGTAGGCCGATGCACAATGTGTGTGTGTATGCGTGTGTGTATGCGTGTGTGTATGCGTGTGTGTATGTGTGTGCATGTGGGTGTGTATATACATAAACACACGCACACGCACACATACACACACCACCCACGGCCTCCTGAGCAGCGCGAAGCACGTGATCAACTGAAGAGTCCGGATCTCCCTTCTCTGCCTCCCCTCCCCTGCCGCCCACTCGCCCGCCCGCTCGCATAAGACCTGATTCTTGTCCTTGAATGCCTCGCCGCTCGGGCCCCCTCAGACCGGGGGGTAAGGCGCCGGCCGCAAGAGGCCGGATGTGAGCACCTAGGTTGAAGTTTTAGTTAGCTTTCAGGGTTTAGTTTAAGCTACACACACGCAACACACAGTGTCAATGTTTTCCGTCTTAGTGTTCCGGATTCTGTCCTCCGACACACACACACACACACACACACACACACACACATACACATACACATACACACACACACACACAACCACACATGCCAGGACTCACATGACATTTTTTTACTCCAACAGATTCCGTCTCCTATATACAAGTCACCTGCATACCAACACCACACAAACACACACACGCACAACAGACACACATACCCCGCGCTCCCCAGGTCACGTCCCCTCCCGCCGGTGCTGATTGCAAAACCTGGTCTGGTGTAACTGAAACACACACACGCAAACACACACGCACACAGACACACAGGCACACGCACACACAACCGCACATCGTGAGACATCCTTCCACATACCTGTAAATATGGGAATAGAACGCCGAACAGACAAGGGGGTGGGAAACATAGGGGGTGGGGCATTTTGAAGACTCTAGAGTCTTGGGTCAAGTTCTGTAGAGTCTAGGTTTTAGTCCTAGGAAGGTAGGTTCTAGGGTTTAGTTCTGGCTAAGTAGACAGGACCAGCGATTAGAGTCTATGGTTTTGATATGATGGTTTAGGGTATTGGGTGTAGTGGTGTGAACCAGTTTTAGGGAAGTAGCCTGGGCCGCCGTGCGCCATCCATGTGGGGACTGGGACTCCTGTGAGGCATTGGAGAGAGAGAGCGCGCGCGCGCGAGAGAGAGAGAGAGAGAGAGGGAGAAGAGAGAGAGAGAGAGCGTGTGTGTGCTTGTTTGTTCGGAAGTTGTTTGTTGGTATGTGCGCATGCGTGTGCGTGTGCTTGTGTTTGTGTGTGTGCGCGCGTGTGTGCGCGCGTATTCGCGCGTGCGCCAGCGCGTGTAAGTTGGTGGATGATGGAATGAGCGGCGTACCCAAATGGGTATATAGCGGTAGGCTTTTTTTTGTTTCTAGAACAAATAAAAGGCATCATTATCATAAGCGGGTGACAGAGACCAGAATCGACTGGGCGAGGAGAGATAAATGGTACAGAAGTGCCCTGCACTTCTTTACAATTGCTGGGCGTCAGCTTCGAATTTCCCTCGCTCCAAAACGCATTAGACAGGTTTCCTGTGTTCGGTTTTGGTGCGCGGATTTTGTTGTCTGTGAGGTTTGTTTAACACCAGACAGTATATTGTTACAGACCGCTGCCGTCATACCCTTTTCCTGCGAGGCTTGGGTCATCGTGTCTTCTGTAATGGCGCGGCTTGAGTTGGCCAGGCGCTTGAGCCCCACCCTCCCCTCCTCGGGCTCCTGATGTGCACAATAGGGTTTAGGGGTTAGCGCGCACAATGCTAACAAGAAGCTGGCACAAAGTCGCACAAGCCGAAAAGCTTGAGTCCGCCCGAGCACCGTCTCAGGCGATGGCAGTCGAGGCGCCAAGGACATTACCTTCTGGATGCAGACCGTGCTCTCGTGCTCGCCCCTTTTGAGTCGCAAGAAGATGGGATTCGCTTCCCGCATCAGCGCAACAAAGAAGCTCGTCTCTGCGCTGCTTACCAGCAGCATTTTGGACTCAGGAGGGGCCGCCGCGACGATGAAGTCGCCGGGTGCTATCCCCGACGCCGCTGCAGGGGAGGCCTGGTCGACATGCGTCACTAAGAGCCCCCCGAAGCTGGCTTCAAATCTGCGGCGCTGTGAGAGTCAGGTCACTGTTCCCCACGACGGAACGCCTGTGGCGCCTTAAGAGATGGGCACAAGAAGTGGAGGAGGAGGATTGATTTCTGAGGAGGAGAAGGATATGAGGAGGATATGATTTCTCTGAGGAGGAGGGGAAGGAGAACACAAGGATTGTCTCCCGGATATCGGCGGGGAGAGAGAGTTCATTAGGAACGGTATTTCATAACGGGGGTGCCATGTTCCTGACCGCATACTACATGTGCGCCGGCGTATAGTGATTGCTCCGCATCACCATACGCAAATCTAGTGCAAGGAGACGATAGACAGGCTCGCTCCCTGCCCACGTAGTCTACAAAGAGCGCTGGTGCGAGGAATGTCAGGGCGTTTGCCTTCCCTCACACCCAATCACGTGCTTGCGATGTCCCTGGGCGGTCGCTGCAGGCCTGTGGCATCTTCCTGCAGAAGCGAGGCCAGGGCTTCCATAACGGGATCCCACTCGTGGGTACTTGTGAGCTCCTGAAGCAAATCTCGCGCGGTCTTTTGGTCCAACCCTCTTGCGTGATTTCGGGCGCCTGCCAACAAGAGTTCGTTGACAGTCCACGGGTCCTTGGCAAGCACGGCCAGCATTAAAGGCGTGTAGCCCAGAAAAGGCTCTGGGGAATATGCTGTCTCGCTGGAATCAGACACAATGGCGGTGTTGACAGTGGCACCCTTCTTAATGAGGTAGCGCACGATGTTGCAGTGGCCACCGTAGGCTGCGGCATGAAGGGGCGAAAACCCTGAGCACATTCCCGTTGAATTGATCGTGGCACCTAGGTCTCTGACCATGATTTCAACGACGCGGAGCGAGCCCTTAGCACACGCCCGGTTTAGCGGCTTGTCCATTCCGGGGGCCCACGTCGATGCAGCAAGAGGACCTTTCAGGTCTTTGCTCGTGTAGTCGACATCAACGTTTGCGCCAGCCGCGACAAGCTACGCAGGGCAGACACAAGAGGGTGTAAGAGTGGAAAGAACATGTTCCTTGTCAGAACACTGAAATCGAGAAGGACGGGGAGACGGGGGCGGTCGCACCGAGATCACGTTGTATCGGTCGCCTTCAGACGCCGCCTGTGCCAACAGCAGATCTAGCTCATGTTGCGAGGTGGGGAGCGGACTCGGCAAGGGCATCAACGGTCTGCAGTACTCACGTCGCTGAATCACTAGGCTCCGGTCTGAGCGGAAAGGCCAGTCCTCTCCCTGGCGCCTGCAGCCACACGTGTCAACATCCGCAGCACCCGCAACTGACTTTCCGTCGTTGCTCGTGCAAACAAAACAAGACAGGCAACACTGCTTTACAAGGCAGGCAGAAAAGGACACACCTTGCAAATAAAGATTCAATAGTCGGTGCCGGCGGTTGCGGGACGAGGAAGCCACCACTTGCCAACTCCTCCGGGGTCTGCCCGTGCTTGTCCATGTAGTCGAGGTCAGCACCGTTCTCAATCAAAAGCTGGGCTGCTGCCAAGTCGTTGTTGATGATGGCCATGTGGAGCGGTGACAACACATTATCCATAATAAAAATTTCGGAATTCACGTCGCAATCGCCCTCGAGCAGTTCACGGAGCACCAGGGCCGGAAACATGCGCTGATCAAGCGTGTCCGTCATCGTGACTTGGCGATCAATCAAGGCACATGCGATGGGAGGCATATAATCACCGCCATCCTGGATGAATCCGGGTTCTGCACCTGCGACCAGCAGGGCTCGGACCGTTGCAGGTGACTGCTGAAAGATGGCCAGGTGCAGCGCGTACATGCCCGTTTCGTCCTCCTTCACGTTTGGATCAGCCCCTGCCTGCAGCAGTGTGCTCACCGGGACTCCGTCCGTCACTGCGCCCTCCTCGGAAATCGCAAAAAGCAGCTGCAGGTTGAGGGGCATTTTCTTTTCCGACAGGGGTAGAAAAGCCTTAGTGCGCTCTTCCCTCACATCCAAAGCGCGCAAATATTTTGCAGCCTGGTCTTTGCGCAGCGAGGACGCCAGCTGGAACGGCGTAAGCCCGATATTGTTCCGCAAGGTCCTGTCTGCGCCATACCGCACCAGCATCTCCACACACACCAACGAGTTGGCTGCCGCCGCATAGTGGAGCGGACTGTTTCCGAGACGATTCGTGATGTTGACCTCAGCGCGCTTGTTGAGCAGAAGCTGCATGGTGCGAGCCGCCCCCGCAGCGTAAAAGATGGGCGTGCAGCCATCTGAGTCGCGCGCATTGACGTCATGCCGCCCGGAGACCAGAAGCCCCGCCACCTCTTCCAGCGCTTCTTCGCCGCTGCGCGAGGCCAGCAGGACCACTGTGTGCAGGGCCGTCAATTGCCCCGCGCTGGGCACCGCGACATACACAGCCTGATTCGGCGAGCGCAGCAAATCGTCCTGCACGACGCTAAAATTCCCGTGCTGCGTCGGGTTTTCAGCGCGCACCACACTCACCTCCACCCGATTCCCGGTTGCCCTTCTGTAAAGTGTGAGTGACACCTGAGTGCCCGCCTGGCCAAGAACGAGAGCAGACACCTCGCTGAGCGGTTGCTTTTGGACATCCTTTCCGTCCACTTCGAGCAACTCGTCATTCACCAGGAACATCCCAGTGCGCGACGCGGCTCCGCCCTGCAAGCACGCACGCGAAGAAAAGAGTAATGCAATCATGCTATGTGTGAGAGAGTGCGCGGGCAGGCATGCAGCCTGAAGTACCGGCACTATCTTGTGGACCAGGAGCGAACCACTGGAGTCCTGCCGGAAGATGACGCCAACGCCGGTGATGGTGCCACTCGCTGTCGTCTTCTGCTGCTCCAACTCCCACGGGAACAAAGTGCCGACCACCCCATGCCAGAAGCTGTGCAACAACGGTTCAGGCGCCGCCGGCGCCCCCGCGCCGGCGCCCCCATGTCCCACGTTCTGGACCATCTGCAAACGCACCAGCGCGGGCGCTCTTCCGGAGGCCTTCCACTCGTATAGGTGTGTGTGTGTAGGAAGTGTTCAGAACACTGTTCAGTGTTGAAACACAAAAACACACTCAAAAACTCAATCGGAGGCGTAGTGTTTTTAGTTTTCTCGTGCGTGACCAATGTGCACGCCATGCTCGAAGTACAAGAGGACGCACAGCGCGCTGAACTCATTGGTGGTCCTGCCGGCCTTCAACATTAGCGGCGGCAAGGTTGTCGGCGCAGGCGAGGGGGGTCAGCTGGCAGCGGATCCGCTGGAGCTCATAAAGTCGTTTGGCATCGTAGGCGAGGTCCGTCGCTCCGCCTGCGCACTAGCGCTAGCCTGTCCGCGCGCCCGCATGGCGCGGAGGAGTAGATGAATGGGCCTCCGGGGTGCGTGATGCACACGCTACTCGTAGGCTTGGACGGTAACGCGGCAACCCGTCAACCCACTTCTTTTTTCCACACGCCCGCGCTCGACGTGCGAGTCGGGCGCTTGGTTTGCTGCGCGCGCAAATTTTCAGGCAGGACGCAACAGCACTGATATGCAAGGGCGCCACAACACTGATGTTTTCATACCAGTGTTGTGGCGTCCCTTCTGAAGATTTGGTTGCTCACGTCGCGGGCGGATGGTCGCGCAGGTTGTCGTAGTGAACGACGATGCCGCTGCGGGCAGAGACAGCAATGAAAGCGACAAGATGCTGGACCTGCTCCTCGATGCGCTGCCGTGCCGATTAGCGGGGGGGTTCATGACCAACGAGCGCGTGTACGACTGGCTCGACAAGGGTGCTTCACAGGTCATCGTCGAGTACGCCGCCAGCAACCTGGGCTTCCTGGACGGCGTCCCGAAGGTGAGGGACGATGCGCCCGTGTCTGTGCTGATACCTCGCGCCCGTGTTGCTGGGCTGTGTGGCACCGGACACTGAGCTTTGCTGATTCGGGTCTGGCTTCGGGCAGGAGCGAATCACTGTCGCAGTGACTGTGACGGGGACGGACGGCGACAAGGTGCTCATCGCGGGTGGTGGCGCGGGGGACCTTACAAATGCCATGGAGGAGATATCCTACTATGCTACGCGATTGCTTTTGCGCTTCCAGGGCATCGCGTTTGATCGTTCTGTGGTGGAGAGTGCCAAGGGCTTGGTCGCTGAGTTAAAGGGCATCATGCTCAACGTAGAAGACCCGCCCACCGCCGATGACGTTGCCTTCCTCGACGCCAAGGGCATCGAAAGCATTCTCAATAAGCCGCTGCGGGATGGGTCCCTCACAGTCGCTGGGGCCCTAGGCGCCGTGCTAGTGTCGGACCGCCCTGACGGTCTGATCCCCACCGTGGTGGTGGACGAAGACCTCGTCTCCCTCGGGCTGTGCTACTCCAATCTCGAGAGTCTATCAGAGGCCTTCAAGCGCTGTTGTGGTGTGTACTGGAGCCGCACGAGAGGTCTGTGGATCAAGGGACTGACCTCCGGGGCGACGCAAGAGCTGATTCGCATCGATATCGACTGCGATCGAGATTCCATGCGCTTTGTTGTGCGACAGGCGGGCTGCGGCTTCTGCCACATGAATATCTCGTCGTGCTTCGGCGAAGATCACGGGACACTAGGCGCGCTAATGCGCACGCTCATTGATAGGCGCAATAATGCGCCCGCGGGCTCTTACACGAAGCGCCTGTTTGACGACGAGGCTCTGCTCAAGTCAAAGCTTTTGGAAGAGTGTGAGGAGCTCATGGCGGCCAAGGACGATCGGGAAGTGGCGTTTGAGACCGCGGACGTTATCTACTTTGCATTTGCAGCATGCGCTCGCCACGGCGTCAACCTGGCGGCAGTGCAACGCAGCCTGGCTCGAAAGGCGCTTCGTGTGCGCAGACGTCCTGGTAATGCGAAGCCCGCTGGGTGGAAACCCGGGGACCCATCGCCCGACGCTCCCGTCGTTGCTGGCGCCAAGTGAGAATGGCTAGTTCCCTGCTGCTCGTTGCGTCAACAGCCTGGCGTCTCTGGCTGGCAGGACACCGTGCATAGTGAAGCTGAGGACTTAGGACCAGACTTCGTAGCACATGTAAACACACTCGCTGCTTATGGCACACTTGCAACTGCTCTGCTGGCTCTGCAGCTGCTCTCTGCGTGAGCTAGACTGCTGTTAACTCCCGTCAACACCATCCCGTTGCTCATGAATAACAACATTTATCGGACCAAATGAAACAATGAAATCAACACCTACACTGGACTGTTGTGTGCTGTGGCGTCGGCAGAGCCAGGGCCTTACGGGCGGCCTCTGGGAGCAGTGGCAGGCGGAATGAGGAGCGGTGAAAGCAGCAGCGTGGTGCATGTCGGTTACGTCGATGGAAAATTTGGCAGAGGCGGCACCTCGTCTTGGGGCACGGGCACCAGCGCAAAGAAATCCACGGCCAGGCCCGACAGCCATTTTCCTTGGCAATGGAGCGCTGCGATGACATCACACGCCTCAGCAACGTAGAAATGATTGGCAACGACCACAAAGCACCACTTGTCGGTCTTCACGGCGTCTTGCTGCGCCTGTGTCAGCACCGCATGGGCAGGTGGGCCGGCGGGTGCCGCTGGATCTTCCGCATACAACGTGCAGTTGATGTCGGGGAAATCCGAAATGCCAGAATTCAGCTTCAGGTGCCAGCAGGCTTTGTAAACACCAGGCGGTACGGCTTCGAGGCGACACGACACGTCCAGGTTGCAGACTGAGACAGCTGTCCACAGTACATCCATTTTCGCCCCTTCCCACAGCTTGATGAGCTCTTTCCTCCTGGCTTTCATGCCGGCGATCTCATTCCTGTGCTTTATCAGCATAATGTCAGGGATGGGGTTGTTCTCATCAACGGTTTCGGAAGCCAGGATCTGTGCATCCAATTCGGGCAAGAGCTTTGACGCTTGCAGTGCCTCCCACATATGTCTCTGGTCCAGACACACTCCGTGTGTGAGAGATGACATTCTCTCCTCCGTAGCCTGCTGCAGCGCAGCCTTTTGCCGCACCTCCAGCAACCTTGCGGTCTCTTCCTCGCTGTCATTGTTCAGCTGAAGCTTGCCTTCAAGCGCGGGATCCTTCTTCATCGTTTCACGAATGGACAGCGTCTCGCCTGTGCCCGTTGCTGGCAAGGGACCTGCATGAACAGGAGCTTCGATGAGACCCTTACGATGCCGCAACGCTAGCAAGGTGGCTAGGTCCTTTATCTCATTCGCCGGCTCAGAGCCCGGCATAGGCGACAGCAGAGCCAATTGTTCAGGCGACTCAGCCCCCCCTTCCGCTCCATCCTTTTCCGAGCCCTTGTCATCAGACTGCAAGAGGGCGTGGTCCGCATGGGGATCTTCTTCCGGTGTTGGAGGCGGCACTGGTTTACTCGCGATTCTCGTCTGTATTTGCTGGTGTAACTTCTTCGTGATGAGTGCCTGCATGGCGGAGCGAACAGCGTCCATGTCAACATCTTTGAACCCTTCCTCTTCCGAGGCCCCCTGTGTGAAATCTGTGCTCAGCGAGCTTGCCGAATCAAGGAGGTTGGTGGACTTCGTGGCGCTACTGCCCTGCGCATCGCTGTCATCCTGGTCGCCAGCTGGATGCAATTCGTGTTCATCAAGTAATGTCGTCATCTTGTATTTCCGACCCAGGACCTTGCGCAGAGTGTTGGATTTGAGCATCAGGCCCACACCGTCGCCTTCGGGCGAGATTTTACAATATCTTTCCAGCCTATCTGCCAGATTCTGCACCGTCTCGGCATCCATCAGTCGGGGGCTCTTGCGTTTCGCCAGCACCGCTCTCAGCTGCCTTATGCTCACTCCGTACACGCGCGACCGCAGCACCACTTCAGCAACACTGGCTACTAAGTTGGGTCCATGTACCAGCTCCAGCCAGGCAAGAATGTTAAACTCGTACAGGTTCTCCAGTGTTCTTTCGATCGTCATGACAGCCTCATCCGGAGGAATCAGCACCGACATTTCTTTCAAGAATGCCGCTGCGACACATATAAATTCGGGAAGCGCGGCCCCTTGTAAGCGACACAGCATGAGGGCCCTTTCTGCGCTGAGCTTGCCTGCAAGCGAACCCAAACGGCTGTGCAGCAATGCGCATCGTTCCCGTTCGCTCAAGCCACTGAAACAACGGGTAATTCGCAACTTGTCAGTGCTGATGGAAGGCAACACGTCGCGTAGTAGTCGTGGCAGAGGCCTGGTACTGTGAGGTTCCTTGGCTTGCGGGTCTGAGAGGGTGACAAGAAGCCGCAGGCTTCCTGACTTCTTAGCACCTTTCTGTGTTTGCATTAGGGCGCTGCATGCAGAAACAAGAAGCGCCACATCAGGTAGGCTGAGCCCATCAATCAAGACCACGTAGTCCTTACGCGCCAATTGCGCCTCTTGCAGCAGCGCTCCTGCAAGGCGAGACAATCCTACTTGACTCTCTTGCTCCGAGCCGAAAGGCGGTTTCTCCCTCATCTCAGATAGAAGATAGCTATCTGGGCCGAGGTGATTGTACTCAGATCGTCTGAAGTAGTGGAATACGGAGAAGTCAGTGTTTTCTTTCTGCCCGGTATTCGAGTTCGCTGCCGCAGGCTGTTGCACCTCGACCAAATGCCTAATCAGCATGGCGCATGCTGTGCTCAGACCACAGCCTGGCTCGCCCCTCATAATAGCCATCTCTAGCGCACCGCGAGAGGTGTTTTCAGTCCCACTTTCGTTCCTTGCCCATGCTCCAATCTGTGATACGCACTCTTGACGTGTAAATTCGCCCGGTATTGCATCTTGAATGCTGCTCTCGTCACCTAGTCCTTCCTTCCAAATCACATGCACACTGTCGAGCTTAGATTCGACCAGAGAGACGCTTTGCAGCATCGCCGACAAGGTGCTCCTTTGGAGTTGTTTCTCCTGCTGCCATAAGGAAACATCAGCTGAGCCTTGCGCATCTCTCGCTTCATTTTCAGTTTCCCGTGGCTCCACATGCATGTCAGCTGGCACACTCTCTCCAGCGCCAGCGAAAGCATCCGGGAGGTTTGCTGCGAGGGTGTCCACCACTGCTAAGGCAACTCTCAGCGCAAATGCGCCCATGTCAGAACCAGAGTTTCGCAGGCTGTATGTGAAAAAGTGGTTGTTTTTTACAAGCTCTTGCAGCACCTCATCGCTGAGGCACTGCAATGGCGCTGTTGGTGCACCGTCATGGGCAGATTGCGAACTCTGCTCGACTGTGCTGGTGGGTCGAGTGGCAGGATGGAGCGCACGCTGAAAAACAATTGCTTGGCATCTGTCTGCGTTGCGCACAACCGCGTGCTCGAGTTCTAGGCGCTGAAGCCTGCTGTTGACAAACTCAGTTCCAGACACCCAATCCAATCCTTCTTCTTTCGCTGCTTCCTGTAGAATCTCCGGACCCAGCACAGAATCTTGCACAATTTCCTGCGAGATTTCAGAGGCGGCCGACTTCTTTGAGTCTGCAGATTTCTGAGTCATCGTCGATGTGACACGATTTTTTCTCAGAGGAGAGTCACCTCCGATCGTCGGAGAATGTGCATTAGTGGCGTATCTGCGAGGCCCTCGGGGTCTCGCAGGTTCGCCGTCAACTTGCACAGGTTGTTCTGCTGACCCAGCAGCGTCTTGTAGTGCCGCTGACAAAACTAGGTCGTCATCGAGGTGATGATCTTGGAATTGGGCAAGCCTGGCGTGGATTTCTTTCAAGATTGACGTTCGTCGCAAAGCATAGTGGATGACTGTTTTGTCAATGGCTTCCTTAGTGCCATTGGGACCACCACCAGGCATATCGTGCCATGTCAGTGTCGTAACGAACTCGTGTACATCAATGTCACCATATCCATCTTTATCGATGACCTTCAAGACATCTTTGGCGTGTATGGGCATCCGAAGCTTCTTATACTCGAGCACGAACTCGGCCGTTGTCACATTCCAGTCACCATTGATGTCAAAATACGTCCAGGCCTCAAAGATGGAACCAAAGCGTGCCCGCAGATGCGTCTGCAGCTTCACCATGAACTGAACGCTCTTGTCCAATTCTGTCTGCTTTTGGGCAGCAAGACGATTAAGTTTCAGTCTCTCCCTCCGGTACACCGTGGCCTCCGACAGCATACTGGAGTGTGCTGTGACGATGAGAGCAAAGAGCTTTTCTCCAATGAGACAGGAATTCATGCCGCGTATAGCGTCAACTACACAGTTCTTTGTGAATTCTTTGTCTGGACCCGCGCTCCGGAGGTCAGTCCACGACAGCTGCACGCCAGCTCGCATCAAGTACTTTGCTATTGCCGGCAGCACCAGCGACGTGAGCAGATTTCGCTCAACGGTCATGCTCCCCATAGTAGACAAGTACAGACGCACCTTGCGCACTGGCAGCTGCTGAGCAAAATTAAAACGATTCCCTCCTCTTGCTGCGTCAATAGCAATGATTAGGTGCGTCAGATCTTTCACCACATAACTGTCGTTAATGTGCGTGCAGAACCATCGTGGTTCTGGCCTTCCCGTTATCGCGGTGGTAGCGAGACTCTCTGTCATTTGCATGCCATTTCGCAAGTGAGCCGTTAGAGATCCGTGCAGGCGTTCAGTGTCCATGGACGGTTTTGCCTCAGTATCGCTGGACCTTCGCTTGCCCTGCTCGCCGTCAAAATTGGGGACCCAGGCCGGATTTGTGACAGTCTTCAGCGCTTTCTCCAAAAGCACCTTCCACTCCTTCCCTGACTCATCGCACTTGTGAAGTCCATGCTTGCAGGCAATGCGAACATGGTCGACTAGCCTAGAGACCTTTAAGACGCCATCTATGTCAGACGCTGTCTCAGCAGCATCAACGATGCTCCTGAGCTGACCTACGGAAGCCTGAGCCTGCTTCAACGCAAAAGTGGCATCCTGAGTGCAGGTACCCCACTCGTCTTTGACGGCAGCAGAGAAAATGACAGAGACATCAGCAGCCATCGCAGTCGCATTAGCGACGAAATACTTCTTATATTCGTGGCACTGCGAGCGCCACGTTCCGTAGGTGTCCTGCCAAGATTTCAGATCTGGAAACTTTATGCATTCAACATCCAGTCCCGCGCACGCTTCATTCAGGTCTCTCATGACATCTTCGATCCCAAACCGCGCTACCTTTTCAGCGAGGAAGTGCAGGTTGCACAGGGTCACAACCGCCCGCTCCCATGCACCGTTGAAGATGCAGTGCTTGGGCAACATGCGCACTGTGTCTGCACCGACAGCGAGCAAATCTCCGGGAGAGCGCCACCAGTCCTTTTCATCCGAGCCATCCTCTAATTGTAGCGCATACACCAGGCTCGGACAACCAACTGAGGTGAGCGAAGAGACGAGGCGTGGCACCCGGGGCGGGCCCGAGAAAGACTTTGGTGCGGACCATTTCTTGCCCGGCAGAATTTGCTCATTCGGCGAGTCGTCGAGGAGCTTGCGAATTTCGCCCCCAACGCCGACCAGCGGCGTTTGAGGCCGCATTCCTAGCGCCAGGGCCAGCGGGAAAAGACCGCGTGGCCCATTGTGGAACACCATGCCTCCGCCCTGTCGACGTTCCGTCTTGCTGCCATCGTACCGCGCCTTGAAGTTCTCATTGCCGGTGAGCAGCGGCAGGGGCTCGAGCTGGTGCGGCACGGGTTTGATGCGAGCGCTAGCGCCGCCGCTCAGGTAGGAGCTCAGGGGACGGTCCTTCTGCCGCGTCCCGATGGTGGGCGGCGTGGGCAGAGGAGGTACGCTGCTCCTGCTCGCAAGGAGCGCCGTCTGCTGTTGCATCATCAGGTAGCCACCCAGCGTCGAGCGCATGCGCAGGAGCTTCTGGTCCCGCACGCTTTCCGTGTCTGCGCTGACCTTGATGTGGCAGCCTGACTTTATCTTGTCTGACACAAACAGCTTGCGCGCTTTCTTTCCTGTCTCGCCCGTGTTCGCCTGGCCCTTGTATGACGGCGTGTGCTTCTGCATGCGCGCGAGCTCATCCTGCCCCTGGCCGTGGCTTTCTGCGGAGGCGCCGGCGGGTTGCGTGTGAACCCCAGAGAACCGGCAGGCCGGCGCCGGCATCTCCCTCCAACTGTTTTTCGTCTACAGGCACCGGCTACATTTCGTTCGTGAAAATGTCTATGAGATCTCCTATGGAGAATGCAGTAGGGGAGTTCTCCTGCGCTACGGAAGCCTGCGAGCACGCGGTCGCCCACGGGCCCGTGGGCGACCGCGTGCCCGCGGGCTTCCTCGCTGGGGCGGGCGATGTGCTGGTGCAGCTGGGTGTGCCGCGCGGGGCGGGGTCCGCGTGTGTATGCTGCTCGCTGCTCGCGGGCGTGACCGTGCACGCGACGCTGTCGGCCGACGGCGACGCCATCTCCTTCTGGTCCGACGGTATAGAGGGCTGGGAGCTCTGTGCATCGGTGTCGCGCAGCCGCCTGGGCTGCCACCGCGACGCGGCACTCGACGCCCTGCACGAACTTGCGCAAAGTGCGAAAGTGCTGTACTCGGCGCGTCTGGCAGCGCCCGCTGCCGGCAGCGCACCGCCGCCGCCAGCAGCGGCCCGCAGCGCGTCGGAGTGCGACCAGTCGAGCGAGCCGTGCCAGCATGCCGTCGTCTTCACGGTTCACCTGGCGCTGAGCCTCTTTGACAGCCGGCCGGCGGCCAGGGACGCTCAGGCCGGGCGCTGCCTGCGGCGAGTGCTGAGCCGCTTCTCGGGGGAGGCTGCCATACAGTCGCGTGGCGCAGCCGAGTCGCGCGAGCTCGAGGCGATGCGCAGAGCCGCGCAGTCTCTGGGGCTCGCGCCGGGGGCGGACGCCATGCACGCTTTCCTGGACTTTCACCTCCAAGGCGAGCAGGTCGCTTTCCTGGACTTTCCCCCAGGCCAGGCGAGCAGGTCGCTCCACGGCAGATTCCGGCTTGAGCAGGTTCTGCAGAGCATCGTGGAGCCGAGCAGCAACGAGTCGCAGCAGCGGTGCGGCGACACGGACCAAGGCGCGTCATCTCGTGATCCGCACCAGGAGTGTGCTGAAATCCCAGCGGCGGGGCGGGGCTCCTGTGAAGGTGATGCCAACCGTGCGCCGGCGCCGCAGATCAAGGCAGAGATCGACCCTGACCCCAAGGGCAAGCGTGCAATGTCCCCGCAGATCAAGGCAGAGAACCACCCTGACCCCAAGGGCAAGCGTGCTATCTCGCCTGATCGGCAGCCTCGCTCGGCCCGGCGCGTGTCTGCGCTGCTCAGCGTGCCAGAGGATGCTCTTGTGCAGATGCTGGAGCTCCTGGAACCGCTCCAGCTCGATGCCATTTCGTTGGTTTGCAAGTCCATGCACGCAGCAGCGCGTATTTGCGTGCCTGGACTGAGACTCAAGCTGTACAAACATCAGCGCAGGGCGATGGAGACCATGATGGCACGAGAAAGGTCTCAAATTCTCAAAATGATTCTATATAGTGAATCATATATAGTACATGTACTAGGGCACTGACTTTGGACAATTGTCTCAGGTCGCCCTGCAAAGTTTGGAACCCGACCTTCACGCGTTTCACGTGTGCGACGGGCGCTACCGAGTACTTTCTGGATCACAAGGCCAGCGGAGTTGGGCTAACGTGGGGCAAAGGAATCTCACGTGAGGCAGAGGATACGCGTGGCGGGCTGTTGTGTGACGAGCCTGGCATGGGAAAGACTATCACGGTCCTTGCGCTCATCTTGAAAACTCGCCGACCGTTACCCTATCTGTCCTCGGGGCAGATGGGCGATGAGCTGTCGGTATTGTGTGTGTGTGTGCGCGCGCGTGTGTGTGTGCGTGTGTGTGTGTGTGTGTGTGTGTGTGTGTGTGTAATGGGCGATGAGCAGTCGGAGTATGCACGGGATGGTGAGGCGAGTTCTCAAAAGTACTCTACGTAGAGACTTTTATATAGTAAATATACTAGGGCGCTGACTTTTGAGAATGTGTGTCAGACTGGTGAGGCGTCAGGAACTCGGCGAGCACAGGTCGAGGACACGGGTGATGATGAACATGCTCATCTACCACCCAGTCTGGCACAAGTTCTCAAAAGTACTGTATATAGGGACTTTTATATAGTAAATATACTAGGGCGCTGATTTTCGCGAATGTGTGTCAGGCCGGCAAGTCGTTTCGGTTCTTCCTGAAGCATCCTGCCCCCGACTGCTTCGACACACCGGAGCACAGCTTTACTTGGAAGTCGCATAAAGAGCAAGTAGCAGCTGCGGCAGGAGCTGGATCAACTCCAGCAGGTTCCCCATACGCAAGAATATCTGCAGCTAAAGTAAGCGCCGCTGCGGCAACAGAGAGGCGCACGTCGGGTCGCGTCTGTAGCCTTGTAACACCCCTTCTGCGCCGTTCGCGTGCTTCGCACCAGTCAACCTTACATCCATCATCGGCCACACTGATTGTTGCTCCAGCTACGCTAATTGACCACTGGAATTTCCAAATTACCGCGCACACCCGCGAGGGTGTGCTACGCGTGTTGTCGGTCACCAAGCCCTCTGAGATCCGGCCGGCTGCTCAGATGGCTGAGTATGACGTGGTTCTCACAACCTTTGATGTGCTAAGCAAGCAGTGGGCAGTCGGAAGCCCTACACCAGGATCAGATCGTTGGTACAAACTTCATGGCACTATTGGCCGCGGCTCGCAGGGTTGGCGCTTTTCACCCGCCGAGTATAAAGGTGTTGGTGCTGAGACCCAATTGAGAGAGGGCTTTCTGTCATCGCCCGGGGCGGCGGCTGAGTCGAGCGAATTTCAGCTGGTGCGTTGGGTGCGCGTGGTGCTGGACGAAGGGCATGTGATGGGCGCGTCTTGTGATACCAATCGAGCCCTGATGCTGGGGTCAATAACCGCCGGAGCGAAGTGGATCTGCACTGGCACTCCTGCGCCAAGCACGCCCGCAGCAGAGCTGCAGCATATGCACGGCCTCATCTCGGCGCTTGGCGTACATCCCTATGGGCACCCGGAGGTGTGGCGTTCGCTCATTCACGCGCCATTTGAAATGTATGACCTCGGTGCTTGGATACGTCTACACGCATTGCTGTCCAGGATCATGATTCGCTCTGTGAAAGCTGACATGGAGCGCCTCGGCGAGATTCCCACGTGCACCGTACTCACGACTGAGCTAGAGCTGTCCCGCCCCGAGAAGAAGGCTTACAATAGCTTAATGACCATCATTAAGCGCAATCTTGTACTCTCAGAGTGCGGAGGCAGCCGCGTGGACTCGCTTCTGCATCAGAAAAACCGCAAATTTGCGCTAGAAGCTATCAACAATGCGCGCAAGGCCTGCTGCGTCACGGGGCAATTCAATCTGGAAATCGTGCGCGCGCATCTAGACGAATGCGTCCGCGACATGCGACGTGGGCACTCGTTGCACGAGGTCTACAAATTCTCAAAAGTACCCACTATGGGGCCTTTGCATGGTCAATATAGTAGGACAATGTTTTTCGACAACGTATGCTAGGCCGGGTGCCAGTGTAATACACACACACACACACACACACACACACATCACATACACACAGGCCGAGTGCCAGTGTAACGGTTCGTATTTCGATGTGCCAACGCTGAAGCAAATGCACGTCCACACACGCTCTGGGGAGTGTGCATT
>Ga0315905_10003184_pt1 | contig 16979 bp, 22 predicted proteins | sample LakEriMetagenome_5_FD_203522 | JGI IMG/M metagenome (GOLD analysis project Ga0315905, IMG submission 203522) | Freshwater fungal communities from buoy surface, Lake Erie, Ohio, United States - Buoy 4 MA121 | ecosystem: Environmental > Aquatic > Freshwater > Lake | place: USA: Lake Erie, Ohio... | reverse complement strand
GGCGGTTGTGGGCCCTTCTGAAGGGACCGCAGTTTAAAATCCAGACTTCATGCCCTTGTAGCTCAGTTGGTAGAGCAGCGGTTTTGTAAACCGAAGGTCGCGGGTTCGAATCCTGCCGGGGGCACCAGCATTCATGCGGGTTTCAGGGCGATGCCCCTCTGTTGCAAACCTGCACATGTAGACGCCATGTAGACAGTCTGGAGTGAGCGAGCCTAGAGGCAGCTCACTTCAGACCCCATCAGCTCTTCGGCGGCCTCGGGAAGATTCTCTCGAAGTTTTTCCGCTCCCTCGTTGGCTTCGACTGCACTTGGTGACTCCTTATTGGGCTGGCTGGTGCGTTCGTGCTGTGGGCGCGTCACCATCGCTTTGCCTTGAGCTGAATGCCTGCTACACGTTGTACGCTCAACGTCGAGAGTTTCATATACCGGAGTGTTGTACAGCGGTAATGATCTCTGTGGCCAAAACTGAAAGTCGCTGATGTTCCAAAAATTTGATTGGTGAGAGTAAGTTTGGTAACTAGTAACCTTTGAAACGAACTGGGAGTTACCGATGTCCACGAAAATCACCATCGCCTGCTTTGCGGCTTTCGTACTGGTCGGTTGTGCGACTCCAAAGCACAATTACACTCCGGTAAGCAAAAGTATCAGTGAGCCCCCGATTGGAGAAGTGGTAGAGCGTCAAGTTGGCGACGAAATGGTTCACCAAGGCCGCTATCGTGAACACGATGCGATTCAAGTGTCCTCGCCGATCAAACCGAACTGGGCCTACACGGTGATGCCGGGTTATTTTCTGAAGACGGGCGCTGACGATGAAGGTGAGTTCTACCGACTCGGGGGAGATGGCCCTGAATCGGGGTCAGTCCAGCGGAATCCGCTAGCCGATCCGCTCGCCGCACTGATGGTGAAGAAGGAAAGCATTCTTTGTGCAGTAACTGTCTTTAGCGTTGCAGCGTGCTCGAGCACGCCCGGAGGTTTCGAGAAGGTGAAGAGACCAATCACAACAGCCGACTCACTGCAACGGACTCTCATCTACAACGGTCGAGTGGGCGAAAAGGTGAACATAGGCTATCGCGAGTTTTCAGGAAACAGTGCGCGACCCGCTTTTAGCAACAATGTGGAGTACGATCTGACAGAGTCACGTGAGATTGCATATCGAGGTGCAAGGCTAGAAATTCTTGAGGCGACAAATCGCTCTATTAAGTTCCGCCTCTTGTCAAACTTCAACCAAGCGACCCGCTGAACCTCTGTGCATCTTGCCTCGAGGGTGTCAGCTCTTCGGCGGCCTCGGAAAGATTCTCTCGAAGTTTTTCCGCTCTGCTGGTGTCAGGTCATAGGGTGTCATCGTTGGCTCCTGGGTTGGTACGGGTTGAAAACGGCTTGTCTGGTCCTGGCTTCGCGTTCGGCTTTGAGTCGTGCTGCAGCTGCTCGAGCCTCGTCGCTCTTTCCAGCCAGGAGGAGCTGCTCTAACAGACGGGCTGCTGTCCGCTCTTCCTGGCCTGGTCTACGCCTCCCTGCTGACATCATCGGCTCCTGTCGTGGGGGTTGGGTTGTCGGTCTTTGCTGGCGAACACCAGCACGGAGCCAAGCCTCACGCCTGAGCGAGCTGCGTTGCGGGCATCAAGTCGGATGGCATCACGGTCACCCAATGACAGCCACACAGTGCCATCGCTTTGGCTGTAGGTGACGCTGCCCACGGGGGTGCCGTTGGATGAGTACACCAGAGCACCTCGCTTCAAGTCACTGAAGGTCAGCTCCATGTCAGTGCACCACGGGCTGCCCGAAGGTCAGAGCCTGACCAGGCTGCAGCCTTCTCATGGCAGCGTCGAGGTCCTTCAGGTCGACCACCTTCAACGCTGTGGCGACGATGCCGCTCACCCGGTGGAATGACTGCAGGACCATCGGCAGGTTGAGCATCTGTTCGACCAGCTCGAGGTCATGACTGGCGATGTCGCTGTGCAGTGCGGTACGCCAGCCCGTGAACTCGAGTGCTGTTCTGGCTGCGACGACGTTGCCTCTTGCCTTGCTGATGAGCTCAGCAAAGGCTCCAGCCAGGTGGCGGTCCAGGGCTTGAGCTGCATCTGTCGGAGGTGGAGCCACAGCCGTGAATCCGTCCTCGTCCCGATACAGCTCAGCATGGCCAGTCTGGTGAACCATCACGGCGATATGACCTAGCTCATGCTGAGCAATCATCACTTGCGTCCCTTCTTCGCTGGGAAGTGACGCCCATTGCTGGGACGCTCGTTGATGGACTTCAGCTCATCATTGAGCTCCTTCATGACTGCAGCCTCGTGCCCATCTACGTGCAGCCGTGGGTCCAGAAGTAGCGGTCGGTCGCGAGCCTCCATGGCCAGTTGGTGCTTCTCAAGGCTCTGCATCTTCTTGCCCCAGGCGAACAGGTGTCCCGCCTGACGCTCTCGGGTGATGAAGGCGTCCGCAAGCACTTGGGGCGTAGCCTTCAAGGTGGCGTCGACACTTGCTGCAGGCACTCCAGCTCGCTCTAGGCTTGCGAGGAACCCTTTCACCAGGGTCTCGCCGTGCATCTTTCCCTCGGCTGCGGTGCGTTCATCCAGTGCACGGAACCCCGAGAGCTCGAAGAGCTCGATTGCCCAGAGCTCGCCCAGGGTGCGGGTGAACTCAGAGCGAACAGTGGCTGCGGTCGATACCTCAGCAGCCATTGACCTGACCGACTTCTCGATGAGGCTGGCGGTTCTGTTTGCGTCCATGGTGTGTGTCCTTTCAGCGGCCGAAGTGCCGTGCGTGTTGGATGAGGATGTCGATGCTGGCTTGTGCCTGGGCAACAGCCACAGTGCGTGATGCCGCAGCCGCATCGTGAGCTGCACCGACTGAGCCAGCCACCTGCGACTTGGCGAATGCCTTCACCTCGGTCTCGCTCTGGTAGAGGCTGGTGACGATGGGCTCGAGGGCTGCCTGCAGCGTCACCATGTCCACTCGCTGCCCCAGAGCTTTGCGTGCTGTTCGCAAGTCAGACTCGAGCCGCTCAATGCGAGAGACCATCGCAGCTAGGTTGATGTGCAGGTCTCGGATGTCGCTGTCATGTGGCGAGGTCTGACCCTTGGAGTGATTGCGAAAGGCGGCTGCTGCCCCCAGCTCACGCTCCACTGCATCGAGCCGAGTCAGAATCATTTCGGTTGCGTCCATGGTCATGCCCTCCAGTCGGTGGTGCGGTTGCTCACGAACTTCACCCGATGCAAAGCCTTCAGCCTTTCCACCCGGAGGGCTGCACGCTTGACCTCTGCAGGGCAGCCGAAGCACTTCGCGTAGTCCTCGGTGTAGCGAGCCCCTGCGATTCGTGCAGCCAGTGCGGACTGCTCAACAAACTTGCCTTTGAATCTCTTGAGCTCAGACATGGCCCCATCGATTCCTCGGCGGATATCTGCAGCAACCTGGGCACCGTCTGCAAGACCAGCCAGCACAGCAGCACGGGCTGAGCGTGCGAGCGTCTGCAGCTCTGGGCTCACGGTGTCGACGCTCAATGCCTTGCCCTCGATGAAGTCGGCAACCATGCCCAGGTGCGAGCCATGCACGATTGCATCGTTGATGGAGTCATTAGCTGCCTTCACCCCTGCAGCGAGGTCCCCCGCGATGTCTGCAACCTCTGAACGGGCACGCTCGATGGCTCCTGCATGTGTGATGAGGTCACCGAGCCTGCTCGACTCTGTAGGTGGGGATGCTGGAAGTGCGGCTCTCACGCGAGCGTTCGAGACGGTGAAGGCTGCCTTCACCCTTTGCTCTGCAGCCGCGATGGTCTGGGATGTTGAAGCATGCATAACTGAGTCCTCATGAATGAGCCGAGCCTGACTGCTCGGTGTATGCATTTTCTCAGCGTTCAACCTGTTGAACAAGCGTTCTATCTGTAGAACAGGCTCAAGCTATCAACGCTCCGATATCCCAGGTCGTGCGGTCTGGATGCTCGAGCAATTCGATAGCACCGAGCAGAGCCATTAATCCGTCCACCTTCTTCTGCCCCTGGCCAGACGCACCTGCATCAGCCTTGCGGAGCTTGATGCCGCCGCCTGACTCGTCCATTCGAATGTTGGCGATATTCCAGGCGAGCAGTGGCAGGTGCTCATGGGCAATCGCCCCGTCACCTGCAAGACCCTCGATGCGGTTCTTGCTGGCCAGAAGGTTGAAAGACTGTCGGACTGCTCTGAAGTCGAGCCCTGTTGCTCCCTTGAACCTGGGGGCGAACCCAGCCAGACCGTACTGATCGCCGCCACACCACAGGTCACTCCCATAGAGGGAATGCACCTCAGAGGCAAGACGCTGGATTGCACTCTCCAGGTCGGATGCAGTTGCATGCACTGTCAGCTCACCCGCCTTCATTGCTCGGTCATAGAGCTGACGGGTGTTCGGGTGTGCTCGCTCATAAGCGGTCTGTGTGGCGAACTGACGGCTGTGCACATGCAGGACATTGCCCACCCAGTAGATGAGGACCACAGCCGCCAGGTCATCAAGACCACCGATGTCAGCGCCTAGAGTCGGCTTCATTGCGTTCTGGTTCAGCATGCTCATCCCACACTGAGGGAGTGCGTCCCACCTCTCTGCAACAAGCCACGCACCAGACCCTGCACCCAGACCTGCCGCGATGCCCAGTCTCTGGCTCAGGGTCATGCTCAATTGCTTGGGGTCCTCTGTTGCTACAGCCAGGTCTATCTCCTTCTGAATCTCTGCCGCATCCATCGTGCCCCTGTCACTGGGTGAGTACCTGAGTGATGGGGCCCCAAAGAACCAGTGCTTAGAGTCCAGCGGGTCGATGTCTGGTCGCTGGGTCTCGTTGGGCATCTCGAAGACGGCAGGGAAGAAGTCGAGCTGCAGCTTGCCGTCACGCACCTGCCTGGCAATCTCGAGCACCCGCTTGAACTCGCCTACAGGCTCATCCACCGCCATGGTGCTGATGGTCAGAATCCGCGAGTCGGTGCCTGCATTTGCGGCACCTGCCCGCAGCTGGTGGCATGCTGCTGAATACTCCCGAAGTTTCGACGCCTCATGGCTCTCGTCCCAGATGACCAGGAACGGCCTCCGGCCAGTCGCCTGCTCAAGACTCGGGGCAAGAATGACAATCTCGATTCCCGTGGGCAGGTGCTTCAGGGTCCTGCTCTGGAGGTTGCTCTTGAACTCGGGCCGCAGGTCGGGGTCGCCCAGCACGGCTTCCAGGCAGTGCCCCCAGATGATCCCCGCCGTGCTCACCGATGAGGCCATCACGCACACCAGCCCGCGATGGTTGATGCCTCTGAGATGGCAATACTTGGTGAAGGCGATGGCGATGCCCGCTGCCATCACTGACTTGCTGCCCCCCTTCTGCAGCATCAAGAATGACTCGCGGTGTCTCCAGAACCCATGCAGGAACTTCCTTTGCCAGGGCAGCCAGACCTCGGAAAGCATCTTCCCTGCCACGCCCGTGCCCTGAGTCAGCAGGTAGTTTCCGACCAGCTTCACGAACAGGTCAGCCTCTGGGTCGCGGTCGAATGTGGGCAGCATGTCCTCCGAGCATGAGGCATTGAACCAGTCTGGATTGGCGTTGGTGTTTCTGGGGACTGAGTAGGGGCTCATCACGCACTCCACTTGCTAGAGGGTTTCGCACCAGCCTCGTCACCCGACTGGGCACGCTTCACCGTGTCAGGGCTGCCCGTATTGAGCCCGAGCAGCCTGGCGGTCGTGTTGATGGCTGCTGTGGCTTTGCTCACCTCGGTGCCTGCAGGGTGGGCCTTTACGTTGCCCTTTTCGTCGCGGTAGTAGCGGCCCTCGGTCTCGAGTGCAGATGCCGCAGCTCGGAGCATCGCCACGCTCGTGAAGTAGGTCTCGACCATGGGCATCTTGCTTTCGTGCCATGTGCCCGATTCCATGAGCACTCGAATGAGCGTCTGAAAATCCTTCTTCATCGCGGCTGGTATTGATGGGGGCATCGCAGGCATATTGCGGTTCATGGCCTTGGGGTTTTGTCGGATCACCTGGAGGTGCGACCCCGAGTCGGTCAGGTTCTTAGGCATCTGAGGGTTTCCTTTCCTTCATGCGTTGAATCAGTCGGGCCGCGAGCTGGTCGCGGGCAGAGGGTTTTGATGCGGCTGTATCTCTTGCTGTGCCTGTGCGTGTGCTGAGGGTCGCTTCGCTGTAGCTAGGAACATCCCCCCCACCCCTGGCCACCCGCCCCAGTGCCCGCAGCTGCAGCGTACGGGCCCCGCTCGCTGTTGACTCGGAACCTGCTGTCTTGCTGCTGTGGCATGGCCAGCACAGCGTCTGCAGCCCTGCAGGGTCGAAGAACCGTGCGAGCCAATTGCCGAGGTGGCCCTGCACGTGGTCGGCCACAGTGCCACGCTTGCCACAGTGCACGCACAGAGGCTGGGCTTTGAGGTGTTGTTTACGGAGAGCCTTCCATCGAGCTGATGCATACAGTCGGGCTCGCTCTTTGCGGGCTTGCTCACGTGGGCTCATATCGACCACTCCGGCCGCACAGAGTCATCGCTCGCAGCTTCGGCCCAGTTGCTTCCGCTGCCGATGCCGACCAGCCCTGCAGGTGGCTCCTCCTCGAACACGGTGCGATAGCCGTGAGCGAATGCATCACGCAACAGAATGGCAGCCTCATGCTCGAGCTCAGTGGGTGCCACCAAGCACAGCTCATCGTAGACATGGAGCTGCACCATGATTCGAGGGTCTGGCCGCTCGCGATGGGCATGCAGCAAGGCGAGCCACAGCACCTCGGCCGCTGAGCCTTGAATCGGATGGTTCATCGCGTGTGAGTACACCTCTCGGTCGAAGTACCTGCGGAGCTGGAAGTGCCTGGTCTCTGCATAGCCCCGCATGTTGGTCTCCCCGACAATCTCCTGCTGCCACCAGGTCAGGGCCGGATAGGCCGCATGGAATGCCGCCTTTGCTGCATAGGCCTCATCCTCGGTCATAGCGACACCGTAGCTGGCCGCAGCGTAGGCCTGCAGCGTCCGTGCCCCCATGCCATAGAGGAGCCCGAAATTCACAGCCTTCGCCAGCTGCCGGTCTGCCTTGGTGATTTCGGTCTCAGGCTTGCCGGTAACCTTGGCTGCCATCAGCCGATGGAGGTCAAGCCCTTGGGCATAGGCCTGTCTAATCACTGGCTCATTGGCCACGATGCCTGCGGTCCGCAGCTCAATCTGGCTCAGGTCACCCGTGATGAGCCGGTGCCCTGGTGGTGCGATGAAGATATGCCGCATCGACTTGGGGATGTTCTGCAGGTTGGGCGATGAACACCCGAACCGCCCTGCCACCATCCCTGCTACCTGATAGCCAGGCCAGACCTTTCCATTGACCGATAGCGAGGTGAGCTTGCTCCCGAAGTTGGCGAGCAGTGCCGATGCCTTCACATGCGACACCAGGTCGGTCAGGACAGCGTGCTCTTTCCCATGCTCTGCAATCGTGTCCCGGTCGGTCTTGAGGTTGCCGGCTTCGGTCAGCGGCCAATCCATCACAGCATCGCCCAGCATGTCGGCAATCCACCGCTGCCGATGGGCAGGCTTGCTCGGGTCGGCCAGACCGGCCTCTGACAGACTCACACGGGTCTGCTCTGCCTCCTGCTCCCACTGATGCCACACAGCCTCATGGGCTTCGGTGTCGATGTGGACTGGTGCTTGCCCGGCCACTACATGCACAAGACTCTGCAGGGCACCTTCGGCCCGAGCGAAGCATGACTCGCTCTCCTGCAGGGCCTTGTCGAGATGCTCATGCAGCAGAACAGCAGCAACAGCATCACCTGCTGCATAGGTGACCTGCTCATCGAGCAGCTCTGGTCGGGCCCAGTCGCTCACCTGCAATGCCTTAGAGATTCGCACCCCCAGGACATCGGCCGCTGACTGGTCGTCGGTGAAGTCATCGCCCACCATCTTCATGGCCTGGACCAGTGAGACATTCTTGCCGCCGAACACCCTGAGCATCAACATCGTGCACCGGATGTCCAGACCCATGACCCCAGCATGCTCAAGGTGCCGCCGCTCGAAGCTGGCATTGTGGGCAGCGAGCTTGTGCCCCAGCAGCCCCCTCATCCAATCGAGACCGGCTGCGGACACATCGACCACCAGGACAGGCAGCCCACGCTGCCAGAGCTGGACTAGTCTGACTTTGCTGGCTGCAGGTAGCAGACCTGCCATCGGATGCTCGGGTATCGCTTTGGCGGTCTCGATATCCAGCCCGATCACTGAGCCCTTCTTCAGCCGAGAGACCCATGCAGCTACAGCCTTGGCATTAGTGACGAACTCAACGCCACCGAACTTGGAGAGCCATCGCTTGAGCTCAGCACTCGCCTCAATCTCTGTCGATATCGACTTGAGCTGCTCTCGACGGGCCCTCTCCTTGTCGGTCATCACCCCCGCTCGGACATCTATCAGGTGCTTCTCGAAGGTGGTCATGCCCATGATGAGCCCTCCGGATGGCCGCCATTTGCCATTTGGAAATGGAATATCTCCTCCATACCCCCCGGGGAAAGTGTGCAAGTGTGCAGACCGAGCATCCATGCGGGTTTCCGGGCGATTCGTAAGTGTGCATGCACACTTCGAGAATCGCCCTGAGAGCCCCTATCCATGCGGGTCTGCACACTTGCACACTTCACACAGGGGTCTAGGGGCATATATGAAATTTCAAATGGGTAAATCATTTGCCTTCCCCCTCATCGGAAGGGTTGTCGCCACCATCCTCTTGGGCTTTCGAGGCCTCGACTGGAGACAAGTACCGCTCGACCTCCGGCAGCAGGGCCGACCCATGGAACCCACGGGCACGCTTGCCACCTGTCTGAAGTTGATCGGCCTTAACGCCCAGCCCTGACAGGATTCGTCCGAGCTTGTGCTCGGTGAGCCCCTTGCCATTACGGCTGTCGGCCCATGGGGCATCGGATATGGCGTTCAACTTGTTGACCAGCTCCCTGGAGGGGATGAAGTCATTCGGCCCATGAGGCTCGTGCAACTTCTTGCCGAAGATGCCAGCCAACGCCACCAGCAAACTGGACTCGATGTCCTCCACTAGGTCAGAAGTATTCCCGGCTCTGGCGAAGGCCTGGGCCACACGCTCGAGTGTCCTGGGCCCGATGACCGATGCCACACTCGCCACGGTTGTCCAGTTGGCGTGAGCTCGAGCATCCGAACCCATGGGGAGCAGGTTGTCGTCTGTCTTGATGGAATCGAAGTTGTCAGCAGACCATCGGACGATCTGGGACCTGAGGTCTGACATCTGGGACCGTGCCTCGTAGGACAGCCGCTCCTTACGGACTCCTGCCGGAGCCCTCTTCAACCTGATGACAATCGACCGGTCTACCAGGGTGTCGGTCAGTGCCTTGATTGCCGCAATCGCCTGAGCCGCCCAGGTGCTGAACTTTCGGGGCACGAACTCACCGGAGGCCTCATCCTTCTCGACCCGCATGACGAAAGCCATGGTTCTGGTGTGACCGCTGTTGAGAACGCCCACCAGCTCGGGTGAATTCTGGACGAAGGTGTCAGCCTCATCGATGAGCAGGGTGGGCTGCACCACATCAATCACACGGAAGATTCCAGAGACCGAGATGTTCGATGCTGGCAATGGCCTGGGGCTCAGGGCCTGCACTAGGCTCAGGGCTGTGGTCTTGCCGCACCTCTTCGTGGCACTGGTGAAGAGGAGCTTCGGGGCTACGCCTTGGGCATTGATTACATGGCTCCAGAAAATCCAGATGGCGATGGCCACCTCATAGTCCGGTTCCACGAACAGGTGCCTATGAATGGTCATCACGATCTCATCGAACAGGGCATCACCATCGGTGACTGGCTCTGCTGCCGGTGCATCGTCGTCTGGGTCAACCAGCCCACTCTGCAGAAGCTGGGCGGCCAGTGGGTCCACGCCCACCTCGCCCTGTGGGACTTTGGATGAGAACTCCGAGCGAGCCTCCCGCACCAAAGTGTCGAAAGCCCTGGTGCCGATGCCGAGCATCTCGGCCAGTGCCTTCTTCTGACGGTCGTATTCCCCAGGCCCGAGCCGTGATGCCGCTCCGGCCACACCCTTCTCGAGGGTGGACATGGGCATGGCATCGCCAGCCTCGAGCACCGAGGTGGCTTCACCCAGGAAAGAGTCGGGCTCTACCTGATGGTCTGCCATGTCATCGCCCTGGGCCCATCCTGCACGGCCCATGGTGGCCACCATGCAGACAGTGGCCGCCTTGTTCACGAAGGCCTCGCCTGCTGCAGATGCAGCGTAAGCAAGGCCGGGGTCATCTGCATCAGGCACGATGACAACATCCCGGCCTTTCAGGGCCGACCAATCAGACCGGTGAGCATTGCCCGAGCCCATGGCCGAAGTAGTCACCACGGCCAGCCCCTCAAACTGCATTGCCGCAGCCATCGCAGTCTTCTCACCCTCCACCACCAGAACGGGCATCTCCTTGGGTGAGGCCTTCACTGCCGGCAGGTTGAAGATGGGCAGGGCATCGACCGCTGGGTATGCCCAACGCCACTTCTCCCCGTCCCAGATGCATGGCCTTGTCTCCTTCTTTCCCGGCTCGGGCTCGAACCGAAGCACATGGAAGAGCTCGCACCCATGGTCACTGTGATAAGCCCATGACCCAGTGGCCAGCCCCAGGTCCGGATGAGCGTCTGGGGGCAGTGGCACCTCAATCGAGTCTGGCTCCACTGGCACAGCCACTGGTGCAGGCTTCGCCTCGGCAATTGCCGCCTCCTCCGCCTGGCGTTCCTGTCGCTTCTTTTCGCGACGGACCCGTGTCACTGCTACGGGCTCATGCTGCTGCACAGCAACCATTGGACTCAATGCCTCATAGGCCTGAGTGAGCGTGCATGTGTGCAGGGCTGCATAGAGCTGCATCAGTCCCTTGCCCTTGTATTCCGGGTAGGCCCAGTCGTTCCAGAATCCCGTGTCGACATTGAAAAAGGCAGAGCCCAGATTGCGGTCCCCTCTCCCGATATTCAGGAATGAGACCTCTCTGCCCTTCATCTCGGTCTGGCCAGTCCATTCATGAATGAGGCTCTCGGCCTGTCCGCTCAGGGCCGCATCGAGCTCAGCCCATGCCCGAGGCTGGCGGCCACGGGAGCGTGACCATGGCCTGGCTGAACCAGAGTCTGGCGTGTCGGACATTCTTGGTTGGTCGTTGAGCTTCACTCGGCCGCTCCTTGTTCGCGGCTGCGAATACGCTCGCCCCAGAGCTTGCGAGCCAGCGGAGGCAGTGACCTGAAGTTGTCCTTGGTAACTTCGGCAGGGTCCTCGATGAACAAGGTCGACTGCAGCTCGGGCACATCGTCATCGAACGATTCGAGGGCCGAGACCATCGTCACCTTCGGGAATGGGCTCCCTTCGACTTCGATGGCCACGGCCTTGCCCAGCAGCTCATCGACCTCGAGGTCAGGGTCTGCAATATCGAAACCTGCAGCACTGACGATTGATGCCAGGGCTGATGCTTCATGAGAGGAGAGGGTCACTGCCTTCTCGACAGCGAGGCCATCGGAACGCACGAACTCGATGGCCAGCTTCGTGGTGGGCAGACCGCCCTCATAGCCTCGCTGCAGCCCGACATTGACAATCGAGCGGATACGAACCGAGTGCCGGCCTTCAGGAATCGCAGTTTTCTTCTGCGAGGATGGCTGTTGGAACTTCATCGCATGGGTCCTTAGTTTTTGGTTGCTTCGATCTTTTTCTTCACGGCCGCGAGTGCCCGAATGAGCTCCCGCACTTCGTAGGGGTCAGAGTCGGGATTGCGGTCCGGGTGCTGGTCCTGAATGGCTCTTCGGATGCGTGCGACTTCGGCGGCAAGGTCTTCGGCCTGCTCCTGGTGCTCGTGCTGTGCGGCCGCTCTCTCATGCCTGACGAAGAAGTAGCGGATGCACTCGGGCCCGATGCCGTGTGCTCTTGACTGCGGGTCGGTGAGCCCCTTGCCGCAGACCATGCAGCTGCCGCGATGGACCGCAGCCAGCACGTGTGCAATGCCTCGGTCAAAAGCCCGAAGAAGTTGCCGAGCGACCTCGAGCATCTCGGGGGCTGTCTTGATGGTCCATCGCGTGCCACGAAGGGAGCCATCGGGTCGCACATCGAGGTGCAGCGTGCTGCTCCCCACATCGAGCCGCATCGTGAGCCCCGTGACCTTCCAGCCCTCGGGTGAGTTGCCTACGATTGGCTTGAGTTGGGCTGCAATGCCTCCGGTGTCCCCGAGCTTCAGATTCATCGCTGTCGGGGGTCGGCGTTCGTTGAACTCCTTCCCCTCGATGCGGCTCTGTGCGATGCCGATGAGCTTCTGCCGAGCCCGTGCGATTGCCTCATCGGGTCGGTTCTTCGACTCGGCCATCACAACCTGCGACAGAGCCTCTGCATCAGGTGTGCCGCTCTGGGCCTGCTGAATGAACTGAATGGCGTTCACTGCTCGGCCCCCTTTTCGGATGCCAGCTTCAGCATGCCCTCGGCAGCTTCGAGCCAATTCTCGAAGTCGAACTCCGGTGCTGATTCATCATCAGACTCGATGCGGCTGCGTGCGGAATCGTTGATGGTCGATTCGATGAGAGTCTTGAGTGCAGGCCGACCCAAGATGGCTTCGCCCAGCCAGTCGATAGCCTGTAGCCCTTCGTTGATTTCGGATTCTCGATAGCCCGAGTCGTCAAGGTCGGGTGTCTGCTGCAAGGCTCGCAGTGCCAGCCTGACTTCGCCAATCTGCCAAGCTGCTCGATGGGCCATCGTGGCGAGCTCCATCGCATGGCGAACTAGCTCGGGGATGTTGCCTTCGTTGCTCTGGTCGTCGCTGAACAAGTCATCGACTGCCCATGACAGCTTCAACACGGGCGAGGAGCCCTCGAGCGACTCCTGCAGGTAGGCATCGAGCTTCGCGGCAAGAATGAGGTCAGCACTAGTCATGCTTCGTCACCCCCGTGATGGAAAGCCCCCGCAGAGTCGACCCAGCCGACAGTCACGCCCTGCAGCTTCAAGACAGCGGATGTCCTGTCTACGTAGCTCCGGGCAATCTCCCGTTTGCCGTCTGGTGGGACCAGAAACACCATGCCAATCGAGCTCGACCCTGCAGAGCAGGTCTGCATGTCGTCGTGCATCTCCTTGACCGCAGCCTGCAGGGAGCTGGCCGTGACCTGAAGAGACACTCGCTTCACCCAGGCACCGTCCTCGAACTCAAAACCTCGGGGCTTGAATGACCAGACTCGCCCGTCCTTGTCCACTCGAGCACGTGGGGCCCGCTCAGCCTCTGACCCATTGGCGTCGAGCAGGTAATGGGTGACACCGTTCCGCTCACGAGTCCCGTGCACAGGGATTCGCGTCACGCCAGACAGCGTGATGACTCCATCGAGTTGGGTGCTCATTTGTTGCTCTCCTGTTGGGGGCTGATGGCTGCCACGTTATGCAGACCGAAGCTCACTGCCTGACCCGCTTGGATTGGTGAATCTGGAAAACCGTCTGCGGCTCGGGCCGTCCCGTCGTGTGATTCAGTGGGCAGCTCCTCCACCAGAAACCAGGTGTGCAGGCAGGCCCAGTAGAAGTGCCGATGCCTGGGTCTGACAGCCAGCTTCACGGTGTCGCCGACACGCAGCCGGCTCAGCTCTTTCTTAGTCGGCACTGCAGGCTCTCGCCGCATGCTTAGCAGCTCGACCGCATCGAGTCCTTGACTCGAGAGGTCCCGCTCCAATTGCTTCATTGGTCTCTCCCCTTACGCTTGAAGGTGAATGCCACGTGCGAGAAGCACGGACGATTCGCCAGAAGTGAACTGCTCAAGTCGGCAGACAACCTGTGCACTGCCGGTTTTCTTGAACTGCTTTGAGAGCAGGTCATTCAGCACAGGAAACTTCGTGAGAAGGTTCAGGTGCGAGGGCCCCATGAACACCTGCAAAAGGTTCGCGTCCCGGCCCGATAACTCAGCGGCCAACGCAACAGACCGCCACGCACTCGTATGGGCGACCTCAGCACGCTGAGTCGAATGCACCTTCACGAATGTCGGTCGGCCCCTAGAACCGCCCAGAGCGATGAGGGCCATGTCAGCAGGAACCGGGGGACCTGCCTCACCAGAGCGTGCGAACTTGCTCCACCCAAGGTTGACGTACTGGCCAGGGCCTACACGCTCGAGTGAGAGTCCTTCGCGGTAGCCCATGCCTCGAAGAACCGTGCGGAACTCTTCAACGCCCTCGGCGTGAACTGCCTGTGTGTCGATGGTGGCCGGCATCACGCACCCCCCTTGAGGATTTCGCGGATTCGAGCCACGGGCCACAGAAGGCGGCCATTCACACGGATGGGGGTTAGAGGTGCTTTGTTCTTGCCGGTGCCCGAACCCCACTTGCGGAGGGTGTCGGGCTGTCGGCCCAGATAATGAGCCGCTGCATCCGTGGGGACGTGCTCATCGGTGACGCTGGCGATATCCGGCCAGCTCGGTCTCAAGGTAGCCATTTTGTTGGGCTCCATTCGTTGAAGGAGCCCAGACAGTCATCCCTGAAAACACCAGCCTCATAGCTGAGGTCAGGATGAGAAAAAGGCACCACCTGAACTAGTCAGGAAGTGCCTTTCTTGAGAACTAGATGAGTACTTTTACCGGTATCGGCGCGCACCTTTAGGTATCGGCACTCATAGGTCGAATGCGGTTCGAGGCTTGCGAGCCTTGGGCCCACTCCACTTGCCGTTATCCATCGCCCACCGAGTCACCAGGGCAACGTCCCAAGTCCGGGAGCCCTCGTCATATGCGGCAACAAGAGCCGGATATCGCTTCTTGTTCTGAATCGCTGAATCGAGGTTCGAGATAGAGCCTCCGAGCTGGGCCCTGAGGCCTGCAGTTGGCAAACGCTCCGAAGATGTGCCGTCAGTTGTCGGGGCCGGAATGCCCAGCATCTCGCACGCCTCCTCGAGGCCCTGCACGCCACGCTGCCCCCACACGGTGAGGACATCAGCGAGTAGGACACCCATCCCGGTCTGGTCTAAGTGCTCTGGCATCACTACAAGACCGCCTCTGTCTGTGATGGGCTGCCCTGACTCCGAGACCAAGCGATGGATGCCGTCACTCCCTCGAGAGTAGGAGCCCATCACTCGGATCATTCCAGGCACCCACTTGGACTCTCGGTCGGACCATCCGAACTGTCTGACATGGCCAGCTAGCACCATCTCTCGAATGTCGGCCAGAACTACCCCATAGTCCTTGTCCGACTGACCTAGTGCAGTGCTCAGTACCATGGCCGCTTCATCCAGTCGCCTGGGGCTCTCGAATGGGTTCTCACGGGGCCGCAACCGCTGAGCGAGCATCTGGCCCGACCCTGTTCGAGCCGGGTCTCTCCGCACGAACTGGGGTGTGAGTGGCGAGCCGTCAGCCATCAGCGGAATCTCGAACTTCGGCGTGTGCCGTGACTTGAGTTTAGGCCGCTTCATGTTGGTCTCCTTCAACAGACCCCAGCACGAAGTCCTCGACCCGCTGCACAAAAGTCCTGAGCCCCTCCGGCTGCCGCCGCTTGTACTTGCGATGAACGCTCGCCGGTGAGTGCCCTGATATCTGCATGGCGACAGACTCCGGGATGCCGGCAAGGTCTGCCATCCAGTTGAACGTCCGTCGCAGGCCGTGCACTGTCACATGCTGAGGCACGGCAGCACCACGCAGGGCACTCTCCAGGAATGACCTGGGCTCGGTAATGTGCCCCTCCTTGGCTCGTTTCGATGCGAACACGAACTCATTCACCCGAGGCAGGTCGAGCATCGCACTGTGCAGCCTTCGGCCCACGGGGATGGTTCGAGAATCGTTCACCTTGTCGGACAGGGTGACCATGCCGCTGTCCCGGTCGAAGTCAGCCCATTTCAATGCGGCCATCTCGTTGCGTCGTGCACCGGTCAGCACGTAGGCCAGAATCAATGTCCGGCCTGCTGCACTGGGCAGGGCCTTGAGGGCCTGCAGGAAGGCTTGCATCTGGGTCTCTTCGATGCCGTCGGTGAGAGCCGCTGCTACTGGTGTTGAGTCCTTGACCTTGGTTGACCGCACTGCACTCATGTCGACCGCATGGCCTGCATCGAGGGCCCATCGGTCAAATGATTGCATTGCCGTGATGGCCTGCCGCACAGCAGCAGCCCGTGTCCCCGAGTTGACTGCCATCCAAGTGGCCAGGACCTTCGCATCGAGTGGCGTCAGGCTCACGTCCTTCAGCTCGACCAGAATCCCGGCCTTCTTCTTCGGTGTGGCCTGGGCCATCATCGCGGCCATGTCGGCCAGTGTCCTCGGCTTATAGGTTGCCTTCTTCCGGGGCTTGCTAGTCGCCAGGAATGACGCCCAGAGGCCGCCCAGAGTGGCCGGTATTGCCGGGGCTTCTGGTGCTGGCTTGCGGATGTCGACCCCGTTCGCTGCATCGGCCGCCAGCTCTTTGGCCTTGGTCCTCGCTGCCTCGAGCGACAACACCCTGCAGTCGCCAATGGTGATTCTGGTGGCAGAGCTCGACCCTGAGACCCGACCCTCGAACACGAACGACTTTCGGCCGGTAGGTGTGACCCGAACCGAAAGCCCTGGCGTGCGGTCATCCCGCAGGAAGGCTTGAGACTTGCCGGGAGGGCAGGTCAGTCGGTCTATACGTTGTGCGGTGATTCCCATGTGGCCCCCCATGTAGACGCCATGTAGACAATTTGTAGACAGAATCGGTGCCGGTTACTACCTGCATCGACAAGCATCGGGTGCCTGTAGAGAGGTGAAAATCGAGCCGAATCAGCTACTTGGGGGCAATTCTACCGGTATCTACCAGTATTGGTTCAGCGGTTTTGTAAACCGAAGGTCGCGGGTTCGAATCCTGCCGGGGGCACCAAACTCACACCCAGACAAGCGGTTTGTACGCTTTCAACCAAGCGTACAGGCTCGCTTACGCCTTTATGCCTGCCTGGGTCTTGCGGGGTTCAAGGCAACCCGAGCCTCGCCACCCGTGCGCCTTACCAGCAGCAGGGCAGCAGACCGATACAGCAGGCTGCGCCTGCAGCGCAGCACGAGGCTGCGAATGCGGTTGTGGAGAAGCCAGAGACGCCGATTGCAGCAGT
>Ga0315905_10003183_pt1 | contig 16981 bp, 10 predicted proteins | sample LakEriMetagenome_5_FD_203522 | JGI IMG/M metagenome (GOLD analysis project Ga0315905, IMG submission 203522) | Freshwater fungal communities from buoy surface, Lake Erie, Ohio, United States - Buoy 4 MA121 | ecosystem: Environmental > Aquatic > Freshwater > Lake | place: USA: Lake Erie, Ohio... | reverse complement strand
CCAAGCAGCTTGCCTGTCCCCTGGTCAGGAAAAATAGCGCACTGGAGGCCAACCCGCGTTGCAGCTCCTGGAGAAATTCCGAACCGGCAGCGTTCCCCTCCTGAGCAATCCAATCGGCTACTGCTTTGGAATCGAGTAGCCGGACGCCCTGACCGCCAGAGCTGTCAGCGCGTTTCAGGAGCCATTGCTTTGCCGGATCCTGAGGTGGCGGTTCCTTCGATCGCTCGCCTCGACCGGCGGAACGATGCTGTGGCACGCGAATCCCCGCAGCGGCAAAAACAGCAGTCCATCGCTCGGGATCGCGCAGGGCGGCACAGGACTCGGCGGAAAGATTCCACAACGGAGCCCGCTCGCGCAATGCGGCGACGAGGTTGGGCTGCGTTTCAAATCCCCCGCCAATCAGGATCGCGTCAGGGCGCAAGCCTTCGGCCGCTTCAGGAATCTCCGCCCAGCCTCCAACGCGGACGACTTCACCGGCTTCGGTCGCGTCGACATCGGCAAAAAAGTCGATCCCTGCCGACTGCATTCCCGTCCGCTGCGCACTTTGCAGGAGCCATCTCACAGACGGCCCCACGACGACTAATCGATTCAAGCCTATCTCCCATCTGGTTGGCAGCCCGCCCTTGGTCTGCTAATTTAGCAGCCTCACTCAACCGTTGTTTTCACCATTATTGAATCAGGAGATTTCCATGTCGATGTTCATCGGCGAAGCCCTCGCGGGAGACGGAAACGAAATCGCTCATATCGACTTGCTAATCGGGAGCAAGTCCGGGCCCGTCGGCACGGCTTTTGCCAACGCCTTGGCCACCCAAAGCGAAGGACACACCAACCTGCTGGCCGTTTTGACCCCCAATCTCGCTGTCAAGCCAGCTACCGTGATGATCACCAAGGTCACCATCAAGGGGATGAAGCAGGCGGTTCAGATGTTCGGCCCGGCTCAGGCAGCCGTTGCCAAAGCGGTCGCCGACAGTGTCTCCGACGGGGTCATCCCGAAGAACCAGACCGAAGACCTCGTCATCGTCTGCGGTGTGTTCATTCACCCCGCCGCCAGCGATGACAAGAAGATCTATCAGTACAATTACGACGCCACCAAGGCCGCCATCGTCAATGCGATGGGCAACAAGCCTTCCGTCGATGAAATGATCGCCGGCAAGGAAAAGGCAGTCCATCCGTTCCGCGGTTTCTAAGCATCCGCCGCCCCTGGCTTGGAGTTCCGAAGTCCGCTCGAGTTGGGCGATTCTTCTCGCATGAATTCTTCAGGCTGGAGCTGAAATGGAAAAACTTGGCTGGTTGTGGCCCCACGGTCGCAGCCAGCCTTTTTCATTCCCCACGCGGGGCTTCGGTTCTTCGGGAATCTGATCTCCCCGAGCGGAGCGGCCAGGCCCCCTCGCTGCACTTTTCGAACGGCCCGATCGGCCCCCCCTCCCCCGTCATTCCTTCACACCTCCAGAGTGATTGCGCAAGCCCATGAGCAAGCCTAAAGTATTGCTGCAACTGGATGTTGACCCGCAGGCCAGTTCCTTCGATGCCTTTGTCGCGATTGACGCTGGTGTCGAACATCTTCTGCAGTATCCCAACGTCAATCGGGAAAATGTCATTTCGCTTGTCCACGGAGCCATCTTTACCCGGGGACCTGCCGACCTCAAAAACACCGCTCTGTTTTTCGGTGGCTCTGAAGCGAGCGCCGCAGAAAGCCTCTACCACATTGCCCGCCAGAGCTTCTTCGGGCCCTTGCGCGTCTCGGTGATGTGCGACCCGAACGGAGCGAATACAACCGCCGCCGCTGCGGTCCTCTCGATCGAGAAGCACCTGCCCCTGGCCGGAGTGAACCTCTGCGTGCTCGGTGGAACCGGACCGGTCGGTTCGCGCGTGGCCCGTATCGCCGCCAGCCAGGGGGCCGTGGTCCGCATCTGCTCGCGGTCGCTCGAGCGGGCCCGATCGACCGCCGAGGCGATTCTTGCGGCTTACCCCCAAGCCCGCGTCGAGTCCTTCGAATTCCTCGCGGAGGCCGATGTCGCCCGAGCCGCCGCTGGCTTCGATGTCCTTGTCGCCGCTGGTGCTGCCGGAGCCACCTTCACTCTCCCCGACTGGCTGGACCACGTCCCAGGCATCAAAGTTGCCATCGATTTGAATGCGGTCCCACCGGTCGGGTTGCTCGGGATCGAACCTCGCGATGAGGGCGCGATCCGCTCGGGTCTGATCTGCTATGGCGCCCTCGGTGTTGGCGGCCTGAAGATGAAAATCCACAAGGCTTGCCTCAAGCAGCTGTTCGAATCCAATGAACGCTGCTTTAACACTGCCGAAATCTTTGAGTTCGGCCGGTATCTCGTCAACAACGCCTGATCGAGCAGCGGAAAAACGGTCAGCCCGCGATTTTCCCCGCCTCTTCGCCCCATCCTCCCGTTCGGATTGGGGAAACTCCCCCGGCATCCCCCTGCCCCGCCGACAGGCCTTGGGGGGAACTCCGCCCCAGCCGCGCCCGGGCCTGGGAGATCGGCGTTAAACTGAGAACCTGTCTTGCGCAGGCAACTCCTCTCTTCTCGGGTTTTCCTCAGGGCTACCAACATGCTCACTCGCCGTTCGCTGCTCGCCACCCTGGCTACCGCCGGTATCGGAACGCCGACTTTTCACCGCGCTCTGGTTCATGTCGCCGCAGGGCAAGCGCAAATCACGCCTGAGATGATCGCGCAAGCCTCGTGGATCAGCGGTATTACGCTGACGCCGGATGAGCAGCAGAAGATTGCCCAAAAAGCGCAACTCAACTCCATCGCGCTCGATCAATTGCGCAAGTTTCCGCTGGACCACACGTTTCCACCAGCGACCCAGTTTCAAACGTGGGCCGCACCAGGAACGCCGCCCGCCACGCCGACCCGCGACGCGCACTATGCCAACCCAGCGGCACTCAATCGCCCCGCCTCGGATGAAGATCTCTGCTTCCTCCCCGTCTCGGAATTGTCCGAGCTGGTCAGGACGCGACAAATCACCAGCGTGGAATTGACGGAGCGTTACCTCGGTCGGCTGAAAAAGTACGATCCGCTGCTGCGCTGTGTCGTCAACCTGACCGAGGAACTCGCTCTTCGCCAAGCCACTCAAGCTGATCGCGAGATCGCCGCCGGGCAATATCGCGGACCGCTCCATGGAATCCCCTGGGGCGCGAAAGACCTGATCGCCATTCCTGATTATCCAACCACTTGGGGGATTCCCGTGCATCGCGATCGCGTCCTCAATGAAACCGCCACGATTGCCGCCCGGTTGCAGTCCGCGGGAGCCGTGCTGATCGCGAAATTGTCGCTCGGTGCCATCGCGATGGGAGACCAGTGGTTCGGACAGATGACCCGCAATCCGTGGAATCCACGGAATGGTTCGAGTGGTTCGAGTGCTGGCTCTGCGGCCGCGACTGCCGCCGGTTGTGCCGGCTTTGCAATCGGCACCGAAACCTTGGGTAGCATCCTCTCTCCATCGATTCGCTGCGGCACCACCGGACTGCGACCGACTTTCGGCAGAGTCAGTCGACAGGGGTGCATGCCCCTCGCCTGGTCCATGGACAAAGTCGGACCGATCTGCCGCAGCGTGGAAGATTGCGCCGTCGTTTTCGGGGCGATTCATGGTGCCGATGGGCACGATCCGACGGCCGTCGACCGCCCCTTCCACTGGCCTGCTCAGGTTGATTTGAGACACATCCGGATTGGAGTGCTCCGCCGTGATAATCAGGACGAACTCCGCGAAGAAGAGCGGATCCTCAAGGACCTCGGATGCCAACTCGTCCCCATCGAGCTGCCTAAAGACTATCCCCTGCGGGCCCTGACACAAGCGATTGACATCGAAGCCGCCGAGATCTTTCAAGACCTGCTCTTCGCCGGGAAAACGGAACACTGGAACGACTGGACCGATATTTTCCGCGCGGCCCACTACGTCTCCGCGATCGACTACCTCAAATTGATGCGGGTCCGCCGCAAGCTGATGGCGGAAATGGAAAACCTGATGAAACAGGTTGACGTCCTGTTCAACTGCAATGACCTTCTGCACACCAACCTCAGCGGACACCCCTCGATTGTCCTGCCGTGGAAAATTGCCCAGCGGTCGGAGTCCCAACGGCCCGTTCCCGCAACGTTCACGGGGCATCTCTTTGACGAAGCGAGACTTTGCGCCGTCGCTCACGCCTTTCAACTTCAAGTCCAAGGCCACCTCCAGCGCCCACCTCTCGACGCGTTTCTGGCCCAATTCGAAGCCGGTACGCTGGACGCCAAACCGGAGTCCGCAGCTCCGGCTGACGGTGGAACCGCTCCCACCCCGGCCGCCCCGGGGAAACAGGGCGGCTAAGCCGCTCGCGAGCCTTCGCCAGCCCGCCCCTGCTTGAGCCTGAGCAACCTGCGCCAGCGACCGTTCGGCTGCCACAACCTGGCATAGTAAGGCAATTAATTTTCCGCTAACATCGATCGCGCGGAAACGCGGCTGGCCTGCACACGGACCCTAGACTCTGCCGGGCCCCTCCCATCCGCGGCCTGCCGTTCATCGCACGCTCGAACCAAAGTCCGACTGGCGGTGTAGCTTTGCCGTGCAGCTTTGCCGTGCAGGCGGCCCTGATTCCAGCTGGGCTCGGCGGGCTCTCCCCAACAATAAGTCACTCGAGATCGAACCCCATGACATCGACGACCGCCACCACTCCCGAAGCAACCTTTCAACTCGACCCGGCGTTCAACTTCGGCGACGACTTTGGTCCCGAGAAGATCGTCTACATTTACGAGCCGCGTTGTGGCTTGCGCGGGATTGTTGTGATCGACAACAGCAGCATCGGCCCGGCGATCGGAGGTATCCGGATGACTCCGACCGTAAACACGCAGGAAGTTTTCCGCCTCGCACGAGCGATGACGTGGAAAAACGCCCTGGCCGGGATTCCCCACGGCGGTGGCAAGTCGGGGATCATCGCGGACCCCAGAACCCTCACTCCCGAGCGAAAAGAGACGCTGATTCGGCAGTTCGCCCGCGGAATCGAAGCCTTGAACCAGTACATTCCGGGCCCCGACATGGGCACGGACGAGACGGCCATGGCCTGGGTGCGGGACGAGATCCGTCGCTCGGTCGGGCTCAGTTCCGTGCTGGGTGGAATTCCCCTCGACCAGGTCGGAGCCACCGGTTTTGGACTCGCTGTCTGCGCGGAAGTCGCCCAGCATTTTGCCGGTATCAACCTTCAGGGTGCCAAAGTCAGCATTCAGGGGTTTGGCAACGTCGGTCGCCACGCCGCCTCGTATCTCTCTCATCCCAAGCGCGGGGCGGTGGTCGTCGCAGCCACGGACCTCCCCGGTACCGTCTACAACCCGGATGGGCTGGACGTGGAGAAGTTGGTCAGCTTGGTCAAAGCAGGCCGGCCGATAACGGAGTACAACGAAAAGGGCACCAAGATACTGCCCCGCGATGAGTTCGTTAAAATTCCCGTCGATATCTTTGTACCGGCCGCCCAGGCCGACGTGATCACCGAAGCGAACGCCCCGCTGCTGAACTGCAAGCTGATGCTCCAGGGAGCCAACATCCCCTGCACGGATGTCGCTGAAAAAATCCTCCACGAACGGGGCGTCATTTGCGTCCCCGACTTCGTTGCCAATGCTGGCGGCGTGATTTGCGGCAGCGTTGAATACCACGGCGGCACCAAGTCGACCGCCTTCCAGGAAATTGAGGAAAAACTCAAGGAAAACACCTCTGCGGTGCTCGAGCACGCCCGGCGAACCAAGGCCACTCCTCGCGCCGCCGCACTCGATTTGGCCAAAGAACGCGTCCGCGAGGCGATGAGCTATCGGCGGGCCAACTAGCGCGGCTCGCAACCGGCAATTGACGGGTATCGTCGGGAGTGAGCAGCCGTCCCCTCCCGCCAGAAAAGCCTCGTCACTGCGGTCTTTTCCGGGAGCCGAGCGGCCTTACTTCGCGACCTTATGTCAGATTCCGGCCCGTACACGCGGTCGATAGGAAGCTGAGATGCTGTAGCGACTCGTCGGCAGTCTGCTGGCAATCCCTTACTGCCGGTTCATCTTGAGTTGGTTCCTTGCCCCATTCGGCAAAGCAGCCAACTGACGAGAGTCCTGACCGCAAATTTACAAGAGGCGACTCAGGTCGAGTTCACGCAGCGTCCCTACGGCAAAGTCCGGGCGATGGACTTTCAGGTCCTCCAATGGCGTCGATCCGGTCGCCACGGCGACCACTCGCGCACCAATCGCCCGAGCACAGCTAATATCAGCCGGAGTGTCTCCAATGACCACCACCTGCTCGGGCTGAAAATCGGGGCCGAGGCTGGCCAAGGCAGCTTGCCGCGCATCTCGCGCAACATCATCCCGCCGCAGATGATGATCCCCGTACCCGCCATAATCAAAGTAGTGGGCGACGTCGTAGGCGGCCAGCTTCAGCCCCGCAGCCTCCCTCGAATTACCCGTCAACAGGCCGAGCGAGAACCGCGCGTCCCCGCGCATCTCCTGCAGTAACTCCGGCACCCCGGGAAGGAGACTGCCCCGATTAGTCCGCAGACTCTCCGCCAGCTGCACGTGATAATGCCTTCGGAAGTCGTGGAAATGGCGGTCAAATGGCAAGTCCAGCCGCGCAAACAAGTCCTGCACGATCGCAAAATCAGTCCGCCCGTGGTACTCCAGTTCGGGATACTCCGTAACGCCAAACAATCGCTGCACGGTCACCCGCAGGGCGTGGATTCCCGCGCCCCCGGTTAACATCAGCGTCCCGTCGATATCCCAAAGCACCGTCAACTTCTTGTCGGTCGCCATCTCACGTTCTCTCCCATGTGCGTCCAGTGCCCCGACTCGAACGATTCAATCACCAACTCGTTACCAGTCAAACCAACCTGAGTCAGGCCAACCCGAGTCAAGCCAACCTGGAGACTGCCCCGGGAACCACCCTCCGCAGCCCCTCTGGCGTAGACTACTTCGCCGCCCCTCACTGCTCCGGACCGGATGACCCTATCAGCCTGCCCGACCCAAAAAAAAGCGGTCGTTTCAATTTCTGAAACGACCGCTTCCAATTTTAGCAAGTTCCGTCTCCCCCGCAGCGAGCATCGCTTCACAACGCAGCGAGCATCGCTTCACAACGCGGCGAGCATCGCTTGGCGGCGGGAAGACCAGACGCGAATTACTTGCGACCCCGACCGCCGATCCGCATTCCGTAGAACGAGCGCCAGATAAAGAAATTCGCAATCAGGAACAAGACGCCGGCAATCACCGCGTTCAGCGAGACACCATACTTCTCGGCAAACTCCCCAGCAAACGACTGCTTGCCCATGCTGACCGCAAGTTCGACGGCCAACAGACCGAACAACGTGGTGAATTTGATCACCGGGTTCAATGCAACCGAAGAGGTATCCTTGAACGGGTCGCCGACGGTATCACCCACCACAGTCGCGGCGTGAAGGTCCGTTCCCTTTTGTTTCAACTCAACTTCGACAACCTTCTTGGCATTATCCCAGGCGCCACCGGCATTCGCCATGAAAATCGCTTGGTACAACCCGAAAATCGCAATCGAAATCAGGTAGCCGATAAAGAAATAAGGGTCGACGAAAGCAAACGCCAGCGAGACGAAAAACACGCTGAGGAAGATATTAAACATGCCCGCTTGAGCATACTTCGTGCAGATCTCCACGACCTTCTTACTGTCTTCCACCGAGGCCTTGGTGACCCCTTCCAGCTTGATGTTACCCTTGATGAACTCGACCGCCCGATAGGCACCCGTGGTCACCGCTTGGATCGAAGCACCGGTAAACCAGTAAATAATCGCACCGCCGGAAACCAAACCGAGCATGAACGGAGCGTTGAGTAAAGACAAACTTTGTATCGCCGCCTGGTTGGTCAATTGCTCGGTGAGGTTCATGATGATCGCGAAGATCATCGTCGTCGCACCCACCACGGCCGTGCCAATCAAAACTGGCTTCGCGGTCGCCTTGAAAGTGTTGCCGGCACCATCATTTTCTTCGAGGAAGTGCTTCGCCTTCTCGAACTCGACATCGAATCCGAATTCGCGGCGGACTTCTTCCTTGATGTTCGGGACGCTTTCAATCAGCGACAACTCGTAAACCGACTGGGCGTTGTCCGTCACCGGACCGTACGAGTCGACGGCAATCGTCACTGGTCCCATGCCCAGAAAACCGAACGCCACCAGACCGAATGCAAACACCGGCGGTGCGAGCATCACCGGGTCCAAACCCTGCCCCGGCATCGAGAAGTAGTAAGCGAGTGCCATCAAACCGACAATGCTCATCCCCAGCCAGTAGCAGGAGAAATTACCAGCCACCAGACCGGAAAGAATGTTCAGCGACGCGCCACCCTCCTTCGAAGAGGAAACGACCTCCTCGACGTGGGCAGATTCGGTCGAAGTGAAGATTTTGACCAGCTCAGGAATAATCGCCCCCGCCAACGTGCCGCACGAGATAATCGACGACAGCTTCCACCAAAGCGTCTCATTGCCGGCGAGCGGACCGCCGCTCGCCATCGGGCCAATCGTCACGTAGGAGACCACGTAGGTCAGGGCAATCGAAACAATCGAAGTGATCCAGACCAAACGGGTCAAAGGACCTTCAAAGTTCATTTTGTCAGCGTTTTCACTGCTTGCCTTGGTCATCGCCTCGTTGATGAAGTAGCTCGCTGCCGAAGCAACCACCATCATCACCCGCATCACGAAAATCCAAACCAGCAATTGAATCTGCAGTGTTTGGTAACCTTCGCCGGCCACCGCCTGATTGATCGCGAGCAGGATGAAGGTAATCAGGGCGACTCCGGTCACGCCGTAAGTCTCAAAACCGTCCGCACTCGGCCCCACCGAGTCGCCGGCGTTATCTCCGGTGCAGTCCGCAATCACACCCGGGTTTCTGGCGTCGTCTTCCTTGATCTTGAAGACGATCTTCATCAAGTCCGAACCGATATCGGCAATCTTGGTGAAAATACCACCGGCGATTCTCAACGCCGCCGCACCCAAACTCTCACCAATCGCAAATCCGATAAAGCATGGGCCCGCGTAGCTGCCGGGGACAAACAGCAGAATGCAGAGCATGATCAGCAACTCGACGCTAATCAACATCATCCCGATGCTCATACCGGCCTTCAGCGGAATGGCGTAGCAGGGATAGGGCTTGCCTCGCAAACTGGCAAACGCGGTCCGAGAGTTGGCGAAGGTGTTAACCCGAATACCGAACCAGGCAACCAGGTAGCTGCCGGCGATCCCGATCAGGGAGAAAATCAAAATCACGATCACCAGATTCAGAGGGAATCCGCTGGTTTCAGCATGCGTCACCGGGTCTTTGTACGTGGCCAACTTGCCGAAATACACGGCCACAACTGTTGCGATAAACAACCACAGGATCAAGATAAACTTCCCCTGCGTCACCAGGTATGTCTTGCAGGTTTCGTAAATCAGGTCAGAGATTTCAAGCATCGAGCGATGCACCGGCAACGCCTTCAGCTGGCTGTAAATCCACAATCCAAAGCCGAGCCCCAGAATGCTGACCACCACCCCAATCAGGAGCAGGGTGTACCCCGTCATTCCAAAAGCAATCACCTGCTTGCTCAAATCGGGAATGATCAGGTCCGCTTCACCCGCAAAGACCCCTCCGGGAAGGGCTAAAACCCCAACTATCGCCAACAGCAGGGAAGACAGCGAACGCCAAGAAACAGCAAATGGTTTTCCGCACATAGGATTCAATCGATTGTTCTCAAAACTTACCGGTGAACAGCAAGACAACAGTGTCCAGATTGCTTCGAAGTCCGCAAGGTCTCTAATGGTAAACTAACGCCCGTTATTGCGGCAATTCCAGCGACATTACGCCATACATCCATCACGACCTGCTCGGTCGTGCTCTGGCACCCACGCTTGGCTGCGGCCCATTCCGACGCCCGGCAACTCACCCCCAGCCTCGCCCGCAACCAACGATTTGCACGTTTTTCAGGGGAAAGTGGCAATATTGCCTTACTGGCCCGGCTATCACTCGACGTGGTCATGACGCTCCCAAACGTTCGGTGCCAACCCGCATCTCACCACCCCAAACGCAGACCGAAACCAAACGATGCGCCAAAAAGACGCATCATTTGGCTGGCCTTAGAGCACTCGGGCCCGACTCGTCCCGCCGCTCCCGTTCGTGGCGCTGGCTGGCTAGGTCTTGGCTTTCCTTTTAAAGCTCCCCAATCCACCGCGGTCAACAGGTCTAAACCCTCAATTTTTTTGACTTGTGAGGACAGCGATTCGAAGGGAGTCGGCGGTCGGGATGGGGATGGCGGTGAATTGTCTATCGCGGTGCCCGCCGAGCGAAAGTCTGTTCCGTTTTTGCCTGTTCCGTTTTTGCTCGCCTTTTGCCAGCCTTTGCGATGTCCGAAAGCAATCCGCCTTGCTCTCAGGGACCTGCCCGTCTCGTCCCCGCCAGACTTTGTTAGACTCACTGCAGATTGATTCATCGAGGAACTCCATTGCTGCTCGGCAGAGTCCTTTGCGACTCTTTCCTCGCCAGCCGCCTTTTGCCAAGCCCCCACTGCCCTGAATGACCCAGCACACGCCGACTCCTTCCGATGACCTCGATTCGATTCAGGCTTACGACTATGACCTGCCTAAGGAGCTGATCGCCCAGCACCCCTCCAGTCGTCGCGAGGATGCCCGATTGATGGTCGTCGACCGAGGCCGCGGCGAAATCAACCATGCTCACATTCGCGACCTTCCGGAGGTTCTTCGCGCCGGCGACTTACTCGTCCTGAACGACACCAAAGTGATTCCGGCCCAGCTCACAGGCCGACGTGATTCTTCGGGTGGTCGCTGGGATGGGCTGTTCCTGCAAGCCGATGAGCAAGGCATCTGGAAGCTTTTGGCCAAGACCCGAGGCAAAATCCAACCGGGAGAAACCGTCTCCCTTACCGACCGGGACGGCGTACCACGCGTACGACTCACGTTGCTCGCGCGGCTCTCGGGTGGCGCCTGGGCTGCTCGGCCCGACTCTTCCGACTCCGCTTTCCAGATACTGGAACAAGTCGGCCGCGTGCCCCTTCCTCATTACATCCGCGACGGCCAGATGATGGACTCGGACGTCAAGGATTATCAAACCGTTTTCGCCAAGCATCCCGGCAGTGTCGCAGCCCCGACCGCGGGACTGCACTTCACCAAGCCGCTGGTCGACCGCTTGGTCAATGCCGAAGTCTCACTCACCCGAGTCACGCTGCATGTCGGCATCGGCACCTTTCGCCCGGTCAGCGTCGAGCGGCTGAACGAGCACGAGATGCATTCCGAATGGGGGCAGTTAGATGAACGCGCGGTGACCGAAATCGAAAAATGCCGGGAGCGTCGGGGCCGGGTGCTCGCGGTCGGTACGACTTCCGTGCGCGTGCTGGAGACAGCCGCCCGGCATCAGCCGCTGGCTCCGTGGCAAGGCCTGACCGACCTGTTTATCCGCCCCGGCTTCGAATTCCGCTGCATCGATGGACTGCTGACCAATTTCCATCTCCCCAAAAGCACGCTGCTGGTGCTCGTCAGAACGTTTGGTGGCCAAGAACTGATTCGTGAAGCCTATCGCCAGGCGGTCGCCGAAAAATATCGCTTCTTCTCCTACGGCGATGCGATGCTGATCGTCTAAGACCCGGGAAATCAGGGCCCGCTTATCGCTGCGGGCAGTACACCGCTACTCCTCGAGTTGCGCTTTGCCCCGCAGGATATGGTGATAATGCTGGGCAAAGCGATGTGCTTCGTCCCGGACATATTGCAGCAAGCGCAAACCAAACGAGTGGCGGGTCAATTTGATCGGCTCGCTCTTGCCCGGAAGGAAAATCTCTTCCTCGCGTTTGGCCAGCGACAACAAGACTGGCGGGGTGATCCCCTGCGTCTCAAACGCAGCCACCGCGGCCGACAGTTGCCCCTTCCCGCCATCAATCAGCAGAATATCGGGGAACACGTCTCCCTCATCCGACTTCCGTCGAAACCGCCGCGCCACGACTTCGTGAATGCTCCGAAAGTCGTCGATCCCCGTGACGCTTTCGATCTTGTAGCGGCGATAGCCCGGCTTGAAGGGCAAGCCGTCAATGAACTGAACCAGGCTTGCGACCGTCTGAGTCCCTCCCAAATGGGCAATATCGACTCCTTCGATCGTCCGGGGCGTTTCCTTCAGCCCCAGCACCTTCCGCAGCCCCGCCAACCCCCGTTTGGGATCGACATAAAAAACTTCCGGCTGGGCATGGGTGTCCAATTCGCCTCGCCGATCGAGACTTTCCAGCATCTGGATTTCATCCCGAATCCGCGCCGCCTGTTCAAAGTTCAAGGCCTTGGCGAACTCGTTCATCTCCTCGCGCATTTTGGCCAGCAACCGCTGCTTATTCCCTTCCAGAAACATCTGCAGACGGCGGATGTCTTTGCGGTATTCTTCACGCGTGATTCGAAAGTTACACGGCGCGCTGCACTGTTTGATGCTTGCGAGCAGGCAAGGACGAAACCAGCGCCACCGCTGGTCCCCCGCCTCGATATCCAGCTCACAAGTGCGAAACTTGAAAATGCGCTGCAGCACCTGCAGGGCGCCGCGGACGCTGCCCGCACTCGGAAAGGGCCCATACAGCTTCACCCCCGTCGGCTGCGGGGTACGGGTAATCTCGACCCGCGGAAAATCCTCACCCGTCGTAATCTGCAAGTACGGAAAGGTCTTATCGTCCTTGAGGTCCTTGTTGTGCCTCGGCTGAATGTCCTTGACCAGCCGCGCTTCGACGAGCAGCGCATCGACTTCGCTCTCGCACTCGAGGTAATCGACGTCGGCAATCTCCCCAACCCAATGGGCCGTCCGCATCTCAATCGCAGCCGCTTTGTGAAAGTAACTGCTCGCCCGGTTGCGGAGGTTCTTCGCCTTGCCGACGTAAATCACCTGCCCCGTGTCATCCTTCATCAGATAGACCCCGGGGATTTGCGGGAAACTTCGCACCTTCAACGATGGCGCCTCGCGCCCAATCACGACCGCCGGGTCCAGCGGTCCCTCTTCGGCCAGCTCAGGCAACTCGCTCAACGCGGGCTCCGCCGACTCCGTTTCCTGCTCCGCAGCCGGGTCCTCGTCGTCCGCTTGCCATTCGTCCATCGCCGCCATTTCATTTCCCGGCTGTTCGCTTCCGCTCCGACACGTCGCCTACTATCCGACTATGCACCATCCTTGGGCCGACCAGGGTTCGCCGCTCAAGCTGGCCGAAAGAGTCCTCTCTCTGGAGGCCTACTCGACCGCCGTTGCGAAATTCTTCAGGTCGCTCACAAAACCGTCAAGCCGCCGACTAAGCTCCCCTCGACTCTGCTCCAGTTCAGCTCCGCTCGCTGGCGGGGCGAACGTAAACAGATAGAACTTGACCTTCGGTTCCGTGCCCGATGGACGGGCGGCAATGTAATTTCCCGGAACCTCCGTCTCGAGAAAAATCAGGTTGTCCTTGGGGCCGCTCAACGGCCGCGAAGCTCCTCCCGCTTCACCCTGCAGACCGTTGAGATAATCGCGCCATCGGCTGACCCGCAGCCCGCCCAATGTCGCGGGGGGAGCTGTCCGGAATCGCTCCATCAGGCGCTGCATCCGCCGCATCCCGTCCGAACCCTCCATCTGGATGTTCACCAGCCGCTCCAAATGGACCCCATAAGTGCCGTACAACTCATCCAGATACTGGTGCAGGCTCTTCCCCGAGGCCTTAACCGCTGCAGCCAATTCGCTCATCAGCAGACAGGCGATCGCCCCATCTTTATCCCGGCAATATTCTCCTACCAGAAAGCCGTGCGACTCCTCCGTTCCATAAACGAAGTCGCTCGCTCCGACTTCGTCCATCACATTGCAAATCCACTTGAAGCCCACCAGGTTGTTGCCCAAAAAGCGCACGCCATAACGCCGGGCAATCTTCTCCAGCAGCGGCGTGGTCACCAAGGTCGTGACCACATAGCTGGATGGCTTCAACTCCCCTCGCGCCTGCCGTTGACTGAGCACGAACTCTCCCAGCAGGGCACTGAGTTGGTTGCCATTAAACGTCTTCCATTCTCCCCGCGGATCGAGTCCCACGGGCGCCGCTGCTCCCATGCGATCGCAATCCGGGTCGCTCGCCAGAATCAACTCGGCTCCGGTCTGCTTGGCGCGTTCAATGATCTCTTCGAATACCGCAGCGTTTTCGGGGTTGGACACATTCCCCGGAACGTTGGGAAAGTCTCCACTCGGTTCCCGATGCCGTTCATAAATCTCGACATCCGCAAAGCCAGCGGCCTTGAGCAGCGTGCCGACATTGAATTCCCCCACGCCGTGCAGCGGCGAGTAGATCACTTTCAGGTTTCGCGGACCGCCGAAACTTTGCTCCAGATGTTCCCGCAATAACGCCGCATCTGCTTCTTCCCGGCAAAACTTGATCTTGCCGCTGGCTACACCCGAGGCAAAATCACTCCGCTGGATCTCCCGCACCTGACCCACCTCAGCAATTACTGCCTTATCGTGCGGCGGTATCAGCTGCGCCCCATTCGACCAATAAACCTTGACGGCATTGTCGCTCGGCGGGTTGTGACTCGCCGTGACCATAATCCCGCAGTCGCAACCCTTCCAGCGCACCAGAAAGGAAAGCTCCGGCGTGCTGCGGTAGTCATCGACAAAGTAAACCGTGAACCCGTTGGCCACGAGGATATCGGCACAGAGTTCAGCGAATTCCCGCGATCGGTGCCGGGTGTCGTAGGCGATTGCCGCCGACCACGGACCGCCGGGCTTGGTTTGTTTGACGTAGTTCGCCAAGCCTTGGGCACTCTCCCCGATCGTCTGCTCATTGATCGCGTTGCTGCCAAACGGATACATCCGCCCCCGTCGCCCGCCGGTTCCGAAGGGAATCACCGTCCAAAAGACGTCATCCAACTGCTTGAACCGCTTTTCCCGAATGTGCTGGGCAATCTGCTCAACATAGGGCCGATAGCGATTTTCGGTCAGCCAATCCTCGATGTTTTTGATCGCCGAGTCCGATATTTCGCCCAACGACTCAGCCGTGCGGAGGATCGCCAACAATTCATCAATGTCCTGGGGGGCAGCGGTTGGATTCATGGTTTCGGCTTGGTATCGTAAAAACTGGTTCAACCCAATTACTGACTGCGGAAAAAGCGGGAATTTCCATGGCCCAACTTATCATCAGCGTCTCCGGTTTGCGAGGGATCGTCGGAGAAAGCCTCACCCCGCTCGTGGCAGCCCAATACACTGCCGCATTCGCCGCGGGACTTCCAGTCAAAGGCTCTGTTGTCTTGACCCGCGACGGCCGCGCGACCGGTTCCCTCTTTGCCCAAACGATCGCCTCGACGCTCCAAGCCTCCGGACTCGACGTCCTCTACGGCGATGCGGCGGCGACTCCGACCACCGGGGTGCTCGTGCGCGAGCACCAGGCTTGTGCCGGGATCCAAATCTCCGCCAGCCACAATCCACCGCCCTATAACGGCATCAAGCTGTTCGGGGCCGACGGTCGCGTCATCCCTGCCGCCGCCGGTGAACGGGTGATCGAACATTATCATGCCCGAAATGTTCGCTGGGTCGCGCACGATCAGATCGGCAGATTTCATCCGCTCAGCGATACCACCTCGGCCCATCTGGCGAAAGTTCTGGCCACCGTCGACGTCGCGACCATCCGCCGCCGCAAATTCCGCGTTGTGCTCGACAGCAACCACGGAGCCGGCGCGGTCTTGGGCGAACGCCTCCTCCGGGAGCTTGGTTGTGATGTGACCTTGCTCGGTCCCAGCCCGGATGGATTATTCGAGCATCCGCCCGAACCGACTGCTGACAATCTCCGCTCTACCGCCGAGCGCGCTGTGAAACTCGCCGCCGACGCAGTCTTCTGCCAAGACCCCGACGCCGACCGGCTGGCCTTAATTGACGAAAACGGCCATTACATCGGCGAGGAGTTTACCGTCGCCATCGTTCTCGACCATCGACTCGCCACAAGCAAGCAACAGGGCATCGTGGTCACCAACTGCTCGACCAGCCGGATGGCCGCGGACATCTGCCAAAGCCACGGCTCTCGACTCGTCCTCAGCGCAGTAGGTGAAGCAAACGTCACCGATCGCATGCTCCTCGACCAAGCCGTCTATGGCGGAGAAGGCAACGGCGGCCCGATCGATCCCCGAGTCGGCTACGTCCGCGACAGCTTCGTCGGCATGGCCCAAGTCCTCGACTGCATGGCGCGGCTGAACCTGCCGCTCAGCCAACTTGCCGCACGGCTCCCGCAATACGCAATCCACAAGACGACCATCGCGATCGGGCGCGATCGCATCGCCGGGCTGCTCAACCGGCTCCGCGATCACTTCGCCGACGCCACCCCCAGCAATCTGGACGGATTGCGGCTCGATTGGCCCGATAGCTGGTTGCTGGTTCGCGCGAGCAACACCGAGCCGATCGTTCGGGCTGTCGCCGAAGCCAAATCCGCCGATCGCGCTCGCGAACTCTGCGCGGCAACCGCCAGACTTGCCGCCGAGTAGCGAGCAAGCCGGCGCCCCGCCGTCGTCACTTCCGCAACTGCGGCAAATCGAACGTTCCATGACCAGCGACAGAGCCGTTCCGCGTGCAGTCGCTCGCGGGGATTGGCTGCGGCTTTCCCGCTGGCTGGCTCTTGGGCACGTCTTTCCCCCAGCCCCCGCTGGTGGCAGGCTCGCCCTACTTCCGCTGGGAAAACTCGTCGTACCATTGGCGTCGCGCCTCATCCGACGCCTCCCCGGCATGAACCAGCAAACGGTACACCAGCCGCAATGACTGGCCAGGCAGCAACTTGAACTCGCCACTCCCGGCGGGCTCTCCCAAAAAGTCATGCAGTCCAAAGGGATTCGCCGCGACCAATCCATAATCCCTCGCATGCCAAGTCGTCGGATGTCGCAAGTTCGAGGGATGGTCCATCAGCATCATCCCGACCGCAACCCCATCGACTGGACCAGAGTAGTGAACCCAGCGAGCCCGCTTGCCCCAAATGGACTTATCCGCGTCGCCCTCGCTGTTGACCGCGCGGCCAAACACTTCCGCGAC
>Ga0315905_10003182_pt1 | contig 16990 bp, 24 predicted proteins | sample LakEriMetagenome_5_FD_203522 | JGI IMG/M metagenome (GOLD analysis project Ga0315905, IMG submission 203522) | Freshwater fungal communities from buoy surface, Lake Erie, Ohio, United States - Buoy 4 MA121 | ecosystem: Environmental > Aquatic > Freshwater > Lake | place: USA: Lake Erie, Ohio... | reverse complement strand
AAACTTCACCCTCTGGTTTTTCTTTGGTTTATTTGTGCTCAACACCATCGGAAACCTCTTTGCAAAAACAACGTTCGAAAAGTTTTTCTCCATCTTGACTTTACTTTCTGCTATACTTATTTGGAGAGTGTTGAAGGGGAAAGAATGATACCTCCACCTGAATTTCAAGTTAGAAAAGTATATTTGTAAAAGAATGTGATACTAGAATTTCATTTGGTCGATACATATTAATGGATTGGCGAAACAAAAGAAATTAAAGTTTGACATATAAATAAGTTAGCTGCAAGGCAATGCGCACACAAGAATACAATTCATCATGTTGGAAAAAGCTATATCAACATATTTAAATTCGGTTAAGTCATTATGCCCCAAGTTGTCTGATGAGGAGCTAGAGTACTTTAGAAGTGGCTTTAGTATTACTGAACTTCAACCTAAGCATTTCTATATTCATGCAAACGCTCTGCAACAAGAAATTGGTTTCGTATATCAAGGCTTACTACGTGCTTTTTACGTGGATGAAAAGGGTAATGAGATAACAGTCAATTTTATTCGGGAAAATCATTATGCTACGCATTACACTGCATTTATTTCCAGAACGCCAAGTAAGTATTATTTCCAGTGCATTGAACCTACGATTCTTGTTACTCTTTCATACGATCACATTCAAGTCGGTTACGATAAATACCCCAACATTGAGCGCTATGGCCGTTTGGTAGCAGAAGCTGTTTTGAAGTTTCAACAAAAGCGTATTGAGAGTTTTCTTTTTGAAACAGCTGAACAACGCTACCTTGATTTCATTGATGAAAATCCGGATCTATTCAATCGTATCTCTTTATCTCACCTTTCTTCTTTTTTAGGAATTGAGCGACAAACGCTCACACGCATTCGACAGAAGTTGGCGAGGAACTGAATAAGAAGTATTTGAATTCTGAAACTAAAGTATTAAAGATTATGATGTAATTTTATATCCTAAAAAATTCCGTATGACTGCTCTCACTGAAAGTATCAACCAAATCGTAAGTCTCACCGAAGATGAAATAAACGCCATTGAAAAAGCATACAACACCGTTGAAATTTCTAAAAGCCAACTTTGGATAGAACAAGGAAAAGTTTGCGATCAAGTTGCTTTTGTGGTTTCAGGCAAACTGCGTAATTTCTATTTTGATGAAGCAGGAAATGAGGTGACTTGTTATTTTGTGACCCCAAATAATTTTGTTTCCGCATTTAGCAGTTTTCTGACCAATGCACCTACTCATGAAAATATTTCTACGTTAGAGGATACCGTGCTCAGAACAATTTCAAAAAAAGATTTGGAAGCGCTTTGTGAGTTAGTTCCAAAGATGCAGATCTTCAGACGGGTTATTGCCGAAAACCTTTTCATTACCATGGAAAAAAGAATCATGATGTTACAGTCTCAATCGGCACACGAACGGTATGAAAAAATGATCAAAGAAAATCCGGAGATACTCCTCAGCGTTCCGCTGCAATACACCGCTTCGTTTCTTGGCATGACTCCTCAGCATTTGAGTAGGTTACGAAAAGAGTTGCAGAAGTAATTTCTTAACATTTGTTCAGTATTTATTATCCTTAAAGTTTCAATTTTGTTTGATAATTCAAAATTCAACAAAATGAAACCCTTGATTTCTCTTTTCTTTTTTTTAACTCTTTTTTCAGTTACAGTGCATGCACAAAAAGAATCTACACCATCTTCGGAAAGCACTCCTAATGCATATACCTATGGGGAATTTAAAGCTGGTTATGGAGTAACTCTATTCTCTTCGGGTTTGAAAGAGCGATATGAAGATGGAAACTTCAGTACAAGTGGAGGAGGATTGTTTTCAATTGCCGCATACCGTAAATTTGAAAAATTGAATTTTCTGCACCTTGGCTTAAAATTCAAGGGGCTTGGTGCAAGCCCATCAAGAGGAGATAATGGCAGCGAGATGTTTTTCAATTTTTGGGGAACGGCTTTTTCAACCAAGTACTTCCCTTTTTCAAAGCCTGCTTCTCAAGGAGTTTACCTGCAAGCTGATTACAATTTCACCACCCAATTTACTCAGAAGTACAGAAATAGCGGAGCACTGGAGTATGATCACCAGTTTGCTATCGGCAATTCATTCACATTGGGTTTAGGTTATCAATATCCATTAAAAAGCCGATATGCATTAGTGGCATCCGTTGAATATGATTGGGCTAACCGTCAAGGTGAGGTTGAAGGAATAGGTGAAAAGCAATTTAAGAATACTAATCTTGCTTTTCAAATTGGCTTAGTCTTCTAATTGAATAGCAGCTACAAATGAACATACTCATTATCAATTGTCATAATAGAAAAAATAGTTTCTGTTCGGCTTTGGCAGAGGCTTACAAAGAGGGTGCAAGTTCCGCTGGACATCATGTTCAAACATTAAATTTGCGTGAGTTGGAATTGGAGAAATACCTGCGTTACGGACATGAGAAACGTTACGTGCCCGAGGGTGATGTACTAAAAGCGCAGGAACTCATTACTTGGGCGAATCATTTGGTATTTGTTTATCCTACTTGGTGGGCTGGCTTGCCTGCTTTGTTGCGTTTGTTTTTTGAAATGGTATTTTCACCGGGGTTTGCCTTCAAGTATCGTGACAAACAAGGCAAAATTGTAAGCTGGGACAAATTGTTAAAAGGAAAATCGGCACGAATTATCTCAACGATGGATGCTCCGCCCTGGTATTACAAATGGGTTATCGGTGATCCGGGAGGAAAAATCATGCGAAAAGGAATCTTGGGATTCTCAGGAATAAGTCCTGTGAAAACCACTTACTTTGGATCGGTTAAAGTTTCAACTGAAAAACAAAGGGAGGAGTGGTTGAAAGTAACTTACAATTTAGGTCAAAAAAGTTAGTTGAGGCTCGAATTAACTACTTTTGTTCTTAATGGGAGAAGTTCAAAAAAATAAAATCAAGGTTCATTGGTTTTTTCGTGAACTATTTGGACGTGAAACCACAAGTTTTGATTTGTTGGCAATTTTAATTGGCTCTGTTTCTTTAGTTGGTATTATACTTTTTTTTAAATGGAATACAGACTTTTCAGTCATAAAAAAAACGGTGCTCACAATTCTCGCACTTGACATTGGTGGTGGAGTCGTTGCTAACTTTACGTCAGGGACAAATGACTATTATGCCGAATCATTAAGAAAGAGATACCTATTTGTTCTTTTTCATCTAATACAGCCATCGCTATTAATTTGGATTTTCCCAAGTGAGTTGTTAGCTATCTTGGGAGTTACATTATTTACTCTAACAAGCTCAATCATTGTCTTGTGTTTGAAATCCCCCAACAATCAAAGAATAATTGCAGTAACACTTTTACTTTTGTCTTTGATTCTGGCTACTCTTCTGAATTTTACCGACCCATTGGCCCAACTGATAATGCAGTTCTTTTCTATAAAACTCATATTGGCATTTAGTGTAAATTGGACGGCAATTATCAACGAGTAATTTGGACAAGTGAAAGTTTTATCATCATTGAAGTATGAATGTAAAGCAGTTAGAACATTGGATTTTAGACAACTATCAAGGTGTAATCGTAACAGATGCGTATCGTGAACATAGTTTCTTTTATAACCCCGATGGTTCATTGCCGAAAGGAATATACCTTGCCACTATTAAAGAAAGTGACGGCCCGAATGATAAGGCATCTCATTTAGACAGAGATGGAATTTATCGTTTGAGTCTTGGCGTTGGCAAAAAGCAATACCAACTTTTATTTGGGGAAATACCAAAACGACCTGCAAAAGGCGATATCGTTGAACTTGATTTTGATTTTACCATTACAGGAATAGTTATGCCTCACCCAATTTATGCATGGTTAGGCTGGGTTTGTATCAATAATCCAGACAGTGAAAACTTAGATTTGGTGAAACACCTTCTAGATATTTCTTATCAAAACACATTGGCTAAATTTGCGAAGAAAAAATAAATTAGTGATTACCATATCCAATAGCAAGACAAACGTTAGGGCAAAATTGTAAGCAAGCTACTTTCTTAACATTTGTTCAGTGGATTGGCATTTCGCATAAATAATTTTGTTGCATCATTTTAAAATGCAACAACGATGAAAAAATCCCTTCTTATTCTTGGAATAATCAGTCTTATTTCAACTTCCAGTTTCGCTCAAACAGAACAGAAAGAAAGTAAATATGCCATTGAAACTGATATTTTATGGCCATTTTTAGTTCAAACGACTCGAACACATTTCACTATTAAACTCTGGGAGAAAGGAAATCTGAGAGGCGATGCTTATGTTGGATTTAACATCGATTTCCCAGAAGATCGTGCCACAGAAGGGGAAGGCTTTGCCGATTACAGCATCGCCAGTGGATACAGGCAATATTTTTGGAAAGGACTTCATCTTGAATATAGTCAAACTACCGGCATGGGAGTATTGCAAAATCACGTAACCACAGGAAAGGATTACAAAAGCTTTGATTGGTTAGTTACAGGATATATTGGATACAAATTTGAGTTTGCTAAAAAGAAATTGTATATCCTGCCTCAATTTGGCATTGCAGGTGTAATTTATAAATCAAACCCTTGGCCTATTTACGAGGATGAAACCTTAACCAAAGAAGTAGGTGAAACACCTTTTATGTTGGGTTCACTGAGGTTTGGATATAATTTTTAAATTCAAAACAAATGAGGCGTTTAGTTAAACTTTGTCTTTTCTTGCTTTTTTGTGCTTCGAGTATTAAAGTCATTGCGCAAACGCTTCCGAACAAAACGCTTTATGTCCACGCATCGGCAGGTCTTGCAAGGTCAGAAGATGGATTAAAGTTTATGGTAAAAGAGTCTGCATCTCAATGGACTCCAAAAGCAAACTTGGGTTTTGGTTATCGATTTAACAAGTATTTGGGAATCGAAACACATGCAGCAACCATGTTGACTTCATTGAAAGCAAACGGCACCTTGGTTCTAAACAATGAAAAAGCCGAGGTTACAGCCAGACATTCCAATGTGATGATCAGTCCCAAATTTTACCTGCCCCTTGGTGATAAATCTGAACTATTTCTTCGAACAGGACTTGGTTTTTTACTCTCTCAAAGCGAGATCAATAGCCCTTCAAATCCCGACTTTAAAAAATCAACTTCCAACATCGGATATATGGTATCGCTTGGTTATGCCCATAAATTAACTGAAAAAATAGTTTTTACCCTTCAATTCGATTTCAGTGATCCTTATGGTAGCAAAGATGTTTGGGAAGGTGACTTAGGATTATTGAATGCCGGCATCAAGTATTCGCTCAATCACAAAAAATGAAGATGATTAAAAAACAACTTGCAATTAAGTCAATGTTAGTCATTGTAATGAGTTCGATTGCCCTTCAATTATTTTCCAAGATTAGAAAAATAAATAAATACAAATGATTTTACAAACAATAATTGGCGGAAATGGTACCATTGGCAAGGAAGTGGCCAAACAACTGCATAAAATGGATATCCAAGTCAGGATTGCTTCACGAACTCCTAAGAAAGTAAACGCAAATGATCAGATTTTTGAAATGGATGTATTCAACGAACAAAGTGTTTCGGAGGCAATCAAGGGTTCATCTGTGGTTTATCTAATCCTCGGCTTACCCTATAAGGACCAAGTTTGGCTTGATGGTTTTCCAACAGCTGCTCGTGCTGTAATAAATGCTTGTAAAAAAGAAGGTGCAAAACTGGTTTATTTTGACAATGTCTATATGTATGGTAGTGTTGACGGAACCATGACAGAGGACCTTGCAAGTAAACCAGATTCGGTGAAGGGCACTGCAAGAATGATTGCAGCAGATTGTATTTTAGAGGCTATAAAAAGTCAAGAACAACAGGCCATGATATGCCGATCCGCAGATTTTTATGGAGACTACCCCTTCTTTGATGTAATTAAGCAAATTGCCGTTGCCTTGCAAAAAAATAAGAAGGCGATGCTTCTTTTCCGTGACGATAAAAAACATAGCATAACCTACATTCCTGATGCCGCTAAAGCAGTAGCATTTTTGGCCCAACAACCTGACGCTTATCAACAAATATGGCACTTACCAACAGATCCCAATGCCCTTACCGGCAAACAACTTGTTGAGCTCGTTGCTGAAATCATAAAAAAAGAACCGAGATACAAAGTGATTTCTAAAGGAATGATAAAGTTCATTTCTCTCTTCAACGGACAACTCAAAGAACTAATAAAGCTGTCCTATCAGTGGGAAAATGATTTCTTATTTAGCAGCGAAAAATTGGAGAAAAAATATAATCTGAAAGCGTTATCCTATAAAGAAGGCATAACCGATCACCTTAAAAACATTGGTATTCTTAAATAATATACTTTTTGAAAACATGAAGCAACCAAATCATCATAGTTTATAAAAGCATCTAAAAAAATGGATACATTAAGAAAACACTTTGAAACATTTATAAAATTGAGCAATGATGAGTGGCTTGATTTGCAAGAATGCCTTATAAAGGAAAACATCCGAAAAAAAGATTTAATACTCAAAGAATATGAAAAGTGCGACTTTGTAGCCTTTGTTCATGAAGGCTTATTTAGATTTTACAGCATCATAGATGGAGTAGAAAAAATAACTTCGTTTTCATTTTCGGGAGACTTCATAACCAATTATCGTAGTTTTTTAACAGGTAATCCATCTGAGCACTATATAGAAGCACTAACGGATGGAGTTATCTACAAAATAAAATTAGATCAACTGCAAAAGTTGTATGATAAACATCAAACAATTGAGAGACTTGGTAGACTAATTGCAGAAAACTTGTTTTTAGTTGTAGCGAATAGGCTTGATTCTTTTATGTTTAAAACCCAAGCAGAAAGGTATGAAGATCTTGTTAAACGAAATCCAAAACTACTTTCAGAAATTCCGCAATACATGATTGCTTCCTATTTAGGCATGAAGCCCGAAACACTAAGCCGCATCAGAGCGCGTAAATAATTTTTTCTCTTTATTTCATTTATTGATTTTAGTCAACGAAAAATAGGTTCGTTAGTTTCCATCTTTGTGGCGATAATAATGAAATTATGAAAACAACGAAAAAAATAAAATTTGCATTCACGCTGTTATTAGCCTTTTCATCAACCAGTTATGGGCAAATCACAGAACCTAATGAAAAAAAATGGGGTGCTGAAATAAACCTACTCTGGCCGATTTATCCGGGAAATATCTACAAAGGACAAGCTACCTATGAATCTTGGAGAAAAAATGATTTAGCTGGCGATGTTTATGTTGGTTTTCATATTCGCCCCTCTGAGTTCAGGGAAGAAGAAGGAGATTTCGCCAACTATGCTTTAACTTTTGGATACAGACAATTTATCTGGAAAGGGCTTCACTTGGAACTTTATAATGCCTTTGGACCAGGTTATAATCGAAATAATGCTATTGATGGAAAAGATTATACCAGTTGGGATTATGAAGTTGGTTTGTTAGCAGGATATCGTTGGGAGTTTTTGAAAAAAGAAAAGAGGGAAAGTTTGAGGTTTAGCCCTTACTTAAGCACACAACATGGATTTTATTACCTCATGGCGCAAAGTAATCCGCATCCAATTATAGGTTCAACTGGTGAAAGACCGATTTATGTTGGAACATTAAACGTTGGAATTAGATTTTAATTAATTATGGAAACTCTTCCGTGAATAAAAATGATTTAAAACAAATAAAAATGAAGATGATTAAAAAACAACTTTCAATTAAGGCAATGTTAATCATTGTAATTAGTTCGATTGCCCTTCAATCCAATGCGCAAGACTGGAAAAGCGAAAAAAAAGTGAACGTGGTTTTTGGGTTAACTCAACCGATTTTTGCAAAAGGGTTTAATATCGAAGGAAACTATATTCACAAACGATTGATTTTTGATTACTCGCACGGTGTCTCGTTGGATTTATCAGGAACGACAGTAACTCCAGATTTGAGAGAGCAAGGTCTTGCAGTTCACATGCCTTATACAACCGGTTTTGGAATTGGCTATCGTTTGAAAGAATGGGTTAACGTCAGAATTGAGCCAAAATGGCATCGTTTCGAATTCTATTACGATGATGAAACACAAAATAGTTCAAACCAAATTACCGCATACAATACCATGACCATTGGAATTGGGGTTTACGGTCATTATCAACCCTTCAAAAATAAAACGTCCTTCTTAAAAGGAATCATGATTTCTCCTAGTATCCGTTTTTGGCCTACGATTTCTTCCACCTTGGAAGGCAATAGTTACAACTATCTGAATAAAAATACCGGTAAGTCCGAAGAGATAAAAACCTTGGATGCTGGCCCTGGATTTAAACCATTTATTTACAATATCAGTGTTGGGTATTCTTTTGGTTTGAAAAAGAAATAGTGTTTCCAAGTCTGAAGCGTTCAGCATTTCTTAACAATTGTTCAGTAGATTCTATTTGCAAAGCTTGAATTTTGTTTCATAACTTAAAATTAATAAACGCAATGAAGAATAAAATCATCCTCAAAACTTGTGGAATTATCCTTTCCGCACTTTTTATTCAACATGCCAATGCGCAATCCATCGTAGATGTTGGTGTTGGTGTATCTAATATGGATAGGTACAGCACGAACTTGGCTTATCGCCACCAAATCAACGATAATTTTCGGGTTGGTTTCGAAATTCAGTATGGTTCTCCAAAATACCGTTTCGTTGAAGCAAAACCTTTTGAAAAAGGATATGCTTGGAGTTTGAGTTTACCTTTGAGTTTCAAGATTGCTGAACACGATCGAATCAGATTAGATGGCTTTTTTAGACCAGGATTCAGATTGCAAGGGATAATAGACCCGGACAATAATGGTATTGAAGACAGTCTTCTCAATAGCAGAGCCGTGCTTTTTGAAGCCGGTTTACTTGTCAATGTAAAGTTGACAGAAAAGTTGAACTTGAGCAGTGGTGTGCTATTGCCTACAGCTTTCGAAATTGCACCTACTTCGCTTTTCGAATATATGGGTACGCCCAATTTTACAGGTGGTTTAAGTTATCTAGCATCTCCTAAAACCATCGTTTTTGTAAAAGGGATTACTGGTCCTGCATTTGGAGCCAGTGGTGATACTTACAAATACATTTGGTCAGCTCAGGCTGGAGTACGTTTTGCACTCGGAAAAAATCCAACTACTAAATCATTATTGCTCGAACCTTCATTCTAATTTACTAAAAGAAAAATCATGAAAAAGAACATTCTTACACTTATTGTTGTCCTGTCAGCAATCTTTACAATCAAAGCTCAGGAAGTGTCAAAATCGAATAAAATCGGTTGGTTCATAACGCCGGAAATTGGCGCTATGTTTTTAGAAGATCACGTTGGAAATTCAGTAGGCGCCTCATTTGGAATTAAGCTTTGGAAAAACAGGTTGAAAATCGGTATCAATGCATACGGCAGAAGTGGGCCGATCAATCCCCAAACATTTACGGTGGAGGCATATAATGGTCAAATCTATAAAGGAAGCAGTACATTGACACTTCGCGCAGATTATGGAACCATTGGCCTTATGATTGCCCCAACCTTTAAGGTGAAAAACGTAGAAATTGATGTGCCTATCAGCTATGGAATGGGCGGAGGTGGATTTTATTTAGTAGGAGATGACAGAAATACACCCGATGGAGCAAGAGTTAGCGAATGGGAAAACAAACTCATGAATGGTGAAGATGCAGCATCAGGCAGTTGGTTGGAATTTGGTGTTAGAGGATTTTTTCCTACCAAAATAGAAGGGATTCAAGTTGGAGCGGGTGTTCATTACTCCATGGTTCAAGGATGGAAAACCTATTACGACCCGAGCGGAGAATTTTACAGCAATAAATTTCGTGCTTCCTTGTTTGTGAATTTTGGATCTTACTGAGATTGATGTATAACTCAAAACCATTTTGACACATTTGTGTCAGGTTAAACTTTCTGCCCTAATTAGTTTTGTACTCTCAACTCATATAATTTATGAAAAACAAAAAACTTTACACCACGATAAAAGTAATATTCTCGTCATTCATGCTTTTTAGTGCTATAGGAGAATTAACCTTAAATGAGACCGTGGTTCATTCCATGGAGCTTATTCAGATGCCTGTTTATCTGCTTTACCTGCTCGGTGTTTTGAAAATTTCTGGAATTATTGCCTTGTGGTTTTCTCCTTACAAATGGATTAAGGAATGGGCTTATGCAGGATTCACGTTTGATTTTATTGGAGCCATTTTTGGCTTTATCGCAACAGGAAATCTTGTAATGCCAGATGTCGTAATGGCTCCGGTGGGTTTGATACTGTGCTTATCTTCTTATTTTTTCTGGAAGAAAGTGAATTAATTCCTTTATCTAGTTATCATAGAATTCATTTTGACACATTTGTGTCAGGTAGAACTCCCTCAACCTAGATAATTTTGTACAGTTATCAAACTAAACATCGACAATAAATTGAAAAGAATGAAAGAAATTACTTTAATAACAGGAGCTTCCTCCGGAATAGGATACGAAATAGCCAAACTTTTTGCAGCGGACAAAACAGATTTGCTCATTGTGGCAAGAAATGAGAAAAAGCTTCTGGAAATTAAAAAAGAATTCGAAGAAAAATTCAAGGTAGATGTCTTTACTGTTGCGGCTGATTTATCCTCCAACGAAGGGATTGAATCTGTTTATGAAGTGGTTCATTCAAACAACTTAATCGTAAATTATTTAGTGAATAATGCCGGTTTTGGAGACTACGGCTCCTTCATCGATAGAAGTATCGAGAAATATAGAGAAATGATCCAATTGAATATTGTAAGTCTAACAGAATTGAGCTATCACTTCGGAAAAGAAATGGTCAAGTGTGGAAAAGGCAGAATTTTAAATGTTGCCTCGATGGCAGGCCTTCAACCAGATCCAAACTTTGCCGTTTATGGCGCAACCAAAGCCTATGTTATCAGTGTATCAGAGGCTATTCATAAAGAATTTGAAAATACAGGTGTTACCGTAACTGTTTTATCGCCTGGCGCAACAGCATCGAATTTTATGGATCGTGCTGATATGAATAATGCCAAGCTTTACGCAAGCGGTGTAATGACATCGTTAGATGTTGCCAGGGAAGGTTACAATGGCATGATGAAAGGAAAACTCCATGTGATTCCAGGTTTTAAAAATAAAATACTAGGTTTTTTCTCGGGTATTATGCCTCCAGGGAAGTTGAGATTAAGTGTTGCAGCGAAAATAATGGCAGAGAAATAGTTTGTTTATAGTTTTATATATCAAATCTTTTAGTATAAAATTAATTTAAATCGTATGGCATTGGGACCAAAAGAAATGGGTGAAGCAATACTTCGTAACCTAGAAGAAAAAACAGGGAAAACTTTGGAGCAATGGATTTCTATTGTGAAAAAGTCGAAGCTGTCAGATAAAAAATCTGTAATGGATTTTCTTAAAAACACACATGGTGTAGGTCATTTTCAGGCACAAAAAATAGTTGAGCGCCTTGAAGGAAAAGATGCCTATGAAAATACAGACGATTTTATTCCTGCATTATTCAATACCCCCGACCTATTAAAAACGTATAAAAAAATTGAAAATACAATTTCAAAATTTGGAAAGGACGTTCGTATTCAGCCTTGTAAAACATATATTCCATTTTATCGAAAAAATCAGTTTGCCATTGTTAAAGTATCAAAGGACAAAAAAGTTATTATTGGACTTAATCTTGCCGATAATTTCAGCCATGAAAGATTTAAAAAATCTAAAACAGGAGGAAGTGAACGTATAAATTTTCAGTCCAAAATGAACAAAATAGCCGACTTTGACAATGAACTTATTGAAGTAATAAAATCTGCCTACAATAATAATTAGTTATGGCAAAAATTACTCAAGGATTCCAATGGCGACATCCATTTTCTTTTTGTTAGGACTTTCATTTATTACCATTCACGAAATGGATGCAATTCGATGCAAGGAATGGCGCATTTTCCCCGGACTTTCGTTGCTCAACGATAAGTTGGGACACATCTTTTTTGTATTCGTTCACATTCCCTTGTTTTTCTTCATTTATTGGCAGTTAACGCATAGTGAATACACAGAAGCGTTTAGAAAAGGATTTGATATCTTCATGATGGTTCATCTATTTCTTCATCTCTTATTTTTAAAACACAAAAAGAACGAGTTTAAAGATTGGATTTCTTGGTCAATCATCATTGGTGCAGGAGTTTGTGGGCTAATTGATTTAATTATTAAACAATGAAGTTGAGAACAAATAAACTTTCCATTTAAATCCCTAAATTAAGCTGTTCATTTATCTATTATGAAAAAAGTAATACTCCTTTGCATTATAAACTTTATAGTACTGACGACCGCTTTTGGGCAGATAGATATTTACGATAGCATTTATGTTGGAAACGTTTGGAGAAATTATAACATTCATTTAACAACTGGCTACAATTCAAATACAAATTATCCATTAATAGTAGGTTTTCACGGAGGTCAACAGGCGGCTACAAGCGCTCAAGGTTGGGCTGTATTTGCTTATCAAAGTGAACTTTCTGAAAAAGCAGACAATTCGGGTTTTATAGTAGTTTATCCGGAAGGTAGGGTTTTTAATCAAAATCGATCATGGAATGCGGGTAATTGTTGTCCACCTGCCATGAATCAAAATGTTGATGATGTTGGTTTTATTGATAATTTACTGGACTCATTATTCGCTAATTATTCAATTGATACAACACGTGTGTATGCAACAGGATCATCAAATGGCGGCATGCTCTGTTACAGATTAGCGTGCGAATTAAGCCATCGTTTTGCAGCCATTGCACCAAATGCATGCGCTCAAATGTATTTTCCTTGTAATCCAACAAATAAAATCCCCATAATTAATTTTCACTCCAAAGTTGATCCAATCGTATTTTATAACGGTGGAATGGGTGGCGCTCCTCCATTGACAACAATCTATTTCCCTTCACAGGATAGTACCTTAAATTTATGGTCTCAAAATAATAATTGCCAATCAAGAGACACAATTATAAATGGAAATGGAACGAATTACGATTTTATAAAAATTCACAATTGCTCGTGTAATGTCGAGATACACCATTACGCAACAACCGATGGCAGTCACAGTTGGCCTGGTGGAAATCCCAACAATAATCCTGTCTCAACGCAAATTAGCGCAACTGATTTACTCTGGTCTTTTTTTCAAAATTATACATTGGGCTGCTTGACAACGGGAATTGAAAACTCCATTGAAGCCAATTCAAAAATCGAAGTTTTCCCTAATCCATTTTTAGATAAAATCAATTTAAAAAACACATCAGAGAATGAATTTTTAATCCTTGAAGATTATTTTGGAAAAGTTATTTGGTCCGGTAGAAATATTGAAAATAACGACTTTTCACACATCTCCAATGGTTTATACTTTCTTAAGATTGACAACTATACGATTAAATTGATAAAACAGTAAATAATAAGCGAAAAACACAATCTTAATTGAAAAGCCATGGAATCTAATTTTTGACACATTTGTGTCAGGTATAAAGCAACCATCTTACTGAACTTTGTATCAAATAAAAAGATACAAATGAAAGTAACCATCTTCGGTGCTACGGGCTTTTCAGGTCAAGCCATATTAGCAGAAGCCCTCAAACAAGGTCATGAAGTAACCATACTGGTGCGTGATGCATCCAAAATTCAAATCAAGCATAAAAATCTAACACTTGTCGAAGGAAATGTGCTCGATCCACAAACAGTTGCTTCCGTTATACATAATCAAAAAGCGGTCATCCAATGCCTGGGAGTTGGTGGTAAGGGCGATGGCAAACCAACGACCTTTATTTCCGATGCAACGAAAGTCATTGTTGATGAAATGCAAAAACAGAACATCAAACGCCTCATTGCCATGAGTAATGTAGGAGCCGGAAACAGCATTGCTTTTCAACCGTGGTTTTTCACTAAAATCATTCTTCCTTATTTCATGAAATGGCTGAAAGTCATCATCGAAGATAAAAACCGCATGGAACCCATTATTATGAATAGCAACCTCGATTGGACGATTGTGCGTTGTCCCAATATCGTTGATAAACCTAGGAAAGGAACATGCAACGCTACCCTTGATGGAAAAGGGCTCAAATTGTCCATCACCCTTCCTGATTTATCCAAATTCATAGTTGACCAATTGAAACTAACGGCTTTCATCAAGCAAGCGCCATCCGTAAGTAATTGATAAGGAAATGAATAAAATTTTAACAGAATAAAATGATTCACACAAATCTTGGTAAAATTGCCGTCTATCCTAAACTGGTTGAATCAGATAAAACGCCAATCATTTTCCTTCACGGCGTTTATTTTGACCATCACCTGTGGAATGAGGTAATTAATTCCATCCAAGACCGAAGCACTTTCTCCGTTGACATGCCATTTCACGGTTTGAGTAAGGAAATAACAAAAACAGATTGGACGCTAAACGATTGCGCCGATATGCTTATTGAAATTCTGGATAGTTTGAAGATTACCAAAGTTATTGCTGTCGGACACTCGTGGGGTAGTATGACCATTCTTCGAGCAGCATCCGAGCAACCGGCGCGATTTGAAAGTGTGTTGCTTTGTAATATGCCGTTTCTTGCAGCCACAAAAAAACAAAAGTTAACGTTCGGCCTTCAGCATTCTATGTTGAGATTCAGAAATTTTTATACGAATCAAGCCGCCAAAGCATTGTTTGGAAAAACATCATTAAAAGAAAATCCTTCTCTCATCGATCAACTAAAACGGCCAATGAATTTGTTGTCAAAAGCACAGATCAAACAAACTGACAAAGCGGTAATTGGAGAAGCCGAAGATGCAACTGAATTAATCAAAAATTTAAAGGTTAGAGCGGTTGCTCTCAAAGGAGTTGAAGATTATGTACCTGCACCTCCAAACATTGAAACTATAATAATTACAGGTGGTCATATTAGTCCATTGGAACAGCCTCATAAAGTTATAAGTCTCGTAAGGAAATTGTCTAATTAAAGCGAAGCAACTAACAGCGTGTAAGCTTTATTACCTTGTCTCGGGAGCATCGCAAGGCAACATAGCCTTCATGCACCCCCCTTATCTTCCCCTCCCCAACCTATTCTTCAACAACGCATTCACACCCCTGCACCTATGTAAAAACCAGAGGAAAAAGGTTAAAATTCTCACTCACTACATTGCATAAATACCGAAATATTGAGCAGATTTCTACACCTTTTTTATATTATTATTTGTACGGTAGTGTAAAATATTTTATATTTATACGTGTTGTAAAGTGAAAAATCATGAATACTAAATTGACATTAACTATAGAACAATCTGTTATTGAGAGAGCAAAAACGTATGCAAAAGAAAAAGGTCATAGTTTGTCTGAAATTATTGAAAATTATTTAAAGACAATTACTATTGAACAAAAACCAATCGAGAAAGTTTCACCAATTACAAAATCTTTAAGAGGAAGTTTTAAAGCTCCCATTGATTTTGATTATAAAGAAGAATTGTCAAAAGCATTATCTGAAAAGTATAAGATATGAAAAAAATACTTGTTGATACAGACGTTATTCTTGACTTCTTTTTTGATAGAAAACCTTTTTCAGAAAATTCTACTACTATTTTAAATCTCTGTGAGAATAACATAATCGTAGGATATGTAACTCCTGTTATTATTAGCAATATTTATTATTTGCTACGAAGAAATGCAAAACATGAAAAGGTTATAGAAAAGTTAAAGCTGCTTTTAACAATTTTAAATGTGTTAAAAATGGACAAATCAACAATCGATAAAGCGTTGAATTCTGATTTCAAAGATTTTGAAGATGCTTTACAAAATTTTTCCGCTGTAAATTTTGGAGAAATTGAAGCAATTATAACTAGAAACATAAAGGACTATAAACGAAGCGAAATTGGAGTGTTAACTCCTGAGAGCTTTGTTAAATTAATTAATGGCTAATTTTAGTTAGAATTTAGACTTTGAAAGTAGTTTTAGACGAGTTTACGTTAATCACCCCTTCCCCATCCTATTCTTAACAACCGCATTCAACAATAAAACCAAAATAATCACCCCTGCACCAATGTAAAAACGGGAGGAAAGTAGGGTGTGTTCTTGGAGGATAAAAACGGCTAATAAAATAGTGTAAACAGGTTCCAAATTGATGCTTAATGAAACGGTAAAAGCACCTAATTTTTTGAGAATTTCTATGGTCACTAAAAAGGCAACCGAGGTACATAAAATTCCCAAAAATAAGAGCCATAATAAATCAGAAAGGGTCATCGAAAAAAAAGAACTTGTAAACTTTCCTTGAAACAAAAGTAACACCGATAACGCCACTAATCCTATTCCCATTTCGTGTAATGACATAGCCGAAGAAGGAACCTTTTTGGCAATCTGCGCATTGAAAATGGAGAACAAGGCGGCACACAATGCGGAGCCTAATCCATACATCAATGCTAGGAATTCTTTTTGTGAAAAATTATCCGAAACAATATAGATACCAATCACAACTAATAATCCCATAATAAACTCTACAAAAGAGAACTTTTTTCCTGTTAAAAGCGGTTCTAACCAGGTCACGTGAAGGGTCGTTGTGGACAAACATAAAATTCCCAATGAGGCTGTCGAGAGGGAAATGGATTTGTAAAAAGTCAACCAATGAAGCGTAACAATCAACCCTACCCCCAAAGTCTGAAAGAAGGATTTTTTATCCGAAATTTTCATCGGCATTTTTAAAAAATACAATCCTGCCAACAAAGAAAAAAACGCAATCAAAATACGATACCAAACAATGCTTAATGGAGGCAACTGAATTAATTTTCCTAGGATGCCTGTAAAACCCCACATAAAAATAATCAAGTGCAAAACGATATGGTATTGATACTTTTTAAACATACTTTGAGTTTACTTTTAAATGTGGTTTTGGGTTACACAAATCACCTCTTTTTATGCATCAAGCTAACATCGAAAAAAAGAATATTGTTTTTTCTAACCCACTATCTCATAACAAAATGTAATCTTTCATTTGAATCAAATGAAAGATTAA
>Ga0315905_10003181_pt1 | contig 16994 bp, 12 predicted proteins | sample LakEriMetagenome_5_FD_203522 | JGI IMG/M metagenome (GOLD analysis project Ga0315905, IMG submission 203522) | Freshwater fungal communities from buoy surface, Lake Erie, Ohio, United States - Buoy 4 MA121 | ecosystem: Environmental > Aquatic > Freshwater > Lake | place: USA: Lake Erie, Ohio... | reverse complement strand
GACCCAGGTCAAGCCACGCGAAACAATGGGAGTTCGTGGGAGTTCAAAAGCAGCTCAAGGCCCATGGCAACTGGCCTCTACTTTTCGGACCTGTACTTGACACTAAACAACTGTTGACAACCTCCTCTGCTCAGCATGGTGTCATGCACAGCAGAGGGGACGGCTCTTCTGATAGCCACTGGCGCCGTGTGACTTGTTTCTGTGCGTATTTTGATTTTCTACGAACGTGCGCGGACCATTTCCATTTTCCTGGGCGAGGGAAACTGGAGATAGCGTGATAGCTCACTTCTTGACTTCTTGGTCTTTGTCTTTCTGTCCCCGATGTGCTCGTACTGGCGCATCCAGTGGACTGGACTGTTGACGCCATATTCTCCATTTGGGAATTTGGTAGAAGCAAACAATTAGTACCGTCGAGCCTCATCCAGCTCGCTATATATATGTCTGTGTGTGTGTGCGTGTACAGAAAACGTCGGTGCGTTGTTGCGGCCGAGTGAGGTTCGTGACGTTGGTTATGTTGGGGCCCTGTAGGCCGCTTGGGCAGCGATGGATTCTGGGACCAGGATTACGGGTGGGGGGTCCGGGTACGCCGCCCTTTTGGCGCACGCGGGAGGAGCTCTGTACGGTACGGAACTCGGCTCGGTGACCTTAAAGAGAATTAGTTTCTTTTGTTTTCCAATTAAACACTCAACACACACTCGGGGCAATGAGCAACTCTGCCATTTCTCTCGGGTTGGCGATATGCGGCCAGATTTAGTGTCACTGTGGTACATATACATTATGTATATGTGTATATGTACCACACATACTAATTATGTGTGTGTGGTACTAGCGCATGACGCCTCTGAACATGTCAGGGGGCCAGGCCGTTCCATTTGACGTGCACCGGCGGGTTGCGCTTTGCATAATCGTGCCCGGCGTGCCAGCGGCCGATGGTAGAGGAGTGCGGCGGCAAAAGCACCTCATGCCGCCGCCGCGGATGGCAACGCCTGCTTAGTGATCCTGGACGGGGATGACGACAACGAGGAGGAAGAGGAGGAAAAAGCGGAGGCGGAGGCGGGGCAGAGGCGGAGGCGACATCATTTCTACAAGTTAAGACGATCAAGTCGGAATGAGACCAAAATGGTACACGGCCGAGCTTGGGCGCCTACAGGCAGACCAGGCGCATGGCTCGAATGAGTAAGTTGAGGATGCTATAGGCTCAGTTGCAGTCCAGTGGCAAGTGAGGGCAAAAGTGTAGAGAGGGATGCCGCCAATCCGAAGACCGTCCTGCTTCATGCTGGTGTAGGGTTCCTAGATGCGTGCAGTCTACCTGTTCGCTAATGCAGCGGTCACGGTCGCGGGCTCGGACGCGCACAAAGGCCCACTCGACATGCATGAGAGGTTTGAGAGTAGGATCCCAAGATCACCGCTTCAAGTTCATTCATATTGAGCGCTTATTACACAAGTTTACGCATACAGTGTCAGCCAGGTTGCGTGGACAGGCGGAGACGAAACGAACACCCACGCACAGGAGGAGCAACAAGAAAGGCTGACAAGAACGAAGTGTTTGCGCAGACGCTGGGCCTGGATTGGCCCGCAGCAGGCCCATTAGAGCATTGCTCAAGCCGTATGCAGTGAGTGGTATTGGATCTGTAGCCGCCAGGACATCGCATGGCTGAAAAAAACAAGTATTTTTGCCCCTCGGCAGGTTTTGAGGGCACGACCATCGAGCTGCGTCCCCCTTCACGCCCCGCAGCAGCTATCCATGACTCCTTTGTAGGAGGCAATGCGTATCTCGCAAACACTGACAGCGGGCACTCTTGCGCGCTCTCGTCCGAAATCTCTGCGAATGATACTTCAACTGCCTGCCCAACAATAGTGTGGCATGGAATGCGCCACTCGAATAACGCCGCGGCAGGGCGAGTAAGGGAGTAGTTCCGAAACAATTGGAGTGTTGGCGGAAGGGCGACACGCGCAACTGACACGCTGAGGTTGGCGGCAGCATCAGCAAACACAGCAATAATCCAATCCTGCAACTTGAAATCTTCATCTTCCGGCGATAACACGAGCGAGGGCAGCTCGAAAGGCTGCGAGAATCCAGAAGCTGCATTCCACGCCCAGGTTTCGAAGGTTGATGGGCCAAGACTGACGGCCTCCACTCGCCTGTTGGCAGCCATCTGATGTTGCCGCTTTGGAAGACCCGAGGACTCCGGTGACAAATACACTGCAGCGTTGCCTCCTCCAGACAAAACGCCGATGATGGAGATGACGTAGTAAGCAGCTTCATCTACATGCATTCGCATCAAGCGTTGGGAGGCTCGGCTAAGCAACACGTCATGGGCCAGGTCGAGGGAAAGGTTTTGAATGAAAGAAGACATGCGCATGCTGACAGAGCTATTACACGATCTCAAGATACGAGAGGTCGTGTTTGAAGTGTCAGCGCGTGCTTCACGTGCGATCCCATGAAACAGGACTGCGATATAAACCTCGCCGGCATCGGCAGGTGACAGCAGCAGGGATGAGATTGTTGGCCCATTCGACGCGCCACCCAACGTCAGTTTCTCCTTGCCTCCTGACTGCTTCAGAATCCTGGTGATATTCACCGCTGCACCAGCCGTGGCATCTTGAAGATACACCTGAGCCGAGCAATTGGACCCAGTTTCATTCTCTAAGTTATCCTCTAAGTGTAGATGAGCTTCAGTCATCTCACCGACTTTCGTATAGAAGAATGTCCACCAGCCATGGCTTTGTTCCTCGACGCCGGGAACAGCCAGTTTGCGCACTTCTTGTGGCGGCCCACATGTCACCGCGTGCGGTGTAGCGACGGTCAAGGTGGCGCATACCACGTTGCCAATGTACGCCTGAGAGCTAGGTGTCAGAGGGCTTGCTGCGCCTAGTTGCCGTGCTTTCGTGACCTGCGACCCTGGCCCATCCGCGTCACTCTTAAACGCTGGTCGATTTGTGGTGACATGGAGGTTGATAGGAACCATGCCATGCGTGTTACTTGCGCTGCTTCCTTGCACTGTAAGCTCGAAGTCGAAGGGCCCGGCGAGGTTCGTGGATCTAAACGGAACCACATACACACCGTTGATGTCGGGGCCTGACTTTGATTGATGCATCGTGACCTCGGCGTACAACGTGTTGCTTCCACATTTAACATCGCCAATGCTTGGTGTTGTCTCAATCCTCACGACCATTTGCGCCCCGCCAAAAGCTCTGTGCGGGATGACCTGTGAATCCATGATCCTAACGATGGAATGGCAATTGTCGTCTTCGCCCCCTGACTCCAAGTATCTTGAACCCAGAGACTCCGTGTTTGTTTTCACCGCAGATATATACTCGTCTTCGTCGCTGAAGTCAGTTTGTTGAACGTCGATAGTGAGCATTACAGGAGTCTCCAAGGCAAGCCATTCCGTCGGAAATGTCACCTCGCAAAAAGGACCGGAAGAACGGTCATCGACGCACACAAGCTTTTGCGATTGCTCAAATGGCCCAGCTCTCATAAGCAGGTCATCGTCCCAGCCCTCACAAAAATTCTCAAAAGTCAGTGCCCTGGCACATTTACTATGCAAAAGCAATACAGAGAACTAAGGTCAAGAACGTTCGAGAAATTCTTGCCAGTGGGCGTTTAAGAGGCAGATTGTTGATTGGGCGATGGCGGTACGAAATGGTCAGGGGCTGCTGGACTGGCACAAACACATTGACAACCAAGTAATACTGCATAGCTGACGTGCCCTCCAGGCCTCTCATGAATCGGTACTTGATGGACGAGGCCGCAGTGCCAGCTACTAGATTACCAGTGTAGATCTTTTCGGCTGTAATCACAAACGGACATGGCACGAGCTTATACGTGAGAGAGAAGGACGACGACAGGATACCGGTGAGCTCAAGCATCAAGGGTTCTCCGACCTTGTGGAAGGCGCGGCCCTGAAAAACATTTGCAACGGTCGAGGAGAGCCCAGGAATAGTGCACAGACTCATGCCCACGTCCGAAGGTGCTTGCGAGCAAAGACCTGACCAAAGTGTCCTAGAGGTGGAAGCGCAACCCAGAACGCCTGTCACGCACTCTTGAGAGTACTTGCTCATCAAGAGCCCCTTTGACCCACCCAGTTCCGAGGAGTTCGTGAGCCTCCACTCCTGCAGCGCCAACTTACCTCGAGCTGTTTGCGCATCGGCAATGCGCTGTTCCTGTAAAGCCACTTGGAATAGTTCGAGAGCGCACTCATCCACGATGACTGACGTCAAAGACCCACCCAGCAACGACAGACATCCACGAGAGCTTTGGATCGATTCACACTTCCTAACTCCAAAACTCTCGGTGCAAGACATGGCTGCGCCGAGGCTCGCTTTCTGAAGAAGACGCCCATTTTCAAACGTCCATTCAACCCCGAAACCGCCCGCGAGTTCGTGCTTCAGCGAGTAGAATTTCCAGTCCTCCTCGGTTCCATTCCCCATACGATATACTGTGTCGATGCACGCATGCATTCTCGGAGTCGACGGAAACGCTAATCCTATGTTTGCCAAACACTGTTCCACATTCGCCTCATCTTTCACCCTCAGCTTGATGGTGCTTGTAGAGTATGTGACGCATCCTGGTGTTGAGGTGGGCGCGGCTTCAACGACGCTGAAGCCCTCGACTATCTTCAGGATTGCCGACAAACCGTTCCACCACTGCACGCACACGGGCACGTTGTCGCGGTCGCCTGGTAGATAAAACATTTGCCTATCATCCGAGAACGCCTGTTGTGCCATCGACTCAGTGGTGTCTGCGACAAGATTCTTGTCCACTTTGGCCGGTGAGGAGTGGGCGCATGAGATAGACTGTGCTACTCTAAGCTGTACGTGCCCGTTTGTGGCCAGAGTACATCGCCCTGAGCTACCGGAAGTCACTTTGGCATCCGGCACTTTGTTACTCAACATTTCTGCCTCAGCGATGTTCAGGAGTCTGCAGCACCTGACCCGTGTCGCAAAAAAGCACTGGGGTCCACGGATAGTGGAGGTGTGCCCACTGTCATACCACTCAGTCTCACCGGTGCCAGGAATGAAGGTCACATTTCCAGCCGGGCGCACATAGACATCATGAAGCTGAACATCTTGCTGCACACATGAGGTGCAATTATCGTCGTCAGTTATGGTCCAATAGCTGCATGTGCGCTCTCTTGCACACTTATCGCAGCACTCGTTGTCGCTCTCCACTTGGATAGCGTCGACCATTTTGTCGGCCTTAATCTGCGGCATAAACCACGGAAACTTGCCATTCAGGTTGCAAAAAGGCTGCAGGAAAGGATCTGTGTTCCACAGCGTGTAGGTCCGATAGAACGGGTACGTGTCCTTTGAGGTCACGTTGTAGCGATTAACGTAAACTCCATCCCGGAAGCAGTGTTGGCCAGGGACATCAAACAGATGACTGCGTGTAGTGCGGTAAGCTACGCGAAGGGGAGTTCCTGAATACTTCCAGCCTTTCTCGACATAACAACCTCTGCAATTTGCATCATAGGGTCTATCAGAAAGACCAGTATACACCTCGGGAGTGGGATCATACGTGCAGGACGTGCCGTCATTGTCACCCCATTTGCACTTGCCCCATGAGGTGCTGTATGGAGTCTCTAAGTGGATCTCTGCGTCAAAGCCCTCGGGGATGGGCGGGGCCTGCAACAAGACACGCTCGCGCACGCGTATTCGGCCAGCTCGCGTTTCTCCCACAGACAGATTCGAGCACGGCGGGTTCTTGTTATAGATTTCCACGTCTTGTCGAGCAGTAAGCGTAAAGGAGTAGGGAGCAAAGACATGGCTCTCACCGTAGACTCCAATCACAAAAGATTCCTTCGGGTAGACGGGAGCTTGCAAAGAGGCCCGAGCACCGTCGAGAGGATTGTGCGAGCGCGCTACTGTCAACACACTTCCATGCACTCGACCTGTGCAATTGTCTCCCCGCGACACATCACATATGCACATTTCTGAGGTGCATTGGCGACAAGTCTCGGCTCCAAGATGGGTCGTACTTGTGCACACGTTTTTGTCAGCCGGGTCTGTAGTGGCAAAGGTCAAAAAAGACTCATGCGTCGGCAAACCCTCCCTTTGAACCAACAGGCGCAGCCCAAAAGACCCTTCGTGCTGCTCCAGGGTCACCGTCAGAAAGCCTGCGAGGGCGGTTCTGAAGCGGAAAATGCGCCATCTGCCCTGATGCACGTCTCTCGTCTCTGCTTTGCCATCTTGCAAGTCAATTATGCGCTCTTCTTCAAAATGACCTTTGCGCTCTGCACTCTGAAAAGAGTATCGTCCTTGAAGGGTCAGCAATCCCTCAGCATTGTCGCTCCTGGCGCCGAAATCCAATGACGCTGCATGCGGCGTGCTTTTGGAGCCAGAGCTTTGACCGTACGACGTGTAGGACGTGGAATCTGCAACCTTGACGTCCAGTTCAAATGAATCGGTGAACCTGGGTCCCTGAGATTCAGACTGGTTGGCTCCTGTGATTGAGATGAGCCATCTTGACGCAAGTTGTGCGTCAAACTCGATTTCGTACAAGCCGTACTCACAGCAAGACTGTTCCTGTTGTTGACCCTTGGCCGCTGGGGATGTGGATTGAAACCGGCCCTGACAGGGGCCGGCAGCGATACAATTGGCGTTTGGCGCACTCGCTGCGTAGACGAGTGCATCATCGATCTTTTGCCCTCTGCCTCTCACATCAAAGGGGCTCCATGCGTAGCTATTGTTGCCTGCAAGGCCCTTGTCAGCAGCGACTTCAACGTGGAAGCCCCCGAAAGGATTTCGAGCGCAGCATGAAAGAGATTCGCAGACGCTCACTTGATTGCTGACTGTCTCGAGGCACCTTGGACTAGTAGGCCGCAAACGCAGTACCAAACGTCGGCCTTGGTGTGTATCTGAGTGCAGGATGGCCAGATATCGCTTTGAACCCGTGGATGAAAATTTATCGAGACGTAGTATCGCAGCATAGTTCCTCCCCATCACCAAAGGAAAGTAAGGTGGAGAGAAGCTGACTGTGACCTCGACATCAACAGAGCCTGACGAATGCATGCCGACTTTGACGTGGCTCTTTTCGCCTTCGGGTCGCAGCACTGTGATGCTGATGGGAGGATTACCGAGCTCAGATTCCGACCGACAGCTTAATGGCGGTAGCGTAGCCCGCTGTGGATACGGAATGTCGTTGGATACAAACAGATCAAAGCTGCCCTTGCTCCTTGTGGTAAAGTGCACCGCCACACTGCCATTCACCTCGACAGTAAAATATTGATGTGCGTCATAAGGCCATCGCAGGACGACAATGTTGCGTCCTTTCACGAGGGTCTGATACAGACCCAATCGAGGCACACGAGTAGCTGTCAATGTGAAGGGCACCGGTTCAACACTGGCCAAGTCGCAACCGCAATCCTTTCCCGGACGCGTTGAGGGCTCACAGGGGGCCCACGCTGGCCCACACCTTGTGCCGCTGCCGCCAACCTTGGTCTTGGCATAGCTCATGTACTCAGATTTGCTGATACCGCCGTCACCACCAGACACAACGGTGAACGTGCCTGTGCCACCATATTGTGCCGTGTATGCGCGAAACTCCTGCGCGGACCAGAGGCCATCTGCGTCTGCGTCGAATTTGCTAAAACGGTAGTGGTATTCCGACGCCCAAGCAGCACAGGTCTCAAGAGACCGGCAACCCACCGCGTAGACTCCTACATACCAGAATGACGAGTTTGCATTGTCCTCGGGACTAATGTTGATAGACGGAGACTGGGAGGGATCGCATGGCTTGTCTATTGACGCGTAGCATGCCTTGTCCATTGACGTGTTGCATAGCTGCCCACACAAGTCTGTTTTGAAGAAATCAACATGCGACTCGTTGTAAGGTTCGTGTCCCAATGGCGGCTCTTGCCTCTCAGGAAGGTAGAATTTTCTTGCCATCAATATCAGCGGGCCGTAGCTCGAGTTCCTGACGCTGGACGACGACGATCCTGATCAAAAGACAAAAGATGAGTTGGATGACAAAACACCCAACAACAATCCACTGCTATTCCTCACCATTATAGAGTACCGTTCCGAATAATCGCTCTCTCCCTCCCTCAACTTAAGGGGCGCATGAGCAGCAAGAGCCTGATCTCACCAGCAATGGCGGTAACACGTGTGTGCTCCGACACCTGCAGGCGGAAAAACTGAAAGGTGCCGTTGTTTAGGAGGCGCGACTCAAAGGGGACATCCGGGGGCAGAATTGTGTACGATGTGATAGGCGGCGGGATGTAGTTGCCAGGTGCTGGTACCAGGGGTGGCTCCTGCATGTACGGGGAGCTGTCATACAGCATAAGCATGTCCTTGGAAAGAATGGTGCCGAGAAAGTAGTAATTGGCGCCTCGCGGCATCAATCCAGCATCTAGTCCAAAGACGCCAATGTAGAAGACATCCTGAGGCCGCGGCAGGTCAATGTCGAGGAAGAATTCGCCGTTGTATGTGGACACATCAGTGCGCATCTCGTAGTCGAGCAAGGTCGGCATTTCATTTCGCTTGGCGTAGAGCGCAAGCCCTGTGTTATAGGGGCGCTGAAGTTTGACCACGAACACGAGCCGCGACAGGATGAGCCCATCGACCGGAAAGCGGAAGGTGCTTAAGGCAAAAACCGCCACCTGGCCCCTAAACATCGAGCCCAAGCCCACAGTAGGCGGTGGGCGATCGAGGCGCGCGAGAGCAAAGTAGGAGGTGAATGATTTTGAAAAGATCCCGATGTAATAGGTTGCTGGCGATTTGTATCCGCGTTCGAAGTTGCGAATCGCAATCCTTTTTCCGCCGCCTGCTGCAGCTTCCGACTTCCACCACCCCGGCTTGCTGGCATTGTAGTTGAACAATGTTGGCCAGGGGTCGATGTTCGAGATGACGATGTCTGTCTCTCCAAACTGGTGTGTCACTTCTAGGATGACATCTCTCTCGTCATCCGGGAGGTAAACTTTGAAGTATCTATACTCCAGCGCTGGCACGGTAGCAGCAGCCAAAAAATAGTTTTTCAACTCCGTGACTGCCGGAAATACAGGCACACCGGGTTCCGTAGAAGCCATAATAACCAACCTGGCCTCAGTCATTTCCAGGACCGACGCATACACGCCAATATAATAAAGGCCTCCAGTGACTGGGCTGGAAGCTCGCACAGTGTACTCGCCATGCACATTTGGCATCTCAGCTTTATCGATGTAAGTGGTGAGCGTGGGCTTGTACGAGCGGCGCACCACCAGTGAGAAAGCCAAAACCCCCTTGGACAGCGCTCGAGCAGTCACCGTGAGCACGGACGAAAACGAGGAAACATACACGCCGTAGAACATCCACGACCTCCCCAGAAAGGCGGCAGTCTGTGGTCGAGCCATCGCTAACATACGCACTTTGGAAGACGCGAATGGGCGTTCGATATCCCATGATGGCGGACGTGCAAGACCAAGATTCTCATACCGCTGATTTCTGGCAACCTGAAATGGCACATGCTCGTTTTGCCTGTCCCGCACAGGCTCGTAGCCTGCTTCAGCTTTGTTATCGTAGTCCACACGCACGTCGATGGTGTAGACGTGAGAAAGAACTGGCCCCGTGTACCCTGTTTTGAAAAAGTGGATCATTAGGTAATACTCCTCTATCTCCGGCATCAAGAGCTCATAAATCACGTTGCCATTTTCGTCCGGAATGCTGCTGGACCACTCATTGTTGACCTGTGAAGGTTTCTGGCCTGTCATGAAGAGAGCTGTCAAGAACAGTCCCGACGTCTTCTCAGTGAAAATGACGGTCAATTTGTCATATACTTTTTCGACTTTGAAGCGGAAGTATCTGACAGAGTATGTGGTGGCCTGAATACTGTAGGCCTTACTTAACTCCAGCTCAAGCGACGTGGCTTCGGTGTATGCAGCAATGCCGAAGTCCGAATTTGTATGAGAAAAGATACCTGTGCGTGCGTGCGTAGCTTCGATTTGAGCATTATCCTTTCATACCAAACACGCGCGCACACACACGCACACACGCACAAATGCATTGATCCTGAGAAAGCAGAGCGCGCGCGCGCGCGCGCGAGCGAGCGAGCGAGCGACGCAACCGCAGGTACTCTCACACACAAACAGTCACGTGTACCAACGTAGAAGACTCCTGGCTTGAACGCGGGGTCGTAAGAGTGGATGTTGACAGACATTCCGCCAGACATTCCGCCGTCAGCAACGGCGAAACTGCTCCAGCCAACATGTTCCAGCTCGGTCCTTCTCGGATACTGAACCGTGTTGGACACGACAATATCGATGACACCAGCAGCGACCCTGACAACGATATGGAGGTCCTTGGTCATGTCGTTGTGCGGGATTGCGTAGTAGGTGTACTCGCCACCACGCCGAAACGCAAAGAAGTAGCGATAGGTGCTGGCAATGAATTGAGTCGTGGGCACACTTAGGCCAGACAAGCGTGGGGCGGTAGATGCCGTGATCGTAAAATAATACAGCGGCTCGCGCATTGTCGTGTCGGCTACTTTTATGTTCTCAAAGTCGTACGAGAAGCCATACACGCCAATGTAGAAGTCCTTCCCCTCATGAGCGGGAGCTCTGTAAGAGTACCCCTCCTCACCAGTGTTGAGGACAAACGCGGTCGTTACATTCTCCGTGATGTGCGATACAAGAGACGGAGGCACACCGTTTTGCACGTAGATACGGAGCCCTCACACAAACTCTCACAAGTCAGTGCCCTAGAACATTTGCGATATGAATCCACTATCTTTTGAGAATATACTTTTACTAATGTACCGCGCGAAAAACGGGGCTCAGTCACACGTACATCCAGCCAGCGCAGCGACTCGTTTATGCGCAGACGGAAAAATGTGAAGCGCCCTGTCCGCACCCTCGCCTTGACGCTCACTCCCTCTGTAATGTCCTGGGCTTCGAATGTCGATCTCGCTGTAGGCACCTACGCACACACACGCACGCACACACACACACACACACATTCATACACACACACACACACTACACACACACATACACACACTACACACACACACACACACACACACACACACACACACACACACACACACACACAGACGCGCGCGCGCACACACACACACACACACGCACAGACACAGATGTTATATTATAAACAGGGATACCGGGCTGACGACAGATGGGCGGTATGTCAAGTATGGATCAGCGACGTATCCACTTGCGAAACTCCTTCCCGGAAACACATCATCACTTTCAATCATTGGCGAGACGGCAAACGTAAAGTTCAAAATCTCTAAACCGTCAACGGGCACCAGTCCTTGCACACCCACGAACCACGGCTCCCGGCTTGCAGATGAAATCGGCACTGTGAACTGGTAGTAGCCGAGACTATTTCCAAACATGGTGTAGGCAGTGTCGGTAAGGTCGCTCGAGGGCGCGTCGCCCTGGCGCAGAGCAATGCGGAGCCCCACCATTGCGGCAGGCGTCTGCCAAGCTCTCACAACCAGTCCCAGCCCCGTTGCCTCAGGCCAGCTCCCGAGATACAGTCTGAAGTAAGCCCATTCCCCTACTCGCACAGCGCGGCCATACAGGATGGAAAGGCGGATTACAGGTGACGTTTGCAACTTGATCTTGACCAGCAGAGTCGTCGGTGTCGTGCCGCCGCCGAGCACACCGACGACGATGGGAGTGGAATAGGGACACAAGGGGCAAGTGGAGTTGTGCGAAGCGATCACCTCCAGACCAAGGTGCTCATCCGTATGCAGCCCCACCAAACGTCGCCCTCCCTCGCCTCCCTCCGCAGGCATTGAGGTTGCACTGAGAGAGTGATGGAGCATGTTTGGTCGGCGTTGCCGCGCGGAAAGGAAGAGGTGGACAGACCCAAAGAATGTCGTGGCCGACAACACCACATCCGTATCAACCTCGGTCAGATTGAGCGTGTAGTATTTATACTGCCCGGGCTGCACAGTCTCCAAAAAGGCGACGTTTGGCGCCACGATGCGTATGCGCTCGAGGACGCTGAAGTAATCCGACACATAGCTATCCGTGTAGCCTTGCCGCTCACTTCTCACGTGAATCCGGTGCTTTCCCACCTCAGAAACCTTAAAGGGGCCGATATAGCGAGTCCACTGCGAGCAGTAGGCAGGTCGCGCGGGGTTCATTTGCGTCATGACGCAAGACACAATCCCCGCACGCGTCTGGGCAAAGGCGTACCAGATCTTGGCGACTGCGTCGTCTATCCTCAACGCAATAGTAGCTTCACCAATCACCGCCTTGACACACACAGAGAGAGAGAGAGAGAGAGACATTCGAGTAAGTCAAAGCTTGACCAACCATGCCCTTGACACACATGCACACACATTCGAGTAAGGCACGCGCACGTTGGAGCAAGTCTGTGCGCGCAGGCATGTGCGATACAAAAACAAGAATAGAGACAACTTTTAGAGTGACACCCTTAAACAATAATAGAGTGACATCCTTAAACAAGAATAGAGACAACTTTTAGAGTGACACCCTTAACGGCAAATGGAGTCTAAACCCTAACCCACAACCCTAAACCCTAAACGCTATATAAACAACTTTTGAGAATGACTGCCTTGACGGCCAATGGAGGGTTGCCGCCCTTGAGCACCATGGGATCTTCCTCCCCGTAGATGCTTGGCAACGCAGGCTCCGGCAGGCGCTTCTTCACCGTAAAAGGCTTCGACACGGCGACCTCGCTCGGAGCCATCCCCGGCACCCAAGATGCCCTCTCCCCCGCCCATCCCGCCAATCCAGAGCTACCAACGAGCCCTTCCACTCTCCCGTCTGCTTCCCACGCACCAGATTTCCCTCGCTCAAATGCTCCAGGGTGCCAGACGCGAGCACGCAGCGTGACGTTGGACACATTGCGAAGCATGATGCTGCCCGCGTAGAGCAACGAGGACAAGTCTGGCTCCTGACAAAAATTCTCAAAAGTCAGAACCCTAGTACGTCTACTATATAAAAGTCACTACATTAAGTACTTTTGAGGATTTGTACAGTGCCGTCAAGCGTGTAGTGGATGACTGCACGTGCGTCGCCGTCGGCATCAGTGGTTGCCAAAATGCGCACTTGCTGCACAACCTCGTATTCCCCCCCATCGGGCAGAATGATAGGGACATCAGCCTTGAGCTGGAAGGCAGTGGAGGTGGCCAATAACGAGCGCCGGAGGCCTGGGACATAGGCCACTGCCCGAAATGTTACTGAACCAATCTTCACAGGCGCTGTGAAGCGCTTTGTGGTGGCTTGGGGCACAAACTCCTGGGCAAAAACTTCCCGCTGCGTCTCCTTGCGCAACAATGCGCCTGTCATGGTTGGCTGTACGTCTGGCATCAGGCCGTCCTTGAAGCAAATTCTCAAAAGTCAGCGCCCTATTGTATGTACCATACAAAGTTACCGTAGGGGGTACTTTGTGAGAATGAACCGTGGTGTAAAAGATCTGGGCTCGAGGAGTTGAGGTAGAGATGGACACTGTGACAAACTTGCTCTGCTGCACTTTTGTGCTATCTTGCTGCTCGCCAAACAAATCAAGCTTAAACACTGGAGTCGCCACCCTGTCGATTTTCACTGGAGGGTAAATCCACGACTCGACGCGCCCGACGAGCTTGATGTTGCCAGACGCCCCGCGAAACCCCCCAACAGCTATCAAGTAGGTGCTCCCGGCGTTGACAGCAAAATCGACCTCACTCTGCAACCGCTCATGCCACCAAATATCGTCGCCGCGGGCAATCTCTTTGACGCCGAACTGGTTGGTGACCTGGAAAAAACAGAGGCATGTACGTGCGTCAGCTGTATAGCAAACGAATGTGTGGACGTTTCCGGTTAAAGTGCTCTCTCTCCTTCTCGCTCGCTCTCCGGAGCTCTTGTAAGGATTTTGTTTTTTAATCATATTGTGTGGGAGACCGTCACTCCGTCCCATTGCACGCGCGTGTAGACGGCGAGCGCTGTGTCGAAAGAGGAGCCTACTGTCGTGAGCCGCATGGTGGCATTGACCGGAGACTTCCACTTCCACCACACTGACTTTTCCGTCTGTCTGTAAAAGTGCAAGTCAGTGAGCGCTGGGCCCAGCTCCGAGTGCGGCGGGGGCGGAACGAGCTGGTCCATGCCGCTGCTGTGAGTGCCGTGGGAGGGCTCGTCGAGCTCCATGGTGGCCTCCTCATTCGTTCCCACGGCCGTGAAGTTGACAAAGACGTACTGACGCTCCGGGCTGAGGTACTCTGTGGCTGCATCGCCGCCGGGGTACGCTGCAGCAGAGACCTCGGCCGTGGAGGAGTTGCTTTGAAACTGGATCAACGTCCGCACCCACTGAGCCTGCTCAATGTTGTCGTTGGCGGGCGGGTCTGCGTGCGAGCATGTCGCCAGCAGCAAGAAAATAGCGATGGGTGGTGTGGACGCCGCCCGCATCAGTCTGTCGCCATGCCGGCAGTTATTTTGATTTAGTCAAAATATTACATTTTAACTAAATCTATCGGCCGGGTTGTCGGATTTAGAAGTCGGTCAGGCGATGAGCGATAACAGCCTAGTCGCCCCAATCCGCCGAGAGGTTTGCTCAGTCAGTGTCCCGCTCCGCAACTGACTGACTGCACCGTGGCACCTCAACTGAGCCTCGGAGACAAATGAGCATTATCCGTGTCATTTGAGTCAACGACATTATGTGCTAACTATTCAGGCACCCTCGCAGAAACAATGGGCGCTCACCAGCGCCTGCGGGACCGCGGCAATGTCACTGCTTGTCGTGGTGAGTGTCCCCATATCATTTAAGTACACACAAATCAATGATAATCAACTCATTTTCTCATATTCCCCGTGCAGGCGGCCGTGTTGGATCGCAGCTTTCAGCCGCGGCCTGCGCAATTCAGTGCTGCTCAGCGCATATCTTGGGAGCACCGAGATGGCGCTTCGGTGCCCTCATCCTCCCTGCTGCTTTGTACTTTCCCCGCGCCGCTGCGAGCTGACACTTTGCGGACGCACGCGGCCGCGGCACGCAGAGACAGAAAGGGAGAGAGAGAGAGAGAGAGAGAGAGAGAGAGAGGAGAGAGAGAGAGACATATACACACGTCGACAGAATGAATGGGCCTTCTCCATCAAGGCAGCGGCCGGGCGCCAACAGCAGCTCAAGGCTCGCACCACGGAGCTCAGCGGCGATATTGAAGAAATCTTTAAGTCGGGAACAAAATACGATGATGGCTGCGATCGAATGGCGGGTGAAGGCTGCAAGGGTGTGTCCAGTGTTCCCCTTAGTGTTCCCTGACGTGCCCGGCAATGCACATACCGTTCCCTCCAAACACGCTTCGTGCTTGCGCAGACGGGCATGGCACGACCATTTTATGACAGCTTAACGCTGCAAACGCACGCCTACCGTCATGATGCCACGACCATTTCATCGCATCACAGCTTTACGCTAGCTGAGTGCTCTAAACCCTAAACCTACATGGCAGGGGTCAAAATGTGGGTGGCCGCGGGCGCAAAGTACTTGCCAGACCCACCGCGACCAGCAAAGTTGTTGCGCGAGCTTGAAGACAATGGCATCCCCGCGCCTGGTATGGAAAGAAGAGGGAGAGAAGTGAAAAGGGCAGAGAGGGGAGGGAAGGGGAGAGGGAGAAAAGGAGGGGAGGGAGGGAGGGGGGGTGCTAATAGTAGGCCACAAAACAAAGTTATGGGGCAACGGAGGCTCAGTGCAGCACTCCATCACCCTTACACCATCCGCCCTGACAAGTGCACCTAAACTCTAAACCCTACAACCTAAACGCTAAGACGGATCGGATAGCTCGGCGGATCCCGATAGCCCGGGCTTGGATGGATTGCATGCCGATGAGACGAGTGCTCCTAGTGAGGTGCCTTACGGCGGCGATCCTGACTCTCCCTTCCGTGCGTTTTCTGTGTGTGTGTGTGTGTGTGTGTGTGTGTGTGTGTGTGTGTGTGTGTGTGTGTGTGTGTGTGTCCGCCACTTGAATATTTGTGATGCACTTGTGCGCTTTGTCGAGGGTCTAGCTTCGTGGAGATGTGCCCAATGTCTATGAGATTCGAGAGATGTGCTTTTTGTCTACCTTCTTATCGCGTGCCCAGCTCGCCCACTCAAACAAACTCGCTTGCTCGCTCGCTCGCGCGCGCGCGCTCTCTCTCGTGGTACTGCGGCAACCTGCGTCGTGGCATGTTGTTCGCCATCCTTTAAGTCATCCTAGCCTCCATGTCGCTCTCGCATGCGCCATACACACACACACACACACACACACACACTCACACACACACACACACACACTTAGCAGATGACTCAGCAGTTAGCGTGGTGACGGAAGAGGCGTCTGACCCTGATGGTCCCACCATGCATGACGTAGGTGTGGTACACACACACACACATACACACACACATACACACACATACACACACATACACAGACATACACACACATACACACAACACACACACACACACACACACACACGTAACGGCGGATGACACCTAAACTCAGGAGGAGGAGGGCAGATGGAAGTGATAACGGATGTGGCAGCTTCGCCAAACCCCTCCCAACCTTCCCCCGCCCTCGCCACGGTGGATGTGGCAGCTTCGGCAGACGCAGACCCGGATGGTCCCGACGACCACGATGAGGCAATGGCTGAAAGAGCTACAGTCGCAGCTGCAACAACGATAGATGACGCAGCAACACCGGTGGTGCCAGATGCGTTGGCGGCAGATGCCCCAGGCGAACCAAACTGTGACCGTCTCATCGGCCTTGACTCATGGTATGTATCCTCCTCCGCCTCCATGAGCGCCACCGCTCCGGTCCAACCCTCGCTGAGCCCTAATCCCCGCTAAGCCGCATGGGATTTGGGCACGGGGATAGGATCCGATTCTTCGCGGCCCAGGGGGGGTTAGGGCCGGAGGGGGTGGTGCTCATCCCATTCTTTGCCCCACATAGCAACACCCTGTATGTAGCCCATGTCGCGGGGAAGAGGTACACGCATTCTACGAGGAGGAAGAGGTACAAGAACACATTCTATGTACCTCGCCCTCCTCCACCGCCTGCTCCGAGTCATGCAGCAGCC
>Ga0315905_10003180_pt1 | contig 17000 bp, 13 predicted proteins | sample LakEriMetagenome_5_FD_203522 | JGI IMG/M metagenome (GOLD analysis project Ga0315905, IMG submission 203522) | Freshwater fungal communities from buoy surface, Lake Erie, Ohio, United States - Buoy 4 MA121 | ecosystem: Environmental > Aquatic > Freshwater > Lake | place: USA: Lake Erie, Ohio... | reverse complement strand
AATTCGTGACATGGAGGACGAACTTCGCGTTGTGCAGAACAATCTGCGTGACACTCAAGCAGCTCTCCACCACGCCAATACCAAGATCTCTGAGCTTTCCGACAAGAACTCACAACAGAAGCTAGACCGTTCCAAGCTTGAGGAGGAGGCAATGACCACAAAGGACATTCTATCACGCGACAAACAGAAGCTGTCGGCAAAACTGTCCGCAGCGGAAGATGCCGTCAGGCAGCTCGAGGAACAGCTGTCTGAGACAAAGTTGGCCCTCCGCCGCAGCCAGGATCACGGTCGTGACTTGGAAGCCAAGACCAAAGAGCTTGAGCGTAACCTCGCTACCAGCCACACCGAAACGCAAGCCCTGTCAGACGATTTCACGCATCACTCCAAAGCCCGTGACTGGCAGCTTGAGGCACTCAAGACGAGGCTGCAAATCGCAGAGGACAAGGCCAAGCAAGCATGCTTGCGCGAGGATTCGCTACTGCAGCAGCTTGAAACCAAGCAGGCGCAGACGGCGCGGCTCGAGTGCGAGAGCGTTCAAAAGGAGATGGAATGCCGTCAAGAGATCGACGCCCTGCGGCTGAAAATCAAGTCTCTCGAGAACGTGCTCGGTCACACCAAAAAAGACAACGAATCCCTCCATAGGCTTCTCGAAATGCCGGCGGAAGAGTTTGCCTTCCAAGCGATCGAGCGCAGCGGGCCTATGGCGCGCACTTTCCGCAAGTCAGAGTTGCCGGGAAAGCGGGCATCAATGGATGGAAGGGCCCTGCCGCCGCCTGTGCCTCGCAAGTCTCTGATGCCCCCTGAGGACCAGTCGCTTTACGCCTCGCTGCCCAATAATAAGTCTTTCAGCGCCAGAAACAGCTACGACGAGAATACCCTGCCAGAACGAGATGCAGACCTGCAACAGCAGGTTCTTGAGCTGCGCGCCAAAATGAAGGCGATGGAGATGGAGGTTATGCAAAGCCCTTCAACTCAATACTCTACAGTCATCGCCGATGCCGACAAACAAGCAGTTAGAGGAGTGATCAAAAACACCTCGTCGCCCATGGTATGATTGTTGTCGTGTTTTTGTTTGTCCAGCGGGTTTCGCGTATTTGTCGCAATACGACCCAAGTGCGGAAGGGTGCTGAATATCGTCTCGAACCCTTGCCTTCTCCATTTGCTTTTCCCTTACGTTTCCGTGACTTGTGCGTAAGCTCATTCCAATTTTTGCATGTGCAGGCAAACAGCATTGTCCAAAGCTTGACGTCCTCATCGTACTTCGCTGGCAAGGGTAACCAGGGTCAGGGCGGCGCGAATTATCTTATTTAAATTACCACGACCTAACTTTTCCCGGACCTGGGCCTTGTGTAGACAATTTTTCTGACAATGTGATTTGACGATTCCTTGTTTTGGAATCGTCAATCACATTGTCAGAAACAAGGTCGCCGGGTAACATTGCAGCAGCACTCGGAACTGACCGTCCTACAACTCAAACGCCCGGGTCCTCATTCAGAATACGCGGGGCCTTTTCTGAACCCACTTCTCGGGCCCGGGGAAGTGAGTAATCGAATAACTGCAATCACCTCAGCTCGTTGATACTGCCACTTATCATGCACGTTTCTTGCACGTTCAATAAACAAATGGGCGATAAAATGTCCCACCACACACACTGTCTATGTCCCTCTCTAACGTAAGAGGCTAAAATCTTGAGATTCGCGTTCGTATCTACGCGAGAAGAGTACTGAACACTCATTTATTTTGTTATTCCTGTAACACATTGAGATCTAGACAACAACGCGACCGATACCCGCATCCTTGAGCGTCTGCGCATGCGATGCAGCAGTTGAGGATGCGATCCCCGTGTTGCCCTTCAACTCCAAGATGTCCAAGATGTGTACACGCCAGCTCGACTGCCCTCCTCGCCCAGCCTTGAGTCTTGCCAGGAAACGGTCGAGCCCATTGGCTGTAACAGAATTGTGCGCGAGAGACAAATATCTGAGCGGCGGAAGTCCGGCGGACCGCCGCAATTGCAGAGCATGCCCCAGGACATCGGCTCCTTCATCTCCAACTCCATTGTCCTCAAGTCCCACATGCTCCAGAGTGGGGTGACTGGCAAGCGCAGTTGCGACAAAGCGTGCGCCCACATCACCCAGGCTGTTGCCCTTCAGCAGCAGACAGCGCAGTGTCTGATTCACGGCGACGTGAGCACCGGCATCAGGAAGTTGGTGCAGCAGCACTGCATTCCATGAAAGAACCGCCGCAAGAGGCCCCATGTCCTCACCTCGCAAGAGATTGTTGGAGAGGTCGAGTGTTTCAAGGTGCGTGTTGCTTGCGAGTGCGCGGGAGAGAGCTTCGACAGATGGCCCCGCAAGCTGATTATCCGACAGAGACAGCTCGGAGAGCGAGCGGTTGACCGACAGCATATCCGACAGTGCAGTAGCCCCCACATTGCCGATGATATTACAGGATACATCCAGCTTGCGCACCTCGCGCAACATGCCGCCTTGACCACAGGCCTGTCCGCTGTCATCGCCGCCCTCGTCCCCAGCCCTCGGGATGGCGCTCAATAGCGTGAACGGCACGTCGCTCAGCGCCAGTGCGAGCTCTAGAGCTCCGCAGTCGCCAATGCTATTGTGTGCGAGCCGCAACTCGGTCACGCGCAGCGTTTCGTCTGTCAGCGCGTGCGGCAGCAGCCTTTCCGGCAAGTCGTCTTCCTCATCCCTGCTGTGTATACCGGTTGCTGCAGTGGGAACTGGGCCCGAGGGATGGTGGCCCAGCGCATGAGTGATGAGGAAGCAGTACTCGTCGTCGAGGCCCATTGATGAAAGATCCATTTTGATCTCTGAAATTCCTGCCGTTGCCTGGCGCGGGGGGCGCACTTGTCCGACAACAGTGGACGCCGATGATGGCAGGAGGCCAAAGGCTTCGCCAATCGCGTAAACCACGGAGCGACGCACGTCTTCCTCCGTGGCCTTCCCCCGCTCATATCCCCTGCCCTGCGTCACCTCCGCACCCGCCCAGTGCGTCTTGTTCCCAGCAGTGCCAAGGGCGAACGACGCGGAGTTCCAGGGCGCACGCGCCTTGTCACCGACATTCAAATGGTCTCCATGTGGAAGCTTGTCAATGGCCTTGAGCACGTCCGTCGCTGGGTCGTAGACCGCCTGTGGAGCGTCGCATCCCACGCGCACACTGCTGGAGCCATTGATTTTGGCAGAGGATTTCCATGGCGCAGCAAGGGCACTTTGCCAGTTGGTCCGCGTGCCTGCTGGTAAGCTGCCACCGTGCGATGCCGGGATGTGAGCAGGCACACGCGCCTGGATGCTCTCGGCCTCCTGAAGTCGCGCGGCATCCTCTGCCACGATTGACCAGTGCTGTTTCTTGTTGCGGCCAAATCCGTCCAAATACGGAGGAACAGACACTAGAGCATACAAGCTGGACTTGCGCATCACTGCAAAGTCGGCCTCGGCCAGCTGCAGAAAGTGCGAGGGCTTCCACGTCAATCCTACTGCGGGACGCGGCGGAATGAAGTGCCATCGCCCACAAATGTTAGCCCACGACCCTCCCAAGCCCTCAACGGGGTCGGGCGCCGGGGCGTGTTGACCTTTGCGCGTCACCGGCAGTTGAATCGCGCTGTCAACGGCAGAGGGCGGCATGGCAGAAAGCCCCTGGGCCTGGACAAGTTTTTCGTATGCCTCGCGGGACAGATTACCAGACATGTATCGACGAATGGCACTCTCTAAGCGCTGCTCCACATGCCACTCGGCACGCATCTTTGCCAACTGCTCCGGCGAAACGCGCACGCCAGTTGACACCAGCTGCCTGTCAGCGAGCAGCCGCTCATCCGTAAACGGATCTTCGCCCTCTTCCTCGCGTTGCGCCTGGAGCCGCAGGAGCGAACGCACAATGGACGACACCTCCAACGGAATCCCCAAGAAGCTGGTAAAACGCCCGTGACCCTCGCCTGCGCGCAACTCCAACTTGGCCTGCGCGTTCGCAACAGTGCCTGGCAACAAGGGCTGCTCCCCCGTCGCCAAGATCCGCCTGGAGCCCCCCACTCCCACCATTGCCGCAGCCTCGGGGCCGACCAACTCATCGAGCAGCTTCTCAGCGCGTCGCAGCGAAGCTAGGGCTGACTTCTCCGCCTCTCGCGCCCTAAACCACCCGTCAAGACGGACACTGGCTGCAAGCCCGAGCAGCGCTGAGGCACGACCAGCATCACAGTGTGCCTCTGCAAGGCCGAGTACGTCTCCGTTGCTCTCTTCCAGGCGCTTGTTCGCAATGGCCAGCAAGTGCTCGCCGGACCTGCGCACGGCACGCGCGAGTTTGCGCATGGCACCCATGGCCTGCCGCGCCTCCACGAGACGTAAGCAAGCGCTTGCCTGTAAATCTTCGCTGCTCCGGGCTGGGAGCGCCAGCCCTCCAAGGCGTAACTCGTCCTGCAAGCTTCTGTCAAACAAATCGCGCACCCACAGCACTGGCGCACGCCCATCAGGCGACGAGATCGTATCGCCGTCTTTCCGAATCGTCATGCCGACGGATCGGGCGATGCTGTCGCATGCGCTGCTGGCACCGGTTTGCATAGACCACGACGACAACATCGACATGTGCGTCGACCACATGTCCCTCGTCTTCGTCGTTGCGGCGATAGGTGTGGCCGCCGTGGCGGCTGGTTCCACTCTTTTGCTCTCGTCGAGTTCCGCACCTTTGCCGACGGCAGTTGCACGTGTTGTGGCTGCGAGAGAGGCTGTGCCATTAAGTTGCGGGCGGGGCAGCATGGTTCGCCACCGCTCCCTCTCCGTCTCCACGATCTTGCGAGCGTCCTGTGCCGAAACGGGGCCCACGTCCTGCCCCTCGCCTTCAGCCTCTCCGCCCGTGCTGGCAGCTGCGCCAACCTCACGCCTGCTGCCCAACACACCTTTGGCCATTACACTCAGCTCCGAATCGCCGGTAACCAGATCTTCGCTCATAATGTCCACTCCACGCTCTGCCCCTTCCTTGTTGCTGAACGTCGTCACCACCGTGCGCTCCCCATCATTGTCAGCTGCCACCCCAGCACCGTCCTGCCCGCCCACATGTTGCTCGTTGCGCGCGCACACCAGAGTTTTAGGACCTGGAGGAGCCACCGCATTCCATCCCCTGCCCGCCCCATGGTCGCGACCAGCTTCATCAGCCTCCTTCACCATATTCTCCAGCTCCTTCCGGTCCACGCTCCCGTGCGCACACGTCTGCACCCGACGCCGCTCGTTAGCGGCCTCAGCCTCGGCATGCAGCAACTTGGCCTGCAGCTCCCGCCGCTCGTTCTGGAACTGGTTGGCCGCCTGCCAGTGCATCGCGTGTTTCCGAAGCTCAGACTCGACGAGCCGCTGCTGAGCCTCGGCCGTCTCCGATGCCGCCACCTCCCGCTCTTCGGCTGCCTTCTTGGCGCGCCGGACCAGGTCTACCTGGCGCGCAGTCCCATCAGCGAGCTCGGTAAGGCGATACACCTCGTTGTACTCGCTTTGAATCTGCACCTCAACCGCCTTGATCTGAGTCTCGAGCCCCTGGCGCCACTCTCGCACGTCTCGATCCGCGGCTTCGACCCTCTTTCGGTACTCTGCAACGACCCCCCTACGCTCGTCCTCGAGCGCTTTCTTGCGGGCGACCATGTGCGGACCGAGCGACACGTCCACCATTTTGAGCGCACGGTCGAGCAGGGCGAGTCGCTGCGCCTCCTCCGCCTGCAGCGCCGCCGTCTCCTCTTGCAGGGCCTCCTGGTGGTCCGGGCCCTCGCGCTCCAAGGTCATGCGCAGGCAGTTGGCGGTATCTGACGCGGCCGCATGCCGGTTGCCGGCCTCCACCGCCTGCCCCTCATAGCTACGCATTTCGGCAACAAGGGCATTGAGCTCCTCCGCCAACTCACAGGGCTCCAGCAGCTCCTTGCCCCCGAGGAAATCCCTGTCCCTGTCGGCAAGGCTCGCGACCCGCTGCAAGCGTCCCGCCATCTTTGCCCCGGAGCCGGCGCGCTGGAACGTGTGAAGCGCGTGGAACTCGCCACGTTGCCCCCCGGTCTCGAGCAGCCGCTGGCGAATCTTTGCGTCTTCAACGCGCCGCGCCAGCTCCTCATGGGACAAACGAGGGGCGACGGGCATGCCCGCCTCCGCCGCTGCCTTCGCCATTTTCGCCGCCTCCCTCTTCCTGACCGCGTCCTCCTCAAGTCGCACCCTCTCCTCTTCTTTCTTTCGCTCCTCTTCTTTCTTTCGCTCCTCCTCCTCCGTCGCCGGCACTACAGCATCCTGCTGCCCCTCTGGCAGCCAACCCCCCAGGCCTGGCGTCTGGCGGCGCCGGCGATCATGATTTGCAGCTTTGCCGTCCGCGACGGCGGCCGCAGGATTGCCCCCCATTATACGGATCATTCGAATCTTGTTCACGGCCTTGCGAACTTTGGCGCGCGCTCGCGCCGCCAAGACTTGCTTCCGCTTCGCCTCTGCGGCCGCTTGGACCTCGGCTCTCTTGTTCGGGTCTCGCTTCCAAGCTGTTGCCTCGGCTTCCTTGACCAGACGCTCGGCCTCCTGCGCGGCCACCTCCTGCGCGGCGGCGGCGGAAGCGGCGGCGGCTTGTTCTTCCGCCAGCAGGCGCGCCTCTTCGAATTTGGGGCCCTTGCCTTGCAGCTCTTGCACATGGTCAAAGGCTTTCTGGTACACGGGGTGGGCTGCGTGGTCGGCGGGCAGGCGAGCCTTGGCGGCGTCGAGCGCCTGCTGATAGAATTTCTCTGCCTCCTCGAGCTTGCCATCTTGAAACAAAAGCAACGCCTGAGTAAAAAATAAAGCGCAAAAGTTCTCTTCGATAGCAAGCAGGCGGCACTCCTCCCTCGCCTCCGCTTCTACCTTCTCGTCCTCGATCCGCTGCTGCAGGCCTTGGTGCTGCTTTTGCCGCGCAGCAACCGCGCTGGAGGTCCCGAGCGCAGGCTTGCCGAGCAGCTCAAACGCTACTAGCCGCATATCTTCGGCGTCTACCGCGAGCGCGCGCGCCTGTTCAATGTTTCTCTCTGCTTTCAACGTCTTGAGCTTGGCTTCTATCTGTGCCAGCACCGCGTCCAGCTCCGTTAAGGCCACTTCCTCCGCCTCCTCCGCGTCCTCCAGGGGCGCCAGCAGCGAGCCAAGCCTCTCCGTGAGCGCCGCTGCGCCCTCCTCCGGGTGCGCGCGGGGGATGGCTTCCTGCGCGCGCCCCACGGCCTCACGGGCTCCCTGAAAGTCTCGGGCGGAAAAGCGCACCTTGGCCTCAACCAGCGCTGCTTCGCCGTCCATCATCGCGTCTGTCCACCGCTTCTCCATTTCCGCCGCACGCTCCAAGATGAGGGCGAGCGCTGCTGCGGCGTCGCAGTCACGCGTGCAGTGCAGGCCCACGGCCTTGAGCGCCTCCACACCCAGCGTGTGCTGCTGGCGCGCGGAGGCGAGATCGTTCTGCAGGAGCGCAGCCTCTGCCTGCTGGAGAGCGTCTTCGGCGGCAGCGAGCGCCGCTGCTTTCTGCTCGGCCGATGCTGCGGCGCGCCGCTCGGCCTCCTCGCGAGCTGCCTTTTCGGCGGCGGCCCTTTCGGCGGCCTTTGCCTCCTCCACGAGCGCCAACTCTTCTACCTCGCGCGCTGCCTCGGCTGCCGCCGCCTGCCCGTCCCACGACGACGCTTCGCTGGAGGCTACCGACGCCGCGTCGGCGTCATTGCCGCCGCCCCAGTTGGTCGACGTCTCTGCCGTGTCTTGTGCCGCCGCCCCAGGGTATGTGCTCTTGGCCTGCTGCACCTGCTGCACATTCTGTGTCGGCTGCGCCTGCGCCTGCTGCGCCTGCTGCGCCTGGTGCGCCTGCTGCTGCTGCGTCTGCTGCGCCTGCTGTGTCTGCGCCCCCTTCCTGGCAGCGAGTTTCTGCGCGACGTTCTTGGCATCGAGGCTGCTGCGGCTGCGAGACATGAGCGCGAGCACATCGGCCGTCAGGGACGCCTTGCGCTCCAACTCCCTGGCCGCGACCTCCACGAGCATGAGCGCCTTCTCCTGGCCTTTTTCGTCGGCGTTGGATGCCTCGCTGCGCCCGCTTGGTGGGCGCTCATCGCGCAGCTTCTTGCCCGATGCCCGCTTCTGCCGCGCGCGCTCGCGCTCGCGCTCGTCGTCGCTGTCCGTGCTGTCGTCGTCGGCCGCGAGCCCGAACTTGGACGCCAACACGCGCTGCACCCGGAACGAGAGCAACGGCCGCCTCCGCTGCTCTCCACTGCACTCGGGCGCGGCGGACGCCGAGGCCGCCGCGCCCATTTCCGTTGATCACCCGTGACCTCCCGGGAATAAGCCCGTGTCTGACAGTGAGTGTCAAGAAGTGTGAGAAAAGGGCGGGGAGAGAACATGGGGGACGTCAGCCTGGGCGTGCACGCGCCGCACAAGCCGCCCAATGTCGAGCTCAGTGCAGTGCTGCTGCCGCCCGCGCTCCGCGACAAGCTCGTCAACCACGGCTTCCGCATGACGGCCGACTTCACCGGGCTGGGCCCGACAGAGCTTTCCAAAGGTAAGGAAGAGAAGCGCGCGGCGCTCCGTGTCACGTGCCGCGCGAGCAGCACACCGCGCCGTGCGCCACGCCCCGCCTGCTGGCATGCGTTCCTGCGCGCGCACAATACTGTTCACACGCTGCTTTGCACAAAGGCAATCGCGGGGCATCGGCGGCGGTGCGCTGCTGTCAGGCGCGCTGACATCTATGGGCGCTGCTCGCGTGATGCGGGGTCTCGGGGGCCACAGAGGCGCAAATTTCAAAGCAAGACGCGGTCGATGTGCTCAGGGCGGTCCGCAACGACGCCAGGCCAGCGCAGAGGGGCGGAAAGTCGGCACTCGAGCTCCTGCAGGTGCGCAACGCCCCTTTCCCTGCCGGTGCAGCCCGCGCAGACCCCGAACGCGCTAATTGGCATAGCATCGCGGCGCAAATTGCCATAGTCGCCGCACGTGGCTGCCTGACGCGTCGGCCTCTGCCTGTTTTGTTCCGAGAGAAGGCGCAAGAGGTGGTCAAGCACGTCATCACCTTCTGCTCCGACATGGACACCATGCTGGGCGGAGGTGTAGCAGTCGGCGAGGTCACTGAGTTCTGCGGCGCCCCGGGTGAGTGCGTGACTCCCCGAGCTAGCGTGGCGTTTGCCTGTACTTGGCTCGAGCAGGAGAAATTCCGGGGGCCTTTGTGGGCTCGAGCGCTCAGACGGCCGGTCGGCGTCGCTGCGCAGGCATCGGGAAGACCCAGCTTGGCATCCAACTGGCAGTCGACGTCCACCTCCCCGCTCTTTTCGGCGGCCTGCAGGTTGCGTTGCCCCGCGGTGCGGCGTCCAATGCACCCAGCCCCTGGGTCGCAGCCGTGATGCTCGTGCGTCTCCCAGTCTGCCCGGCCGACAGTGCTGACTGTCGTCGAAGCGCAGGCCGAGGCTGTGTACATAGATACGGAGGGCAGTTTCATGGAGGAGCGGGCCAAGGACATTGCAACTGCTTTTTGTGCTCACGTGCAAAAGATGGCTGGCATGCGCGGAGGCTTCGAAGACGAGGGCGTGCGAGATCTTTCGGTGCCCCTGTTATCCTTCTCGTGGCTTGTGATGTACAGCGGGAGCACAAATGTCGCGTGCTTGTGCTCCCGGGAGCACAGGTCTTACTTATTTGTGCTCCCGCAACAGGTGGAGTCCATCCTGGGGTCTATATATGTCTACCGGGTGCACGACTATGTTGAACAGATTGCAGTTGTGGCCAGCCTCGAAAAGTTCTTGGAAGAGCACCCCAAAGTCAAAGTGGTGATGTTGCTGTTTGTGCCCCAAAATGTCTCTTTCCTTTCGTCAAATGAGCAAGGAGTTCCGGGCCGGGCGAAGCCTGCCGGACGCTTGCAAAGCGTCCACGACGCCGGTATGGCCCCTGGGGCACGGCGTGTTGAATCTGAATCTCACAGGTAGTGATGGACAGCGTGGCCTTTCAATTTCGATGCGACTTTAAGGACTATGCGATGCGCACGCGGCTGCTCACCGCGAGCGCACAGCGCCTTACGCAGCTTGCGCTAGAGCGCAAAATTGCAGGTGCGCCGACGCCCCGCCGTGTTGTTGTTCTTCTTCTTACCATTATTAGTGTATGATATGTTTATGTTTATTTTTGCGACACCCACCGAGCACACTGGGTCTGGGTGTCATTTATTTATTTTTGCGACACCCACCGATTTATTTTTGCGACACCCACCGAGCACACTGGGTCTGGGTGTCACTTGGTGTCTTGGGTTGCGGAATAGTGCAAATGCTGACACATGTGTGGGATGCAGTGGTGCTCATCAACCAGGTCACAACAAAGTTTGTTGACAAGGGGTTGAAGAGCTTTCTTGCGCCGGCACTGGGCGATACGTGGGCGCACGCATGCACGAGCCGGGTGATGCTCTACTGGGATCAGGGACAGCGCTATGCTTGCCTCTACAAGTCGCCGTCGCGCAAGAGTCATACTGTGGCCTACTGCGTGACTGCGGACGGAGTAAGTGCAGCGCCGCCTTGCTCTCTCCCTCTCTCTCACTGGCACTCGCTCGCCCGTGCTGTCGTCATGATCGAACCCTCGTTTATTGAACACTTGTTTATTGACATGGGGCGATGAGTCTTGCCTGAGCAGATCAGGGGCGTGTCAAAGAAGCGCTCGCGAAAGAGGAGCTGCCAAGCAACACAGGCCATGACGCAGGCCTCTGCGAGATAAAGTGCGTTGCAGACTGGACCGCTCTTTATTTGAGAGTGTTAGTTCAAGAGTATATATGTGTAGAGGGTGAGTTTCAGGATCCATCAAGGCCTCTAGCAGAAGCAGGACACTGTCACGATATGCGATTTCACCCATTCAAAATCTGGCTGCTCTTCGCGCGCGCACTTCACACGCCGGCGCCGATGATCGGCTCGTCGGGATGCACCCTGTTGTGCCAGACTGACTTGTCCTTGAGCTCGGGGAAGGCCTTCATGACATTATGAATAAAGACAGGCGGGTCCAAATCCAGTTTCTTTGCCCGATTCCACCTCTCAAGCCGCGTCATGCTCATGCACGGCCCAAACCTGGTATTCATATCCCACTCACGCAACCGCGCCTCTGCTTCCTCCCACGAGAGAAGAGTGGGCCCAGCTCCCGGCTCGCTCGCCGCGACATCGCGGACTTCCGCCGCAGGGTCCGCAGGCTTCTTGATGGCAGGCGGGGGCGCGGGCTTCTTTTCAAATACCTGCTGCTGCGGCAACGGAGGCTTGGCGGCGCTCTTGTCCAACTTCACGATGCTCAGGTTCTTTTTGCGAACGACACCCGGCGCCTCATCGATGCGCGGCTGTACGGATCGCTGCGCAGCACACAGCTGGCTGTCGTCAGCTTGCGCCGCACTCTCCTGCTTCCCGAGGTGCAACCACTGGCCCGGCACCACCGGCTGGCTCTCAGCCGCACGGAGAGCAGCACCATGTTGTAAGGCAAGGAAATAGCTGCGTACACGGTCGCGCCGCTGGCAGTCATCTGCTCCCAGCCTCCAAGTGCTGAAAACAGACGGCGATCGGCGCCATATCACACACATATGCGCACATACGCATACACACATACCCATACCCACACACATATACCCACATGCACACATAATCCGCCCTTCAGACGCATACACACATGTGTGTGCATGTACTCACAGGTGGTATGCACGCAAAGCGCTCCTGTAAAGGATGGTGCGCTAAAGGTGGCGACGACGCGGCATACCTGGCGTTTGTCACGGTCGGCGGGACCGCCACTCCCGAGGGGTCGCTTTGGCGGCATGGCGGTGCCGTGTCTTGCTGCGGTCCTGGATCCCTGCGCCCGACCCTCAAAGTCTCTGTACCTCTGGGAGGCCTAAGAGGAAGAGAATCACAAGCACTAATGCCGTTTGTGGGTGGGTTCGTGGATCCTGGTTATTCTTTTTTGGCATTACTAATATGATGAAGTGCATTCTTGCATTTTTTTAATCTTTACGACAAGAGTTGACCAAACAAATGGATCAACTTTGGTGAAATTGACTCTTTTCGAAAAATCTCGTCTTTTTTTCAATTTTTACACATGAATGGCATTCATGAGTATAAATTTATGAGTATCAAATTTTTTAGCCAAGGAGCAAACTTTAGCCCAAACAAGGAGCAAATTCGAAAAAAAAGTGAAGGCTCCTCTGTGAAGTAGATCCGAGGTGTGTGAGCGTCGTGAGGGAAGCGCCTTCCACGCGGTCCTCACCCGCTCCTTACACACCTGCAAGGGTCTGTGGGCGCGGGCGGTGCAGCCAGGCGTCCGTTAGCCGCGGCGCGTGGTGCGCGTCAGCGCAACCGTGGTGGCGAGAAGCTGCGCGAGCATACGTGGCACGGTTCTGTCCGGTGGGTACCCACCGGATTCCGGTAGTGCTAGGCACCAGGAGCCGCGAGGGGCGTACGCCCGGGGGGCAGCATGCAGAGAACGGGGAGCCCGGCAAAAATAGGTACGTCCCGGTTGGCCAATGTTCGACCAGACTGGCACGACGGCGGCGAGAATTCCTGCGACATGGTGTTCACGCCGGAAGAGCTTCGCTGGTCTTTGCCTTCAGCACCGAGCACGCCGAGGACCATCCGGAGTCCGCGGGCCTGTCAGCCCGCGAGTGTATCTCAGAAACCTTTCAACCCGAGCACGCAGAGACCCGAGACTCCCACTGGCGCGCAGAGACCCTTGACCCCGAGCACGAAGATCAGCCGCGACCTTCGCGCGCCTTCGCCACACGCACTTGCAGCGCACGGCATCATCGAGAGCCCTGCTGCTGCCGCCCGGTGGTCCAAGGCGACGCACTGCGAGGCGCCTGCCCAAGTGGCCGATCATTGGCCGAGTGTTGGGCGGCTGCAGACGCATTTTAACGAAATGTTTGACCCCCGCTGGACTGACTCAGGCGCGCTCAAATTCCAACATCCCAATTGGCAGACCTCACAAGCTGCGCACATGACGCAACGTTGGTCACCTGCGCGCACACCCACGCAGGAGGCCAAGCTGGCAAATTTGACGGACCGTGTTGGCTCTCAGATGAAGTCACCCACAGCGAAAAGCAGCGGAACCCCCGAGCAAGTGCAGAGGCCCGAGTACGAGCAGAGGCAGGTCGGTTCGAGGGAGATCTCCATGCCGCCGCTTCCTCCGAGGGCTGATCTCCTGGTGTATGGAAACAAGGTACAAGGCGCTACGAGACAGAAACCGGACTCGACTCCACCGAAAAGGGCAATCGCGCTGGACGACGATGCGATGTCGGTGGACGCCACTGTCTCGCAACATTCCTCGCCGGAACCAACCAGTCGCAGTTCCAGCTGGGGGGAGATGGAGACGTCCGTGCGGGAGCTGCTCCATCTCCCCCATGACGGGGTTCAGCATCTGATGCAAATTCTAGAATCTGGTGCTGGAAATTCTGCAAACACGCCGCCCTTTCCAGGAACTTTTTGGGGGAATGTCGGACCCCCCGCTGTCACAGTGGGAACAACGAGTTTCACCAGACTCCGTGCGAAGGGAGGAAATGTGTGGACAGTGATGCAAGATCGTTCGGCTGTCGTCAAATACGCGCCGGGATCTACATCTGCAAACAGTCCTGCCTTCGGGGGCCGCCCTCTTTCGCCTGGAGCGCAGGCATCTTGTGTGCAGGAGGAGCGGGACAACTCGTACCTTGTAAATGTTTTCGAGACTGGTGATGCTGGGCAGGATATGGCAGTGGAGGAGGACTTTCCCTGCTTTGCCAATGAAATATATTGCTGAGACTTCAGAGCGAGCGCCAAGACAGAATATTTCAGTTGTATTTTGAAGCGCAAAATGCCGGAGCGGGTAGATATGAGGAACGAAGACAGCGTGAAAACTGTGTTGCCAGCAGAGGATACGTCCTATCCAGATAAATCTTTGGAGAACACTGAGAGGACATCGGAATGTCATTGGGCATACGCAGAATTCCTCCCGGGGCGCCGGCAACAGTCCAAACAGAGACGCACGTCGGTGGTGGCCGCCGGCGCTCGTATGAAATGCAGTTTATGGCGTAATTGGTTATATTAAATAGGTTTTGAATATAATGCATTTTATGGCGTAACTGGTCGGGTGATGGAGTAATTTTTGTTTCTGCAAGAACAAACAAAAGACATCTTCAGAAGTTCTACTCGCTTCGAAGAGGAGAGTAAGCGCTCCTGACAACGTGATACCGACGCTGCTTTTAAAGCGTATAGCGATCGGACAACTAAAAACGCTCGGAAGAGTTTTCTAGAAGTCAGATGATGACGAAGAACTACTACCTGGGATCCATTGCACTTTGCATGCAAAGTGCACGGTGGTCGGATGCGTCTTTTGAAGGGGTCTCGGACGGGGAGTGCGAGGGACCACCAGGACGACGGGCTCGCCAGCGAGGCAAGCAGGGGGCGGCACCGGCCGCCCCCCGGGGCGGGAGGCGCGGGCGCAATGCAGGGTGCGACTTCAAGGCAAACAGCCGACGCTGGTCCCAACCGCTACGGTGGAGAGTGTGCGGACAGTACGAACTGCCAACGGCGGTATGGCCACATCGGCTTCCATCGCCGACCGAGGGGGGTTGACGGAGGAAAGTTCTGTGCATTGTGTGCCCTTCCTTTTAGGAACCTCGAAGCTGTTTGCTCCTTTGAGGAGTGACGTGGGGGCACAGGGCAAGGGTTATTGGAATCGGAGTAGAGGGAAAGGGAGAGGGGGGGAGGATGGGAGGGAGGAAGAGGCAGAGGGAGATGGAGAGGGAGGGAGGTAGGGAGGGAGGGAGGAAGAGATGTATATACATACATACACACACACATGTATATATGTACCCACACACTCACACAAACGTGTGAGTGTCAACGGCGGAGAGGGCGTGGACCTTCATTAAGAGAAAGGCACCGGTGGAGCTCAGTTTCAGTCAACGTGTCCAGCTCCGGCTTCTCCCGCACCCATCCCAGCAGCGTATTCAAAGTCGGGATGGCCTCCATCTTTGCCGCTTTTGTCACTGCTTCTACACTGCGTTGCTCGCACAGACGAGGCCGCTCTTCCGTCTGGTTCATTCTTACGTCTGGTTCATCTTTGCTGGACAAGCCGTGATCCACGTCTTGGTGCGCTGCCAGGGCGTGGGCGCCAGCTTGGCGTCCACTTCCACAGCATCCTTGACCATCTGGTTTGGCACCTCGGCGGAAGGACGCGTCCCTTTCAGGGCCGCCACAGTGCGTTCCCATGGCGTCATAGCGCGTACATATTGCGTAGTGCATGCATATCGCACCTCAGCATGGCAGGTATCACCGCCGGCAACTCGCGCAGGAGCTCGCGCGCCCGCGCCCCGTGCAGGGCTCTTACTGGACAGCTTGCCGACAATGTGGCCGGGTTCAACGAAGTGGAGCGGCGAGGGCACGCTGGGCGCGGGGGAGCTGGGCGACTGATCATTGCCGGGGTCAGCGGGAAAATGACATAGTTCGGCTGAGATATTTCCCGCGGATGTTCGCATACAGGATGCGTTCTTCATCGCCTCTCTTCCCCTCAAAATTGCACTGCCACGGTCCGAAAGTAGGCCGAGCAAGGCGTCCGGGAATGGTGAGGGTAAAAGCAGTGAGCGCCGGAGCATGTGTGTCACACGCGCCTGACGCGCCGCTCCACCCGCGTCGTTCACCAGGGGCACCTCGTTGTAGGCGTCGACGGCGGAGGGACCAAGACGGCCGCAGTGGCCTACCTGGTGGACGAGGGAGGTGACCCGGCCGCGGGCAGGGTACTGGGGCGCAGCGTCGCCGGGCCCTCCAACAAGAACAGCGTTGGTGAGGCTGCGGCGGTGGCAGCCTTTGTACAGGCCGTCGGCGCGGTGCTGGCGGAGTCCGGGTTGGGCATCGACAGCGCTGCGCTGGCGGAGAGAGGCGGGGTGTCGTGCATGGTGCTGTCCATGGCGGGTGTCGACACCGAAGCTGATGCAGATTTTTGGCGAACCGTTTGCTTGGACCGCTTCCCCTCGGCACGGACAGTGGTGGAGAATGACTCTGTGGCGGCTCTCTGCAGCGGCACCGACGGAGTCCTGTGCGGGATTGTTGTCATTAGCGGCACGGGAAGTATCGGATTGGGCACGACGGGGGCCTCTGCCCCCAAACTCCGCGTGGGCGGTATGGGCCCGCTGCTGGGTGACGGCGGGAACGGCTACTCTATGGGGTTGGCGGCGCTCGGCGCTGCCGTCAAGGCGGCGGACGGCCGCGGTACGCGTGTCTACACGAGTATAATCGCAGAGCACCATGGTGACGCGTAGCCATGGTGTAGATATGTGTAGACACGGTGCAGACACACAGACACATCCCCGTACGTCTTTTAAGCGTTTAAACACCATCCCTCACTCCCCCACCCACCGTGTCTAGGCCCGCCCACGCCCCTCCTCGCCAAAGTCCTGGAAAAGTATGAACTGACAGAGGTCGACGGCCTGCTGGTGCGTGCGCACAGTTGCGGTGTCTGGTGCCCTGTGTGCGCGTGCAGTTTGCGCATTTTTTATATATGTATATTGATAATCATAATTAATGAATAATAAATTTATTATTGTTATAATTTTTGTGCGCGTGCAGTGTGCGCATCCAAGTGTCAATACGGTGTAGTAAAGATGCATAGTGTCAATACTGTGTAGTAAAGATATATCAGTGATTCTTTTAGTATGCACAAGTGCGACCGCCCGCGTGCATATCTCAGGTGACGCTGGTGCCCGTGTATGTGTGTGCGTGCATATCCACGGCGTGTACGCACGCCGGCACACTTGTGTGCCTGACATCTTTACTACACAGTATTGACACTCTACATCTTTACTACTCAGTGCTTGTGTGCCTGATGTGTCACGCGGCATATGCTCCGCTGCTGCTAGTACACACACACACACACACACACACACACACACACACACACACACACACATACACACGCGCGCACACACACTCATACTCACTCACACTCACACACACTTCACTCACTCTCACGCACAGGGCATATGCTCCGCTGCTAGTACACACACACACACACACACACACACACACACACACACACACACAC
>Ga0315905_10003179_pt1 | contig 17002 bp, 15 predicted proteins | sample LakEriMetagenome_5_FD_203522 | JGI IMG/M metagenome (GOLD analysis project Ga0315905, IMG submission 203522) | Freshwater fungal communities from buoy surface, Lake Erie, Ohio, United States - Buoy 4 MA121 | ecosystem: Environmental > Aquatic > Freshwater > Lake | place: USA: Lake Erie, Ohio... | reverse complement strand
TGAGTTGGTCGGGAGTTCGAATCACGAATTGGCCTTTGCCGTCGTAGCCGCCGCCAGACGACTTGAGGACCGCCGGGCAACCGACCGCTTCGATCGCGGCAGGCAACTCTGCCAGCGTCGGTACCACAGCAAAGCGGGGAAGCGGAATGCCGTGGGCGGCGAGAAACTGTTTCTCGCGGATCCGGTCCTGGGTCGCGTGAAAGACGTGGGGGCCAGGTCGAATCGGAACCCGCTCGGGAACCCAGCAGAGCGGTTCGCTGGGGACATTTTCGAATTCAAACGTCAAGACATCAATCGAGTCGGCAAACTGCCGAAAGGTTGCCTCGTCGCGATAGTCAGAAACAAAGCTGCGATTGGCAAAGGGAGCCGCCGGCGCATCGGATTCCGAAGTCAGCACGTGAACGCGATAGCCGCTGCGCCGGGCGACCATGGCGAGCATCCGTCCAAGCTGGCCGCCACCAAGCACCCCGATCGTCTGGCCGGGCAGGATAGGTCGACTCATAGTTCCGAGTCCTTTAAGACTTCATCCCTGAGGTCCGAACGATACTGGTCCAGGCGGGCCATCAATTCCGGACGGGACAGGGCGAGAATGCGGATGGCCAGCAGGCCGGCATTTTTTGCACCCGCAGTCCCGATCGCCAAGGTGGCCACCGGCACGCCGCCGGGCATCTGCACGATGGAGAGGAGCGAGTCGAGTCCCGAGAGAGCCTTGCTTTGCACCGGTACGCCGAGCACGGGGAGGCTGGTTTGGGAGGCGACCATCCCCGGAAGATGCGCGGCTCCGCCAGCTCCGGCAATGATTACCTGCAGACCGCGTGCGGCCGCCGTGCGGGCATATTCGCACATCCAATCAGGCGTGCGGTGAGCGGAGACCACGCGGCACTCGTGTGGCAATTCAAACTGCGCGAGAATGTCGGCTGCGGCTCGCATGGTATCCCAGTCGCTGCGGCTCCCCATGATGAGGCCAACGAGCGGTTGGGGATTGTTGTTGTCCGACATGTCACCGCTTTCTAGAAAGATCCGCGTTTCCGGTTCCGACCTGCTTCCATTGTGGCTAGCCAGAGGGGAAAACCGCAACGGTTGCCGTTCGACCGGGAATCCCGGATTCGCACCGCCGGGGCTGGCCAGCCGCCAGACCTTAGATTCCCGCGCGCGAGGAAAGGTGTCAATCGCCCGGGCTTGTCAGTTCACGTCGAGTAAGCGGGCGACGCTGGCGGCGTCGTAGTAGGCCTGACAAACCACTTCGAATCGCTCAAGCAGCAGGTGGTCCGCGGGTATGGAATCGCTGAGCGAATTGCCAAACTCGAGCAATTGGCGACGGAGAATTTCCAGCGTTGCCTGAACCATTTGGATGTTCAATTGCTGGCCCCGGAGTTGCTCGCGCTCCTGCAGCAGCGCGGCTTCCTGCATCAAGGCGTTGAGCTTCAAGTCGGTCTGCTCAGATTCCAACTCATTCCGCCTGCGGCGGAGATATTCGGCAATCTGTTCAACTTGGGTGGAAAGCGACCGCCAACTGTCGCGGCTCGGTGAACTAGGGCGAACCGGAATCGGTTGACCACGGGAAACTCTCGAATCGAGGCTGGTCGGCGCAGGTTCCGCAGTCTCCACCTTCGGCAGTGTCTCCACCTTCGGCAGTGCCTCTACCTTCGGCAGTGCCTCTACCTTCGGCAATGCTTCTACCTTCGGCAGTGGCCTGGCGGTTGCCGGGGGGATCGCCGGGGCGGGTGAATGGACCGTCGACCACACCCCGTTCAGGGGTTGAGTTGGGGATATCGTCCCCGCGCCCAGATTGCCCGAAGGGATGCTGGTTTGCGATGCGGCTCCGGCTGTCTGATTCAGGATGGTTTGATTCAGAGTCGCGTGGGGCGTATCCACCCGGAGCGCCTGATTTCGCTGCTGAAGGTAGAGCGACATCCCGGGTGGAGTCTGGTCGATGCTGGGGATGTGCGGGAAGCGAATTGGCCGGTCGGCCGCGCGGGCGGGGACCGTGCTGATCGCGGGTTCCGACCCGACAGCGGGAATCGCTGGCGGGATTGCGTCATTGTGCGGTTCAAAGGGAGCGAAGGCGGCAGACATCGGCAGACACCGGAGGTGTGGCTCTAACAGAGATTCGTACCATCGGGATATCGGCGGCGGCGGCGGAGTGGCGAAAAAGCCTTGGGAAAATATCGGACTGTAGCGGTTGTAGAGCCGCTTTTTCGTGAAAATTGCGCGGTTCAGCCGGCTGGGGCTCTCCACGGTTGCTCCCTGAACCCGACGGTGGAACAATAATAGGCCGGTGAAATTCTCGGGGCCCCCCTGGCCGCTTCACCGCACCCCCTCTCAGGACGCTTAGCTCATGAAGATTGAACCACTCGGCGACAAAATTGTGGTCAAGCGGCTGGAACAGAACGAACGCACGTCCGGAGGAATTTACCTTCCCGATACGGCCAGAGAGAAACCACAACAGGGCCGAGTGCTGGCAGTGGGACCGGGAAAAATGCTGGCGGATGGCAGTCGCGCCAAGCCTCAGGTCAATGAAGGTGACCGGATCATTTTCTCCAAGTACTCGGGGACGGAAATCGAAATCAATCAGGCGGAAGTCCTGATCATCAGCGAAGCCGACGTTTTGGCGATTTCAAACTGAGCTTTGGCTCGGGGCATTAAATTCGAACAGTGAAACTGAGCTGAACCGGGGTGAGCGATGGTTGCCCCCGCCGCGTTCAGTGAACTCCCCTTGGGGAGCCAGTACAAGCTGTTCCAGGGGAATCCACGGGGCAGCAGCCCAGAGGATGTCGCCGGGCGCGACAGCGGCCCCTGTCGTCAGTCGCTGTTTTCGACTTCCTCCGGACGAACGCTGCGCTTGCAAGCCTCTCGCTCCAATTGAACAATAAACAGCGGCGATGTTTAACTGTGCCTGCGGTCGTTGCCACCCGGCCCGAGTGACAAATCGTCTTTGGCCTGCACCGTACTCTGCCGGCACTTTGTTTTCTCTCTACAAGTGTTCCTTTGCTAAAGGGTCTTCTGATGTCGCGGTTCGTTTGCATTGGTCTTGTGCTCAGCCTCAGCTTGCTCAGCTCAAAAATCGCTTCGGGCTGGCAAACGACGTCGCCGGCGGATAAGGCTGCGCTGTCTTCAACGGCTGACCACTCCAAGACGGTGCGGGCGGGAGTCGAATTTCTTCTCCAAAGCCAAAACCGGGAGGATGGGTCATTCAGCAAGCAGCTTGGCCCTGCAGTGACGGCGATGTGTGCGTTTGCGTTATTGAGCAATGACCTTCCAGCCGATCATCCCCAGGTGCAAAAGGCACTGGCTTACGTCAAGGGTTTTGTCAAAGCCGATGGGGGAATCTACGCCCCTGAGAGCGCGGTCAAGAACTATGAAACGAGCTTGGCGATTCTGGCATTCAAGAAGGCTAATCGAAATGGTGAACACGACAAGTTAATCGCCGATGCGGTTGCCTTTCTGAAACAGCTGCAGTGGGACGATGCCGAGGGACATCCCGAGGCGAGCAACTTTTTTGGCGGCCAGGGTTACGGCAGTGGCAAACGTCCGGATGCGAGCAACACTTCGTTCTTTCTCGAAGCGTTGCAAGCCGTAGGTGAAGACGCCGACAGCACCGCGATCCGCAATGCCACTACGTTCATGTCTCGCTGCCAGAACCTTCCCTCCGAGCACAACGCGGCAAAATTCGCCGAGGCCGTCACCGCCGAGGACCGGGGTGGCTTCATTTACTCGGCCGTCGGCAAAGGCGAGAGCAAGGCAGGAGAAACGCCGGAAGGGGGTTTGCGCAGTTACGCCTCCATGACTTACGCTGGCCTGAAGAGTTTTCTCTATGCCGGGCTGAAGAAAGACGACCCGCGCGTGCAAGCTGCCATCGACTGGATCCGGCGGCACTACGACCTCAAGTCCAATCCGGGCATGGGTGAGCAAGGGCTCTATTACTACTACCACGTCTTTGCCAAAGCGCTTTCGGCCTTCGGCGAGCCGCAGTTTGTCGATGCTCAAGGAGTGGGCCACGATTGGCGGGCAGACTTGACCGAGGAGTTGGCCGGGCGTCAGCGACCGGATGGAAGTTGGGTCAACGCCACTGACCGCTGGTATGAGTCCGATCCCAATCTGGTCACGGCGTATTCGTTATTGGCGTTGAGCTACTGCAAACCGGCCTCTGGCCGCTAGTCCCAGCCAGGAAAGCGAGCGAGATGGGGAATTCCGTATTGCTGGAGGTTTGCGCCGGTTCTTTGGAAGACCTCGAGGCGGCCAAAGCAGGTGGGGCAGACCGCGTCGAAGTAAACAGCGGACTGCAATTGGGTGGCTTGACCCCCTCCCCTGCCCTGCTGGAGGAAGCTGTCAGGTTGTTCCCCCGCGGAGCCGTCGCCATGGTTCGTCCTCGGCCGGGAGGGTTTTGTTACACGGCCGCCGACTGGCGTTTGCTTTTACGGGATGCGGAGCTGGCCCTTGCCGCTGGAGCCGAAGGGATCGCCGTCGGGGTTTTGACTGCGGACCGGGAAATCGATGTCCCTCGGATCGACGAGCTGGTTCGCCTGGCAGACTCTCGACCGGTAGTTTTTCACCGCGCTTTTGACCTGACCCGGGACTGGCAACGGTCGCTCGAAATTCTCAACGAGCTGGGCGTGCAGCGGGTGCTGACCAGCGGCCAGGCGAAAACGGCCGGGGAGGGAGCAGAGACGCTCCGGGCGATGGTCGAAAGCAGCCGCGGGATGCTGATTCGGGTCTTGGCCGGAAGCGGGATCCGCGCGGACAACGTCAAAAGTTTGCTGAGGCGAACGGGAGTCCAGGAAGTGCACGGGACATTTTCCCGACCAGCGGATGACCCCGGCTATGAAGTGGGGCCATTTCGGTTCGCGGCCAATGATCAGCTGCGCGTGGTCGATGCGGATGAAGTGCGAGCCGCGCGACGCGAACTGGAAGAAGATTCCGGCGACTAGCGCCGAAAGAGCTGGATTCCGGAAAGGTGTGCGGGCAACGTGTCTGGGAAATTGGGCGGACGGGGCGAGCGCGGGCCCGGTGCCAGTCCGGCTCGGTCAGCTGACGAAAGGGCTGGACCTGGGGGGGCTGGGAGCGGACAGCTGGGAGCGGACAGGCCATTCGGCGCGACTGTGCGGTTAGCCGCGCGGAACGGGAAAACGATGGGGCTTCCGCCTCCCTGCTCGGCTGGCGACGGGAGAGCGTGTTTCCGGGTGCTGGTCGCCAAGCGAACAGCCTGCTCAGAGCTGGGGAAAACGGGTGGCTGCAGCCGGTTTCTCCCCCGTTTCGGTGCCAGCAGTAACGGCTTTCGGGAAAGGTCCCCGAAAGCCCCCTGATCCTTGGCGAATACCGGTTATCCCCACCTGAAATCCACGGTCCCACCCTCGCGGGCAGAAAACCTCTCTCCATTTGGGCCTGCTACCTCGCCTCCTTTTCTCCGGCACTTGGCCCACAGGAGGGCCCCCCGCTGCTCTGTTTTCCCGGGCAGCACACCCCACGGGATACCTACGGATGAAAGAACTTTTCACACCCAAGCAGATTGCCAAGGCGATTCAGGTCAGCGAATCGTCGATCAAGCGGTGGTGCGATCAAGGCTTGATCGCCACCAGCTACACGGCGGGAGGACACCGCCGAGTCCAAGTCAGTGCGTTTCTGGAATTTGTGAAAACGCACGGATACCAGATTCTGCAACCCGAAGAGTTGGGGCTGCCCGTTGCGATTGGCCAATCCAAAAGGGCGTTGGAAGGATCGATCCAGCCATTTCTTGACGCCCTGATGCGGGGCGACGAAATGACGGCTCGGCAAATTGCCGTGGACCTGTTTCTCGCGGAGAACAGCATTGCCCGCATTTGTGACGAAGTGATTGCCAGGAGCTTTTGCGAAATTGGCAACCTTTGGGAGTGTGGATCGGCAGAGATTTATCAGGAGCGTCGGGCATGCGAGATTTGCCAGCGCGTCATTTATGAGTTGCGGGGCCTGATCCCAGCAGCTCCGGTCGAGTCGCCGGTCGCGATTGGCGGAACCGCCGAGGGGGATCCGTACAGCCTTGCCTCGATGACCGTGGAACTGGTGCTTCGCGATCACCGCTGGAACGCCAACTCGCTCGGTTACAACCTCCCGTTCGACACCCTCCACGCCGCGATCAAGGATCACCGGCCCAAGCTGTTTTGGCTGAGCGTCAGCCATTTGCCGGACCAGCAGCGTTTTGTCGACGGCTACCGACGACTGTACGAAGAGTTCCAAGGGGACACCTTTTTCGTTCTCGGCGGACGCGCGATGAACGAAGAACTCCGTCGCCAGATCAAATACTCGGTGTTTTGCGACACCCTGCAGCATCTGGAAGGATTCATCGAATCGCTGTTGGGCAAGGGAAACTCCCGTCGCGAGACGAAGCCCCAGAGCGCCCTGCTGAGCAGTTAGGCTGGGGCTTTCGCAAGTCCCAGTATCCAGGTATCCAGGTATCCCGGTGTCCCGGTGTCCCGGTTTGGGGTTCCCTCTCTCAATGCCTCCTCTCTGCGGGACTGCAGAACGAGTCACCACACCCAGCTTCGTTTATCGGCAGCAAGCAAGAGGGTTTTGGCTGCCGGTTCTGGAGCCCCAATTCTCCGGTGGGCGACAGGCTCAATGAGCACCCGCGCGGCGATCGCTGAGCGTTGCAGCACCGGCGGCTGAATGAAAGGTTGAGCTAGAGGCTGAGCGGCTCTTCCGCCATCTGCCGCTCTTTCTGAGTCAAGGCGTGCATCGCGTTGAGCAATTCGACGTCGAGTTTCCGCTGCAGTACATTTCGCCGGGCAAACATTCGCTTTTGAGTTGCCTCCATCACGGCGGGAGACATCTCGGTCACCTGCCCGAACGAGCGGGCATAGTTGGTGAAACTCGGGACATTCGTGGTCACGAAGCCATAGACCATGCTGCAAACGCCGATCGTCTTGCCGGTAAAGACGCTGGTGTTGATCGCCGTTTTGGAATAGTCGCCAATGATGCAGCCGATAAACTGCATCCCGGTGGGGACGCGATCTCCGCTGTAGTCCATTTTGACCTCGCCATAGGTGTTCTTGAGGTCGCTGTTACAGGTACCGGCACCCAGGTTGATCCAGCTGCCGAGATAACTGTGTCCCAGAAAACCGTGGTGCTGCTTGTTGGAAAATGGCTCGATCACCGAACTCTCGACTTCGCCTCCGATCTTGGTGGTGTGGCCAATCGAAACATAATCCTTGATCGCCGCGTGCTCATTGACGCGAGTCCGCGGCCCCAGATAGAGCGGTCCGCGGAGAAAGCAGAATGGACCGATCGCCGTATCGTCTTCAATCACGATCGGCCCGGCCTTCGTATTGGTCACGACAAAGTCGCTAATCGTAACACTTCCGGAAACGAACACTCCATCCGCAATCTCCCGATAACGATCCCCGGAGAGCCGGAACGCCAGGTTCTCGTCGAAGATCCGCTGATTCTGGCGAATCACGTCGTGAGGATAGTCGAACAGGTCAAGGTGAGCGGGTGAGGAGGTGAGATTCTGCGCAAACTGCTGCAGAGCGAGATTGACTTGGCTGCAATCGGCAAGGCTGCAGCGGGAGAGATTGGCTGTGGGCACAATTGCCGCGGCGATTGTCTGGGGCCCAGGGCTGATCACCAGCGGACTCGGGTTCGCCGCCAGCTGCATGATCTTTTCCAAATTGGAACGACTTGGCACGAGCCGGGCATTGAGGCACAGCGTCCAGGTTTCCGTCGGCTGCAGGTTTCTGCAGAGCTCCCGGTGATCGGATTGCAGTAGTGCCTGCAAATGAGGGCGCACGCTGGCGCTGGCCTGGTCCGCGAAAATGGCCTCCACCCAATCAAGCAATCGGAACGAGCCGCAGCTCGTGGAAAACGCCGGCCGGCCAGTGGTGATTGGATAGAGTCTGGAAACAAATTCGTCTTCGAACAGCAGAACGTTCATGGCGGGCGCAGCGGTTCCAGAGAACAGAGCGAGAAGATGGGTGGCGAGACTCTCGGCTGTGTTGTAGCAAACTCGCTGGGACATGAGCAGTCGCGAGGCCCGATTTCAGCGGCACCCAGCCAGACACCTGGCAAGCTGGGCGATCCAGGAGCTTTGCGTCAAGAACAGAAGACTCTGTGGCTGCCGCATCCTTTCGCCAAAGGGTCGGTTTGCCCCTCCGAGAGAAGCAAGTTCGCGTGCTCCCCGGGCGAATGGCTGACATCGCGGTGGCCTGCGAGGATGCCACTCGGCGAATTCGCAAATCCCGTCACAAGTCTGCTGTTGACGCTGAGCGGTGAAAAAAAGAAAGGCTGTGACCGCACCGGGGGGAATGGAGCAGTCACAGCCGTTCAGTCGAATTCCATTTGGCAACGCCGGCTCGCCGACCGGCGTTGCCTGAGAGCAAGTAGCCTGCTCGCGGGGTCGGGATCCTGTCGGGCCGCGTTACTTGAGGTTGGGAGCACTCGCTGCCGAGACGGCTGGTCCCATGGCGCGAATCACTTCATCGGTGATATCGAGCTGCTTGTGATAAACCACGGCCCGATTCACGCCCTTGATCACGTCCGCCCGATTGTTCGGATCGATCTCTTCGCTGTCAAAGCGGAGGACCATCACGATTCCATGCTGCTCGGCCATCGAGCCGACGACCTTCTGCATTCTCTGATAGGTCTCGTAGTAAGCCTGGGCCTCTTTGGTCAGCAATTCCGTTTCGGCCTGGCGGGCCTTGGTCTTCAAAGCCGTGCTGCGCTGTTCCAACTGACCCTCCAGCTGGAATCGCTGATCGCTGTTTGCTTCCATACCCTGCAGTTGCTGGGCGTCCAACTGCAGCTTTTCCTGCTCAGCCTTGAAAGAAGCCTGATATTGTTCGGCTTCCGATTTGATCTGTTTCATCTTGGTGTCGAATTCGGCGTTGGCCTTGAAGACTTTGGCAACGTCCAGCACGACGACCCATCCGGCACCGCCACCGCCGCCGGCGGCGTTTCCCTGGGCGAAGCTCAACCCGCAGCAGGTCGCAATCAGTGCACATGACAAAAGAAGTGATTTACGATTCAATTTCTGTCCTCCTTGACTGGAACTTCGACTGAAGAATGGTGGCGGCCTTTCCTGTCGCAATCCATGCGAACCGGGGGGAGGCCGAGTGGAATTATGGGAATGCAAACTCCGTGCCAATCGACCATCGCGGCAGGCAGGAAAATCCTGCTCGGCCGAGATCTCGCGGTTCGCGGCGCCCGAAATCTGGCTGCCGCTCGACAGCTCATGCACGACCTGTCACGCTCGACTTCTCACGGTGCCGCCTCGCCATCTGGGCTGGCGGCGTGAACTTTCTACAGGCGGTGTTGTAAGGATTACACGCCGTCGGAGCAATGCAGATCGAGTGAATTTCCCGAAGTGACAGCACTCCCGGTGCTGGCATCCGAGCAAGTGAGTTGCCGGGCCGAAAGCAGGGGTGCTCAGAGGGCAGCACAAACGGGTCTTGGACTGAGGGTGAGGAGGGGGCCGGGGTACGGGATTCGTATTTGCGGGGAACCCTGCGATTGATAGACTCCGCCGCGCTGCGGTTGCCGATTTCACTCTTCCCTTCCCATCAGCTGAATTGCCTATGCCCAGTCCATTGCGTTCGCTTGTGCAACTGCTGGCGCTCTCCATATTCGCTGGGCTGAGCCCGGTGTTCGCTTGGCTGAGCCCGGTGTTGCTCAGGGCTGATGACCTGCACAGTCGACGACCATTTCCACCCCATTGGCGCGCGGAAGCGGAGTTGCGAGACATCTACTTTTGGGATGGGAATACGGGATGGGCAGTCGGAGACTGCGGGACGATCCTCAAGTCCAGCGACGGTGGGCTGACGTGGAATGAATGCCAGGCGATGCGTTCCATCAAGTCGCAGCAGCGGATGACGCCCGAAATGAAGGTGCTGGTCAACCTCTCCCGACAGGCTGCGGGGAGCGAGGCGGAGAAAGGGGTTGAAGCGGTTGCCAGCCCGATCAGTGCGACTCTCAATAGTGTGCACTTTATCGATGCCGATCGCGGATGGGCAATCGGCGGGTACGCCGTCCCTTACGTCGACCGCACGCGGGCGGTTGTGCTCAAAACCAGCGACGGGGGCGCGACCTGGATCCCGCAAGCCAACGTCATGGCCCCCCGAATCGTACAGGCGCGTTTTCAGTCGGCCAGCAGCGGCTGGGCGTTTGGTGACGCCGGTTACCTGTTTCGCTCCGGCTTTCTGACGACCTCTGATGGCGGTCTCAACTGGACCGCACAGAATGACACCGTTCGCCGCAGTTGGCTGGGGGGTGCCGTTACCAGCGGAGGCTTTGCCGGAATTGACGAGTTGGGCCGCCTTCGCGTGTTCCGCGGAGGGCGGGTCGAGCCCGCGGTGGTCCAACAGCGCCCGCCTCAACCGCTGCAGGCGATTTGCATGTGCAGCGATGAGCGCGGGTTTGCGGTCGGCGCCGCCGGAACTTTGCTGGAGACTCGCGATGGGGGCAGTTCCTGGTCTGTGCCGGCAGCGATTGCGGCCAGTGGACCGCTGCGGCACTACGATTTCCGCACGGTAGTCTGCGTTGGGAATCGAGTCTGGTTTGCAGGCAATCCGGGGACACATATTTTCTGTTACGACTTCGCTGCGGAGACGTTGACCGCCAGTCGGACTGGCTCCCTCGCCGCCTTGAATCGACTGAGCTTTAACGGAGTCAAGTTAGGCTGGGCCTGCGGCCAGTTCGGAACGATCCTGCGAACTGTGGATGAGGGAGAAACCTGGCAGGTTCAGCGTGGCGGGAGCAGCGACGCGGCCCTCTTGTTTCTGAGCTGGGACGACACCTTGCCAGCCCTCGAGGCGATGGCTCGAAATGCGGCGGACGAGGGGCTGCGAGCGGTGGCCTGCCGGGTACTTACCCGCGCGAACAACTCCGTCTCCCTTAATCGGTCTGCGGAAGCAACGACGGCCGCGGGTTGCCTGGCTGAGCTGGTGATCGATGGCACTCAGTCGGATCAACAGACGACCGATTGGGCGCGAATCGAACAACGGCTGGTACAGATGATTCGCCTACATCGTCCGCGGGCGATCGTCTCAGCGAGTTCGCTCCTCCGCGAGCCCGATGGAGCGGTGGTCGACGTCAATCAATTCCTGCAACGGGTGATTCGGGAAGCGGCGGCGCCGGAGTACGCAAGCGAACAGGCAGCAGCCACGATGACGGCCCCCTGGCAGGTTTCCCAGGTCCTGCTGCAGCAGTCAGGTGGAGGCCATTGGCCCTTGGCGGATAACGTTTTCCTGACGCGCATCAACCGACTGCTGGGCGATCAGGTGGCCCTGAGCCGGGCGCTCTTCGACAGTCCGCTGCGGCGTGATCAGGCGGTGGGATTTGAATTGATCCCCTGCGGTGACCGGGTCAATCTCGACGACCGAGGCAGCTTGAGTGAAGGGTTTCGCCGCTTGGGAATTCAGTTGCCGCAGCGCGGCGGACGCGGCCCTGCGCGAGGCAGTCTGCGCGAGGTTCAGGCGGCAATGGCCAAAGACGCGCAGCTGCAAAGTCTTCTGAGCTATCAAATCCGCACTACCGGAGACCAACTGGTCTGGCAGCAGACCATCAGCCAGTGGCTGCAATCTGCCGACGAGGAGACGACGGGCATTTGGCTGGGAGAGTTGGCCGAGCAGTATCTGGCGCGGGGTAAACTTGCGATGGCATCGCTGACGCTGGAGCAGTTGTCCGCCCGCGTGCCGCACCATGGCCTGGCGGCGGTCGCGCAGCTTTGGCTCGCTCAATTTGGTGCCAGTCGCGATGCGGCCACAGCCGTGGCGGTTGTCGAAGAGCCTCCAGCCGAGAAACCACAGCTTGCCGACGATTCCGAGACGTTGGTTGACCCGGCTGTCGCGCCGACTTCCTATGAGTCGCAGATCATGCAGATTGAACAAGACGGGGTGCAGAAACTGGTTTGGGTTCCGAAGGCGGAAGCAGGATCCAAGACAGGCGGGCAGCGAGAGCCCACACCGCGCGAAGTGCCTGCCAGCGGCGATTTCTGGGCGGCAGCTTCACGCAAGCTCAGTCGGGTCAAGCAACGCGATCCCGACCTGGGAGCTCTGCCCCAACTCAAATGGCTCGAGGCCCGGGTGACCGCCGAAGTGGCCGGCTGGGAAACAGCTCAACCACTGATGCAGCAACTGATGCTCGATTCAGTCACTCCAGAGCAGCTTCGCCGACTGGCTCAAAGCAGTCTGCAAGCGGCAGCCAACCCAACCGGCGGCGCTCGCAGTTTCCAGATCAAGCGGACTCTCACTTCTCCCTGGCTCGATGGGAGCCTCGATGACGAGGCGTGGCAAACGGCCCGAAGTGCAGGACCGTCGCTGGAGAAGTTGGTGGAAAGTGGCTCCGCGGATGAGGTTTGGCTGACCTGTGATGAAGAGTATCTCTACCTGGCCATCCGTTGTCGCAAGTTGCCTGGGGTCGCCTACCGGGCGCAAACCAGAGCACGGACCCGGGACGAGCGGCTCGACGACCACGATCGCGTCGTGGTGCGGCTGGACCTCGATCGCGACGGCTACTGGCCGCTGTGCCTGTCTGTAGACAGTCGTGGAGCAGTCGCCGATGGCTGTGGCACGACCACGGATTGGAATCCCAGCTGGTATGTCGCCCATGCGGCCGATGCTGAAAGCTGGACAATTGAGGCCGCCTTACCGCTGTCGCAACTGCAGGTCAGCGGACCAATTGAAGAGGCGAACTGGGGGCTCAGCTTGAGCCGACACGCGCCCTGGCAGTCCGCCGACCTATGGCACCCGGGCAGAGATGTCCCCAAGCCGCTTGCTCCGCTGCAGACTCCGCTGCTGAGTTGGGACCCGATTTGGCTGCGGTTTGAATGAACACCTCACTCCGGGCCGTTCTCCGGGTGGGGCGAGCGGCGATTTCCAGCCGTCCGACCGGGGCTGGATGGAGAGTCCGCTGTCCGGCCGCCCCGACGCCCCGGAGGTTGGGATTTTTCCGATTAGCGGGACTGCTCCCCAGGTAGTTTCTCCTACAATTGATACCGGTCAGGAGCCACTGCGGCGATCGCCAAGCGCGCGTCGAAATGATTCCCAGCGAGGGACTCTCTCCCGCCGGCCCGGCGCGAACTTTGCTCGCGAGCAGTCGGTTCACGCTGTCGCGAGTTGTATCCCGGCAGCCTGCTCGGGATGCGGACAGTCCCACCCCCTCACTCCCCTTGAAACATCACAGCGAACGCATGACAGAACGCACTCGGTATCAACAGAACATTATTCGCAACTATTATGAAAACCGCGATGCGATCGCCCTGCAGCGAGCGCAGGAGCTGATCACGGAACTGTATCTTTCCGAGGGCAAGAAGCGGCAGAAATACTGGGAGAGTCTGGCCGGGCATTTGCAGAAACTGGGGGTCAAGGATGATGTGATCGCCCATTTGCGCAAACAGGACGACCCGCAGCTGGTTGCCCAGATCATCCAGAAGCTGGCTGGCTAGGCGAAGTCCGTTCCAATGGCGACAGCCTCCTTGCAGCTGAAGTCCTGAATGGACTTGGAAACACGAGGCAGCATTCCCGATCAGGGAGCGGGAAATCATGGAAAACAAGCAACTCACCGCCTTGGTGAAAAACCTGCAGATTATTTCCGCGGCCCTGATTATGGGCGTCTTGTTTTTTGCCGTGATGACATTGCTGCTCGTCGACTGGGAGCATGTCTCGGCTAAACTGACTCCGCTGGGACTCCTCGCGCTTGCCCTGCCGCTGGTGTTGGGAGCGATTTCGTTGTTTCTACCCAGCATGCTCTTCAAGCAGGCAGCAAGTGCCTACGCCCGGGAAAATCCCAAGCCAGAGATCGCCTCGCTGCTGCGAGCCAGTGGCGTGGCCGCCACCACGCAGACGATTGTGGGGATGTCGCTGCGGGAGGGCGGAGCCTTACTCGGCTTGGCCGCTTGGTTCCTCGAAAGCAACCTGCTTGGCCTGATCGGAATGTTCATTGGCTTGGGCTTGATGATTTTGACGTTTCCGACGTACGGCAAAATCGAACAGAAGCTGGCTGACTTCCGGGAAGAGGTCAAGTCTCAGCAGCGGAATGCCTGACCGCAGCAGCCGCCAAAGAGTGCGGCTGAGCCAGCTCACCCAGCCCCCTGCCCTTCAGACTGGCATGAAATCAGGCTGGTGGGAAATCCGTCTCGTATGGAGCAGAGGCAACTGCCGCCGCAGTTCAAACAGCTTCCTTGGTCGAACCGATGGCAGCGGCCATAAGCAGTGCGACGCAAGTGGGAGCGTGTGTCAACTCACCGCAGTGAATCCGCTGAATCGCCTCGGCAAGTGGCAGGCAAACGGTTTCGATCAGCTCGGTACCTTCCGGGGCGGCCGGGGCCGGGGCGAGGCCAGTCGCGAGGTAGAGCTGCACGGGTGAGCGGATGATGGTGGTGTAGGGGTCGAGCCGTACCAAAGGATGCCAGTGGGTGGCGACGAGCCCGAGCTCTTCCTGCAGTTCGCGGCGGGCGGTTTCCAGCGGATCCTCTCCCGGCTCGATTCCGCCACTGACGGCCTCCAACGAGATACGGCCGATGGCGTAGTGAAATTCACTGGTCAAGTAAACCCAGCCTCGTTCATCGAGTGGCAAGACGCAAACGCCAGCCTTCATCTGGACCACGACATGCTGCCCGGGCTGTTTATCGGGCCGGATCACCTGGTCGAGTTCAACCTGTACATAACGATCCGCGTACATCTCCCGGCTGGCAAGAATCTTCCAAGGACCATGATCGCGCATCGAAGAGAGTTCCTTTGCGGACTGCGGGATGTTGTTGCGGCCGGTTCGACCCGCTCAACTTGAGCAAGCCGCAAGCAGGCGAAGCCTCGCGAAGCCTCGCGAAGCCTCGCGAAGCCTCGCGAAGCCTCGCGGAGCCTTGTTGGGGTTTGCTGGGGCTCAGGGCGCGGCTGCCTGCGGAAATCGTATTCCAGTCGGCAAAAGGTTGAAAGTCGAGTTTCCCGGGGAAGCGGGCTGGGCGATCCGGGAGGCGCTCTTCGGGCGCATCGACCGCAGTTCCCGCACAGCTGACTGGCGGCTTAGATGCCGAGCGATGCGAGTGCTTGCAGCAGTTCCGTGTACTTCTGCAGGACATCATTGGTCAGATACACGCCGCCATCACTTCTTCCGAAACCGATTTCGCTGCAGCGAATCGTTTCGGCGAGATCGGGTGGGTCGCCAGCGGGTGTCTGGACTTCGCCCCAGGCTTCGGGCGGCGAATTCAAATTGAAATCGCTGCTGGCGTTCAGGTTCTGGCGGAGGATAAAGAGTTGCTGGCTGGCCTGATCACAGGCTTGGAGGTAGCGATGAATGGCCCAGAGGGCTGCTCCTTCGCCATCGCCAGCCTGGATCATGATTTCGAATAAACCCGACTGCACGTAAAACTTGGCCATACTGCTTCCTTTCAGGTATAGATACTGTCGGAGAATGTTGCTGCGAACCGAAACCCAGCTCTGGTAAACGGCAAGCTGCGTGAATCGCGGCTCAATGGCTGGCCGGAGTTTCGCTCAGGTTGACGCTCACTGGAGGGCTGCTTTTGGTGGGTTCGGTTCAAGTTTGCCGGCATGATTTCCGAAACCGGGCCGGCTGTCGCCCCTCAATACGCATCGACTATGATTTTGGTGCACGGTTTTTTGTTCACCAGTTTTTTGATGGCCGAGGCGGCGAAGACGTTACCAGCGGTCATGTATGTTCGCAGGAAGGTGGACACGTTCGGTCCTTTGAAGAAATGAGTGGCAATCAGCGTGGAAAATTCTGCTGCGGATTCGGATGAACAGACTGAAACCCTGTACTTCGAGAACTCCCCGTACGGGAATCTCGACGCGATTGTCCAGCGTGACAGCCGGACGGTCTACTTCTACCTGAACGGCCCGGAGCCCTTTGGTACCCGGGCCTGTTGGGTGCGGAATCTGGTTTCAGGTCCGCTGGCCCTCAATCCGGCGGAGTTGCAAGCAGGCATCCCACCGGTGCTGCCCCGATTGCATTGCCACGCCAACCAGCCGAGCCCCGCGCCAGACCCAGACCAATTGCGCGTCGTTTGGTTCACGGAAGGGAACGGGGCGGCGTTGTTCGAGCTCGAGGAACTGCTGGCTGTCATCCCCCCCTGGAGCGGACTGGAGGGATTCCACGGTTACGCGCGTGACTGCGCGAGCGAAAACGAAATTTGCTGGCCTTTGCCAGATTCCCCTGGGCTTGAGGAACGGATCGCTCGAGCAGCAACTTGCTGGGAGCAGTGGCGTTTAGGGCGCCCATTTTCGCAGTTACAGCCGGTGCAGTTAGTTCGCTACGAGCAGCGGTTCGGACCGAGCGACCAATACTTTGCGATCGATGGCGAAAAGTTTCCACCGCGGGGACTGGGAGTCTTCCGGGACGAAACGGCGGTCACCTTAGCCACCGTGGGGATGAGCCTGACACCACAGCCGAACGTGGAACTGGTGGTTGAGCACCCCGTTGCGCAGCGGCGAATTGAGTTGGCCCTGAGGGTTCCGCTGGTCTCCGGCGAAGAGCTGGAGAGTGGGTTGCTCAGGCGGCTGGCCGGACAGCTTTCTGGATTGGCAGGAGTACCGTGGAAGGGATGGACGTGGTTTGGCCAGCAACACACGTGTGAATTCAATTTTGACCCTGCCCGGCAACAAGCGGTCTTCGTCCGCGCGGGGAGCTGGCTCAAGTCCCGGATGGATTCCGATTGGGAGCTGCCACCGGCTTTTGGCGAGCCTGCCTCGCTGCTGTTCCTCGTACCGCTGACAGCTTCTCAATTTGCGTCAGTCCAGTCGCAGGGGCTGACCAGTCGGCTGCTGGACGAGTTTTTTGCGGCCGGTTTTCTTGGTTGAATCGCGAATGTCGGTGCTGCTGTTGGCCAGAGACCGATGGAGGTAAATTCCGACTGCGGGCGTTCAGCTGGGCGATCGCGGGCGTTCAGCTGGGCGATCACTTGGGAAATAAAAAAACCGGGTGAGCCACTGGTGCACACCCGGTTTCAATATTTGGGAAGGATGCTCAAGTCAGATGAGAAGCAGATTGCTCGCGCCTCGAGGAGTTGCGGCGACGGCTCTCATCTGCA
>Ga0315905_10003177_pt1 | contig 17012 bp, 15 predicted proteins | sample LakEriMetagenome_5_FD_203522 | JGI IMG/M metagenome (GOLD analysis project Ga0315905, IMG submission 203522) | Freshwater fungal communities from buoy surface, Lake Erie, Ohio, United States - Buoy 4 MA121 | ecosystem: Environmental > Aquatic > Freshwater > Lake | place: USA: Lake Erie, Ohio... | reverse complement strand
CTTTCCAGAAACTTCGCCGACTTCTTCCTTCTTCGAGGTTCTGCTCTTTGGCTCTACTCCTCGGATAAGCTGGATGTAATCGACAATGATGCACTTCACGCCATCTTTCGCCACTGCTCGCCTCGCTCTACTGGACAACAGCTCGATGTCGATTCGATCAGTGTCATCGATCCATAGGTTCCAGTTGCGCATCTCCTTCATGCCAGATCTAATCTTCTCGAGGTCATGCTTCGTATAAGCGCCATCCAAAGACTTCTGCGGGTTGATCCCAGTCTTGGAGGCAAGCAGCCTTTGTTGCAATTGCAATTTGCTCATCTCGCAGGAGAAGAACATTACGCCATTGCCTTCCTGCACAAGATCGATCGCGATGTCGCCAGCGAATGCAGTCTTACCAACCGATGGTCGAGCGCCGATCAGATAAAGCTTAGACGATTGCAGACCATCGAGCAGCCTTTCCAATCGCATCATGCCGAACGACATGCCTTTGATCTTGCCAGGATTTTTAGCTCTCCATGCAATATCATCAATCAAGCTTGCAATATCACCTACATGCGATACCCCGCCGCTTGTCTCATGACCCTGTAGCAGGTGCCTTGCTTTGCTGGAAGCGATCTCGATTGCCTCGATCGTTTCCAGCGCAGTTTTGCCTCCACCAATCGCCTCGCTGTATGCGTCCGCTGCCGCTGTTGCTACCTCCCTGCGAGCTGAAACATCACGTAACCGTGCTATCACGGCTTCTGGCGATGATGACTGCATCATACAGGACAGCTTGGCAAACAAGTTTCGTATGTCCTCGGCATGCCCACGCAGACGCAGGGATTCCTCAGTGATTGGCTCAGAGGCGCTCGCCATGTCGTAGATCGCCTTGGCAAGAGTCTTGCGCTCTGCGGTAAGCGTTTCGATCGCTGTGTGGTTGTCTGCGAGAATCTTTGGGTTCGCGCATGCGTGGCTGATCAAGGATTCTTCACTGATCAGGTCATATAGGCTTTCTCTAGCCTGTTTTCTTTTGTCGGTTTGTTCTTTCATACGTGTCGGGTGTTAAGTTCCCACCGATACTTGCCTCGGTAGGCACGGCAGGAGATCATTTTTTGATTGCCGCTTTTGCTGCTCGCTCACGCGCAGCTTCAGTCAATCCGTCTCCGCTCGGGATGATTGCAAGAGGGTCTGGCTCAAGCTTGTCACGCTCGATCAGAGCAGCCTCGATGTTGTAAATCCATGCTGAGACATCTTTGCGCTTCAGACCGATGTTGGTGTAGAAGGTATCGATGTCACCACTCTCTTGAGCGATAGTTCTCAAGCGATACAGTCTGATGAGCCTTTCCTGCAAAGCGGAAACACCTTCATTCCGTGTTCGCTCCATGCCGAACTCCTCTTGCAATTCCTTCATGCAAGCAACGAACTTCGACTTACTCCAAGAGTCTGGCTTGTTCGACACAGCTACCAACAGTGCGTCTCTGGCGTTGTTGAACTGAACCCTCTCGTCTGGATCTTGTGGCTGGGCAAACATTGCAGCCTCGGCAAGATAGGTCGGCGGGATTGGCAGCTGACGAATCTCTGACGGAATCTTCTGCGCAACCACAGACCAGTTGGCGAGGGTCTTCATGCTCCACCGCACACCGTTCTCGCGCTCGAGCAAACCCAACTCCTCGATTGCTTCCTCGACGGTGATCGGTGATCCAGATCTGGCAATGTAGTCCAGAATCAACTCGCCAATCCACAGAAGTATCTCCTTGTTTTGGCGGCTCTGAGCCTCGTATAACCAAGCAAGATGCTCGCACACCTTGCGCAAAGAAGACTTCGGCATGGCTACGTCCAGAACCAGCTGACCATTCTTAGTATCAATTGATGCCTTGTTCGATGCCTGACCCACGTACGTGTTCATCTGGCTGTAGAAATCCAGAATCCACTGTGGTCTCGATTGTTGCAATGTCTCGGACATTTGAGCAACAGACCTTGGCTGATTGAGCGAGATTGCTATCTCATCGTTCTCACCAAGGCTGTCAACATACAGCTTCCCGCTATCCAAGTCGAATGACAATGGTTGTTCCTGCGGTGCGTTCTTCAGTTTGAATTTATGGTTCTTCATATTAGTAATTCAATGTTTCGATCACGGTTTGCTTCCACATGCTAGGCGAGGTAGCAAAGAACTTCTCGACGCTGATGCTCTTCGACTTTGCGGAAAGCTTTTCTTTGGCAGCGTCATAGACTCGGTTTGCAGCATTGAGAACTTCCTCGCTTGATTCGGGCAATTCATCAACAAGATTGTCCTGCATGATGTCGTAGATGCTCTCCCAAAGATTTCTCTCATCAGCAACGCCAGCAAGCTCTGCAAGTTTTGTTCGAGCCTTTTCGCTGAGTTTCTCAGCATCCATGGAGTAGCCGTTGATGATGCGAGAAATAATGGTTTCGTCATCAACATCGACGGAGTTGCTTGCAACAGATGGTGATGCGGCGGGAGTGATTATCCTGATCTTAGAACCATTCAGTCCTGGAGCTAAAGTTTGCAAGTGATGCTTGCACTCCATCCAGAAGTTGGTCGCGATTGCTCGCTGGTTCTGCGGGTCAGCTTTCAGCTCTGGGCGATCGTTAATCACCTGCGCTGCTTTGTCGAGGCACAGGCAGTAACCGTATGCGGCAAGAGTGAGATGCTTCTCGAAAGCCGTAACACTCCCAGTCGCAACAGGCGCACTGCTCGCAGCAGGAGTTGCGCTGGCGCTCTTTTCTTGTGGAGCAACGCTTCCACCAGAGGGAGCGATTGCGCGGATGGTGGCTTCTGGGTATACCTTGACCGCAACATTCTCATACTTGCTTCCAGCTGATTGCCAGCGGTTCACAAGCATGCCGCGAAGCGCACCTTTCTCGTCGCGCCCAGCTGTGATTTGAAGCGTGTGTCCTTCGATTGTGTCGAGGATGTGCAGCGCTGCCTTCATGAGTGTAACCATCAGCTTGTTGCCGTCATCATCAACAATCAGGAAAGACTGACGATGTTGATTGTATTTCAGATCGTTATCGGTCTGATCGGCTGGAGCGTATTGCTTCTCTACTACACCGCAAACGGAATCGATTGCGGACTTATCGGGTTGTTCTTTGATGTCTTTGATAATCATGATTTTTACTTGTTAGATTGTGGATTGTAACCTTTGACCCAGCACCAGAGCGCGTGGGCGTGAGTGAATGCTTCCCACGCTTTCTCGATTTCTTCGCGTGAGTGAATGACGATGTCGGCAGACCAGACTCCGTCTTTGCCAGCCTTTTCGTGCGTGTTAATCAGGATGTTTGCCACAGGAGTATTCGCTGTATCCATGTGAAATCCAAGCGTTGGAGTTGTTGGAATTGCATGCAAGTATGCAGCCAATTGCAACAAGTCTGTCTCGTAGACTGGCGGGGTCTTAGCGTCAGAGCCTCGAGTCTTGATGTCTGCCATCGCGATCACTGGTTGACCATTGACCTCGTAGCCAGCATCAACAAGCTTCTTGGCGATCTCTGGCTTGCTCGAATCGAGCCACGTGAGACCGTCACATGTTCCAGCATAACCAATCGGATTGGAAATGTAGAACTCGCTGAATTCTGCGTCTGTGATGTAGCCAGCTGGGCGACTCCAATCGATCAGTTCCTGAATGATTGCTTGGAAAGCCTCGACTCTTCTGCCCTCAACAATCTCACCCTCCAAGGCGAGACCTGCTTTGCTTTTGATCAGGATCGCTGCTGCAATCTCATGCAGTCGCGAGCCAAGTCGGGCTGCTGATGCCGCATGCTCTCTCGAGTCAGTGACAACTCGCTGCGCAAACGAATCCTCGCTCTCACCATCGATCTTCGGCAGCGTGAGAGCCGCGAGGATCGCTTGATTGATTTTGTATGCGACGAGGAACTCCTTATGCAGGATGCTCAGGACGTTGGTCACGGATGGGAAAGCATTCACCTTGCGAGCGTCCCGCAAAGTTGTTGGTCTCGTCTCCCCATCAGATCCACGCTTTCCAGAGTATGGGACTGAATGGTATGGCTTAATTTCAGTATCGCTGGTGATATACCAATGCGAACTGCCGTCTGGTTTTACTACTTGTGTACTCATATTGTCGGGTGCGGTAAAGCGGTTGTGATTATATTGTTAATTTGTAACTTGTCCAATTCTTTTTTTGCTCGATCTGCAAATTTTTCTCCATACTTGAACCAGCAGTCCCCAATATCCAATCCTTGCGGGATGAAATCACCAATGCCTTGGAACACTGCTGAACCGCTTGCATTCTTGAGAATGTGTTCTTGTATTTTGCTTGTAGCGTCTACACCAGCCTTGTCGTTGTCGTACCAAACGCCTACGTTGCGATGGCACAGATACATGTTGGTGACGCGCATATCAGTCAGCACTCCAGCGCCAGCGATACCGACAGCTGGCATGCCGATTTGCAATAGCACCAGAGCATCAGACTCTCCCTCGGTGACGATGATCTTCGATCTGTCTTCCCCAAAGACGACAGGCGTTACCAGCTGCTCGCCGTAGAAATGCTCGCTCGATTTGCCTACCCACCACATAGTCTTGTGACTTGTGTCTGCGAGGAATCGAAGCTTGACCCCGATGCCGTAGACAGGGTTCTTGTAAATCCACGCAATCGCTGGTGTTCGCAATGCTGGATGCTCCAAGACACCAACCATGCCAGCATCAACCATGCGATGCATGAATGCGTGGTCTAACTTCTTGAGAGAGCAGAACTGAGTCAAGATGTTAGGTCTTGTGTCGTCGAGCAGCTCATGCGCTTTCTTTTGCATCTGCTCTACCGTCTGCTCGGTCACAGCTCCAAGCTTATCCCTGAGAGATTCGCGTGTTTCTTCCTTGGAGGCTCGGGTAGCAACTGAGCGCGGAGGTGGCGGAACGCACAGCTCTGGAGGTAAAGCTCCAGCTTGCAAGTTGCCTATCTTGCCGCACCCGACGATCGCATCGTGTAGGCTGCAACCAGCCAGTGCTTTGTAGAGCAGGATGCAGTCATAGCTTTCACCAGTGCCGTGGTCTTTTGCCATCGTGCCTTTCGCGAAGATGGAGAAGCTCGGGCTGCTCTCGTCTCTGAGGGGAGATTTGATCGCCTTGCACACGTTCCGAACCTCATGACCGAAGTGACGCAGAACATCAAAGATGTCCACACGCGACTTGATCTCTTCAATGTCGTAGTGGTTGCTATCTTTCATGGGTTCTGAGTCTTAGCGATTCTCTGCCAAATCTTGATCTCTCTGCCGTGATTGGAGACGCGAATGGACTTCTCACGCTGACCACTGAAGCGCCAGTCTGGAGTCTTGAACAAGCTTCCAGCGGCAGCTCCAAGGTTAGGATCAACTCCCCTCTTTTCGCATTCGTTGAGAACGTCATCAATCGAGATCATTTTCCCTATGCCGCATATTTCAAGAGCAACCTTTCTGGCATACTCAAGAGTCAGCGGCTTCTTCTCGGCGGCAATTCTCATGCCGTGTTCTTTGGCTGCATTGGACGCAACTGCGTCGAATAACGGTAGTGTCGGTTGTATAAACATAGTCGGTGTTTGTTAGGTGTTTCTGCCACTTGTTAGAAGACCCATTGCTGTAGCCTCCTTTGGGTTGTCGTGAATCCACCTGTGGCAGTGTGAGTGAATCCAGAAATAATTCAAGATGTTTTCTCCATGTCTTCCTTTCGGATGGTGTGGCTCCATTTCAGATTTCATCGCTCGCTCTCCACACGCTCGGCAAACCTGCCAGTGGTGATCTTCTTTCTTGCGTTCTCTGTAGAGATCACGAAGCGATTGCTTTTTATTGCTCATGAGATTGTAGCAAGCGACATCCTCCCCAAATGCTATTACTACACTCGTAGTAATAATGCCTACTTACATCACAAAGGATGCCGCTTGCAAAGCTTTCAGATCAGAACGGAATATCGTCGTCGTCCTCCTCAGGCTCTGGAGCTGGAGGATTGTAGCTGCTACCGCTGCTTTGTGGTCGGCTGCTGCTATCACCAGACGCTCCGTTCTGCTCCCAATATTTGTAGAAGCCGTTCTTGACGTTGACGCGATCCTTCGGCTGTTGCCTGAAGAAGATGTTTCCTTTCGGAACTTCGTTCTGACCGATGTCTCCCTGCGCTCCGCAGTCACCGCACTTGATGTGCAAGTAGTCATACTGACCCTTGTCGCCAGATGCACGATGCATTAGTTGCAAGTTATCAGAGCCGCAGTGTCCACACTTGGATGGAAGCTGGGTAAACTGGCTGGACTTTTTAATAAGATCCACTGGGTCTGATGCTTCAAGGCTAATGTTGCAAGCCTTGCCGACACGTATTGTTGCTTTGATGGACATACAATTTTTTTCTGTCTGTTGTTAAGTTGCTGCACCCAACGTGAGGGCAGCAAAAGTTTCATGCTTCTTTCTTCTGTAGTTCATCATCAATGTCGTCGATGACTTTCAGTAGATCAACAAAGTCTTTTTTCTGATCGGAGCAAAACTCGCTGATCGCCTCAGCAAAGTTGTTGTCCACTTCCTCATCCAAGCGATACGACTTGGCTTTTTCGTTTACCACGGCAAGCTTGACGATCGCCTTGTCAACCTCACGCTCAACAGTATCTATGGTGCTGTTAGGCAGGTGACAACGCTGGATATACTTGATGAACGCATCTCGCTGCTCTCCCTTATTGGATACTGCCTCGAGGCTGTCTACGCTGAACACCAAATCCAAATGCAGTGGTGACCTGCTCATAATATTAGTTGCAAACTCCCTGTCGTTCTTGCAATCGATGTACAGGCAGCTTGGGCTAATGTAGAATCCGCTGCTCAACTCCTCAATGATCGATGCGGATGTCACGCCAAAGCGGCTGATCGTTTTCGCGCAGTTCTTGGAAAGTGCGTCGATCCAGATCAATGGGCTTTCTGGATCCTCGGCATCATACATGCCGCAGTTCTCTGCAAGCGCTTCATTGAACTTAGAAAAGTCGTTGTTCAGGATAACGGCAGCTCCAAACTGGCTGATGCATTGCATTCCTTCTTCCTTCAGGTATTGCAGGTTCTTCGATCCAATCCAGTATGCGTCATCTGACATGTGTAGGTATGGATCGATCTTGTCGCCATTCTCAGAAGAGTATGGATGCTGGGCAAACACATCATCATCCAAGTGCCAGTTCATCTCTCGATAGTTGCGATGCCATGTATCAGACAAAACTGCGATTACTGATGATCCTCCCTGATAATCTTCGTTGCTATCTTCTGCAAATCCATTGTAGTGCATTGCGCAAGCAACATGATTGAACTCATGCATATCTTGGTTCTGCTCGATTTGTTGCAAGCTTTCGATAGTTCCATCCCAACCAAAGAACTTGGTGTTGCCGCTCCAGCGTGGGTAACCGTAGCCATTTTTAGCAACGATTTGTTCGAGGCTGTTTAAGTCGCACGTGCCTTTCTTGCTCATCTCCATTGAGATCGCGCAAGCGTATGTTGTCGCCTTGATGAGCATTGCCGTCACTTTCGTGATCTCGTCATGCTCAGAACGGTTAGCCTTTTGAACCATATCGAAAAGTTTCTCGAACGTGTCCACTTCGACTGGTATGCCAATCCTATTATGCAGGAGGTCTTCGATGTCGATATTCTTGAGAGCCTCGTTTGTTTCACCATGCTCGAAGATGGTCACCAAAGATGGCATGCTAGTTATGAATGCATGCTTCAGTGCGCGTCTCCAAGCTTGCTTGTTGTTAGTCCAACGCCCGACGATTTTGGGAATCATCATGGCATTGAAGTCGCTTTCAGCGCATGCTTGAATGCCCTCTATATCTGGGCAATGTGAATGGAGGATGAAGCCCTTACTTGACTCCTGTTTGTAATACTGCGGAACATATTTGCTCATAGTGGTGTTTGTTAGTTATCGGTGTTAGAGTTGCAGGATCGGGAGTTGAACCCGAATTTTTTGGATATGAGCCAAGCGAGTTACCGTTACTCCATCCTGCGGTTTGCATCTTACGAAATCTTGCGATCTCGTCAAGAAAATGTTTTGTGCTTTTGTTGGTATTCTCTTGCACCCTCACCTGCTCGGTGAGTGCGCTGTTTTGTTTTCTGGGGCTTGATGTCTTCCGTTCATTCCCTCCAGTGGGAGGGTTGAACCTAATGCATGAGTGAGAGAGCGAAGCCAGAGCAATCCCCCTACAGTCCCCCAACCCCATAAGGGTCAGGGAACTGAGAAGGGAAACGAGGTAGACCAATGCATTCGTTCGATCGCATCACCATCGCGCAACGGTGGTTTATTGCGACCCAGCCATTCGTGCTATCATCGCACGTTTTACACTGCCGCCCACTCCATTGCATCCCCCTGTGCTGTCGCACAAGCTGAGAATTTCGTCTCTCCAGCAACTCTTCGTCGGGGAGAGGAAAGAGAACCTGACTTACTCAGCACAGACCCTCCCATGTGGTCAGCAGATATGTCGGTGCGACTGCTGTACTCGCCTTGGTTGTTATATCTCTAAAATGTTACGGCTATCCAGCCCGACAACTGGATAGCCGCTTTGTGACCCGAACCATCGTAGTCAAAAATCTGCTCAAGCACTGTCGGTTGCTCGGAGCTTACGCTCGAGGGCAAGCTACACAAATCTCTGAACATGGCAAGACTTTTTTTTCAAAGTTTTTTTTGGATCAGTAAGACCATTTGGAATCACCAAGAATCTCGTCACTGTCTGACCACCAATCGTCCCACTGCTCGTTAGTTGCAACTTCCCAATCGGGAATCCTGGCGGCTGCATCAGCTGGTGTAAGCGATACTGGCAACCACTTGATTCGGTTGTTTGGGTAAATTGCAATTTGTCCGTTTGCAAGTTTGATGACGTTACCTTCCTTATGCTCCTCGAGCAGTTCGGAGTCTCCGACATCAATCATGCCAAGGTGCTGTTGCTCGGGAATGAAGTCGATCGTGAACCAGTAATGCCCAGTGATTGGCTTTAATCCCTTGCCAAGGTTGATGATCACTGGAACATCCGCAAGCTGCGACTTCTGCCACAGCTCGATGCTGCCAGTGAGGCATTCCCACATCTGCACCTTGTGTAGAGGTAGATCAGAGTGGAATTCGTCAGGCTCGTACCAGTAGACGCAATGCGGTGGTATCTTGTCGAAACATGCCGCGAACGAATCCACCCATACTTGAAAGCATAGGGGACGGTTGCGCATTGCTCGAACACTCACCAGCCACGCTGGCTGGAATTCTTTCGGGCTACCTCCGAACGCATCGCATCGGATATAGACTCTGGATTTGGGTAGGTTAATGTTTCTCATATCATTTTTCATCTGCGCAAATCTTGTCCCAGCTTGGCTGAGGCTTGATTTGCTTTGGTTGTATGTGTTGCAGCCATGCTTCCAACTGCTCACGGCAGAATTCTTGCATACCTTTGGTTTTTGCGGATGCAAGGTTTGCTTGCATACACGCAGTAATTATTTTTTGCTGCTTAGTCATCGTAGCCTCCTTTCTTGTAGTCAGCAACTGCTTGCTCGCTGGTTTTGAAATCCTTGCCAGTTAACATGGCTCTCATCATCTCGAGCTGCGTGTAGTAGCCACGGTTTGCAAGACTAACCATGCGGTTGACCATAGCCTCGGGCAGCTCTGGATCGTGATGCTGGATGAACTCGGCGAGGTTGGTAAACACGTTGCCGTCATCGGTATCGAGCTTGAGCAGCGGGTCTGGTATGCGGTCAGCAATGCCAATGTGGCGGCGAAAAATCGCAGCGCCAGCGCATTGCATATGTTCAGCAAGAAGAGGCGTATCATTGCCCTTGTAGTTCTTCGCCATGTGGCATGGCAGATAAAACGCTCCAAGGATTTGACCAAGGTAGACCTCGATAGGACTTCCCCCAAGATTGCCACTAGTGCTATTTCGGGAGAACGGACATTCGGTACAGGCTTTGCCTGATTGGGTGCATTGTTTCATGGTGTTGTTGTAGGCTGGGTGATTTTGTAAGGGTGTATGGAGGCAGGATATTTGAATATGTCGGCAGCTTGCAAGGTTAATGCAAGCGCACGATGTCTGGAACTCTTTTTAGGAGGAGCCATGTAAATCAGCTGGCGTTTAATTAGGTCGTTAAGAGCAACCCAAAACAATTGCCGCGATGGAGCATCGAAGCCGCGATCGGCATGCAGTTGTGCAACCGATGCGCGGACAACGTGAGCCAGTAGGTGTTTGCCTCGTTCAAGCTGCGCTTCCGCATGCCTGACTTCGACAAGGATCATGATCTGCAATGGAGACAGCTTCATCATGTAAAGTATTGAGATCGCTGTTCCAATCTGACCAATGTGCTGTCGGGATTGATTCGATAGATTCATTTCGCGTCCTCCTTATACTTTGGGTTTTTCAGTTGGGCAACCAAATCCTCTGGGCATTGGCGACGATATTTCCAAGCGAGCCTCGCGACTCTACCCTTCTCGAAATCGTTGAGGTCTTGCAATCTTTTGTTGGCAAGCCTCGCGCCATAGTCAGAGTCAAGCTTGCTGAACCCGACATCGTTTCTGGCTTGCGCTTTGTCGGTATCGTAAGCGGCAACACGCTTAAGGCAGATGTGCGCGATGGTCAGCTCACGTGGTGACAACGACTTGCCAAAGGCAATGGTCGCCATCTTCTTCTGCTGCTGCTCGGAATCCTCGGCGATACGCTCTGACACGGTCTTGCCAGCATAGGCTGGGCTTTGCACTCCGTAGTTGATGACCTCTGGATTCATCTCGACCTTGCTCTCGTTGTCGATCGCTCGCTCGATCACATCCATCTTCCGCGCATTCGCACGTAGCACCTGAATGTCGATTGTCTTCTCCATTGCAAGGTACTCGATCAGCACAGGCTTCGACTGACCGATGCGATGAGCGCGATCCTCGAACTGTGCGTTGTTGGCAGGAACCCAGTCTGGCTCAACGATTACAACGTGCGGCGATGCAGTCAGGGTCAGACCAGTGCCAGCAGCGATGATGTTGCCGACAAAGATCTTGCAACTTGCATCGGTCTGGAACTTGGTCACTGCATCGTGCCGCAGCTCGGGAGCAGTGCCGCCAGTGACCACGACAGGATTGTAGCTCTTCAGCCCATCGACAAGCTGGCTGACGACCTCTTTGTGGTGCGCACCTACTATCACCTTAGTAACACCGTTGTCGAGGGTGTTCTTGATATGCTCGATGGCAAGCGCCACCTTGGACATGCCGATGTGCTTGCGAATCTTGCTCGTCTCATTGAAGAGCGCGTTCTGCGCGGATCGCAGCTGCTCGGTCGCTTGTTGAAACTCGGCAGCATTGCCAGCTGTCTGAGCCTCTGCAAGCTTCTGACGCATCTTCTCGACCGTAGACTCACTTGTGCGGTATTGCAGCGTGAGTGTATCCAACTCCTGCACAACCTCGTCAGGTGTTGGCAGCGCCACAATCTTGCGGGTCTTGGCTGGCAGCTGAGTCAGTACCTGAGCCTTAAGTCTACGCACCATGCACGATCCACGCACCAGTGCTTGCAACTCCTCGAGGTTGCTTGCACCGCTGGTATCCATGCCCTTGCCAAATGGAGTGGGCTTGCCATCACAGAAGCGCAGAGCAAACTTAGTCCAGACCCCGAAATGCTCGGGAGCGCAGAAGCGCAGCAAATTCCAGAAATCCTCTGGTCGATTGCTGACAGGAGTACCAGTGAGGAACAACCAGCGGTCAGCTTGCAACGACTCTTTGTTGCCAGCCTTGCGCGTTCTGAGGGGAAGACCAAGCAAGCACTCAGACCGCTTCGACTCCTTATTCTTCAAATAATGTGCCTCGTCTACTATCACCACATCCCACTTGCGTGAACGCAATGCGAGCTGCGCAGGTGCAGAGGTCATCATATCGTAGCTGATGTATACCACGTTGCAGTTCGCGATCTCGGCGATGTCATGCTTACTCAGGACAGCCACATCGCGGATCGATGAGTGCGTCGAGAACTTGGCAAACTCATCGCGCCAGTTCAGCCGCAGTGACGCTGGGCAAACAACGAGTATGCTCTGGCTGTTGAGCTGGTTGCAAGTTGCAATCGCTTGCAAGCTTTTACCCAGACCCATATCGTCGCCAATGATGCAGCGATTTCTAAGGAGGGCATACTCGACCCCAGCCGCCTGATATGGGTATGGGGTCACGCCCTCGGGCAGCTTTGCCACGAAGCCTGAGCTGGGGTTGTCTGCTCTGCTCATGGTCAGCATCATATCGCTGAAGTGAGCCTTGCTCGCGCCAGAGGCTGGTATGAGCCAGCAGGAGATGCCCCATTCGCCAGACTGGCTCTTGGAGCAACTGATGCCGTGCCGCTTCAGCTCATCCTTATGATCGCGCCAGTAGTCCCACCAGAGGGGAGGCATGGGCGCTGTGTAAAGATGCCGCGCACCCTGAGAGGTATGCACGACACCGTTGTCCTTCCAGCTGAGGTCGAAGCTGGGCAAGTTCGTTTCTGTTCCGTTTGGGAGTTTCATTTTTTCGCGACTTTCTTCCAAGGGTTCTTTGCCGTAATGTCAACAGAGCGAGGCTTCGCTGCGTCTTGCAGAGCCTCCATCTTTTCCAATTCTTGCTCAACATGCGCATACATCTTGGCGGTCTTGTTGAGTCGATACTCAGCGAAGAAAAGCCTGAAGCTTTTCACAAGCAGTAGCAGCAGAGCGCCAATGTCCCAGACCACCTTCGCGACCAGCACAAGCTTGAGCGCCAGAGGCAGGGTATCGATCGGCATTGCGACCAGAGCCGCGATGATCCAGAAGACCAGCGCTTGCTCATCCTGTCGGACAAGAGTGTTGATCGTGGTCTGAGTGTTTTTGACTCTCTCTAAGGTTTCTAGTATTTCTTTTTTCATTGGTCGTGGTGGTGGTGGTTGGTTTGTTTTGTTGTGTAGGCTCTTGCACCGTCTGGGTTGTAGTACCATGCGAGGTCGAGGTGGTGCGGTCTCTCGTCGCTATATCTGGGGATCGATCTGCTATCATCACAGCAGTCTTCAAGTTCTTGCAAATTTAGACTTGCAAGTTCATCTTGTTCGTGTTTGTTTTGGCTCACGGGGTAGTTCTCGTGTTTCTGGTGTTTAGTTAGACAAAGAGCATCCCCATTGGCATAGACCGATGGGGATGTTTCTTTTTTCACAGGTACTTCTTAAGGACTGCGTAGTCCTCATCCGACTCGACCAATGTGACCTTGTACACGGTGTACACCCACTCTTGATCAAAATCCCAGATGCGACCCGAAGTATCGTCATCGTCATCCCACTCTGCTCCGCAGCCAAGTTCGTTGTGCAGTTCAAGCAAGAGGGCTTTTTGCATTGCCTCGGTTTCATCTGATGCAGTCACCAGATGGGTGGTCATTTTTTCGATTCCGCAGTTTTTGATTTCCAGTTCGATTACGTAGTTTTGCATGGTCTTTATATGTTATATGTTATATGTTAGATGTTGATTGTGAGGGGGGCTTTCACCCCCTCTGCTTTTTACAGGCTCGGGGTCAGCGCTTGATGCTGAACCCCTCACCTTTGTTCACCTTCGTGAGGTTTTTCTCATCCATTCCGATGATGGCTTCCATCACCTTGGGGAGGTCGGTCGCGATGTCGTTGATGTTGATCGCGTGGTCTTTGCCAAGCATCTTCTCAGCATACTCGATATTCTGCTTGCCGACTTGCAATCCGATGTAGTAGACCTCCATGCCCTTAGCCCAAGCAGCCTTGATCTGATCCTTGGTCTTCGTCACGCCCCTGCCACCATCGCTCGACAGCTCCTCGATGCCGTCCTTGGCTTTGCTGTAGGTCTCGTTCATGAAGCTGCCATCGCTGATGATGATCGCGATGCGGCGTTCCTCGCGGCGTTGCTCAAGCATGCGGATCGCGCTCTGCACTCCAGCGCAGACGTTGGTCGATCCGCCAGTGGTGCGCGGAACTTCGAGAACGCCTTGCGTTTCGTTCCAGTTCTTCAGGGTGTAAGGGATGCCAGTGAAGCAGCCCCAGAACTGAGCGATGCCGCACTTGCGGAATGCGCTGCGGATCAGGTTCGAGCCGACCCACTGCGCATGCAGCCTCTGGTAGATGCCAGCAATCTTCTGGGTCACTTCGTCGCCGTCCACCTTGGCGCTGACCTCGAAGCTTTCCCTGCTGTTCACATCTCCGACCACATTGAACTCGACCTTGTAGTGCTGATGTATATTGCACTCGACGATGCCATCAGACTTACTGAAGCCGCAGGTGTTGCCGAACACATGATGGATGCGATGCATGCGAGGCGTGATGTAGATTCGAGACTCGATGAACTTGTCGAGCGTCATGCTCTCATTGCCGTATGATGCGTGGTATTGCTTCCACGTTGCTGTCGTTTCCGTGACGTACTTCACAAGGTATGCGTCCAGCGTATTGGCTTGCTGGTTCAGACCGTAGCGCCGCAGCGTCTTGCTCAGGTCTTGAGCGCCACTGTAGCCCACGATGTGACCGCTCGTCATAGAGCCAGAGTAGTCGAGCATGGTGGCTACTGCCACCCTGCGGTTCGTACCCTTCAGCTTTTTGTCGAACACGAACTGGCTGTCGGATGCGATCCGCGCCACGCTGCCAAGGTCGAGCCGACCTGTTTTCTTGTGACGAACCTTCTTGGTTTTTGCAATTGCAAGGAAGGTGTTTTGGATGGCATTGACCAACCGACCCATGCCGACTGACCATGGAGTGAACAGCTCTTTGCTGTCGCTCTGGCTCATGTGGTAATCTTTGGATAGTCTGCGTGGCGCTCCACTTTTGCCAAGCATTGCCTTCAGCGCCTCGAGAACGCTGCGGTCATCAGCGTGACCCTTCATGCCCTGACCATTGCCGAAATCGTCAGCGTCAGGATCGATGCTCTGGCTGCTGCTGGACTCGGGGTCTTGCTCGCAGTCATGCTCGCCAGCCTTGCTGCCTTGGTCACCACCTTGGTCGCCAGCCTTGCCACCTTGGTCGCCACCTTGGTCGCCACCTTGGTCGCCACCTTGGTCGCCACCTTGGTCGCCGCCTTGCTCGCCGTCTTGCTCGCCGCCTTGGTCACCGCCTTGGTCGCCGCCTTGGTCGCCGCCGTCCTGACCACCTTGGTCACCGTCTTGCTCGCCGTCTTGCTCGCCGTCCTGACCACCTTGGTCACCGCCTTGGTCGCCGCCGCCATCCTCTTTCTGAGGCTCAGGCTCAGGCTGCTTTTGCAGCTCTTGCTCGACCTGCTCTTGCAGCTTGCGGAGGGTCTCACGTGAGAGCAGACCGTGCGCAGCCGCGAGCAGAATCTCATGCCCCACGTGGGAGTGAGTAGCTTGCGGAAACCATTTGCGCAGGTTCTGGGTTTCGCTCCAGTCGCTGCCTAAGTCGCAGCGTAGCTCGTCGAGGATTTTGGATGGGTCTTGAATGCCGATTGTATTCCAGTTGATGTTCATAAGTTGAAAAGTTGTTAGACGTTTTGATGCTTGCTTGCACCGCCCCCGCCAGAGGGACGATGCAAGCTTCTACCGTAGCATCGGAAGGTGTTACCAGACCCAGAGGTCGAGGCTCTTGAGAGCCGTGATCTCTTCGGTCTTGAGAGCGCCAGCGTAGGCGTACCACAGTGAGTGGCGAACGTCCTTCTTGCGGCGCTTCATCGCTGGGAATGTCGCCCCAGTCTGACGATTGAAGCCCAGCCAAATCTCGGCGGCTGAGACCAGCACTCGAGTCGATGGCAGACCAGCCAGCACAGGCTCGTTGCCGTTGATGCCGAAGTGCAGGGGGCGAGCTGCATGAGCCCACTTGACCAGCACCTCAGCCTCGTCGGCAGTCAGCTTGTCGCCGCACGGTGCGGTGACCTTGGTCAGGATCGCGATCTCCTCGGAGAGCGTCATAGGCTTTGCAAGAACTTGCAAGAGGCGCTGACGCAGCGACTCATCGAAGCCCTCACGGTTGTACGTGCCGACCTCATCACCGATGCTGTTCGAGGTGAACCAGACGCAGAAGCCCTGCTTGGCTTTGACCACCTCGCCAGTCTGCGGGATGGTGATCTGGCGCGACTCGAGCGCATCGTTCAGCACCAGAGCCTCACCCCTGCGGATGTCGTCGCCCTCATCCACGATCAGCACGTAGCCATGCCGCATTGCATGGGTAAGCGCACCGTCAGTGTAGAGGCTCGAGCCGCCCCTGATCTGGGGTAGTGAAACGAGCGTTTCAGCATCTAGGTTCTCGTTGGCTGAGATCAGCTTGCAAGGTCTCCCCAGCTCGCTGCAAATCTGCTTCAGAGGGAAGGTCTTGCCAGCGCCAGAAGAGCCGCCAACGACACCGTGCTTGTCGGCGCTGATGAAGGCAGCGACATCGTCATGCCACTTGGGCTTGACGTAGAAGGGGTCTGCGGATGGAACATCTGGCAGCTCACGCGCACCCTCGGTGGCGCTCGAGACCTCGGCAGCCTCGGGTGACAACTCGCGCAGCACGGCAGCGACCGCACCACGTAGGGTGGCAGCGCTGATCGGTGCATCGCTCGGCTGCTTGGCAGCAGCTGACAGAGCGCCCAGCTCTTTGCCCATACGCTGGGCAAGATTGCTCAGGTCTCGTCGAATCTCGGCGACCTCAGCCGCCACGGTTGCCTCGGTCTTTTCAGCCTCAGCCACGGTGCTGGTCAGAGCCGCCAGCATAGCCTTCATGGCAGAGGTGCTGCCAGTCGGGATCGCAGCCGCAGCCGCAGGGGCAGCCTCGACAGCCGCAGGAGCAGCAGCCGCAGGGGTAGCCTCGACCCACGGTGCAGCCGCGATCGATGCCACCAGCTTGTCCCACTCGACAGCACTGAGAGCCGCGAGGATGTTAGCTACTGGCATGCCCTCGTCGAGCCAGCCGCGCACTCGGATGATGGCGTTGTCACGGTCAGTGCCAAGCCGCGCACTGATCTCATCCCAGAAGGGATAGACGCGAGCGCTATTCCAGCCGTCAGCGCCCTGTTTGATTTCGGTCACGCTCAGGTGAGCGATTGGATGTTGGTGGGGAGCGCCCTTCACAAGGTCGCCCAGTACGTTCCGCGCATCGCGGATATTGATGGTAGTTTGCATAGTTTCGTTTGCTACGGTTTTGGAGTCG
>Ga0315905_10003176_pt1 | contig 17014 bp, 10 predicted proteins | sample LakEriMetagenome_5_FD_203522 | JGI IMG/M metagenome (GOLD analysis project Ga0315905, IMG submission 203522) | Freshwater fungal communities from buoy surface, Lake Erie, Ohio, United States - Buoy 4 MA121 | ecosystem: Environmental > Aquatic > Freshwater > Lake | place: USA: Lake Erie, Ohio... | reverse complement strand
GAAAAATATCCTTCGGGACCCCAATATGGGCCATAAAAAAAAACATGTCCTAGACGTGCGCCAATAACGGTCGCAGGAACCATGTACATCACCAATTTATCAAGTAAATCATTGGAGATGTTTTCTTGTTTGAACATTTTACGAATCACGAAATAACCAAGGACCATTCCCGAAACGAAAAGTAAGCCATACCAATTTGGTGTGCGGTATCCTGGGATTATTTCAGCGTCGAACGACCAATTAATGAAAAGCAGCAAGTTCATGAATTCGAATTTGTATCAAAGATAACTCAATTACCTGTTTATTTTAAGCTTATTTGGCTCGAATCTCCCTTTTTTAAAAATGAGATTACTTTGAGTTAATTTTTTACGAAGTTCTTTTTGTTCCGCTTCTGGTAAATGTGTGATGCTTTTGCATTCATCGGAACAACAATTCTCCATGATAGACTTGCAGTTGTCACATTGTATGAATAATAAATGACAGCCTTCAAACGCACAATTGGTATGTTCATCGCAAGGCGCACCGCATTGATGACATGAACTAATGATGTCTTCTGTAATTCGTTCTCCCCTGCGTTCATCAAAGACGAAATTTTTACCTAAGAATTTATTTTCCAATCCTTGGGTTTTGCATTCATTGGCGTATTTAATAATTCCACCATCTAATTGATACACATTATCAAACCCACGGTGTTTAAACCAAGCGGATGCCTTTTCGCAGCGAATTCCACCGGTACAATACATGATTACTTTTTTGTCTTCATTTCCTTTAAGGATTTCTTCTTCGATTACAGGCAATGAATCACGGAATGTGTCCACATCGGGTAAAATAGCATCTTTAAAGTGTCCGACTTCGTGTTCGTAGTGATTTCTGAAATCAATTAGCAAATAATCTGATTCGGAGGTTATTTTATTGAATTCCTCCGCATTTAAGTGTTGTCCTTTGTTGGTAACGTCAAAGGTTTCATCATTTAACCCATCGGCAAGGATTTTATCTCGCACTTTAATTTTTAGCTTGAGAAATGGAAATTCGGCTCCTTCTTCTTCAACTGCTACATTTAATCGAATTCCTTGCAAGAAATCAATCGAATAGAGTTTTTCTTTGAACGCATCAAAATGTGTATTTGGAACCGCAATTTGGGCATTGATTCCTTCATGAGCCACATAAATTCTACCGATCACATCAAGTGAATCCAACAGGGCATAGAGTTCATTTCGAAAGTTTTGAGGATTTTGGATTTTCGCGTAGGTGTAGAACGATACCGTAACATAGGTATGACCTTTCTCGCGAAGTTGTTTTTCCAGTTCCTCCTTGTTGTATTTATTCCACAGTTGCATGCTATGATAAATTAAGGATATGCAAAGGTAGTAAAGTTCAAGAATATTTAAAAAAATAAAGGGGCTTGTGCCCCCTTTAATCGTGGTGTGTCTCTGATTAAATTTTACCTTTCAAACTCGTCCATCCTCCTCCGTTGTGAACTTCTTTAAAGCCGCTTGAAAGCAGTATGGACTTGGCTGATCCGCTGCGCATTCCGGAAGCGCAACAGGTTATTATAACCTTGTCTTTTGGGATTTCACTTAAGTTTTGTTGAAGGCTTTGTAGTGGAATGTTCTTGGAGCCTTTGATGTGGCCGCCAGCATATTCACCAGGAGTTCTAACATCTAAAATAATGGCGCCATCCTTTACGAGTTGCGCAAAATCTGCACGTTTTCCAAACAGTGTGCTGAATAATCCCATCTTATTTATTTAATTGGTGATTTACTTCCATCCATCCGCCGCCATTTTCGCAATCCACGCCCAAGGATTTGAAGTAGTGAGCTGCCTGTCCGCTGCGACCACCCGATGCACAGCAAAAAATGATGGGCGTTTTCATTTGTTTGATTTCTTCTACATGGTCCATTATTTCTTGCAATGGAATGTTTACTGAATGGGCCACATGACCACCACTAAATTCTGCTCGTGTTCTTACATCCACGATCGTTCCGCTAAATTCACTCATGATTTTTTTGTTATTAAATCTTTAATTAAATTACTTCCTAAGAAAAACATAAATCCAAAATACACGGTCGACCGCCAAGGGTTCCCAGTAATTGCGCACCCTTTAGTACACCCATAATACGTGTAATAAAGGTACCCGACCACCATTCCCATTAAAGTCATCCCAAGGTAAAATAGTTTTGTTTTCATTATGCTGCAAAGGTACATTGAGAACGTGTGTTAATATGTATCCTAAGTTACATTTTCATTTTATATACAATAAAGGCTACCTTTGACCCGATGAAACATATTGAAATTAAACACATTGAAACAGCGCTTGACTGGGTTGACGACGCTACAGACGAACAATTGGAAGATGGAATAACTGCATTTTCGGAGAAACAACCTGTGCTTTTAGACTATGTCTTGGCTGCCCCTTCAGAATATGAAAATGAAGCATTAGAAGGGTATTTACTATACTATTTTTGGGTAATTATCGAGTCTTTTAATCAGGCTGGATTGACTCCTGTTGAGATTACTGAAGAAATGATAGAAGCATTTCAGCCGGAATTCTCTACCATGTTGGATGCCTACTTTGAGCAAGATGATGAAGAGTCAGAACAAATGTTGGAAGACTTTTGTGACCAACCTGAGTTAACTCGTTTCATGGCTATGGAAGTATCTACCGACGATGAAGACGGTACCTCAATGGATGATGAAACAGCAACGCAATTGTTTATTGTTACTGCTGCTATGATTACCCTATTGAATCGCGCTTCTCAGGCTTAATCTTTGATTAGTCGCAGTGTTACTGTTTGACCCGCTTTAGTTACTCGGATCAAATACATACTTGCGCGTAGAAAACTCAAATCCAGTTGGATAGGTTCTACAGAATCTACAATTAACGGGAATCCTTGTTCGTAAACAAGTTTTCCGCTGAGGTCGAACACTTCGATTTGAGTTCCTGCATTACCCGTTAACATATTGTCTATGGCAATTGTGATTTCCCCGTTGGAAGGGTTTGGATACAGCCAAGCAAAAGCGCCGTCTGGCAACACTGGACAAGGGCCAAATGCACGACCTGGTGATCCGCCTTCACAGCCTTGGAACCAATTCGAAGCAAGCGCTTGATTAGCGTTGGCCTCTAAATATTCAAAGGTAAAATCACTGTTAAAGGGTGCTTGAGGCCATGCAATCGTGGTATCAAATACTACGCTTTGAAGCAGGGTTCCGTTGATGTCATATAAACGCAACGCATCATTTCGTGAGATTCCATAAGGAAGTTGAAATAGTGCTTTGCCTTCAAAGTATGGGTGCCTTTCAGTAAAAAAGACCGAATCCTTAACAATTAATGCATATTCACCGGGATTTAATTCAAGTCCTGTAAGTGGAAAAATATGGTCTTGTTTTTCATCTTTTAGTGTATAACCCAAAAAATTAATAGGATTGTTCGTGTTATTTTTTAGTTCTATCCAATCTTCTGCATTGTGAGCAATTGTGAGCTTTCCTAGGTTGAACTCACTGAAAATCACTGGTTCATCACAGGGGAAATACGCTTCACCCGGTGATCCTGCAATACATCCACAAAACCAGGATAATGAATCCAGACTAATCGATGTGGTGTATTTATTTTCTAACGTCCTACCGAAACCATTCGCGCAACGCGGAAATGGAGCGTTGTTTGTATATTGCATAGCAAGTAAGGTATCGTTGTTCGGTCGGAAGATATAAATGGAATCCATGCTGTTTTCTAATCCAAATCGAAGATTGCCAACCACATTAGATACCGTAGGATATACAGAATGGAATAATTGCGTGTCTTGAGCTACCACCAAATAACCACCTGCTGGAATTTTAACCCCGTCGCTGAAAGCGTAAGCATTGTAGAAGTCATCACTTTTCAAAGACCACCCCGTAAGGTTTACTTCGGTATTTCCATAATTATGCAACTCAATCCAGTTTCCTCCATCCAAGCTAGCATCCGGACGATAATTTATTTCTGAAATCGTGAGCGAGCTGTTGGCTGCGGTCCCTGTGAAAACGGCTGTAAAATAATCATCTGTAGGGATGTTAACCGTCACTGATTCTTGGTTTAACAGATTGGCCGGAAGATTTATGTTATATTCCCAATGATCAAAGGTATATCCGGGATTTGCTACAGCAGTAATTTTAACGGGGTTTCCATTGAAGTAAACTCCTGTCCAGGGTAATGAATCTGGAACGATAGTACTGATTTTGATGTAACCCGAACCTGCAGGAATTGTATTCAATGTAACATTGACACTATTTGGTAAGTTGTAATACGTCAACATTTGGTTCCGTACCGCGGTATTTCTATTATTAAACTGCGCTAAAATAACATCTTTGTTGTATGTGTATGTGTTCATTCCTCCGGCAACATCTCCTGTCCATAGCGCGAAATGACGCGGCATTTCTGGGAGTAGCTCTTCATACATTTGATTAATAATCGGGGTGTATGTATTTTGATGAAGCGTGGTATTCATTAAATCCGCATACCGATTGATGAAGTAATTTCTATAGGTGCTATCCTGCATTAAGTTGCTATGAATGTCGTAATACGTGTTTGGTTGGATAGCATATTGAAACCAATCAAACATGTTTGCATTGTAATCTGTCCAACCCCCAAGACCCCATTCCACATCTTGCAAGAAAAAACGCCATTTATTGTCTGTTGTACGTGTTCTAGCGATTTTTATGTTGTTATATATCCAATCGGTATTTCCATACCACAATTCAGCGGCAATGTAGTCCGTGTAATTTTTCAAGTCTAACCGTTTGTCGCATTGACTTAAATAGGTTGGATTACTTTTATCTGCAGTGGTGATAAAATTGACCATATTATAATACGAACTATCGGATCCTTTTACCGTTCGCAAGGCGCCACCATACCAATAACTAACGGAGAGTAAGTCGAGGCTGTCTACGTGATTTCCGTAATTCTCATTGAAATACGTCTCATTCGCTTTTTCTCGAAGCTCATAAACTCCGAAGAATTGTCCATTTAAAAATACATTGGCCGGACGGTAGGCTTGTGAGTTCGCGTATGATTTACGCATGACTCGCATGAATGTCGCATCCCGTTGGTGGTATTGATTCCAGAAATTACTTCCATTACGAATATAAATCGCCTGAATGTCATTTACATACGGTTTTTCTGGAAATAGGGGATAATGTATGTTCTCACCCGTACCAAAGGTTGAGTTGGCAGGTTCAACGGTAACACTGTGTTGAGGGTTTGAGCGACTACCTCCAGCGCCCCCATCAGGTTTTACTGACGCTTTGCTTTCAAATTGTTTTGTGCCGTCTGGATTAAAGAACTCAATCACACAAGGTCGTTTCCAATCCGTCCACCAATTATCGAAAATTCCATTCGGCCCATATAAATCATCATTATCGATGGTTAATGAAACAATCGGAATGGTTGAATTCTCATTGATTAAATACGTTTCGGCCTCAATTGGGCTTACAAGTCGATTGATGCCATTGGGGAAACAACTAACCTTTAGCACAGCGCTAGAATTAACAGAGATCGGACCACTGACAAGGGTAGAGGTAGTATCTGGATCTTGTCCATTCAAGGTGTAGCGAAGAATTCCGTTTTGTGTTGATTGATTTATTGCATTTACTGTTATGGTATCTGGGAAAATCCCACCAATTACATCGAGGGTTGGTTGCTCTTCATACCCAATAAAAGATGCTGCAAAATCATTTGAGGAATTAGGAGTTGGTGTTGGGAAGATAAACCAAGTATTGGTGCCATCAGTTTTCTTTCCTACAGACATATTGGGTTCTAAGTCGGGCACTACAAGGCTATCTAAAATGATTCCATTTGAATTACTTAAATAGAGTGTTTCACCGCCGGTTGCAATCGCAAAATTCGTTTCTATGGTTCCTGCCTGCGGCGTATTAAAAAAGGGATGCACATATCCGTTAAATTGCTGTTGTTGTGAAGCTAATCCGAAGGTTAGGAAAGGCCTACAGGTTAAATCCGAACTGGCTGGGTCGGCGTTATGAATTTCAACCGCAAGGATATTCGTTCCATTTTGCAACAAATTCGAAATAACACTCATGTCAAGGTCATAACTGCTGAGGTTTCCTCCTTGATACAATTGCGCTTCATGATCTGCTGCCAACTCATCAAAGGAAGGAGGCGTTCCTGCCAGTCCTTCTCTTGCAATTTCAACGCCGTTTAAATAAGCGACAAATCCGTCATCGTAATCGATGTCTAAAAATGCTTTGGCGATGTCATTAAAATTTGTAACATTGAAGTTGATTCGTGCATAGACGGTAGTTGCAGGACCTATAATATCGGTGCTATCGTCACCATCCCCGTAACCGATGCTTGTTTTTCCTTGACTCCAACTGGACGCATCAAACGCTGTTGTATACCAATCTGGAATTGCTGCATTCGGTATGGTATATGACCATAGCGATTGATGATCGATTGGGCTTTCAAAATGATTAACTAAATACGTCGTTCCTTGTTCATTCGCGAGAATAGTGGCGAATCCGTTCGCAGGTATGGCAATGGGAGGAAATGCCCACTTATTCAAGGTCGTTCTGTTGTCCGATAAATAAAGTCCTTGCAGTGCTTGTGAAGTAGCGCTTGCATTGTAGATTTCAATCCAATCAGGTGAAGTCCCATTTGCTAAAACATAGTTCGTGCCATTGGCATTACTGGCTTCATTGATAGAGAGTTGAGCCTTGTATAAATTACAAATAATGCAAGCGAAAAGAATGGGTAATATTTTATTCATTACCTCAAAGTTAAGGATTTAATCCTAGAAATTTTTATCCAAACCCAAGGGAGAACGCTAACGCTGCAAGGCAAAGGATTAATCCGATTGTTTTTTGAACGGTAAATTTTTCTTTAAAGAGTGTTACACCAAGAATGGCTGCAAAAATCACAACGCCAACATTGGCAAGTGAAAGGATTTGATGTGGTTGTAAATTAAGTGTATTGTATGACTTAACTAATAAATAGATAGAGAAATAATTTGGAATTCCCAAGATAATTCCCCCAATCCAACTTCTTCGATCGAAGCTTACCTTTCCTTGGATTCGCTTAATGATGAAGTAGCCTAGTCCCATGATACCAGCCATTAAAAACCCAAGTGCAGCGAAAACGCCATCGTGAAAACCATTAGGTAGCCATCTGGAATTAGTAAAATATAATACTAAATCAAGACCAGCACTCCCGAAAAATAAAATTAAAAGCATCCAGAGGTTGCCCTTCGATTGGTTGTTTCCCTGTTTTGAAAATGAAACAAGAAATACGCCTACTATGGCTGCAACTAAGGGAATAACATTTGTCCATGACAAAGGGGTGTGATTAATCAGTAGTACCAGGATAACGGAAAGGGCCATTGACATTTTCACAGAAATCGAAGTGGTCGAAACTCCATTCTTCTGCGAGCTCAGGCCCATGAGAATGAAAAGTGAAATGAATAATACACCACACAACAGTGCGTAGAGCATTCCGGTTTCTAAGGTACCGCTTGCAGGAATGTGGTCATGAAAAAGAAATATTCCACATGCAAAGGCTACGAAGTAATTCGCGATAACAGCTTGTAGGGTATCTATTTTCCAAGCCGGGAAGGATCTAAAAAGAACAAAAATCAGACTTGAGGCTAAAACACTTAGGAATAAATCCATTATTTTCTTTGGTAATAGTAAATGGTATCTGTTGGTCCGAAGGGGTGCGAACGAATTGGAGTTTTTGTAAGAACAGGCGCACGCATACCTTCTTTAAATTGCGTTGAGCTAACAATTACCCTCGCCTCATCCCACACATTGTCAATAATAAAATATTGTAAGGTGCGGCTTCCACCTTCCACCAAAACACTTAGAATATTACGCTTATATAATTCCTCTAGAATAAATTTAGTTGATGTTTCTGCAATTTTAATCCATTCTGTTTGACCTTCAACAGCATTTTTTACGCGATTGAAAACTAGGGTAGGTGCTTCATTTGAAAATACCCCAACATCCTTGGATAATTTTAGATTGCTGTCAATGACAATGCGTGTTGGATTAGTACCACTAAATTCTCGAACCGTCAGCGAAGGATTGTCATTAAGTATGGTGTTTCTTCCCACCAAGATGCCCTGCTCTTCTGAACGCCATTTATGCACTAAAACCTTAGTTTCAGGACTGGAAATCCAATGAATTCCGACTTCGTCTTCCTCTCGGTTCCGATCTAAAAATCCATCTTGAGTTTGTGCCCATTTAAGGATAACATAGGGTCGACGCTTTTCGTGGAACGTGAAAAACCGTTTATTTAAGGCCCTGCATTCATCTTCTAAGACACCTTCCACCACTTCAATGCCTTCGCGCTTTAATCGGTCAATGCCTTTACCTGCAACGGAAGGATTTGTATCTCGACTTCCTATCACAACTCGCCTCGGTTTTAACGCGAGGATTGCCAAGGTGCAAGGCGGGGTTTTACCAAAATGTGTACAGGGTTCCAAGGATACATAAACGGTGGATCCTTGAATTGCGGAATCGTCTCCCACATTACGTATTGCATTGATCTCCGCGTGTGGCCCACCAAAAATTTCATGATAGCCTTCGCCAATAATAAGGCCTTCCTTTACGATTACGCAACCTACCATTGGGTTGGGTGCCACCTTTCCCTGACCTTGATAAGCTAAATCTATGCAACGTTGTATATACTGTTCGTCTTCAGTCACCCCACAAAGTTAATCAAAGCAAAGACATATGCCACATGCATTAAGGCGCTCCCGCTTTAATTTCATACCTTTGCAGCCATGGCGCATAAATCAGGTTTTGTAAATATTGTTGGAAGTCCGAATGTTGGTAAATCAACCCTGATGAATCAGTTGGTTGGTGAAAAGCTTTCTATTGTTACTTCAAAGGCGCAAACAACGCGGCATCGGATCCTTGGGATTGTGAATGACGAAGACCATCAAATTGTGTTTTCTGATACTCCGGGTGTGGTTAATGTATCTTACAAGCTGCATGAGAACATGATGGAATACGTTTCTGTTTCACTTCAAGATGCAGATGTATTACTTTTTGTCACGGACACCGTAGAACAAAAAATGAATCATGAGGCTACATTAGAACGAATCAAAAAGTTGAATGTTCCGGTTCTGTGTTTAATCAATAAGGTTGATAAGTCGCATCAAGAAAAGGTGGCTGAACGCATTGAATACTGGAAAAATGAAATTCCAAATGCAGAGGTTTATCCCATTTCTGCACTACACAACTTTAATATCGACATCGTTTGGGAACGTATACTAACGTTGATTCCTGAAAATCCGCCGTATTACGACAAAGATGAATTATCTGATCGACCGATGCGGTTTTTTGTATCTGAAATCATACGTGAGAAGATTTTTAATTTCTGTCAAAAAGAAATCCCCTACAGTTCACAAATCGAAATTGAAATGTATGAAGATACAGTTCACCTCATTCGGATTCGAGCCATTATCATCGTAGAACGAGATTCTCAAAAGGGAATTATCATTGGTAAAGGAGGGGAGATGTTAAAGAAAATTGGACGTCAAGCGAGAATTGACATTCAAAAATTCTTAGATAAGAAAGTGTTTCTAGAGACCTTTGTGAAAGTAGATAAAGACTGGAGGTCTTCAGAAGCTAAATTGAAAAAATACGGATATTAATGAGCAACATTATTGCAATTGTAGGCCGGCCTAATGTCGGAAAATCAACTTTGTTTAATCGCTTAACAGAATCGCGCGATGCGATTGTGAAGGAGGTGAGTGGGGTAACTCGTGACCGAATTTATGGTAAAGGGGAGTGGAATGGGTATAAATTTTCGGTGATAGATACCGGTGGATATGCCACAACCAAAGAGGATATTTTTGAAGGAGAAATCAGGAAACAGGTAGAGCTGGCCATCGATGAAGCAAAGGTTATTCTGTTCATGGTCGATGTTATGACAGGGATTGTAGAAATGGACTTATTGGTGGCTGAATTACTTCGCAAGAGTAAAAAGAAAATTCTTGTTGTTGCAAATAAAGTAGATACCAACGACCGCATTGGGATGTCTGCGGAGTTTTATTCCTTTGGATTGGGCGATGTATTTGATTTGAGTGCTGCGAATGGTGGTGGAACAGGTGATTTACTCGATGAAGTTGTTACTTTTTTAGATAAGGAAGATGATGCAATTTTGGAACAAGACGATCTTCCGAGAATCGCTATTGTTGGCCGTCCGAATGTTGGAAAGTCATCCATGATTAACGCCTTAACTAATTCAGAGCGAAACATAGTAACCGATATTTCAGGAACTACACGGGATTCAATTCATACAAGATACCGCGCGTTTGGTCATGATTTCCTTTTAATTGACACCGCTGGTATTCGGAAAAAAGCGAAAGTTACCGAAGACATCGAATATTATTCTGTGCTTCGTTCCGTACGAACGATTGAGAATTCCGACGTATGTCTTCTAATGATTGACGCGTCCGAAGGGCTTCAAAAGCAAGATTTGGCGATTTTTTACATGATAGAGAAAAACTCTAAAGGGGTTGTCGTGTTGGTGAATAAATGGGATTTGGTTGAGAAAGACCATACAACCATGAAGGATTTTGAAGAGAATTTACGTAATCAGTTGGCACCCTTTAATGATGTACCAATAATCTTCACCTCTACCATTACCAAACAACGTATCCACAAGGCCATTGAAACTTGTATGGAGGTGTTTGCAAATCGAACGAAGAAAATTCCTACCTCTAAGTTAAATGAGGTCATGTTAGAAATAATTCTAGATAATCCTCCTCCAGCAGTAAAAGGAAAGTACGTGAAGATTAAGTTTGTTCAGCAATTGCCTACCCACGCTCCCGCCTTTGCTTTCTTCTGTAATTTACCTCAATATGTGAGCGAGTCGTATAGCCGATTCATTGAGAATCGTTTAAGAGAACAGTTCAATTTCACAGGAGTTCCAATTAAGATTTTCTTTAGAAAGAAATAAACCCATCCATCTTTTAAAAGAAGATAAAATAGCTTCGAATTATTAGGCATTAAAAAAGCATCAGTATACTGATGCTTTTGCTTTTGATTTTTTCTGAAGTTTAGTTTATCTCAGTACGTTGACCGTTCCGCTAACCACTTTCTTCTCGTCCGTTTCTTTGTTGGAATATTTGATGACCCAGGTATAGCCTCCAGCTTGAACTTTTCTGCCGTCTACCCCATATGTACCATCCCATCTACCTTCTGCGTCATTACTTTCCCAAATCAACTCTCCCCAACGATTGAACAACTGCAAATTGAAATTAAATGGATCAAACCCGGTAGTAAATACTGGGAACCACGTTTGATTGTGTTCGTCCTGATCCGGAGTAAAGGTATTTGGAACGTAGTAAATTGGATCCGAAATAACGGGTAATGATAACTCATATGTTGTAGAACAACCAAGGGCTGTACTAGCAGTTAAGCTAACAAGCATATTTTCTGTAATTCCATTGTAGAAATGTGGCTCTTCGAATACAGTAGCGGTTTGACCGTCACCATATTCCCAAAAATAACTAATGGCCCCAATGGTTGTATTTGTGAAGTTGATTGTTTCTGAAGTGGAGGAAAGCACATTAGGATTCGAGGTAAAGGTTGTGTTTGGATAATTTTCCATACAGATGTAGTCTGTGTAGGTGCTAGTTTCTAAACATCCTTGTAAGTTATACTGTAAGGTAATCGTATGACAGCCCGCTGCAGTAAACATATAATCAACATTTGGCGTAGTTCCGATGGTAGTTCCATTCCATTGGTAGGTATAGCTAGCACCTGGAACTGGAATTGTATTGAAATTGACCATCAACGGGTTGCATCCAGTCAACGTGTCTGCTTCAAATACAGGAGGAACAGAAGGTACAACGATAACGTTCATTGTAACCGAATCAGCGCATTGGTTTGGATTTGGCGTAAAATTAAAAGTAAACGTGCCTGGTATCGAACTATCAATAGTTGGTGGATTCCAACTACCTACTATGCCAGGGTTATTGTTTGAAACCAATGGGAATACGGGTGGTACATCTCCCTGACATACTAAAGGCATTTGTGTGAATTGTGGGATATTCAGCGGGTCAATTGTAATGTACATAGATGCTGAATCTGAACATTGGAATGGGTTTGGCGTAAAATTATAAAACACTGTTCCAGGGATATTCGTATTAATTACAGCTGGATTCCAAGAACCTAAAATCGGAACAGCATTTGTTGAACTCGCGGGAAGTATAACTCCTTGGGTGAATTGGCACAATGGTCCGATTTGTTGGAATGTTGGCTCTGTGTAATTCAATACGGTAATGTCCATTGTTGTAGCAACTGCACATTGTCCTGCCGTAGGAGTAAAGGTGTAGGTATATAGTCCTGCAGATGCTGTTGTAATGGTAGGCGGCGCCCATGTCCCGGTATATGGAGTAGGGTTTGTAGAAGGATTTGGTAAGGCCGGAGGTACACTGTTAATACACATCGGCATAATTTGATTGAACGAAGGCGTTTCATTCGGTAAAATCGTAATGTTCATTGTCGCCGTATTGGCACAAAACTGAGGTGCCGGGGTGAATACATAGGGATACGTTCCAGGTGCTGCGGATGAGATTACTGAAGGCGACCAAGTACCTGTTAGTGCAGGGACATTATTTGAAGAAGCAGGTAAGCCCGGTACCGCACCGTTGTGACAAATTGGAGCAATTTGCGTAAAGGCTGGGTTTATAGGCGTGTTTACTACGACTAACGTAGTAGCAGTACCGTTACAGTTGGGTGTAGTATAATTTAGCGTATATGTCCCACTATCCAATGGTGTTGAATTCGGAATAGTCGGGTTTTGAAGGTTTGAAGTAAATCCGTTTGGTCCGGTCCAAGAATAAGTTGTCGCTCCGTTGGATGCCGTAAGTGTAATGGTTTGACCCGCGCAATATGGACCACCATTGGACGCCGTAACGTTAATACCTCCAGCTTGATAGTTAATTGTTACGTATCCGTGATTGGTATTATTTGCCGCCAAACAAGTCCCTCCAGGAGGTACTAAAGATGATCCTGCACCACCGCCACCGCCTCCGTTGGCACCCGTACAGCACCCGTCGTTACCGCCACCGCCACCGCCGTAATATCCGCCACCGCCACCGCCGCCAGATGCAGTTTGCCAAAGTCCAGCTTGACCTCCGTTACCTAGTGTTCCAGGAGAACCTCCTGGAGGTGTTCCTGCCCAAGGAGTTCCGCCATTTCCTCCTGCAACTTGAGTTCCGCCTTGTCCGCCTTGTCCATAGGTGTTACATCCGGCTGCACCATTGTTGCAATTGGATGCCCCACCGCAAACTGGCGAAGAACCACCACTGCGACCGCCACCGCCACCACCAACAATAACACGATTTGCTAAAGCTACGCCTCCTATGCGAATGTCACTTGCTCCTCCGCCTCCCCATGATGAGTATGCCATATTTCCATTAGTTGAAGCAAAACCTGTTCCGCCACCGTTCCAGCCGCCAGAAGCCGCTCCTTGCGTTCCCATGCCCCCAACATAAATATTTAAAATTTGACCTGGTGTTACATTCAGCGGTGCAGAAATCCGTGCTCCACTTCCTCCATTTGCGCCTCCTCCTTTGGCTCCTGCAACAATTACGTTTATCGTAAATACACACGGTGGAACTGTCCATGTTTGTACTGCGCCGGTATAATTAAAGGTAATAGTGGAGGCTTGTCCGTAAAAGTTTCCAATTCCTAGAGATAAAACAAGGAATGGTAATAATGCGAATAAAATTCTTCTCATAATCAGTTTAGGTAAGTCAAATTTAATAACAATTTTTTAATATCCTCCTACCTTATGGAATTGGCGATTATTTCACCAAATTCACATGTCCCACAACCACCTGATATTCATCGTTTTTAAGCACTTTAAAACGAATTCGATACGAATACGTAGCACTTTGTACTTGGTTGCCATACATTCCATAAGAGCCATCCCAACCTATGCTGGGGTTGTTTGACTCAAAAATCAACTCACCCCAACGGTTAAAAATCTGAAGGTTATAGTTGTAAGGGTCGAAACCTGCAGTAAATATTGGCTTAAAGTTATTGTTATATAAATCGCCATCAGGAGTGAAGGTATTAGGGATGTAATAAATTAAACCGTCCTGATATGATATAAATAAGCTTGTGCTATCAACACAACCAAGTGGGCTAGTGGCATAAAGCCAAACCGTACTTCCTGAGGTGGTGTTTGTAAATACATGTTGTGGTGAATTTTCTGTACTTATGCCCCCATCATCAAATACCCAAGCATAGGAGCTAGCTCCTTGACTGGTGTTTAAAAAAGAAACAGTTTGACTGGGTTCTGAAAAATACGACACACTGGCATCAAATGAAGCGATAGGTGGGAATTCAGGACATAAATAATCAACTAGGGTCGTAGTTGTGCTACACCCATTAAGCGTGTTTGTGAGCGATATCGATTGGCACCCGCCACTCATTGCGATTCCACTAACACTATTGCCATTCAGAACACTCCCGTTTACATTCCAAATATATCCATCGCTCGCTTGCGCAGTGTCTGCTTCGAATTGATAGTTCAGGGGTGTACATCCAGTAATTGCCGGAGTAATTACGTTGGAGACAGGCAAGGGGTTTACGTAAATCATTGCAGTTGTTGGGATACTAGAACACCCATTGAGCGAGTAAGTTACCGTAATTGGCATCGTATCATTTGGAGAAAGATTTGCCGTTTGTGGCCCTTGTCCACCGGGAGACCACACAAAGGTTCCTCCGCCTTGACTTGGAATGGCTGTCATTGTTGCCAGTTGTCCTTGACAAATGGTGGTGTCGTCCATGATTAAAGTGGGTAATTGGGTTACGGTAATGTTGCTAGTAGCCTGTTGACTGCTGCAATTATTCAAGGTGTAAGCTACAGAAATGCTGGTGTTTGTCCCAGGATTCGCTGTGATGCTTTGCGGCCCAACTCCCCCGGGGCTCCACGTGTAAATCCCACCAGGTACACTTGGATTGGCACTTAGTACAATAGAGTCTCCGAAACAAATACTCCCACTATTCAAGGTAACACTTGGTACCTGATTTACTACCACTGTTCCGCTTCCTGTGGTAATACATCCATTAAAGTCGTACAATACATTATATGTGGTAGTTGTAGCGGGTGTAACGGAAATCGAAGAGGTGATTTGCGCGCCATTCGACCATAAAAAGGTTCCACCTTGAACATCGGGAATTGCCGAGAGGGTAATAGATTGACCTTGGCAAATAGTATCATTAGTAACGCTAAGGTTAGGTATTGGATGTACTGTAACTGTAAGCGTTTGAGGTGTGCTACTGCAATTATTAGCTGTAGATATAATTGTATAAGTTGTGGTTCCTGTTGCCTGTGCTGTGGTGGTTAATACCTCGTTTATCGAAGAACCTACACCTGCGTTACTTCCAAGTACTTGATTCGGGGAATTGGTCCATGAAATAATTGCGCCCTGAACGTTTGAATTCATACCAATCGAAACAGCATCCCCACTACAAAGCGTTGGTGAAGCTAAGGTGGTGATTAAGGTTGGAATTGGATTTACGGTGATAATTCCCGTGACTGCGGCACTGCTACAATTTGCACCGGTGCTGTATACAAGAGAATAACTTGTGGTTGTATTTGGACTTACAGTTAAATTCTGGGCAGTACTTCCTCCCGGGTTCCATAAGTAGGTCCCTCCGGGAACAGAAACGGTTGTGTTTAATGTTCCTGCACTACCATTGCAGATGGTATCGTCAATGATGGTGACCGTTGGGGTTGGATTCACTGTAACGATTGCTGTGGCAGGCGCACTTGGGCAATTTAGATTGCTATTAAAGGTAACGGTGTAACTTGTTGTCTGAACGGGTGATACCTGCACGGATGGGGAGGTCATGCCTCCTGGATTCCACGTAAAAACTCCCAGCGGAAGGCTAGAAACGGCGGTTAAATTTGCGGTTTGACCACTGCAAATGGTGGCGTTATTCACCGTAAGTACAGGGCTTGGATTTACTGTTACAATACCAATGGCTTGAGCACTTGAACATCCCGCAGCGCTTGTATAGTCTACGGTGTAAGTGGTAGTGGAGTTGGGGGATACTGTAATGGTTTGGGTGGTAGCACCATTATTCCATAAAAATGTTCCGCCAGGAATGCTTGGTGTTGCTGTAAGTGTCGTTGAATTTCCGTCGCAAATGGTGTCACTATTTACCGTTACTGAAGCTACCGGGTTAACAGTTATTGTACCAGTTGCATTGTTTGAAACACAGCCGGCACCGCTTACATAACTTAAGGTGTAGGTTGTTGTGTTTTGAGGACTCGCGTTTAGGGTACTACCAATGATCCCTCCTGGATTCCATGTGAATGTTCCTCCTTGGGTATTGGTGGAGGCATTTAGGATAGCGGATTGGCCAGCACAAATGGTGGCGCTCGTTGCAGTGATTGTTGGCGTTGGATTAACTGTTACGGTTCCTGATGCTACAGGTGCTGCACACCCAGCTCCGGTGCTGTAATTAATAGTGTAGGTTGTAGTTGTGGCAGGATTTATATTGATGCTTTGTGTGCTACTACCATTACTCCAGGTATACGTTCCTCCGGGAACAGTAGGTGTGGCAGTTAATGTGGCAGTCTGACCGTTACAAATCGTAGCGTTATTTACAGTGACACTGGGAGTTGGATTCACAGTTACCGTGGAGGTGACTGCAGTGGCGGAGCAACCCGATGGAGTAGAATAATTCACTGTGTATGAGGTTGTTGTTAGAGGATTAACTGTTATGGAATTTGTTGTTGCTGCTCCTGGGTTCCAAATAAATGTACCACCCGGAACAGTACTTGTTGCTGTAAGTGTTGCGCTTTGCCCGTCACAAATCGTGGGGCTATTCACCGTTAACACAGGGGTTGGATTGACGGTAATTACGCCGGTTGCGGTTCCGGAGCATCCTCCCGTCGCCGTAAAGGTCACGGTGTAGAGGGTTGTTGAATTCGGAGATGCGGTAAGCGATGCACCATTGGCGCCCGTATTCCATGAGTAGGTCCCCGTAA
>Ga0315905_10003174_pt1 | contig 17022 bp, 13 predicted proteins | sample LakEriMetagenome_5_FD_203522 | JGI IMG/M metagenome (GOLD analysis project Ga0315905, IMG submission 203522) | Freshwater fungal communities from buoy surface, Lake Erie, Ohio, United States - Buoy 4 MA121 | ecosystem: Environmental > Aquatic > Freshwater > Lake | place: USA: Lake Erie, Ohio... | reverse complement strand
AATTTGCAATCCCAATTTGCCACCATCCTCGAAGAATTAAAGCGCAAAAGAGGATAGCGTGTGCAACATATTCCGGACCTTTCAATCGATTGATTTTCTCACAAACTTGAATCGGATTAAACAAATTTAAAAGATTAAATATTGATATTTAAATTCTAAAAAAATTTGTTTTTCAATTTAGATTTTATCAAAAGAAAAATATTAATCCAAAAAAAATATCTAAAAGTTTAAAAATTTCTCCAAAACAAAAAATTATATTGATGTAATTTTGCCAATTTTTGCATCACCGAATATTAAAAGCGAATTGTAATTTTGACTTTGATAGACTTCCGGATTATTAATTACCCAAATTTGTCTTTTTTTTCCAATCTTTACTTTTAGAATTTTATTAGTTATTTTAAAACCGAAATTTTCCAGAGTTTTCATTGTTCTTCTTTCTCCCCTAGATTTTTTTTCTAAATTATTGGTTTGATTAAAAATATTATCCGTTTCATCGTTTACAGTGTTCATTTTTTTAAATTGATTGAAAAAAGTATTCTAAACTTTATTAATATATTAATTATTATTATACCTGTAATTTTTATTTATAGAAAAATAAGACAAAATTGTTTTTTTGGTCCTAAGAAGAACTTAAATGATTTTAAGGTATTTTAAATCTCAAACAATAGTTTAATTGTCAAAAGCAATTTATTTTTTTTTGCTCCTAATACCCCTTTTTTTGAACAATCTTTTTGCCTCTGTACCCATTTTCCCAAGGAACCTAATCTTTGAGGAACATGGACATTCCCGTTTTTAATAAAATACGAAAACAATTCTTTATATCTTCTAGTCCATGAAATTCTAAAAATTTTTTTTTTTCTTTCCCATTCAAAACCAATTTTACATAACAATTCGACTTTAAAACTTTCCATTTTTTTTTTTTTTAAAAGTTGACGTTGATTTTTTACCCAAAATCCAAGAGGTTTATTAAAAACAAAATTACTCGGAACATTACAATTTCCATAAATTTTTTTATAGTAACAAAGTTCAATGTAATGTTTATTCCATAAGGAATGGAAAAAAAAATTTTTTGGAGACTTTTGATTAAAATCAAGTTGTTTTAATAGAAGTTGTCGTCCTGAATTCATAGCCATGTTTTTGAACAAATATCTTTGTCTACAAATCCATGAACCTAATGTGGGATCGTTGTGATATCGTTGAGGGATTAAACAATGCCCAAAAACTTCACGAAAAATTTGAGTTTGTTCAAACCTAAAGACCCAATTAAAATCTCGAAGACTTGACATTGTAATTTTTAATTCATTTATGTAAAAAAAAATTTAAATACATGAAAAAATTAACAAATATCTAAAACTCGTAAAATACATTCTCTTGGATTTTATAAATAATTTTCGAAAATAAAATGAGTGATGAGAATAAATTTGTTGAAGAAGTAAATTTTATGCTTAATTTACTTAAAGAAGACATTTCTTTTAATAAAAAATTGGAAATTCAGACATTTTTAGATGAACTTCAAAAAAAAAAAGAAAGTATCTGTAATATCTATCCTTTACTTCAATCTAACGATAAAGATTTGGTTTTTTTTAGTTTACAAATTTTGGAACGTCTGATTGATTTTAACTGGGAAATTTTATCTATAGAAGAAAAAAATTATGTCTTTGTGCTTGTTTCCAAAATTATATATGAAAAAATACCCTTTAAATTATTTGCCAATAAATTTCCTTTCTGTAAGGATAAAATTAAACATTGTTTGGTTAAAATTGTTTTAAGGTTTACTCACATAGAAATAAATTTATTTATAAAAAATTTGATTGAAACTGGAAAATTATCCGAATTTATATGTGAAACAAATTTCAAAATTATCAATACTTTTTTTGAAGAAATTCACAATAAAAAAAATTCCGAAATCAAACGAGTTTTTAGTTCGGAATATACGTTTATTTCTCTTCTTAAAGAAATAGAGAAAACTTGTCAATATGTTTTGGAAAAAACACATTATTTAATTAAATCAAGGCCTGAATTGCTTAATGAGTGCCTGATTTGTCTAGGTTTTTTGATAAAAATCTCCCCTATTTCATATTATTTGGAAGATCGACTTCTCATCTTACTAGTTCTTCTTTGTCCAAAAAAAGAAACTATGAATAATTCTCTCAACTGTTTAATTGACATCGCGATTCACGAAAACGAATCTAATGTGCAATCGTCCCTGAAAATTTTCATGGACTTAATAATTCAATTCCAAGAATTATTACCATTTGGTAACAATATATGTGAAATTTATAAATATTTTTCCAGAGAAAATAAACAATTTATCATGAACACGATTACATTGATAAACACGATTTTTAAAAATAGAACGGATTCAATGGAATTAGAAAATTTCTCAATGTCTTCATTTTCTCTTTGCAATCAATTAATTGTCAAATTCACGTCAATTCCAAGTATTGAAATTTATAAAATGTGCCTGACATGGTGGTTGCAAGTGATTGGAAAAAAATTTAATTTTAACAAAATTGGAACTTTATATCGAATATTAGATTTGGTTTTGTTCGATTTAAGAATTATTATTATTAGCCGAATGGCTAAACCAGAGGAAGTTTTTATTAAAGAAGAAGAAAATGGTGAAATTGTAAATGAAAAAATATATGAGACAGAAACCTTTGAAATTTATAAAAAATCAAAAAAGATACTTTTATTTTTAGCCAATATTGATAAAAAAACTACACAAGACGTTATTTTAAAAAAATTGAATCAACAACTCATCCTTATAAAATGGAACAGGAAAGTTTTAAACACGGTATCATGGGCGATGGGATCTATTGCAGAAATTTTTAGCCCCAAAGATGATATCTCTAAATTTTTCTTTGTATCAGTTCTTAAAAATTTATTGTATCTTTGTGAATTAAAAAAAAAAAAAAAAGATAAAGCAGTTATAGCAAGCAATATAATGTTTATCGTTGGACAATATCCCGATTTTTTGAAAAATCATTGGAAATTTTGCAAAACTGTCATTGAAAAACTTTTTGAATTTATTAGAGAACCTGTAAATATTCCAGGATTTAAAGATATGGCTTGCGACACCTTCTTTAGAATTGTGAAAAATTGTGGTAAATTCATCGCTAAAAATTCTTACAATGAGGGGAAAAATTTTTTGTGGTGCATTTTCGATTCATATTCTAAATTAGGAAATTGTCTGCAATTACGTCAAAAAAAACAATTTTTATGTTCAGTTGCGACGATAACAAGATATATTGAAGTACCTATAAGTAAGAACTATTTTTTAAGTAAAATTGGATTAGAAATAAACAGAGAATGGCTAAGATCACTGAATCTTTTTGAATTACATTTTTTTGAAGTTTCACCTTTACAAATAAATAAATTCATATTTTGGATAAAAACAAACATAAAAGTATTGAACATCCTTGGAAATTGTTATTTTCCAGATTTTGAATTTATTAGTAAAAATTTTTATTATTTGATCATTACAATTTCAGAAAAAATGATCCAAAGACTAAAAGAAATACCAATGAAATCATTTGATTTTGAAGATGAAAATTCACTAATTTTTCTTAAAAAAAATTTATTTAATATGCTTTTAAAATATATTAAAATATTAAACCAAAGAAAAACTTATATTGATTGTGATAGACATATTATGAGACTTATAATTCCAATTTTTTTTTACTTTAATAAGCAAAAATCTAATTATCATTTTGATGAGTTAGTTTTATATTTTACCTTAAATCTATTTCAAAAAATTGATTTTTTTAAAAATTTAAAAAGTTTTAGATTCATTTATAATGAAATATTAATTTTTTTATTTGAAAACCGAGAGATCTCAAGAAAATTTCCAAATTTTAAAGAGTTCAGAACTTTCAGATTACTAGAAATTTTAATTAATAACCAATTTTCGTGTCTTTTAAAACTTGATTCAGATACATCGGTCTCTCAAAAATTGTTCAAAAACATCATGTATTTTTTGGGAAGAGGGATAGAACATGAAAATGAATCAATTTGCCAAAATTCACTTAAAATATTTGAGAATTTATTAAAAAAAATAGAATGTTTGAATTTGGAAGAATATTTTACTTTTAATTTCTCCGAAATATTTTTAAGCAATTTTATAAATTGTTCTTTTAACAAAATGAGTAAAAAATCAAAAAAAATGCTTGTTATAAATATTTTAAATATCATATTTAAACTCAAAATTTTTTTAGATTTTGAAATTTTTAATAACATATTAACAAACTTATTTTTAAAAAGAATTAATTCCTTAAGTCGTGAAGAATTATCTGTGTTTATATTTTCATTATATAATGTTAAAAATGTTTTTTCTCTAAATAAACAAATAGAGCATTATCTAAATATAACGACTTTGTCATCATTTAGTACAATTTCATCACAAATATCATCAAAAAATTCTTTATCAGAATTTCCCGTATTTTGAAATTTTTTACATAAATGAATAAAGTATCACTACAAACAAATGTGAAATCTCTTCCATCAAACGAAATGTTTAACCAAAATATTCAAATTTCTAATTTTTTAATTGCAAAAGGAGTCTCAGATGCGATAAGAACAAGTTTTGGTCCACATGGAATGGATAAAGTAATTGTTTCAAATAAAGAAATACTTATAACAAATGATGGAGCGACCATAATGAAAAACGCAAATTTTGAACACCCTATCGCTAAACTTCTTTTTAATGTTGCAGAATCTCAAGATTCCGAAGTTGGGGATGGGACAACATCTGTTGTAATTTTAAGTGGTTCTTTTCTTGGAGCATCCCTGAACTTAATTAGACGGGGTATTTCTCAGAGCAAACTAATACAATTCCTTGATATCTTTTTGAATGAAACTAAAAAGATTTTAATTGATATTGCTATACCCGTAAATTTAAAGAATACTAATGCTTTATATAATGCAGCTTGTACAGCCTTAGAATCTAAGGTTATTTCTTCCTATTGTCATATATTGGCTCCATTAGCCGTTAAATCTATACTGTTTCTTATTGATAAAAACCAAGGGTCAAATGTAGATTTAAAAAAGATAAAGGTGATAAAGAAAAAAGGAGGGACTATCGAACAAACTGAGTTTATTGATGGGATCGCACTTGATTATCCAGTAATTAAGACATATGGTGGTCCAACAAAAATAACCGGAGCCAAAATCGCACTTATTCAATTTTCTCTTTGTTCTCCTAATACAGATCTGGAAAGTACTTTGGTAATTGAAAATTATGCCCAAATGGATAAATTATTAAAAGAAGAAAAACAATTTATAATAAGTTTGTGTCGAAAAATAAAATCGACTGGCTGTAATGTTATTTTACAACAAAAATCAATTCTAAGAGATTCTATTAACGATTTTGCAACCCAAATTTTATCCCAAATGAAAATAATGTTAGTGAAAGACATCGATAGGAAAGATTTTTCGTTTATTTCTGAAGCGTTGAGTTGTGTACCTATTGTCGACATAGAAACATTTTCTAGTGATAAACTTGGTCTTGTCGGTGATGTTGAGGAAAGAAATTTTAATTCACAGAAAGTGATTTTTTTTAAGGGGATTCAAAAAAAACATTCAAAATTTGTTACAATTTTATTAAGAAGTTCAAACAAACATTTGTTAGATGAGACAGAAAGATCTTTTCATGACGCCCTATGTGTTATGAGGTCAATTATAAGAAGACGATTCTTGGTCACCGGTGGCGGGGCAATGGAAATCGAGGTTTCATTATCACTCAAACAATATGGAAAAACTTTAACGGGGATAAATTCATACTGTTTCAGTGCCTTTGCTCATTCCTTAGAAATTATTCCATATACTCTGTGTGAAAATGCAGGACTTGAACCAATTGAAATAATTTCTCGCATCAAAAGATACCATTTAAATGGGAAAAAAACAATTGGAATTAATACCAGACGAGGTATCCTAGGCAACATGATAAAGGAAAATATAATATCACCTTTATTAATTGCTACGAGTATATTTAATATGTCTGTAGAATTCGCCAGTCAATTATTAAAAATCGATAAAATAATTGAAATATAATTTTGGAGATGAAACAATTTTATTTATTTATATGTATCACTGCAAAATTAAATGGGGCCACCAGGTTCTTTCTTTCTTAAATGTTTGGAATTTTAAAGAAATAAATCAAACCAATAAAATTGGTTCTAAAAGTTCATTTAATATTATTACTCATCGTAGTTTAAATAACTCAAAAAATCTTCAAATGCTTTCAGAAAATTTTAATAGAGGAAAAGTTATTTCTGCTGACCTTCATTCTGAAATGTCAAAGTCTTATATGGAATATGCCATGTCGGTAATTTATGGAAGAGCTCTACCTGATGTAAGAGATGGATTAAAACCTGTTCATCGAAGAATTTTATATGCAATGTATGATCTCGGTCTTTATCCGAATACCCCGTTTAGAAAATGTGCTAGGGTAGTAGGGGAAGTTTTGGGAAAATATCATCCTCACGGAGATAACGCAGTTTATGAAGCTATGGTTCGAATGGCTCAAACCTTTTCAATGAGAAGTGTTTTGGTTTTGGGTCACGGGAATTTTGGCTCCATCGATCACGATCCTCCCGCCGCAATGAGATATACGGAATGCAAAATCAGTAATTTGACACAGGATTTAATTTTGAAGGATATTGAGAAAAAATCATCAGACTTTGTTAATAATTTTGATGGAAGTTGTAAAGAACCGATCGTTCTTCCTAGTGTTTTACCAACTTTATTGTTAAATGGAAGTAGTGGAATCGCCGTTGGAATGGCAACTAATATTCCCCCTCATAATTTAACTGAATTGGCGAATATTACAATTCAATTAATTGAAAAACCTGAAACAAAAAAACAAGATTTAATAAAAATGGTTCCAGGCCCCGATTTTCCTACAGGAGGGACTATTGTTGGTCTTCAAGGGTGCCAAAATTTATATTTTAATGGCCAAGGTTCTTTAATTTTAAGAGGAAGTTCAACTTTTGAAACAATAAAAAACAAAGGAAAAATATCACGCGATGCTATCATTATTACCGAAATACCTTATCAGGTTAACAAAGTTGCTTTAATAACAAAAATAGCAGAGATGGTAAATGATAAATCTCTCGAAGGAATTCAGGATTTAAGAGACGAGAGTGATAGAGATGGGATTCGGATAGTAATAGAATTAAAAAAAGATGTCAACAAAAAAGTAATTCTCAATAATTTATTTAAAAAAACCCCACTTCAAATTTCTTTTGGTGCTTTAATCTTAACATTAGTAGGACGCCAACCTGTGGTATTATCTTTAAAGGAATTAATTTTACTTTTCATTCATTTTAGAAAACAAACAATTCGAAGAAAATTACAATTTTATTTAAATAATTCCATTGAAAGAAATTATAACATAAAAAGTTTAATTTTAACGTTAGATGATATCGACTTTGTTTTAGTTGTAATTCGCAGGAGTTCAAACAACCAAGAGGCAAAAGTGACATTAATGGAATCTGGATTAACCCAAAATCAAAGCGATTCTATTCTAAATGTCCAGTTGAGAAAGCTTACTAAATTTGAAACTGAAAAATTGACAAATGAATATCTAAATCTTACGAATACAATTTTAAATTTAAAGAAAAATATTGTGAATGATGATAATATCGGAAAGATGATGAAAAAAGAAATAAAAGGAATAAAAAAAAAATACGGAATGCCCAGGAGGACGAATATTATTTTTTCTGAAAATAGTGGAATAATCAAAGAAGCAGAAATGGTCGAAAATTTTCAATCGATTGTTATGGTAACAAAGTACTTCATAAAAAGAATGATAATTGAAACATTTGAATCTCAAAGAAGAGGTACTCGAGGAAAAAAAGGAGTAGTTATTCAAGAAAATGATGAAATTTCTCATTTTTTTTCATGCAGCAATCTTGACACTATTTTAGCTATTTCTTATAGCGGGATAGCTTTTTCTATCATGACGTTTCGAATTCCAATATCAAGAAGAAATTCAAAAGGGGTTTCATTATCAACTTTGTTGCCTATTATCAAATCAAATGGAATTGCTTCGATAATTTCTATTCCGACTTTTTCAGCGGAACAATTTCTCATACTATTAACCCAAGAAGGTATGATCAAAAAAACTCCTCTTTTGGCATTTAAGAATGTTAATGCAAGAGGACTTATAGTTTTGAAATTAAAAGAAGGTGATCAATTGCGATGGGTAAGAAGATGTTATTCGACAGACACCGTAATGGTTTCAACCCAAAACGGAAAAGCACTGAGGTTTCCAACAAATAATCACCAATTGAGATCCACAGGGCGAACTAGTAAAGGTGTTCGTTCTATTTTACTAACATCATGTGATAAAATCGCAGACATGGATATAATTCCTAATTCCAAAAAAGAAAAAAATTTTCAGATATTGTTGGTAACTTCAAAAGGATATGGAAAAAGAGTGGAAGTTAAAAATTTTAGAATTCAAAAAAGAGGAGGGAAAGGAATTATAGTAGTGAAATTTAGATCTGATGATAAAGACACCTTAATTTCTTCACGATGTTGTAAAGACGATGAAGAAGTACTCCTTAGTACCAAAGAAGGAAAAATCTTAAGACAAAAAGCTATGGAAATTGCGATTCAAAGTAGATTCGGAAAGGGTGTTAAAGTTCAGAAGCTTTCTACTGACGATGTTGTATCTAAAATTACTATTCTTCCACAAGAATTAATCGATTTTTCTTAAATTATTCTTTTAAAAGTTAAAATGAAATGTTTCATTTTTAAATCCTTCTGGGAAAAGTTTCAATTTTTTGAACATAATTACTGGGAAAAAATTTCACCCATAAAAAATTTCCACAAATTCAATTATTTTGTTTTAATCAAGTTTTTTTTTCCAAAACTACGAGTCTTTTTTTTAGGTAATGAAATAAAAATTTAAAAAGAATTTTTAATAATTTTAATAATTATAAAATCAGTTAGAATTTAAAGAAAATCCATTATTTTTAAATTAAATTTTAAAAACTAAATACTAACTGATGTCGGAGGAAGTTAATTTTCTGATAAACTCGACCTTAAAAGTGGGTACTCAATTGACGTTTGAATTATCGAATTCAAGTAAAAAGGATTCAATCAATGAATATAATGAAAATAAAATAATAATTCAGTTTAAAAGCTCCAATTTTTTTTCATTAATATATAGAAAGTGTAAATATGCCGGAATTTTCATCGGAATCCCTCTTTTAGATTTGATTGAAAATAGAATCAGAAAAAAAATCACTTTTTTGAAATTTATAAGCGGGGTTCTTATAATTTTTGAAAAACAAGAAAGTTTTGAAAAAACTATCCCTTTCATGTTAATGTTTAATGATTGTAGAAAAAATTACACAAAAACAATTGAATTTGAAAAATTAATGTCTTATCTTATAGACAGGAGAAAAAAGATAAATTATTAATTTTATTATTTTTTAGGATTTTTTTTTTAACGAAAATTGGACAAAATGAAGAAAATCCTACATTTAAAGAAAAAAATAATAAACTAATTGAACCTTTTATCACAATTTTGAGATTTCCTGGTTTTAAACGAGACGCCAAAATCGTTAATGAAATTGGAAAAGAAAAACTATAGAAATTATTTAATTTATAAATACTCACAAAAGAACTACTCTCCAAATGCTGTGGAAAACAAATAAAATCAGGTTTTATAAGTTTTAGTTTATATAAGCTAAACCTTAAAACAATAAAACCTCTTTGTTCTAAATAATAGTAAACTAAAATATCAGAAAATTCAAAACCTTTTTTAAAAGACAATTTAGTTTTTTTTAAACTCATAGAATTATAAACAAAATGTAGTTTGGAGTTTAAATTTCTTAAAAAAAAAAAAATTTCGGGATAGAAAAAAATATCAGAACCAATCCTTAAGATATAAGAAGGTTTCTCGATTTTATATAATCGTAAAAATAACTTTTTCTCAGAATCCCAGTTTAATTTTTTTGAACATTCTTTCTTTGAAAAAACTTCTAAAATTTTTCTTTTAAAAATTTGGTGAAATAAAAATCTACTTTTTCTAGGTATGGAAGCAAAACATACATTTGAAATTTCTATTTTATAATTTTCTAGAAAAAATAAATTTTTAGGTTGACTTGAGATTCTTTCCATTATTTTAATTTTAAAATATTATTATTCAAAAAAAAGTAAATTAAAAATTAAATTTTTATTTTACTTTTTTTTTGTTTTTTTTTAACCCATAGATTGTAGTTCTTTTTAAAAAAAAGAATTTTATTTGTTTTATGTCTAAAACCAAATTCATGTTCTTCGTATATTTTTTCTGATTCTTTTCTTAAAGTAATTCTGCAATATAAACAGTGATACATTTTTATTATTTTATGAACAATTCTATTTTTTTTTGAAATAACAAACTATTATTTTTTTTTTTGAAAAAAATATTAAATTTGTGTATTTAAAAATTATATTTTATTTTTAAATTAAAATTTCTCCACCTGATTTATTAATGAAAAAAATAGAAAGAGATGTTTTATTATACACAACTTCCCAAAAAAAAAAAATTTTCATTTTTTTGATTTTTTCATTTATAAAAAAAGATTTTCAATTTTTTGAAAAAGTTTTTTTTAATCTTTTTTTTAAGGAAAGTCAAAAATACGAAAGGTTATTATTTTTATTGATATTCTTAGAAACCATTTCAAAATTCAGCATTCTAAGAGAATTGGTAATTTTATTCAAACTTGTTTTTACAAAAAGACCTTTTTTTAAAAACTCTTATTTGTACAACTTTATGTTAAAAAATTATCAAAATAGAAGGAACGGGATGGATTCGAAAATTTTTAATGAAAAAAATAATTTCTATAATTTTTTTTTTCTGAAATATAACCAGAAAATAAAAAATATTTTCACCAGGGCAAAAATCTATTCAAATTGTAGGTTTTTATTTTTATATTTTAAAATTTTTAATAAATTATCCTCATTTTTTTTTAAAAAAGTAAGTAAATTTTTGGTTAAAAACGCTTTATGTAATTCAAAACTCAACTTTTACCTCCTAAAATTAAATAGCTTCAAGTTTAATATAATTCCCAATCTTGAAAAAAAATATTTGGGATTAAAATTTAATAAGAATTTAACAAAAAGAAAAATTAATCAAAAAAAACCCAAGGTCTGGTCTTTAAATTTCTATTATTGGCTTTTTATTGAAGTTCAATATTTATTTGAATTTAATGTAAAATTTACAAAAAATAATCGATTATGGCGTGAAAATTATCCACTTATCTTATCGACGATAAATTTTTTCAGAAAAAACAATAATAAATTCTTTCTTCAGGAGAATTTAGAAAATTTTTTAGATAAATTTTCTAAATGTATCGTCTATCCTGATATATTGTTTTATAAATCATATAAAAATAACTTAGAAAATACTGAAAGGATACACTCCCGCATTTTTCAATTAAAAATATTTTTAGAAAATATGAAAAAAAATTATTTGAAAAGTTATACAATGTTTTATTGCATAAACTTAATCAAATCAAATAAAATGAGGTTAATTTGTAAATATTTTATGTATTATTTATGTTAATCTAAGATTTTACATAGCCTAAAATAGAATCATATTTCAAATAAAAAATCTTCGCAATGATTTAATTGTCAAGGGTTTTAAAGAAAAATATGTAAACAATTTAAGAAAAAATAAATTTTAAAATAGGATAAAAATATAAATATTTTATGTATTTTTACCAATAAATATGATCCTCAAAATTTTTAAAAAATTTTTTATTGGTGATGTTGTAAATAATCTAAAAAAAAAATTAAATAAACATTAAATTTTAAAAATAAAGTTAAGAACTTTTTTTCTTGATGATCAATAAAATAAATTTTTTAAAGTTAAAATAATTAATCGTGTTATATATAATAATTTTTTATTAATTTCAATAAAGATCCTCGTCTTCAAATTCTACACCTTCATTTCTTGCTTCTTGATATTGTTGGTATTCAGATACCAAATCATGCATATTACTCTCGGCTTCGGTAAATTCCATTTCATCCATTCCCTCACCTGTATACCAGTGTAAAAATGCTTTTCTTCTAAACATTGCTTGAAATTGTTCTCCCACTCTTTTAAATAAGTCTTGTATCGAAGTAGAATTTCCAATGAAAGCTGCACTCATTTTCATCCCTTTGGGTGGTATATCGCACACTGAGGATTTGATATTATGAGGAACCCATTCAACAAATTGATCTGAATGTTTATTTTGTGTTAAGATCATCTGATCATCTACTTCTTTAGTTGACATTCTTCCTCTAAAATACGCTGCTGCTGTAAGATAACGACCATGTTTTGGGTCGCAGGCTGCCATCATATTTTTTGAATCAAACATTTGTTGAGTTAATTCTGGAACCGTCAGAGCTCTATATTGATGTGATCCTCTTGATCCTAATGGAGCAAAACCTACAATAAAAAAGTGAAGTCGGGGAAAAGGTACTAAATTGACAGCAAGTTTTCTCAAATCTGCATTTAATTGTCCGGGAAATCTCAGTGAACATGTTATACCAGACATTACCGCAGAAACTAAATGATTTAAATCACCATAACTAGGAGTCACAAGTTTTAAAGTTCTAAAACATATGTCATATAAAGCTTCATTATCTATACAAAAAACCTCATCAGCGTTTTCAACTAATTGGTGAATCGATAGTGTACAATTATAAGGCTCTACCACTGTATCTGAAACTTTTGGGGATGGTACAACTGAATATGTGCACATCATTCTATCTGGATATTCTTCTCTTATTTTAGAAATTAACAAAGTACCCATCCCAGATCCAGTGCCACCACCTAAAGAATGTGCGATTTGGAATCCTTGTAAACAATCACAATGTTCTGCTTCTCGTCTTACGACTTCTATAACAGAATCAATTAACTCCGCACCTTCGGTATAATGTCCTTTAGCCCAGTTGTTTCCAGCACCAGACTGACCAAAAACAAAACTATCTGGGCGAAAAAGTTTTCCATAGGTACTAGCCCTTACAGATTCCATAGTTCCCGGTTCAAGATCGATTAAAATTGCTCTAGGAACGTATCTATTTCCAGCAACTTCGTTATAATAAACATTAATTCTTTCAAGTTGATTACTTGAGGTTCCGTTGTAAATTCCAAAAGTATCCACTCCATGCTCATCTGAAATTACTTCCCAAAATTTTGCCCCAATTTGATTTCCACACTGACCTACTTGAACATGAATAATTTCACGCATTGTTTCAATAATATAACAGACTGTCTTTTTTTGAAATTCTATCGTTGGTTTTTTTACTTTATATTTTTAGTAGTTTTAGATTAAAATAATTTTAACGATAAAAAATTATTAAAATTTTTCTTTCATCTCAAGTGGGAATCGAACCCACAACCTTCTGTTTTCTAAAATTTAGTAGGAGACAGACGCTCTATCCATTGAGCTACAGAGACCTTTTTACAAAATGAATTTTTTATTAATATAATTATATTTTTTATTAATATAATTATATTTATTTAGCTTTAATAATTATAATGCTTAAAATAAAAAAAAGAATAAAAAAATTCAATAGACATCATAGTGATAGATATAAACGAGTAAATGTGGCTTGGAGAAAACCAAAAGGTATTGATAATTGTGTAAGAAGACGTTTCAAAGGAAAAACTATAATGCCTAATATTGGTTTTGGTTCTAATTCTAAAACCAGAAATAAAACCAACAATGGACTTTTAAAGATCCAGGTTTTTAACACTAGAGATTTAAATATGCTTATAATGTCAAATAGAAAATTTGAAGCAGAAATCGGTAAAGGAGTTGGTGCAAAAAAAAAAAATTTAATTCTTAAAAAAGCAATTAATTTAGATATAAAGATATCAAATCCTTTTAAAGGATTTTCTTATAAAGAAAATGAAATTATATAAATTTTTTCGGATTCGATTTTTTAATTTAGAACTTTCAATTATATTTAACCTATAAATTTAATTAAAATATTGGAATTTCTAAATTCCATTTAAAATTAAAAAAGAAACTACTATACTAAAGAGAATATTTTTATTTTTTAATCTATCAATTACACTTAAAATAGTTAATCAATTTTAAAAAAAAAAAGTACGTGAAGAGAAAGTTTTAGAAGAAATTATTGAAAAAATAAATCTGAAAAAATTTTAAATCAAAAAAATTAAAATGGCATCATTAAATATTTTAAAAAAGATTATAAAACTATATGATCTTTAAAATTGAAAAAAAATAGAAAATACAAATAAATTATTGTAGTTGATATTCACAATTTTTTTAAAACCATGGAATTTTGTTTAGGTGCAGAAAAACATCAGTAATTTCATCACTTGATTTTTTTAATTTTTTCTTCGAAACGAAAATTCATATAGTAATGTTATTTCAGAACAAGTTTAAAATATTATTTATTCTTAAAATTTAAACTTACCTGATGGAATACTTTACACAAAAAAAAAAAAAATATCTCCAACAATTTCGTTAAATAGCTTCTTCTAATAAATTTTAAATCATAAGATCTTCAATAATATACAAATACCAACATTTTAGATTTTAATTTTGCTTTAAAAAATAAAATTTTATCAAATCCTCTATATCTTTAAAGAGATTTCGTCTTTTTAAGAGACCTTTTTTAAGGTCTTAAGTTAGTTTAGTGATAAATTATTCTTGAATAATAAAATTTTCTTACAAAAAACATCAACATCATTAAATTGTGTCACATGGAAAAAACACTAAATATAAAAAATTTAAAATTTATTTAGAATAATGATCAAGATTACTTGGATACAAAATTTATTTGATTATAGATAGAGATTTTCATAAAATTTTCACATTAAAAATTAATCCTTAAGGATTAAAAAAATTGTTTTCATATTTTTATTTTTTAGGACTCAATAATAATTTTTCACAGAACTTTAGGTGATAAAAGAATAGGGATGTTCGAACTTCTCAATTGTTAATAAATTTTTAAAAAAGGCTTATGAGTAATTCAAAAAAGCATAATAAAAAATGGGGATATAGTAAAAATTTTTAATTTGAATCAAAAATTTTTACCCATCATAAGTGAATAAAGTTGTTAATTTGCAATTGTATTTGAAGAATTTTTTTATAATTAATTAATTCAACCTCTCCGATATTTTCTAATTTGAACGCCCTTATGGGAATCTTTAACAATGTTAAACCCATTTTAAGTTTACTGATCCGAATCGAAAAAATTTCTTCAACTAACATAATTTGAAGAGGGACGTAATTCAAAAATTTTTCATTATTTTTACAAACCATGTAAGATAACTCGATATAATTTCTGGGGATCATTTGTAAATTTTCTTGATCGATTTCCATGAATATTTTTTTTTCCAACCATTTTTGATTTAACCATCTTGGAGTAAAAATTTCACTTATTTTCATCTTCTCTAACACAGTTGAGTATAAAAAAGGGATTATACTTTTTTCTAAACGTCCAAACGGACCGAAACTGTGGAGAATTAAGTTAACTTTGGGAAATTTTTTTTTCCATTCTATCTGGAAAAAAAAATTTTCACTGTTAAATTTGGATTGAACTAATTGATTTGTGAAATAAAAAGAATAAAACATCTGAAAATTATGTTACAATTTTAATGGTATTTAAAATGAATTATGTCTTAATAAACTTTTAAAAAACATTTTTTATTTCTTGGAGATTAGGAATAGGTTTTATTTCTAATCCCAATTCACTTTCAATCCTTAATAAATTATTTTTGTCTTCGTAAGTTACTAAATTCATAGCCATTCCATATTTCCCAAATCTACCCGATCGCCCGACTCTATGTAGGTATGTTTCTGCACTTTTCGGGAAATCAAAATTAATTATTAAATTTATCGCAGGAACATCAATTCCACGAGTAAACAAATCGCTAGAAACCAAGTTTCTATATTTTCCTAATCTAAAATCATTGAATACTTTATTTCTATCATTTTGAGACATTCGAGCATGGATGTAGAAACAAGAATACCCCATTTGAAGAATTTTTTTTGCCAAAAGTTCCACTCGGCTAACCGAATTGCAAAATAATATACATTGATTTATTTTAAGTAATTTTAATAAGGAATTAATACACTTAACCTTTTTTGTTTCACAAACAAAAGCATAATATTGTGAGACAGTAAGAAGGTTCAATTCCTCCATTAAATTGATTTCGTAAGGGTCTTTCATGATTTTTTCCTTTAAATCCTTTATAATTATTGGAAAAGTAGCCGAAAAAAGTAAAGTTTGTCTTTTTTTGGTTGAGAGCAATTTTATAATATTCTCTGTTACATAAAAAAATTCATGAGAAAGAAGTTTATCAGCTTCATCCAAAATTAGCATCTCACAACCCCAATATTTAGAGATTTTTGTTGTTATTAAATCAAGAATCCGACCAGGGGTTCCTACCAATATATGAATGGTTTGATACATTCTAATAATATCCTCTTTTAATTGTGTTCCCCCAGTGGTTGCCATGATTCTTATTGCTATAACGTATTTTGACAAACTTTTACAGATTTGAGAAACTTGTAGAGCTAGTTCCCTAGTTGGAACTAAAATCAAAGATTGAAGTTTAAGTATATCATATCTTATTTTTTGTAAAGTAGGGATCAAAAAGGCTGCGGTTTTTCCAGTTCCATTTTTGGCTCTAGCAATAATATCTTTTCCACTTAATATAATTGGAATAGATTTTTCTTGAATTGGAGAAGGGTATTTATAGCCCATTTCGAAGATTCCCCATAAAATTTCTTTTTTTAGGTTAAAATTTTCAAAACTAGTATTTCTCCGAGGTTTTATATCTTTTGAAATATAATTCATTGATTCTAAATTCTTTTCAAAATTTTCTTTTCTTTTAATGTTCATAATTAATCTTTTCGTGTACTCTACCAAATAATAACCTTTTTTAATGTAATTTATTTTATTTTCATTTAATTATTTTAGTTCATTTATAATTAACAAAAAACAAATTCTGTTTCAATTTACAAAGAACCAATTGAAATTTTCTCGAAGTATTTC